>Ga0129307_1000203_pt1 | contig 104584 bp, 95 predicted proteins | sample P1105metagenome_FD_94437 | JGI IMG/M metagenome (GOLD analysis project Ga0129307, IMG submission 94437) | Capybara group fecal microbial communities from Wisconsin, USA - P1105 metagenome | ecosystem: Host-associated > Mammals > Digestive system > Large intestine > Fecal | place: USA: Wisconsin... | reverse complement strand
GCAAAGAAGGCAGCTCCCGCAAAGAAGGCAGCTCCCGCTAAGGCAGCAGTTAAGGTTAATGTTTTTGTACAGTGGGCAGAGAAATCTTACAACTATGATGATCTTTTAAAGATTGCCAAGGATGTATGGGTATATGACCTTGGAAAGAAAGTTGAAGATTTCAAGACAGCAGAAATTTATGTAAAGCCTGAAGATAACAGAGCATACTATGTAATCAACGGCAACATTACAGGAGATTTCGCTATCTAATTGTATAAATTCAGATACAATATAAAGTTTACAAAGGGACGCTTTAAGAGTGTCCCTTTTTTATACCTTTTCGGAGGAAGGTTTTGGCTTTATTGACAAGACAAATTAATTGATTTGCCGTATAATTTGGTTGTAAATATTTACGAGAGGATTCAGGAGGATTTATGAAAAGAAAAATAATGGCTTTAAGCCTTATGACAACGGCTTTGCTTACGTTTACGGCTTGCGATTCGGCTGATCTGATTTTAAGTTTGCTGGAAGATGATGAAGGCGTTGAAGAGGTTACAAGCCATACAGATAATGATATTGCGGCTTCTACAGATACAGATGAAGCAACGGATTTGCCTGAAGAAAACTCGGGCACGGTACAGACACAGTCACATCACGAAAACGATTTACAGGGCAATGAAGTTCCTGACAATTCTTATGATTCTTCGGATAATGGCACAGATAACGGTTCATTGGCAGATGCCGATTATAATCCCGATATCACTTTCAGCACATACGATGTCATAAACAAAACCGATGTCGATGAAGATATTTTTAAAGGCTACAAGCTCACGATGGTCAACTTCTGGGAGCCTTGGTGCGGCCCATGCATATCGGAAATGCCTGATCTCGAAGATCTCTACGAAGATTTCGGTTCCGGGACCGGTGATATTAACATCATCGGAGTTTACTCTACCGAAGAAGACGCGATGGACGTGCTTAAGATGTGCGGCACCGCTTATCCTGTATTGCAGTACGTATCGGACTTTGACAGCCTGCAGTCGGGCTATGTACCCAATACCGTATTTTTCGATGGTGACGGCCAAATCGTGGAATCGAATATTGCGGACTACGACAACTGCTTATTTGTGGGCAGCCGTTCCTATGACGAATGGAAGCAGATAATAAAGGAACTCAGCAAATGAAAAAAAAAAATACCTGCCGACCATCCTTCTTATAATTGCGGCAGCAGGACTGATTGTTGTCGGTATTGCTTTGAAGCAGCCTCAGTCTGTCCTTGAAAAAGCTGTAAAAATATGTATGGAGTGTATTGGAATTGGCTGACAACAAAAAAATTCGTCTGGCGATTCAGGGTGTGGCAACGCTAATTCAAAATGCCAATCTTAAAGGCTTTTTTGAAGGCAAAATCTATACGGGTCCCGTCAAAAATATCTGCGTTCCCGGACTTAACTGCTATTCTTGTCCCGGTGCGATCGGATCCTGCCCGATAGGTTCGCTTCAGACATTTCTTACCAAATTTAAAATAAAAATCCCGTATTACGTAGTCGGACTTTTATTGTTTTTCGCAGCTTTCCTAGGCAGAGCGGTATGCGGATTTTTGTGCCCCTTCGGAATGATACAGGAGCTTATCAATCTGATTCCTTTTCCTGTAAAAAAGAATCGTTTCAAGGGTGACAAAGCATTAAGATACCTTAAATACGTGATTCTTGCGGCATGTGTCATCATACTGCCGATTTGCTTTAAATTAACGCCGTTCTTTTGCAAATATATCTGTCCTTCAGGCACGATAGCGGGAATAATACTGGCGATTACAGACAGTGCGATTGCCTCCAAGCTTGGCGCCATATTTACATGGAAGGTAATAATTCTTATAAGCATCTTGGTTTCATCGTTAATTATATGGAGGCCTTTTTGCAAGTACATCTGTCCGCTCGGTGCAATATATTCCTTTTTTAACAGGGTTTCGCTCATTCGCCTTAAAGTCGATGAGAGCAAATGTATCAACTGCGGAAAATGTGCAAAAGCCTGCAAGATGTGTGTCGACCCAGTCAAGACACCCAACAGCGGCGAGTGCATCCGCTGCATGGACTGCGCCAAAGCCTGCCCCGAACATGCGATTACCCTTAATGTGACCGAAATAAAATCACACTCGGGTAAAGACGAAAGAATCAAAGGAGAACAGTAAGAAGATTAGATTAGTTGCTGTAATTAAGGGCTTTTGAAACCTGCAGATGAGGATTGGAAAACAGAGAAAACTCAGACATGAAAAGGATTCGATTTTTCGGATTCTTTTTTTTTATTAAAAAGATGTTGACATCTTCTTGACGAGGTTGTAATATATGAAATGTGGATATTAGCACTCGATGGTGTTGAGTGCTAACGGTTAAGAAAAAAGGTCGAAGATATGGAATTAGATGAAAGAAAAACCGTCATACTGAAGGCTATCATCAAGAACTATCTTGAAACAGGTGAGCCTGTAGGATCGAGAACAATTTCGAAATATACAGATCTTAATCTTTCAAGTGCGACCATACGTAATGAGATGGCTGATTTGGAGGAACTCGGATTTATAGTTCAGCCTCATACCTCGGCAGGACGTATTCCTTCGGATAAAGGATATCGATTCTATGTTGATTCGATGATGCAGGAACATGAGAAGGAAGTGGAACAGTTAAAGGATGTTCTTCTTGAAAGAGAAGAAAAACTCGACCACATGCTCAAGCAGGCCGCAAAACTGATGGCAGTCAATACCAATTATGCCACAATGGTTACGGCACCGAGAAATTCCAGAAATACAATCAAGTTCCTTCAGCTCTCCAGAATGGATGATGCACATATCCTTGCGGTTATCGTAATAGAAGGAAACGTAATTAAGAATACGGTGATTGATGTTGAAGAGGCGCTCAATGACGAGACGATGCTCAAACTCAACATTCTTCTTAACACTCACTTAAACGGTTTGTCGGCGGAAGAAATCAATCTCGGACTTATTTCATCGCTTAAACAGCAGGCCGGAATGTACGGACCCATTATCGCAGAAGTAATCGATGCGGTTGCGGAGACGATAAAAGAAGACGAAGATCTTGAAATATATACATCCGGTACAAACAATATTTTCAAATATCCCGAGCTTTCCGATAATCAGAAAGCAAGCGATTTGATAAATGCATTCGAAGAAAAACAGTTGCTTACACAGCTTATTGATGACACCAACGAAGAAGGAAGCGACGAGATTAAAGTTTACATCGGAGAAGAATCACCGATTCAGACCATGAAGGATTGCAGTATTGTTACGGCCAATTATGAATTCGGCGACGGCATGAGAGGAATGATAGGTATCATCGGACCCAAACGAATGGATTACGACAAAGTAGTCGGCACGATAAAGACCATAAAATCCCAGCTCGATACGATGTATCGAAAAGACGAAAAATAGATTTGGAGGAAATTTAAAGTGGCAGGAAAAAAGAAAAATGCCAAGTCCAAAGCTGATTCAAAGAAGTTAAACGAACAGCTTGAGGAAGAGACAGTAAAAGAAACAAATGAAGAAAGTACTTCGACGGAAGATACTTCTTCCGAAGAGGTTGAAAATCAGGTGAGCGAAGAAAACGCTTCTGAGGAAACCGAAGAAAACGCAGGTTCTGCCAAGAAGACCAAGGAGCAGGAAAAGATTGAGGAGCTTGAAGACAGAGTTAAACGTCAGCTTGCCGAATTCGAAAACTTCAGAAAAAGAACGGATAAGGAAAAAGAGCAGATGTTTGAAACCGGAGCAAAGAGCGTGCTCGAAAAAATACTTCCGGTAGTTGATAACTTTGAAAGAGGTCTCTCAAATATCAAACCCGAAGACGAGGCCGACCCTCATGTTGAAGGAATGAGAATGATTTACAAGCAGCTGATGGGAGAACTTGAAAAGCTTGAAGTTAAACCCATTGAAGCATTAGGATGCGAATTCAATCCGGATTTTCACAATGCAATAATGCAGAGTCCCAGTGATGAATACGAATCCGGCTTCATATCACAGGAACTTCAAAAAGGCTATATGTACAGAGACACGGTATTAAGACACAGCATGGTGGCCGTAGTACCCTAGCAATTAACCCACAGGCAGACTGATGAGGTGTAAATATATTAATAACTTAAAAGAAAGAACGTATCTCAGGAGGATAAAAATATGGGCAAAATAATTGGTATCGATTTAGGAACAACCAACAGCTGCGTAGCTGTTATGGAAGGCGGACAGCCTACAGTTATAGCAAATACAGAAGGAGCAAGAACAACACCTTCGGTTGTAGCATTTACAAAGACAGGTGAAAGACTTGTCGGTGATGCTGCAAAGCGTCAGGCTGTAACAAATGCAGACAAGACAATCTCTTCAATCAAGAGAGATATGGGTACTGACAGAGGAAGAACAATCGACGGAAAGAAGTATTCACCTCAGCAGATTTCCGCTATGATTCTTCAGAAGCTTAAAGCAGATGCAGAAGGATATTTGGGAGAGAAAGTTACAGAAGCAGTAATCACTGTTCCCGCATACTTCAACGATGCACAGCGTCAGGCAACAAAGGATGCAGGTAAGATTGCAGGTCTTGATGTAAAGAGAATTATCAACGAGCCTACAGCAGCAGCTTTGGCTTACGGTCTTGATAACGAAAAAGAGCAGACCATCATGGTTTACGACCTTGGCGGCGGTACATTCGATGTTTCAATCATTGAAATCGGTGACGGTATCATCGAAGTAAGAGCAACAGCCGGCGATAACAGACTTGGTGGTGATGATTTCGACCAGAAGATTACAGATTATATTTTAGCTGAGTTCAAGAAGCAGGAGGGCATTGACCTTTCCAAAGATACAATGGCACTTCAGCGTATCAAGGAAGCAAGTGAAAAAGCAAAGAAGGAACTTTCTTCAGCTACAACCACAGATATTAACCTTCCTTACTTAACAGCTACAGCAGACGGACCCAAGCATTTCGAAATGTCTCTTTCAAGAGCAAAATTCGATGAACTTACACATGAACTCGTAGAGCGTACAGCAGGTCCTGTTCAGAGAGCATTATCGGATGCAGGCATTAAGGCCAGCGAACTCGGAAAGGTACTTTTGGTAGGTGGTTCAACACGTATTCCTGCAGTTCAGGAAAAGGTTAAACAGCTTACAGGTCATGAACCTTCCAAGTCACTTAACCCCGATGAGTGTGTTGCACTCGGTGCTTCCATCCAGGGTGGTAAGCTTGCCGGCGATGCAGGTGCAGGTGAAATCCTTCTTCTTGATGTTACACCTCTTTCACTTGCCATCGAAACAATGGGCGGTATCGCAACAAAACTTATTGAAAGAAATACAACAATTCCCGTTAAGAAGAGCCAGGTATTCTCTACAGCTGCAGATAACCAGACAGCAGTTGATATCAACGTAGTTCAGGGTGAAAGACAGTTTGCAAGAGACAACAAATCACTCGGCCAGTTCAGACTTGACGGAATTCCTCCCGCACGTAGAGGTGTTCCTCAGATCGAAGTTACATTCGATATCGATGCAAACGGTATCGTAAATGTATCAGCAAAGGATCTTGGAACAGGCAAGGAACAGCATATTACAATTACAGCAGGTTCGAACATGTCAGATGATGATATCGAGAAGGCTGTAAAAGAAGCAGCTGAGTATGAAGCTCAGGATAAGAAGAGAAAGGAAGCTATCGATGCACGTAACGATGCAGACTCCATGGTATTCCAGACAGAGAAGGCATTAAACGAAGTAGGCGATAAGATTTCCGAATCCGAGAAGACAGACCTTCAGGCTGAAATTGAAAACGTTAAAGCAATTCTCGAAAGAACAAAAGACAAAGAGATGAGCGAAGACGAAGTAGGCGAACTTAAAGCTGCTCAGGAAAAGATGATGGAGAAAGCCCAGGGATTATTCACCAAGATGTATGAGTCAATGCAGGGTGCTGCAGGTGCTCAGGGTGCAGGTCCCGACATGAGCCAGTTCACACAGGGCGCTGCTTCAGAAGGACCTACAGACGGTTCCGAAGCAGGAGATTTCGGTGACTTCAGAGAAGTCTAATTAAAGAATTATTAAATACAAATATTGTGTCGGGGTTAAATGCCCCGACACATATTTACGATAAAAGCGCTGATGAAGTGCTGCATCGTAATTTGAGACGTTCATCGTCTTGGAGGAAATAATGGCAGAAACAAAAAGAGACTACTACGAGGTCCTCGGAGTAGATAAAAATGCAGACGAAGCTGCGATAAAAAAAGCATACAGAGCTCTCGCAAAAAAATATCATCCTGATATGAACCCCGATGATCCGAATGCAGAGGCCAAATTCAAAGAGGCATCCGAGGCGTATGCCGTATTAAGTGATGCTGACAAGAGACGTCAGTACGATCAGTTCGGACATGCTGCATTTGATGGAGCTGCAGGCGGCGGTGCAGGCGGATTTGATTTTAACAGCGCCGATTTCAGCGATATTTTCAGCGATTTATTCGGCTTTGGTGATTTCTTTGGCGGCGGTGGCAGGAGAGCCTCAAGAAGCGGTCCCAGACGCGGTCAGGATATAGTACAGAGAGTAAGGATCACTTTCGAAGAAGCAATCTTTGGCTGTGAGAAAGAAATAGAAGTTAACGTTAAAGAAGAATGTAAGACCTGTAAGGGAAGCGGAGCAAAGCCCGGTACCAGCCCCGAGACATGTCCCACATGTAAAGGTAAAGGTCAGGTAGTTGTTACAAGCAATTCGCTCTTCGGTCAGATTCAGACTGTTCAGACCTGTAGGGAATGCGGCGGAAAAGGAAAAGTTATCAGAGAAAAATGTTCGGACTGCCGCGGTACAGGTTATACCACCATCAAGAAGAAATATGCGGTTAAATTCCCCGCAGGTATTGATGACGGACAGCTGGCATGCAGAATTCCCGGAAGAGGAGAACCCGGTTCCAACGGCGGCCCGAGAGGAGATATTCTCGTCGGAGCTGTTGTAGGTTCACATTCTACATTCAAGAGAGACGGAATGAATATTTATTCTACCGTATCACTTCCTTTCTCGGTAGCAGCACTCGGCGGAGAAATCTTCATCGATACGGTTGACGGTAAAGTCGTTTATGACATCAAAGCAGGCACACCCACGGATACAACATTAAGACTTCGCGGAAAAGGTGTTCCCAATGTCAAGAACAAGGATGTAAGAGGCGATCATTACGTTAAACTTGTGGTTAAGGTTCCCGATCATTTGTCAAGCGAAGCAAAAGAAGCATTACGTGCTTTCGATGCTGCGAGTGGAGATTATTTAAATGCCACAAAGAATGCTGCAAAAGACGGTATTCCCAAAGAAAAAAAGAAAAAAGGTTTATTCAAATAATAAAAACTCCCGTCTGTCGGGAGTTTTTTTAGTTAAATTTCGGTTTATTTAATTCTTACAATCACGGCAGTGGTGCCGTCTTCTTTTACGGCTTTAATATCAGTATACTCTTCATGTTTATCGGCAAAAAATGATAATGTTTCGCCTTCGAAACTTGAATTCACATAATGAATTTCAAGTTCGCGTATCGGTTTTTTTTCAAGCTCTTTTGTACTAAAAAGTCCTTCTGTTGCCCGAATGTAAGCAACATTGTTCATATGTCTGCCATAGTCCGTATCGATACTTCTTATCGTGTATTTTCCGATCAGAGTTCCTTCGAAATTATCTTTTAATTTTTCAAAAGGTTCGCTTAAAACGCGCTTTGGAGAAATTTCCAATCCTTCGGGATAAATGCCTTTGGCTTTTTGAAGAGTATGAGTTTCTTTGTCGATAACTGCCCATTCGGTTTTGCCCTGTGCTATGATTCCGTTTTCATCGGTTATTTCATAATCACGATTGCATTTAAGCATTCCTGCTTCTTCGGGCCAGGTTGAGACTTTGACCATCTGAGCCATATTTGCGTTTCTTAATATTTTGATTTTTGTTCTTACCGTAATCCAGAACAAACCTCTTTCGTTAAAACCCGTAAATCCGATTCCCAAAGACTCGGCATGATACATTGCAATATCCATGAACATTCCGGCAATTGACGAGATCGAAAGGGTTGCATTAAAGTCACAAAGACTCGGAAGTACGGCCTGTTCTCTTTCAAATACTGATTCCATGTTTGACCTCTTTTTATACAGATACATAAAACACATAAATTTTTCAACATTAATAATACATTATTTTGATGTGATTAACAAACCGTAATGCTGAAATTTTCGCCCTCTTTTTCGGATGCGACAACATTTTATTTATGATATAATAATCTTTGTGGGTAAAAAACTTATTGAGGAGATTTTTATATGGACAAGGCCAACTGGAAAGCGCTTGCGATAGCGAACATGGTCATGACGATTATTTCGCTCACAGCGCTTGTATTTGTATCTCTTTCGTTCAGATCCGTTATCAGGGATATGAACAAAAACGAATCTTCGAGAACGCGTATCGAAGTAAAATACATATCCAAAACAATAGACGATGTGGAATTCATTTTCCCGAGCAGCGGAATCATTCGAGATACCGAGACTAATGACGATATGGTAATCGATAAATTCGATATTATCGAAATAATTCAGTCTGACGATGAGTACGATACTTACAGCTTTGAGGTGGCAGGCACGAATTACAGTTCCGATACTTTGAATATTTATTTTGCAGAGTATGATTCGGAAGGATATTGTATTGAGGAGTACCAGTCTCAGTTAAAGATTGTAAAGGGTGAGAGAGGCAACAAAAAGTCATCGGTTGCAATCAACAAAAAAGCATCAAAAATTATCATAAGATTCCAGGAAGATGCAGAAATCAATTTTGATTAAAGAGAAAAATGGCTACATGGAAATCCAGAGGATTGAGAGGTTCCGCTCTTGAGGAACTCATCAATCGTACCAATGAAAAATACAGAGAAGAGGGATTGGCACTCATTCAAAAAATCCCGACGCCGATTACGCCGATAGAAATAGATCAGCAGTCAAGACATATCACGCTTGCATATTTCGACCAGAAAAGTACCGTTGACTACATAGGCGCTGTTCAGGGTATTCCCGTTTGTTTTGATGCCAAGGAAAGCGCAAACGAGACCTTTTCGCTTCAAAACATACACGAGCATCAGTATCAGTTCATGGAAGATTTTGAGGCTCAGGGCGGAGTGGCCTTCTTTTTGATATATTACACATCGATTGACGAATACTATTATCTTCCGTTTGAATATCTTAAATTATTCTGGAAGCGAGCCAAGGAAGGCGGAAGAAAAAGTTTCAGGCATGATGAATTAAATCCTGCATATGTAATACCAAAAGACGGGGAAGTATTTGTTCCCTACCTCGAGTGCCTGAAAATCGATCTTGCCGACAGGGACTGATATTACAGCTAACACAAAGTGCAAAAAAGCAAGAAATGTTAGCCGATACTCAAAATTTCAAACATGATGAGGTAAAAAATGAAGTGGCATAAAATAACAATTAAAACAATAACAGAAGCAGAAGATATTATCATTTGTTACATGGAAGATATCGGGCTTGAGGGCGCGCAGATAGAGGATAAGATTCCATTGACTCCGCTTGAAAAAGAGCAGATGTTTGTCGATATTCCTCCTGTCAGCGAAGAAGATGACGGTATAGCATATCTTAATTTCTTTGTGGAAGATGAGCCGGGTCTTAATATTGATGAAATCGTTGCGAATGTCAAGACCGAACTTGAAGCCATTAAAGAATTTACGGATATCGGAGAAGGCAGCATAATGCTTTCGGAAACCGAGGATTTGGACTGGATTAACAATTGGAAAAAATATTTCCATCAATTCTATATTGATGACTTGCTTGTAATTCCTTCATGGGAAGAAATCGAGAATCCCGAACACACCGGAAAGATTCTTCATATAGATCCCGGCACTGCTTTCGGTACCGGTGCACATGAGACTACACAGCTTTGCATAAGGCAGATAAAAAAATATGTTACGCCCGATACGGAAATCCTTGATGTCGGCTGCGGAAGCGGAATCTTGGGCATCGTGGCTTTAATGTACGGAGCAAAGCATGCAAAGGGAACGGATCTTGATCCCTGTGCTCTTGATGCATCTGCAGAAAATCTTCAAAACAACGGAATTAAGAAAGAGGATTTTGAAATCATCATCGGCAATATTATCGATGACAGGAAAGTACAGGATTGGGCAGGATATGAAAAATACGATATAGTTGCCGCCAATATTCTCCATAATGTACTGGATATTTTAACACCTGTAATTCTTAAGCAGTTAAAGCCCGGAGGAATTTATATCACTTCGGGAATTATCGATGAAAAAGAAGGCTTTATGCTTGATGTAATGAAGCGTGACGGATTAGAAGTTTTGGAAGTTACCAGACAGGGCGAGTGGGTATCCATTACTGCTCGTAAACCCGAGTGAAAAAGCATTGTAAGAAACTTTGAATACGTTAATAGGAAAGCAAATCTGAAATGTATCATTTCTTTGTTGATAAAAGCAATATAATCGATCATACCGTCATCATTGAGGGCATGGATTTCAATCATATCAAAAATGTTCTTCGCATGCGTGAAGGCGAAGAAATCTCGGTCGGAAACGGCGAGGATGAAAATGAGTACAGATGTGCGATTGAAAGATTTGAGGATGACAGGGTAATCTGCAAACTTCTTTTTATCAAAGAAGCAAATGTAGAACTTCCCGCCAAAGTTATTCTCTATCAAAGTCTGCCCAAAGCCGACAAGATGGAGATGATTATTCAAAAGTGCGTAGAACTCGGTGTATCGGAAATAATACCTGTTGCTTCGAAAAGATGCGTTGTCAAACTTGATGATAAAAAAGCATCATCAAAAGTTGCCAGATGGCAGGCAATAGCGGAAGCTGCGGGAAAGCAGAGCAAAAGAGCAATTGTCCCGTTTATCGGACAGGTAGTTTCTTTTAAGGATGCGCTTAAAGATGCAAACAGAGCCGATATCAAATTGATTCCTTATGAACTTTGCGAAGGAATGGATGATACAAAAAAGGCATTTGATAATATTGAGCCTGACAAAACAATCGCAATTTTCATCGGACCCGAAGGCGGCTTTGACGAGAGTGAAATCGAAGAAGCGAAGGATTCGGGAATCACTCCGATATCGCTTGGAAGAAGGATACTTCGTACGGAGACGGCAGGCATGACAGTTCTCGCGTGGATTGGGTATAAGCTTGAAGTCACATCAGCACCATAAGTTACAAGAGAAATTTAGAAAATCAAATATAAACAGGATAAATACATGGAATGTTATTTGGACAATTCTGCCACTACAAGATGCTTTGATGAAACAATCAAAGCTGTGGAAGAAGAAATGAAAACTTATTACGGAAATCCTTCAAGCATGCATAAAAAGGGTTTCGAAGCCGAGAAGAAGATTAGAGAAGTAACGAAGATTATCGCCTCGACTCTTAAATGCGAAGAGAGTGAAATTATCTATACTTCGGGAGGTACGGAAGCCGACAACATGGCGTTGATCGGTATCGCAAGAGCATATAAAAGACAGGGAAAACATATCATTACTTCTTCGATAGAACATGCTGCAATTCTTCAGACAGCGGAGTTTTTAAAAGAAGATGGATTTGAAATAACATATCTTCCGACTGACGAAAAAGGAATAGTAGATCTTGAAGAATTGAAAAAATCCGTCAGGGAAGATACCATTCTTGTTTCGATTATGGGCGTAAACAACGAAATCGGAACCGTGCAGCCGATCGAGGAAATATCAAAGATTGTCAAAGAAAAAAATCCTTCCGCTCTTTTCCATGTGGATGCCGTGCAGGCATACGGAAAGATTAAACTTATACCGAAGAAAATGGGTATTGATTTAATGAGCGTAAGCGGTCATAAGATTCACGGACCGAAGGGCGTGGGATTTTTATATGTGTCATATAAAACAAAAATCAAACCCATAATTTTCGGCGGAGGACAGCAGAAGGCATTAAGATCCGGTACGGAAAACGTATGCGGAATCATGGGACTCGGAGCCGCTGTCGAAAAGTTATTTGCAACATTTGACGATGACACAAAAAGGATGAGAGAACTTCGCGAATACATGATTGAAGGTCTCTTAAAGATTGACGGAGTAAGAATAAACGGAGGACAGGGAGAAGAAGCCGCTCCACACATTGTCAGCGCTTCGATAAGCGGTGTGAGAGCTGAAGTGCTTCTTCATTCGCTCGAAGATAAAGGAATTTATATATCGTCGGGAAGTGCGTGTGCTTCCAACAAGCCTGCGGTATCCGAGACGTTAAAGGCCATAAGCCTTCCGAAAGAACTGCTTGATTCGACTGTAAGATTCAGCTTCAGCGTGTTCACCTCAAAGGAAGAAATTGATTATACGCTTGATTGTTTAAAAGAGATTATTGAGAAACTGAGAATGTACGTCAGAAGATAATTCGGAGAAAAAATGTTACCTTTTTCAACCACGATTGTACTTAGTCTAATTGAATATTTCTGTGTGATTGTATTGCATGTTATTTATGCACTCGGACATTACGGAGTCGAGTCTGCGCTTTGGGCTGCGCTCGGTTTTATTCCGATTCTTTTAACTGTACTGCTTTTCAGATTATCGACCAAAGAAGCCGTTATTGTCAGAGCATTTTATATCTCGATGCTGATAGCCAGTTATCTTATTTCATGGAAGATTCAGACGCTCGGAATGCTTATCATGGTCTATTTTGCGGGCGCTTTGATGATAGCTCTTCATTCAAACAGAAAGCTGATGCTCGAGTATTCGATTGTATCGTCGGTAATCATTATCGTCATGGCAATTTTCCAGATGGATACAATCGACAAGGTATGTCCGTCTCAGCTTTATTACATCTATATGATCCTTTATGCGTTCGGCATGGTTACACTGGTTTTCATGGCCAGCGGCATAAAGAATTACAAACAGAAAATGGAGGAAAAAAACGAGGAAGCGCAGAATGCTTTGGAAGCGAAGAGCAACTTCCTTGCCAACATGTCCCATGAAATAAGAACTCCCATGAATGCCATCTGCGGTATGGCACAGCTTCTTTCCGAAAGAGATTTGGGAGCCGAAGAAAGCGAATATATCGAGACAATACAAAAATCCAGCGAAAGCCTTTTATCCATCATAAACGAAATCCTCGACTTTTCGAAAATCGATTCCGGAAAGATGGAAATCAACGAAGAAGAGTACCATTTCAACTCGCTTATTCATGATGTTTTAAGTATCATTGAGTTCAGACTCAAAGACAAATCGGTCAAACTTATTACTGAGATTAATCCGAATATCCCCAGAGTCTTAATCGGTGATGAACTTCGTATAAGACAGATACTCATTAACCTTTTAAACAATGCAGTTAATTTCACTCATCGAGGTAGCATTACGCTTAAGATTGTATGGGTGGCAAGAGATGACGACAAGGGTGTGCTTGAAGTCGAAGTCAAGGATACGGGTATCGGTATTTCCGAAGAAAACATGGGCAAGCTTTTCAAAGCGTTCGGTCAGATTGATACACGTAAAAACAGAAACGTTGAAGGAACGGGCCTCGGTCTTGCGATTTCAAAGAATTTGCTTGAACTCATGGGCGGTTCCATCTGGGCAACCAGTGTCCCGGATTTCGGCTCGACATTCAGTTTTTCGCTTCCTCAAAAAGTCAAAGACAAAAGACCTTCGAACTATAAAAACGATCACAATATTGTTGTCAGACAGAATGACGAATTCAAGATTTCCTTTAAGGCTCCCACAGCCAGAGTAATGATTGTTGATGACAATAAAGTCAACCTTCTGGTGGCATACGAAATCATGAAGAGATTCGGCTTTGAGGCGACGACCATTGATAACGGAGCCGAAGCGTTAAACAGAATCGAAGAGCATCTTATCACTTACGATATCATCTTTATGGATCATATGATGCCATTTATGGACGGTGTCGAAACAACCGAAAAAATCAGAGCCCTGGATTCGCAGTATGCCAAGGAAATTCCCATTGTTGCACTTACAGCGAATGCGATAAAGGGAGTTGAGCGACAATTCAAAGAAGCGGGCATGAACGATTATCTTTCAAAACCCATTCATGTCGATCAGCTTAATGAAGTATTGAAGAGATGGCTTCCCATCGAAAAGCAGGTTCGTATTGTTGACGGAGAAGAAATGAAACCCATGCCTTCATCGGCGGAGAAGACGAGAGAGCAGCGCGAAGAAGATGTTCTTTTCGGTTTAAAGGGTGTAAATATGGAGACCGGTATCAGAAACTGCGGAGGAAACAGAAATGTTTATATCCGTATCCTTCAGACATTCTCCTCATCGAATCTTCATTCCGGTCTTGAGACTTATTATGAAGCATCGGACTGGAACAACTACGAAGTTATTGCGCATTCAATCAAGGGAGCCTGTCGTAACATCGGCGCCGAAGATATAGCCGAAAAAGCTTATCAGCTGGAGCTTGCGGGCAAACGCGGAGATGATAAATTCATCCGTGCCAACCATCATGATTTCCTAGACGAATACAGAGAATTAATCAGTACGATAACGAAAGCGATAATCGAATTTAATCGTCCGAACGGATGATAAAAACATCTGATTCGAACCTGAAAATCAAAGTGCCATTGAATGGCCGCCGTCTTGTCAAAAGGCGGTTTTTTTAGTATAATTTGAGGAGTGTAAAGGCACTATAAAGGGGGATGTATGTTTAAAATTGCGATATGTGACGACGAAATGACGTCGCTTATGATCAACAAGGCGCTCACCGAACAGATTTTGGAGGATGCGCACATCGATTACCAGATTACAACTTATGAAGATATGGCATCGATGATTAAAGGCGTACTGGATGAAAGTGCGGATTTTGATTTATTGCTTTCGGACATTCTCGCAGTTGGCATGAACGGAATTGAAGCAGCTGAAGAAATAAGAAGACTCGGCGATAAATTACCGATTGTTTTTATTTCTTCAACGGCGGAGTATGCACTCGACGGGTACAGAGTAAACGCTCTCAGGTATCTTCAAAAACCCGTCCAGATGGATAAGCTTAAGGAAGCGATTCTCGAAGCATATGCCAGCATGGGAACAAAGAAAAAAGAGTATCTTTCATTCCAGGTAGCAGACAGATTTTACAAGGTCAATCTTGATGACATCATTTATCTTGAGAGTATGGGAAGAGATACGCATGTAGTTACAAAGACAGAGACTATATGTGTTCATGCCAAGTTCTCCGACATGGAGCAGCAGGTGCCTTCAGACAGATTCATCAGATGCCACAGATCTTATATTATCAATCTCACGGAAGTGAAGGATATTGCAAGATACAGATTTTTGACCAAGGGCGGAATAGAGATTCCCATCAGTCAGCTTCAGTATGCCGACGTAAAGAAAGATTTTATAGAATTCGAACAGTAAGGAACCGGCCATGACGGACACATATTTGATTAAATACGGCGAGATTTTCCTCAAAGGAAAAAACAGATTTATTTTTGAAGATGCTTTGGTAAACAGAGTTACGGAAGCAGTAGAAAAGGTTGAGGGAAAATTTAAAGTCTACAAAAATCTATCCAGAGTTTATGTGGAATGCAAGAGCGATTTTGACGAGGAAGAATTAATTTCGGCATTGAAAAAAGTGTTTGGAATTACGGCAATCTGCCCCGTTCGCGTACTTGAAGACAAAGGCTTTGATGATTTAAAGGAACAGCTTGTCAAATATGTGAGCGAGTTTCATCCTGAAGCTGATTTCACATTTAAAATGCTTTGCAAGAGAGCAAGAAAAAATTATCCTCTTAACTCACAGGAAATGAACTGTGCATTGGGTGAAGTACTTTTGAATTCATATCCCGGACTTAAGGTGGATGTTCATAAACCCGATGTTTTAATTACCGTTGAAGTAAGAGAAAGAATATACGTATATTCCAAATCCATTCCCGGACCGGGCGGCATGCCTGTTGGAACAGCGGGAAAGGCAATGGTTCTTTTGTCGGGCGGACTTGATTCGCCGGTAGCCGCATATATGATTTCAAAACGCGGCGTAAAGATAGATGCGGTTTATTTCCATGCGCCTCCTTATACATCGGAGAGAGCAAAGGAAAAGGTTGTGGATCTTGCCAAAATCGTATCGGCTTATACAGGACCTATAAGACTTCATGTGATTAATTTTACGGATATACAGATGGCGATTTATCAAAAATGTCCTCCCGATGAACTTACCATCATCATGAGAAGATACATGATGAGAATCGCAGAGCATCTGGCGTTGGAGAGCGGATGCATGGGACTTGTTACCGGAGAGAGTATCGGACAGGTTGCAAGTCAGACGATGCAGTCTCTTATGTGTACCAACGAAGTCTGCACGCTTCCTGTTTACAGACCGCTTATCGCATTTGACAAGCAGGATATAGTCGATATTTCCGAAAAGATAAATACTTACGAGACAAGCGTTCTTCCTTACGAGGATTGCTGCACAATATTTGTTGCGGAACATCCCGTTACGAAGCCTGTGCCTTCCGTAATTGAAAAGCATGAACACAATCTTGATGACTGCATAGATGAAATGTTTAAAAAGGCGATAGAAGAACGAGAGATAATTGAGATTAAATAAAAAATCGGTGCCAGGCACTTATGAGGGTGTCTGGCACCTTTGTAAATGGCACCGCGTGTTCGGAAAATAAAAAAGCAACACAGTAAACTGCATTGCTTTAAACTCAACACTTATTCGTTTGATTAAACGATGTAAGGAGCAAGTACCTTTAATACTTCTTCGCAATCGTTCTCAGCGTGAATGTTAAGCTCGATGTTCTTGGATAAGTCAAGTGAGAAAATACCCATGATTGACTTTGCATCGATAACATATCTTCCTGATACCAAATCGAAATCATAATCAAATTTAGTAATATCATTAACGAATGCTTTTACCTTATCAATTGAGTTTAAAGAAATTGTAACTGTCTTCATGTAGAATAACCTCCTTTTAAACTGTTTTTACCATGTGATTTTCCAATCACGAACTTATAATATTGTATAAGTGCAAAAAAGTCAATCAAAAAAGTGCCGAAAATAACGGAGCGATAAATGAGAACTATAGCATTTCATAACCTTGGTTGCAAGGTAAATTCATACGAAACTGAAGCAATGGCACAAAAATGTATTGAAAAAGGTTACCAAATTGTCGACTTTGAACAAAAAGCCGACATTTACGTGGTAAATACATGTTCCGTAACGAATATTGCAGACAGAAAAAGCCGTCAGATGCTTCATAAAGCCAAAAAACAAAACCCCGATTCCGTAGTTGTCGCCGTAGGATGTTTTGTGCAGGCAAATCCCGAAGAAGTCGCTAAAGATGAGGCGATAGATTTAATCGTCGGTAACAACAAAAAGAAGGATTTGTTTGAGATTGTCGAAGAATATTTAAGACAAAAAGACAACGAAAAAAACAAAGACAAAAATGCAAAAAAAGAATCATTCAAAGAAGAATCGTTAAGCAAAGACTTGCAGGGAAAAACAATAACGGATGTTCATCATTGCGACTATGAAGAATTAAAAATAAGCAAGAGTGAAGAACACTCAAGAGTATTCGTAAAAATTCAGGACGGATGCGACAGATACTGCACATATTGCATCATCCCTTATGTCAGAGGAAATTTAAGATCGAGAAAATCCGAGGATGTTGTTGAAGAGATAAAGAAAATTGCTGCCAACGGCTACAGGGAAGTGGTTATTACCGGCATACATCTCTCGTCATACGGAAGGGATTTTATTCATATTCAGAGAGTGCAGAACCAAAACGCAGAAAAGAAAGGCAATCGATTCGAATATTCAGAGAATTCGAATTATCTTTTGGATCTTTTAAAAGCGGTCAGCGCCATAGAAGGAATAGAGCGAATCAGAATCGGTTCATTTGAACCAATGATTTTAACGGAAGATTTTGTTGAAAAATTAAGCCGAATCCCCAAACTTTGCCCGCATTTTCACATATCTCTTCAGTCGGGTTGCGATTCGGTGCTTAAGCGTATGAACAGGCACTATGATACTGAGAAGTTTTTCGAAAAAACAGTGCTTTTGAGAAAGTATTTTCCGGGTTGTGCATTGACTACGGATGTTATCGTCGGATTCCCGGGAGAAACCGAAGAAGAATTTGAAACAACGTATAAGTATCTGACCGGGATTAAATTCTTTGAAACCCATATCTTCCCTTATTCTCGAAGAAAAGGTACCATGGCTGATAGAATGCCCGGCCAGCTTACCATGAATGAGAAAAAAGAGAGGGTAAGCAAACTCCTTGAACTTGATGCCAAACTCTCGCGCGAATACAGAGAAAGCAAACTCGGCGATACCGACAATATCATTGTCGAAGAAATCAAAACCATTAACGGTCAAAATTTCTACGTCGGTCACACACCCGAATATGTAATGGTAGCGCTTAAGGAAGACGAATCCCTAAGCCGCCTTATCGGCAGTACCGTCAAAGTGACATTAAAAGAAATGCTCACCGACGAGGTGGTGCTTGGGACACCGGATCAGGTATAAAACGGAGGGGCAAACAGATGAAAAAAGAACTTAAAAATCTCATGATAATTGCGATGGAAGCAAGGAAATATTCATACTGTCCGTATTCGAATTATTCGGTCGGCGCGGCACTTCTTTGCAAGGACGGAAGAGTGATTACGGGAAGCAATATCGAAAATGCTTCGTACGGCGCGACAAACTGTGCCGAAAGAACGGCATTTTTCAAGGCTGTGTCGGAAGGCGAGAAGGATTTTGTCGCTATTGCGATTTCCGGCGGATTCAAGGATATGGAATCGGATTCTTTTGCCTATCCCTGCGGTGTCTGCAGACAGGTCATGAGGGAGTTTTGCGACGAAGAGAAGTTTAAAATCCTCGTGGTCAAGAACGAAAAAGAGTATGAAGAGTATCTTTTAAAAGATCTGCTTCCGAAGAGCTTCGGACCGAATAATTTATCCAGGTGATGAGAGGTAAATTGACAAAATCTTCAAAAAAGATAATAAAAGCGTGCATTACTTCAAAAATCGGTAAAAATATGATATACTAAAGAGTCAGAAATTTGCTGTATGGAAAGATTAAAAACATAAATGTATTTTACTGGAGGGTAAAACATGGCTGTATCTACAGAAACTCAATATTTTAACGTAGGATGGGACGAGAGAGATTCCGTTAACAATATCATCAAAGAAGTTTATACGGCTCTCAAGGAAAAAGGTTACAATCCCGTAAATCAGATAGTCGGATACATTATGTCCGGCGATCCCACATATATCACAAGTTATAAGGGCGCAAGAAGTCTTATCATGAAGGTTGAACGCGACGAACTCGTGGAAGAAATGCTTCTTGAGTACATATTCTCGAATGCATGGGACGAGGAGACCGATGAATAACGAAAGACTGATGGGACTTGATTTCGGCTCGAAGACCATCGGAGTGGCGCTTTCGGATCCTACCGGACTTATTGCTTCACCGCTTGAAATTATTGAGCGTGACAGGGAAGACAAGCTTCGAAAGACTTATGCCAGAATCGAGGAATTGATAGCCGAATACAAGGTTACAAAGATTGTGCTCGGGCTTCCGCTCAACATGGATTCGAGCGAGGGAGAGAGAGTCAGAAAAACCGAAGAATTCAAGGAAGCGCTTGAGAGAAGAACAGGCCTTGAAGTAATCTTTTGGGACGAGAGACTGACGACCGTCGAAGCACATGACATTATGAGTGAAGTCGGCGTAAAAGGAATTGACAGAAAAAAGTATGTCGATAAAATTGCCGCAGCGATAATTTTGCAAAATTACATGGACAGCCTGTAAGATTTTGGGGGTTTACACAGAATGAAAAAAATAGTATTCAAAGCCGATAAAGAGAATCCCGTTGAGTTTTTTATTTTGGAACAGACAACGGTTTCCGGCGTAAATTATATTCTTGTGACAGACAAAGAAGAAGGCGACAGCGAAGCATTGATTCTTAAAGATGTTTCAAAGAGCGAGGATGAGGAAGCGCTTTACGAGATCGTTTCCGATGAGACGGAATTAAATGCTCTTGCCGATATTTTTGAAAGCCTTATGGATGATATTTCTTTTGAATAAACATAAGTTTTAAGGAGACAGTTTTGAATAAGAATGAAAAAAGCGTTCGCATTATTCCTCTCGGAGGATTGGAGCGAATCGGCGTTAATATAACCGCCATCGAGTACGACGATGAAATTATCGTTATCGACTGCGGTCTCGGGTTCCCCGAAGACGATATGTTCGGAATAGATCTGGTAATTCCGGATGTTACATATCTTGAGGAACATAAAGACAAAGTCCGTGCATTCATGATTACACACGGACATGAGGATCATATAGGAGCACTTCCCTATATTCTTAAAAAAATAAATGTTCCAGTTTTTGCCACCACGCTTACACAGGGACTCATTGAAAACAAATTAAAAGAGCATGAACTTCTCGATGTAGTCGAAAGACATACGGTGCAGTTCGGAGATGTCGTTAAAATCGGACCTTTTCGTGTCGAATTTATCAAGACAAATCACAGCATAGTGGATGCTGCGGCTCTAGCCATTCATACACCTGCGGGAGTCATCATTCACACCGGAGATTTTAAGGTTGATTACACGCCCGTATACGGAGACCGCATCGATCTTGAGAGATTCGCGGAGCTTGGAAGCAGAGGCGTACTGGCACTTATGTGCGATTCGACAAATGCCGAGAGAGAAGGATTTACTCCTTCGGAAAAAACAGTCGGCAGAACGTTCGATATCATTTTCAGCGAGCACACGGATTCAAGAATCATTGTTGCCACATTTGCATCGAATGTTGACAGAGTGCAGCAGATTCTCAATTCAGCACAGCGTTTCAACCGTAAAGTGGTAGTCGAGGGAAGAAGTATGGTTAACATCATCGATGTTGCCAGAAAGATGGAGAGAATCACCATTCCCGAAGATACTTTAATTGACATAGAAAACATTAAGGATTATCCGCCCGAACAGACCGTACTTATCACTACGGGAAGTCAGGGAGAAAGTATGGCGGCATTAAGCCGTATGGCCATCGGCACACACAAGAAGGTTAAGATTTCTCCAAAAGATGTGGTTATCTTTTCATCACATCCGATACCCGGCAATGAAAAAGCGGTTACCAAAGTCATTAACGATCTTTTACGACTCGGTGCGGATGTAATCTTTGAAGATACACATGTTTCGGGACATGCGTGCAGAGAAGAGATTAAACTTATTTACTCTCTTACAAAGCCCAAATATTCGATTCCCGTGCATGGCGAATACAAGCATCTTAAAGCGCATGCAAAACTTGCAAAGGAACTCGGAATGGATCCCGAAAATATTTTCATTCTCTCTTCCGGAAATGTGCTTCAGCTTGATGACGAAAAAGCAGAGATTATCGGAAATGTTGATGCCGGCGCGGTATTTGTGGACGGACTCGGCGTCGGAGACGTCGGAAATGTGGTTCTTCGCGACAGACAAAAACTTGCCGAAGACGGAATCGTGGTTGTGGTTCTTGCACTCGATTCCTATACGGGAGAAATGTTTGCCGGACCGGAAATAGTAACGAGAGGATTTGTATACGAAAAAGAATCCGAGGAACTTTTGGGCAACGCCATGGCTCAGTTAAAAGATTATCTTTTGGCAAAGAACTCAAAGGACATTACGGATATCCATCGCTGCAAAAACATAATCAGAGATTATTTGAGTGATTATTTCTGGAAAAACACCAAACGTAAACCCATGATTCTTCCAATCATAACAGAGGTATAAAAATGGACGGTTTTGACAAACTGACCGAGAATTATATAAAAGAATTAAAGAAAAACCAGACTTACAAAACGTACAGGGACAAGCTTAACGCACTCAAAAAAGATGAAGAGATGTGGAACAAGGTATCCGAATACAGAAAGAAGAGAGAAGAACTTCAAAACAATACTCCTTCGGAAGAGCTGTACGATAAAGCGGACTGGTTTGAAAGAGAGCATGCTTATATCTATGATAACAAGCAGGCAAAAGAATTTCTTGAAGCAGAGGTTGCTTTATGCAGACTCGTACAGGATATCTGTTTCAAACTTACACAGTCTCTGGATTTTGAATAGGGAACGAAGATGACCAGAAAGATTTTACAGGAAATAATTTTTATAGTTGTAAGAGTGGCTTTTGTGGTTGCACTCATTTACGCAGGGTACAGTTGCATCTCCTCCTGCTATGATTTCGGATACAGGATTTTTGCGGACAAAGCAAAGGACCCTGCACCCGGAATCGTCAAGACGGTTGCAATCGTAGACGGCAAAACGGACAAGGAAATCGGAGAAATACTCGAAGAAAAAGGTCTTATCGATGACGGATTCCTTTTTGGAATACAGGTTAAATTTTCCGAGTATAAAGACAAATTAAAACCCGGCGTATATGAACTAAGCACAGCCATGAGTCCATACGATATGATGGCAGTCATGTCCGCATCAGTCGAAGAAGAGTCCGAAGGCGATGAAGAGGAAACCGTAATTTCCACAAAGAACGAAGCGAACCTTTGGGACGAAGCTGATGATACCGTTAAAGACGAGGAAGAAAACAAATCAGAAGATGGCAATTGATGAAGAAAGATCAGAAGTATTCATAAGAGCGCATTCCAGGAAGTTTCCCGCGTACCTGGAAGAACTGGAGAAGGAAGCGAAGGAACAGGACGTACCCGTCATAAGAAAGGGTACACAGGAGTTACTTCGTTTCTTGTTATGTATGAAGAACCCTGTAAGAATACTCGAAATCGGTACGGCGGTCGGTTTTTCATCACTTCTTATGGCTGAATATACAAAAGAAAACTGCAGCATTACGACTGTGGAAAATTATGCCCCCAGAATAGAAGAGGCAAAAAAGAATTTTGAAAAATACGATAAAAACAAAAAGATAAAACTTCTTGAAGGTGATGCCGGAGAGATACTCTCAAAGCTTGAAGGAAAATATGATTTTATTTTCCTTGATGGACCGAAAGGACAGTACGAAGCGTATCTTGATGATATTTTAAGAATCATGGATTACAGAGCTTTGCTGGTGACTGACAATATTTTCAAAGAAGGCGATGTGCTTGAATCAAGATATGCATTAGAGCGAAGAGATCGAACGATTCATTCGAGGATGAGAGAATTCCTTTTAAGACTTCGCGATGAAGAATCTTTGGAAAGCGTTATATTATCAAACGGTGACGGTGCCACATTAAGTGTTAAGAAATGGATCAAAAATGAGGAAAGTTGAATTGCTGATTCCCGCGGGAAGCCTTGAGGTTTTAAAGACTGCGGTGAATTACGGAGCCGATGCGGTTTATATCGGAGGAGATGTTTTCTCGCTTCGTGCAAAGGCCAAGAATTTTACAAAAGAAGAAATGATTCAGGGCATAGCCTATGCGCATTCAAAGAATGTAAAGGTTTATGTTACGGCCAATATATTTGCTCACAATTACGATTTGAAAGAGGCTGAAGAATACTTTAAGGAAATGGCCCAAATCAAACCTGACGGACTGATTATTTCGGATCCCGGAATGTTTACTCTGGCCAAGACCTTCTGCCCGGATGTCGAAAGACACATATCCACGCAGGCCAACAATACCAATTACATGACTTTTAAATTCTGGTATGAGCAGGGTGCCAAAAGAGTGGTAAACGCAAGAGAATTATCACTTGCGGAAATCAAAGAGATAAGAGCAAATATCCCTGAGGATATGGAGATAGAAAGCTTTATCCACGGTGCAATGTGCATTTCATATTCCGGAAGATGCCTTCTTTCGAATTATTTTACCGGAAGGGATGCCAACAGAGGCGAATGCACACATCCCTGCAGATGGAAATACGCAATTAACGAAGAGACAAGACCGGGCGAATTTTTACCCGTGTATGAAAACGACAGAGGAACGTATATTTTCAATTCCAAGGATCTTTGCATGATTGAACATATTCCCGAAATGATAGATGCGGGCATAGATTCATTCAAAATCGAAGGAAGAATGAAGACCGCTTTGTATGTAGCATGTGTGGCAAGAACATACAGAAAAGCCATAGATGATTATCTCGAAAGCGAGCAGAAATACCGCGACAATATGGGCTGGTATTTGTCGGAGATTTCAAAGTGCACATACAGACAGTTCACTACAGGATTTTATTTCGGCAAGCCTTCCGAAGAGGCTCAGATTTATGATAATAACACCTACATTAACGAATATGTTTATCTCGGCATGGTCGACAAGAAGGACAGCGAGTCGGCTTATATCGAACAGAAAAACAAATTCTGCATGGGCGATGAGATAGAGATTATGAAACCGGACGGAAGCAATGTGGCGACCAAGGTTTTAAGAATCGTCAACGAAGACGGAGAGGATATGGAATCCTGTCCTCACTCCAAACAAAAACTTCGTATCTTTTTAAGCGTCGTTCCCGATGAAGGTGATATTTTAAGAGTTAAGAACGATAAATAAATAAATCATATCGGAGAAAAAAATGGAAGATTTTACAAACATTGAAGAGGTGTTCGGAAAGAATGCGTTTACTTTCGGCAAGATGAAAGAAATGCTTCCCAAAGATGTATTTGAGGAAGTATTGCATGTAGCCGATTTCGGCGGAGAACTTTCCAAAAAGACGGCAGACATTGTGGCTAATGCCATGAAAGAGTGGGCGGTTGAAAACGGAGCCACTCATTATACTCACTGGTTCCAGCCTCTTACCGGAACGACAGCTGAAAAGCATGACGCATTTATCACCCATCCCGACAAAGACGGGAAGATGATAATGGAGTTTTCCGGCAAGGAACTTATCAAAGGCGAGTCGGATGCATCGAGTTTCCCTTCGGGAGGACTTCGTGCGACATTCGAAGCCAGAGGCTATACCGCATGGGATATTACATCTCCCGCATTTTTAAGAGAAGATGCTACGGGAACGATTCTTTGCATCCCTACGGCATTCTGCTCATACAAGGGTGAGGCGCTTGATAAAAAGACTCCTTTGCTTCGTTCCATGCAGGCAATCAACGAGCAGGCACTTCGTATCGTAAGACTTTTCGGCAATACGGGTGCAAAGAAGGTTACCGCGTCAGTCGGAGCAGAACAGGAATATTTCTTAATTGACAGAGATTTGTATTTAAGAAGAACAGACCTTATTTACACAGGCAGAACACTTCTCGGTTCTCCTGCGGCAAAAGGTCAGGAAATGGATGACCACTATTACGGCTGCATCAGAGAAAGAATCGGTGCATTTATGAAAGACGTCAATCTCGAACTCTGGAAAGTCGGCGTAACGGCAAAGACGCAGCACAATGAAGTGGCTCCCGCACAGCATGAACTTGCTCCCATTTACGAGACGGCGAATGTTGCTACCGACCATAACCAGATCGTAATGGAGACAATGAAAAAAGTTGCCGAAAGACATAACCTTACATGCCTTTTGCACGAGAAGCCTTTTAAGGGCATTAACGGTTCGGGAAAGCATAACAACTGGTCGCTTAGCACCGATAACGGAATGAATCTTCTCGATCCCGGAGACACACCGAATGAAAACATTCAGTTCCTTTTGGTACTTGCCTGCATTATCAAAGCTGTTGATACGCATGCGGATCTACTCAGACAGTCGGCATCCGATGTCGGAAACGATTACAGACTCGGCGCAGACGAGGCACCTCCCGCAATCGTATCGGTGTTCCTTGGCGAACAGCTTGACGATGTGGTTAAGCAGCTTGTTGAAAACGGAGAAGCGACACGCTGCATCGGAGGAAACAATCATCTTGAAACAGGTGTTTCTTCACTTCCCGATCTGCTCATCGATCCTACCGACAGAAACCGTACTTCGCCATTTGCATTTACCGGAAACAAATTCGAATTCCGTATGGTGGGAAGCGCCGATTCAATCGGAGACCCGAATGTAATTCTCAATACAATCGTGGCAGAGAGTTTTTGCGAGGCAGCGGACAGAATCGAAAAATCGGACAATTTCGACGAAGCGGTTCATGACATTATAAAAGAGTACCTTTCCAAGCATGAGAGAGTAATTTTCAACGGAAACAATTACGCTCCCGAATGGGTGGAGGAAGCGGCAAGAAGGGGACTTCCGAATCTCCCCACAATGCTCGATGCGGTTGATACTTTAACGACCGAAAAGAGCATCAGACTCTTTGAAAAATTCGGCATTTTCACAAAGGCGGAACTTGAATCCAGAAAAGAGATTCTTTACGAAACCTATTCGAAAACTCTCAATATCGAGGCAAACTGTTTGAGAGAAATTATCAAAAGACAGATCATTCCCGCTGAAATAAGCTACATGAATGAACTTGCCGAGACGTACAACAACGGAACAAAAGCAGGCGTGGAAATAAAGAGTGCCAAGGAAATTCTCGAAAAGGTCAACTCGTATTGCAATTCTCTTTCAGAGTCTATTGCAAAACTCGAGGTTGATTTAAAAGAAGTACGTACCATAAAGAACAACAAAGAAAGAGCGTTTGCTTACAGAGACAGGATCAAGGAACGCATGGAAGAAGCAAGATTTTATTCGGATGAACTTGAGAGAATCACGGATAAGGATTTCTGGCCGATTCCTTCGTATGGGGATTTGTTGTTCGAAGTATAAATATGGGTGGTTAAACGAAAAATTTGGAGGATATTATTTATGAATAAACCTATTTTAGTGATTATGGCAGCAGGTATGGGCTCAAGATACGGAGGATTAAAGCAGATCGATCCCATAGACGAACAGGGTCATATCATTATTGATTTCTCACTTTTTGATGCACGTCGTGCAGGATTTGAAAGAGCTGTTTTTATCATTAAAAAAGAGAATGAGCAGGTTTTCAGGGAGGCTATCGGAGACAGAGTATCAAAGTACATGGAAGTAAACTATGTATTCCAGGATTTGAATGATGTACCTGAAGGATTTGTTATTCCCGAAGGCAGACAGAAACCCTGGGGAACAGCACATGCGATTTATGCTTGCCGTAACGTAATCGATGCTCCTTTTGCAGTAATCAATGCAGACGATTATTACGGCGTTGAAGCATTCAAGGTTCTTTACGATTACCTTACAACTCATGCGGACGATGATAAATACAGATATGCAATGGTAGGCTACAGACTCGGCAATACACTTACCGAAAACGGTTCCGTTGCAAGAGGCGTATGCGTAACAAGCGAAGACGGATATCTTGTGACAATCGCCGAAAGAACAAATATTATCAAGACAGAAACGGGCGCTGCTTATTCGGAAGACGGCGGTGCAACATATATCGATATTTCTCCCGATACACCCGTATCGATGAATATGTGGGGATTTTATCCCAGCATTATCAAGGAGTTTGGAATTGCACTTGATGATTTCTTTGCAAACAAGGTAGCATCCAATCCTTTGAAATCAGAATGCTTTATTCCCATTGAGGTCGATAACCTTTTAAAGAAAGACAAAGCTACGGTTCAGGTTCTTTCATCAAAGGATAAGTGGTTTGGCGTAACATACAAGGAAGACAAGCCTTTTGTTATGGCATCCATCAAAGCATTGAAAGATAACGGAACATACCCCGTAAATTTATGGGAATAAAAAAGTGTTGACCCTTACCTTAGGGAACCCATTACAATATACTCATACTTAGCTAATAAGGAGGGAAATATGGCAATTTTAGTTACAGGCGGATCGGGTTACATAGGAAGTCACACAGTACTTGAACTTTTAAATGCAGGATATGAAGTTGTTGTTGTGGACAACTTATCTAATTCAAGCAAAAAGAGTCTTGAGAGAGTGGCTGAACTTACAGGAAAAGAAGCCAAATTTTATGAGGCAGACATTCGCGATGAGCAGGCATTAAGACAAATATTCGAAAAAGAAAATATTGATTCATGTATTCATTTTGCAGGTCTTAAAGCGGTAGGAGAGAGTGTGTCAAAGCCCTGGCTTTATTATGACAACAATGTTCACGGAACACTTACGCTGCTTAAGGTCATGAATGATTTTAACGTAAAGAAGATAGTATTCTCGTCATCGGCCACCGTGTACGGTGCACCGGCATTTGTTCCCATTACGGAAGAGTGCCCTGTCGGAGAGATTACCAATCCTTACGGCATGACTAAGAGAATGCTTGAAATAATCTTAACGGATATGGCTAAAGCGGATCCTGAATGGACCGTAATTCTTTTAAGATATTTCAATCCCATCGGTGCTCACAAATCAGGCAGAATCGGTGAGAATCCAAACGGTATTCCCAATAACTTAATGCCTTACATCACACAGGTTGCGGTAGGCAAGAGAGAAGAACTCGGAGTATTCGGAAACGATTATAAGACTCATGACGGAACAGGAGTAAGAGACTACATTCATGTTGTAGACCTTGCTGTAGGCCATTTAAGAGCCATAGAGAAGATTGATACCTTTAAGGGTACAAAGATATATAATCTCGGAACCGGAACAGGATACAGCGTTTTGGACGTTGTGAAGACCTTTGAAAAAGTTAACGGAGTAAAAGTTCCTTATTCAATCAAAGCAAGACGCCCCGGTGATATTGACGAGTGTTATGCATCTCCCGAGAAGGCATTTAAGGAACTCGGATGGAAAGCCGAAAGAGGTCTTGAAGAGATGTGCCGCGACTCATGGAACTGGCAGAAGAATAACCCCAACGGGTATGAAGACTGATTGAAAAATAATATTAAAACTACCGAAAATTGACCGTTTTTTGTCTTTTTTTCATAACTCGTGCCGAAATTTTATTGCTTCATCAAAATAAATTGACTTTAAATAATGATAGTGTTATCTTCTTTTTATAGGGTGGAGATTTGAAAAAAGGTGATTATATGAAAAAGGATAAAGGTTTCTCATTGGTAGAACTTATTATCGTTATTGCGATAATGGCAATTTTGGTAGGTGTTATTGCGCCGGTTATGATGCATTTCATTGAAAAGTCAAATGTATCGAGCGACTATCAGCTTGCTGATACGGTAAGATCATGCCTGGCTTATTCGATAGTGGATGCGAAGGTTAAAGATGATCCTGCGAGTCAGCCTAAGCTTAATGCTATGGAAGCAGGTCCTATCGATATTTCGACTTTGGATAATGGTTCTGTATTAAAGGAAAGTGTTACGGAATATCTTGGAGTAGATCCTTCCACACTTACATCCCAGATCAGATCCAAGCATGATCCTTCGAGTCAGATTATGGTATCTACCACAAACGGTATCGTTAAGGTTACCATTACAAAGACAGACAGTACAGGCAGAAAGAATTACAATGCCGGCAATGATATCGAAGTTCAGTAATTATTTCAGAACATTTAAAAAGAATGCTAAATAAAAACTCTATATCACTTCTGATATAGAGTTTTTTGTATGCATAAATAAATCCCCGGATAAGTGCTAAAACGATGTCTTTTACTTTGATTCTTCCCTGGATGAGAGAAGTCTTTGAATTCTGTCTGTAGGATTCAAAAGATCGCTTATGGAAGCGTCATGGTTTAATGTATCGATGATGTAAGCGATATACTTGCTCATATCGCAGTTAACGTACCATTCGCGCTCAAGAAGCTCGGGAGTCTGATATACGAGGTTGGTGGTAAGCACTCTGTAAATTGTTCCCTCTTCGTAAGCTTTGTCAAACTGCTCGAGACCGTTGGTGAAAAGACCGAAAGTTGTAAGAATGAATATTCTGTTGGCTTTTCTTTCTTTAAGAGCGGCAGCAACTTCAAGTACGGATTCACCCGAAGAAATCATATCATCAAGCACGAGCATGTCTTTGCCTTCGACACTTGTGCCGAGGAATTCATGTGCGACAATGGGGTTTCTTCCGTCTACGATACGTGTGAAATCACGACGCTTGTAGAATGTACCCATTTCGATGCCGAGCATGTTTGCCATGTAAATTGCACGTGACATTGCACCTTCGTCGGGGCTTATGCACATAAGAGAATCTTTATCGAATTTGATGTCGGGAACGTTCTTTACAAGTCCCTTGATGAACTGGTATGTAGGCTGAACCGTTTCAAATCCGTTTAAAGGAATTGAGTTCTGTACTCTTGGATCGTGAGCATCAAAAGTAATGATGTTGTCTACGCCCATATTGCAAAGTTCATGAAGAGCGAGAGAACAGTCAAGAGATTCTCTTGTTGTACGCTTGTGCTGTCTGCTTTCATATAAGAAAGGCATAATTACGGTAATTCTTCTTGCTTTGCCGCCTACAGCAGCGATAAGTCTCTTAAGATCCTGATAATGATCGTCGGGAGACATATGATTTATCTGTCCGCGAAGTTTGTATGTAAGAGAGTAATTGCAGACATCAACGAGGAAATACAGATCATATCCTCTTATGGACTCTTCGATTACACCTTTTCCTTCACCGGTTCCGAATCTGGGAGTCTTGGATTTTAAAATGTATGAATCTCTTTCATATCCGTCAAAGGGAAGAGAATCTTTATGCTGATGCTCACGCTCTCTTCTCCATCTTACGAGATAATCGTTAACTTTTGCTCCGAGATCTTTGCAGCTCTCTAAGGGAATTAATCCGAGGGAGCCGACCGGAATAGAGTTCAAATCGCGAATTTCATCACGTTTTTCGGGCATTTCTTAGGTCCTCACTTTCTGTTTTCAATTCTTTTTTTATAGATACGAACATCGTTTCCCGAGAGGTCATATATATCATAATAACTGTATAACCTCGAGAAAGTACGCTCAGTATATCTTGCGCTTAATTCGCTTAAATCCAGGTTTGTCGAGATGACGGTGGATTTTTCTCTCAAATGTCTTTCGTTTACAATGGAAAACAGCTCCGAACATACAAACTGATTTGTAAGTTCCGAACCGAGATCGTCGATAACCAAAAGATCACATGTATATATATCTTTCAGAGGATTATCCATGGAGGATTTGTCCTTGCTGAATGTATAAGAAGATATTTTCTCAAATAACGAAACCGATGAGCAGTATATTACAGAATAGCCTTTTCTTATAAGCTCATTTGCAATACAGTTCGAAAGAAAAGATTTTCCCGTGCCTGCAGTCCCTTTAAAAAGGATATTGCCGTATTCGGTTTCAAAGTTGGCCACGAAGTTTCGGGAGGCTTTCTCGGCTTCGATGAATTTCGTTAATTCCTCGCCTGTGTGATATTCATGGGAGAGGGAATCGAAATTCTCTTCCTTGAGAAGCATTGTGGCATTGGACTGCTGATAAGTGCTGTCTAACTTGGCCTGCTTAAAACAATGGCATACTTCATTGCCTATATAACCGGTATCCTTACAGTCGGAACAAACATAAGGCGGGTTTAAATAGTTGATGGAGTAGCCTTTGGAAGTAAGAAGAAGTCCCTTTTTTCTTTTTAATTCTTCAATGGTGTCCAAAAGTGCTTCCGTATCGGCAGGCGCATCCTTTGAAAGGGCTGCGAGACCTGCCTTGATACTTTCGGAAGCGATTCTATTATCAATATCCCTGTATTCGGGGATAGTTTCATATATTTCTTTTTTTCTTTTTTCGATAAGACGATGACGCTCCATCTGACGGCGGTCATATTCGCTCATTATCGAATTGTACTGCGCTTTGGTGAGTGACAAGACGAACTCCTTTATTTCATGCTGATTTCGCGCTCTAAAGCCTCAAAATCATAATTGCTGTGTTTATATTGTTTGTAGATGTCCGTAGAAGAGGAGACCACTTTGTTGGTGTTTGCACGGCATGCGGCCGTCTGTCTCTTTGAAGCTTCCTTGTTTCTTCTGAAAGCTTCTTCCTCTCTTGCCATGTCTTCTATATTTTTGATACCGTTAGCTTTCCAATTGTTAAAGATACCGTTGGCATACTTGAAACGGTTGCCGCTTGTCGACATGTAAGCCTTTTTGCATCCTTCGAGAATAAGCTCCAAATCCATATCTTCAAGCCAGCTGTTGATAAATGTAAGTTCCTCTGCGCAGGGAGCACCCTGTTTGCCGAGTGCGTTTAAGATTGCCGTTATGGAAGGATTGATGTTTCTTGAAAGATATTCTTCCTCTGCAACCTTTTTGATTGAGCGCATTGTTTTCTTTCCTTCTGTGAGACATCTGTCTAAAAGAGAGTCTATATCCGAAGGCGAGAAGGCAAAATCCTTATAGATATGTGCCAGTGTCTGCATATCAGTGGCACTCAATGTTCTCTCGAGATAATTCTCGGCGATAACCTTTATCGAAACCCAATCCGGATTCTTGGACAATTCGACAAAATCGGAAGGTTTGAATTTGGTTTCGGGAATCGAAACCGTGTTATCGTTTTGAACATTTTCTTTCTTATCTGAAGGAATGGCGAACATATGAATGTTTTCCCTGGGATTGACGATGTCTTCATCTATATTATGAAGCTCTATTCCTGTGATGGAACCTGCTGCGTCATATTCAAGGGAAAGAACCTGTTTGTCTTCCCAATATTTCAAGGATCGTATTACATCTGATTGAGTGTGATTGAATTCGTCAGCGATATTTGATATGTCAAATGGTTTATGATTGCTTATATGTCTGACAAGATACAAATACACTTTAAGCTGTGCATCGTTGGCATCTTTAAGCAGATAATCGATAAAAACATTAGATATCAAAGTGACACCCGGATCATATTCTTCCGCGTATAACTTTATGATACTCATTATTTAATTCCCCCTAAGCCGTTAAGCTTTTCAAGCAAGGGTTATTATATGATGAATTAAATAAAAAGTAAAGCGTTAAAAATGTGTCAAACGCCCTATTTGCAAGGGTTTTGACGATTGTGGATTGTGTTGAAAACTCTTAAAATCAAAGTTGACATAAAGAGTTAAAAATCGATTATAGGCGACAAAATAAAGGGGTTAAAAAAGTGTTATGTAAATAAAAATTATCCACAGCTTCTTTGGTTGATAAATCCCCAAAGAATTGTGGATAATGTGGATAATTTACGTCCCAAGCAAGCTTTCTCCGATTTTCAGTACATCTCCGGCCCCCATGGTTATCAACATGTCCTCGGGGATACAATTTTGTAATAAAAAATTTTCAATATCGGAAAAAGATCGGAAATGATAACATTTTTTACCTTTTTCTATAACTTTTTTCATCAAATCTTCGGAAGAGATTCCGAGGTTGTCATTTTCTCTCGCAGCATATATATCTGTAAGAACTATGTTGTCTGCCAGGGAAAGAGCCTCGGCAAATTCATCCATAAATGCTTTTGTTCTTGAATAGGTATGAGGCTGGAACACTACCCACATATTTTTATGGGGATAAGTTGAGGCAGCTTCGAGTGTGGCTTTAATCTCCGTCGGGTGATGAGCATAGTCATCAAAAATATTGACTCCCTTTAAACAGCCTTTGTATTCAAAACGTCTTTTTGCACCTTCAAAAGCAAATAATGCCTTCGAAGATAAAGTTAAATCCAGATTTAATATATCGGCCAAAGCCAGAGCAGCAACGGCATTGAGAACATTGTGTATTCCGCGAACTCTCAAAGTGACTTCAACCTTCTTTTTGGAAGGAGTATTGAATGTGAATACCGAATATCCTTCTTTGGAGGTGTGCAAATCAGAGAAAAAGTAGTCAGATTTGTCATCTTTTCCGAAAGTAATTACTTTGCCTTTTATGTCTTTGGTGATTTCATTTATGTCTTTTATGTCGGAATTGATTATGAGAACTCCGTCTTCGGGAAGAAGCTCGCCGAATCGTTTAAAAGATGTTCTGATTTCGTTAAGATCTTTGAAAAAGTCCAGATGGTCTTCTTCTATATTAAGAATGATTTCGTATTTAGGGAAAAACGAAAGGAAACTGTTTGTGTATTCGCAGGCTTCCGTAAGGAAGTATTCGCTGTTTCCGATACGGATGTTTCCGTTAATGCTCGGAAGGATTCCGCCTATGGAAAGAGTAGGGTCCAATGATGAAGCCATTAATATTTCGCCTGCCATGGAGGAGGTTGTGGTTTTTCCGTGAGTTCCGCTGATTGCGATGGAAGAATTGTAATTCTTCATAAGCTGTCCGAGAAACTCCGCTCTGCTCATCATGGGAAGGTTTAATTCCTTACATCGTATAAATTCGGGATTGTCCTGATGGATGGCTGCGGTGTATACAACCAAATCGATATCTTCTTTAATATTGGAAGCGCGCTGTCCGATATTGACGGTTGCTCCTTCTTTTTCGAGCATATCGGTTAACTCCGAGGGTGCTCTGTCGGAACCTGACACTTTAAAGCCTCTTGACAAGAGGATTCCGGCCAGACCGCTCATGCTTATTCCGCCGATACCCATAAAATAGACATGCTGCGATTTGTTAAAATCGATTTCCATTACAATCTCCCTAAAAATTCTTTCATATATAAATGCAACATTTAAGACACAATATATTATAAATTCGGATAATTCAAAATTAAAGTGGCAATCTTGCTTTTGTGAAAATTGAAAAGTCGTAAATGCGCAAGAAAAAATGCCCTTTGGACAAAATTTACAAATAACAAAGGAAAAATATAGTTAATTTATCGAATATGACGGAAAAATCGAAGGAAAAAATGGACAAAACCTCGGGCGGTTAGTACAAAATGGACAAAGTGCATGATATAATAAATTGTATTGTTGGGGGACAATCAAAAAGATGCTTGAGAGGTGATCACATGATTAAAAAAGAGATGATTGCAATGTTACTCGCAGGCGGTCAGGGAAGCAGACTGGGTGTTTTGACAGCCAAGGTAGCCAAGCCGGCAGTTGCTTTCGGAGGAAAGTATCGAATCATCGATTTTCCTTTAAGTAACTGTATCAATTCGGGTGTGGATACGGTGGGTGTTCTGACTCAGTATCAGCCACTCAGACTTAATACTCATATCGGAATCGGTATTCCTTGGGATCTTGACAGGAATATCGGAGGCGTAACAGTCTTACCTCCGTATGAAAAAAGTACCGATACAGAGTGGTATACAGGCACCGCCAATGCGATCTATCAGAACCTGGATTATATGGAAAGTTATAATCCCGACTATGTTCTGATTCTTTCGGGAGACCATATTTATAAGATGGATTACGAGGTAATGCTGGATTTCCACAAGAAAAACGGCGCCGAGGTTACAATCGCGGCAATGCCTGTACCTTTGGAAGAGGCCAAGAGATTCGGTATCGTAATCACTGATGAAAACAGAAAAATAACGGATTTTGAAGAAAAGCCCGAAAATCCCAGAAGCAACCTTGCTTCGATGGGTATATACATCTTCAACTGGAAGACGTTAAAGGAAGCTTTGCTTGCAAAGGCTGATCAGCCGAATCTTGATTTCGGTAAGCACATCATTCCTTACTGTCATTCCAAGAATTCGCCGATGTACGCATATGAATACAACGGTTACTGGAAGGATGTAGGAACACTTCATTCTTACTGGGAAGCGAATATGGAACTTATCGATATAGTTCCCGTATTCAATCTTTACGAAGAGTATTGGAAGATTTATACCAAATCGGACACTCTTCCGCCTCAGTATATTGCAGACAATACGGTCGTTGAAAAGTGCCTTATTGGAGAAGGAACTGTTATTTGTGGGGAAGTATACAATTCTATCATCGGTTGTGGGGTTACAATCGAAGAGGGAACAGTGGTTCGCGATTCCATAATCATGAACGATACATATATCGGAAGCGGTTGTGAGATCAACAAGGCCATCATTGCTGAGAATGTTGAGATCGGTAACAATGTAAAACTCGGTGTGGGTGAAGAAGCAGAAAACGAGACCGATCCTCACATTTACAATCACGGGCTTGTGACAGTCGGAGAGAAGACATATCTTCCCGACGGTATAAGCGTAGGAAAGAATTCCGTCATCGCCGGACGTATCAAACCGGAAGACCTGGAAAATATGAGTTTGGGAAGCGGCAAGACATTAATTAAGGCAGGTGATGAAGCATGAGAGCCATAGGAATTATTTTAGCGGGCGGACATTCAAACCGCATGAGAGAGCTTGCGCAAAAGCGTGCGATTTCGGCCATGCCCATCGCCGGAAGCTACAGAAGTATTGACTTTGCGCTCAGCAATATGTCCAATTCGCATATTCAGAAAGTTGCAGTGCTTACACAGTATAATGCAAGAAGTCTGAATGAGCATTTAAGTTCTTCGAAGTGGTGGGATTTTGGCAGAAAACAGGGCGGTCTTTATGTATTTACTCCTGTTGAAACTTCCGAAAACAGCAACTGGTACAGAGGAACGGCGGATGCCATTTATCAGAATCTTGAATTCCTGAAAATGAGCCATGAGCCGTACGTTGTAATCGCATCCGGGGATTGCGTTTACAAGATGGATTACAACAAGCTTCTCGAGTATCACATAGACAAAAAAGCCGATATTTCCGTAGTCGTTAAGGAAATGCCGGAAGGAGAAAATGTTGACAGATACGGCGTGCTTAAGTTAAACGAAGAAGACCGTATCGAAGAGTTCGAGGAAAAGCCCATCGTGGCTAAGTCGAATATCGTATCCTGCGGAATCTATGTTATCCGCAGAAGACTCCTCATCGAGCTTATCGAAAAAGCCAATGAAGAAGGACGATACGATTTTGTAGCGGATATTCTTATCAGATACAAGAACATGAAGAGAATATTCGGTTACAGACTTGACAGTTACTGGAGAAACATAGCAAGCGTCGAGGATTATTACGAGACGAACATGGATTTCTTAAAGAAGGACGTAAGAAATTACTTCTTCAGAGAATATCCGGATGTTTACTCCAAAGTAGATGATCTGCCTCCCGCAAAATACAATGTGGGCGCCAAGATAAAGAACAGCTTGATTTCCAGCGGAAGCATCATCAACGGAACGGTTGAAAATTCGCTTATTTTCAAAAATGTTTTCGTAGGAAACAATTGTGTTGTTAAGAATTCCATCATTTTGAACGATGTATATATCGGAGACAACACTTATCTTGAGAACTGTATTGTAGAGAGTCGGGACACAATCAGAGCCAATTCCAACTTTGTCGGAGACGGCGAGATTAAGATTCTTATTGAACAGAATGACAGATACTCAATTTAAACGAACCGGAGGAGGAGAAAAATGAAGATTACAGATGTGAGAGTTCGTAAAATGACAGATGGCGGAAAGCTTAAAGGTGTTGCAAGCATCACTTTTGACGATGAGTTTGTGGTTCATGACATCAAAATCATCGAAGGGGAAAAAGGTTTGTTTGCCGCTATGCCTTCAAGAAAGGCCGGAGATGAAGGATACAGAGATATTGCTCATCCCATTAAGACCGAGACTAGGACTTATATCCAGACCGAAGTATTGAAAGCATACGAGAATATGCCTGAAGAATAAACCAAAGTATAAAAGGGAAATAATAAAAAGTTAAAAGGGGATTAATATATTGAAAAAGAGAGTTTAAAAGCTCTCTTTTTCTTTTGCGACAAACTTTTCGTATATTGATTCTTTTTATGGAAGAAAAGGGGACTGATGTGATATAATAAATGTTTGTGAAAGAAATCACAATAAAGCGAACAATCGGGTTTGAAAAAGGATAATTACAGTGAGGATTGAATAATGTTCATCATCGCAGGACTCGGAAATCCGGGAAAAGAATATGAAAATACAAGACATAACGCAGGGTTTAACACTTTGGATGTTTTGAGCGCAAAATACAATATACCCATAAGAGAAGCGGAACACAAGGCACTTGTAGGAAAGGGCTATATAGAAGGTCAAAAAGTTATTCTTGTGAAGCCCCAGACTTATATGAACAATTCGGGAGAGGCATTAAGGGAAATCGCGGATTATTACAAAGTAGATTATGAAAGTGAAATGATAGTAATTTATGATGATATATCCCTTGATGTAGGCACGCTTCGAATAAGAGACAAGGGCTCTGCCGGCGGACATAACGGAATAAAGAGCATTATCCAGCATCTTTCAACGCAGGTTTTTCTTCGAATCAAGGTCGGTGTGGGAGACAAGAATCCCAACATGGACCTCGTCAATCATGTACTTGGGCATTTCAATTCAGATGATTCCAAAACCATGAAAGAATCCTTTGAGAAGGCTGCAGAGGCTGCAGTCATGATGCTTTCCGGCGATATCGAGAAAGCCATGAATATATACAATCAAAAGCCAAAGAAGGAAAAGCTATCAGATACAGACAAAGAAAAGAATTCCGAAATCGATACGGAAAAATAATCAACAAAATAAAACTTTGAATCAAAGAACAAACCAAAAAGTTTTCAAAATATAAACTGCACAGACGGCAAGAAATATGGAATTTTTTTATGAGCCGCTTTATGAGAACAAGGAATTTTCGAAAGCGCATGAAGTTTTAAAAGAGAATAAATCAGTTTACGTTCCCGCGACCACGGACAGCCAGAGGATACATTTATCCCATGCTTTCGGTGCTTCTTTTGACGTGCGTTTTATCATTACCTATGATGACATTCGTGCGGGCGAAATATACGAAGAAAGCAAAATGTACGACAAGGATGTGGTGTATTTTAAGGGCAAGGATATCTGCTTTTATCAGGCCGACATCTGCGGCAATCAGATTGCTGAGGAACGTCTTCGAACACTTCGTAATTTCAGGGAAAACAGGAAACTTACGGTAGTTACGACAATTGATGCACTGATGACTCCCGTCGTTCCGCTCGAAGTGTTCAATGACCATATCATCACGCTTAACGTAAGGCAGGTATGCGAACTTGAGGCTTTAAGACACAAACTTGTACGCATGGGTTATGAGATGTCGGACATTGTCGAAACACCCGGCCAGATGAGGATTCAGGGCGGTATTCTTGATGTATTCGATCTGACAATGGATAATCCTGTAAGAATCGAATTCTGGGGTGATGAAATCGACTCCATAAGATTTTTTGATGCACAGAGCCAGCGATCCATTGAAAAAACAAAAAGCGTGACATTTTATCCTGCTACCGAGAATGTAATTGATGAGGATCTTTTAAGAGAAGGCCTTAAGAAAATTGCGAAGGAATCAAAGGAACACGAAGAAAGATTAAGGGCCCAATTCAAGACCGAAGCGGCAGCGAGAGTAAAACACGAGAGAGAAGATTTTGAACTTAAAATCGAAGCTTTCGCCAACCGTGTCAATATGGACGGATTCTTAAAATATTTTTACCCGAAGGCCGACGGCTTCTTATCGCTTTTTAAAGACAGAAGCGTGCTTATTTGCATAGACGAGCCCAAAAAAGTGGATATAAAAGGAATCGAGTGCGAAGACGAATTCAGAGACAGTTTTACGCACAGAATCGAGATGGGATATGCACTTCCCGGACAGCTTAATCTTCTTGAAAAATACGAGGATGTGAAAAAGCAGTATCTTTCATTCCCCTGCGTTAAACTAACAGGGTTTGACGATGCTCCCGATAAAAAGGACCATGTTGTAAACTTTAACACGATGAGCATCCCGAGTTACAACGGTGCCATCGGAGAACTTATAAAAGATCTGGAAAAATATCACAAAGAAGGCTACAGAGTGCTTGTTTTATCCGCTTCGAGAACAAGGGCAAGAAGAATCGCGGATGATATTACAAGAGAGGGCATAGCGGCCTTTTACAGCGATAACAGACAAAGAGTATTAAAACCCGGCGAAATCATGACTTTCGCGGGTACGTTAAAGAAAGGTTTTGTATACAAAAACCTTAAATTTGCACTGCTTTCGGATTCGGATATTTTCGGCCGCGACAGGAAACACAAAAAAGGCAAAAAGTATTCCGGCAAAAAGATATTCGATTACAACGAACTCAAGGTCGGCGATTATGTCGTACACGAAGAATACGGCATAGGCATTTACCGCGGCATTGAGAAAATCAGCCAGGACAGAATCACCAAAGATTACATGAAGGTCGAATATGCAAAGGGTGACAATCTTTACGTGCCGGCCACATCATTCGATATTATCGGCAAATATTCGTCGTCTGACGGCGCATCTCCGAGACTTAACAGATTAAGCGGCAAGGAATGGGTAGCCACCAAAGCGAGAGTCAAAGAAGGCGTCGAACAGACCGCAAAAGAACTTGTCGAACTTTATGCCGAAAGACAAAAACTCAAAGGTCATATTTACGAAAAAGACAGTGTATGGCAAAAAGAATTCGAAGAAATGTTTCCCTTCGAAGAGACAAGGGATCAGATGGATGCCATCAACGCCGTAAAAGAAGATATGGAGACCGGAAAAGTCATGGACCGACTTATCTGCGGAGACGTCGGATTCGGCAAAACGGAAGTGGCAATCCGTGCTGCATTCAAAGCGGTCATGGGCGGCAAGCAGGTCGTATATCTCGTACCCACGACCATTCTTGCGGATCAGCATTACAATACGTTCAAGGAACGTATGAAAAATTATCCCATATCCATCGAACTTTTATGCCGCTTCAGAAGTGCGACCCAACAGCGTGCCACCGTCAAGCGCTTAAAAGAAGGCCAGGTGGATATCGTAATCGGTACACACCGTCTTTTGTCAAAAGACGTGGAAATAAAGAATCTTGGGCTTTTAATCATAGACGAGGAGCAGCGCTTCGGCGTCGGCCACAAGGAAAAGATAAAGAAGCTTAAAACGGATGTTGATGTGCTTACTTTATCCGCGACTCCGATTCCGAGAACCCTTCATATGAGCCTCACTGGAATCAGAGACATGTCGCTTCTTGAAGAGGCGCCCGTTGACAGACTTCCGATTCAGACTTTTATTCTTGAATATAACGAAGAATTCATAAGAGAAGCGATAAATCGTGAAATAGCAAGGCACGGACAGGTGTACTTCGTGCATAACGTGGTAAGAGATATTCATCTTGTTGCCGAAGCGATAAGCGAACTCGTACCCGATGCGAGAGTGCGTTATGCTCACGGTCAGATGAACGAGAGTGAACTCGAGGATATCATGTATGAGTTTATACGAGGCGAAGTGGATGTGCTTATCTCCACCACGATTATAGAGACCGGTCTTGACATACCGAACGTAAACACGATTATCATCGACAATGCAGACAAATTCGGCCTTGCGCAGCTTTACCAGTTAAGAGGGCGTGTTGGCCGAAGCAACAGAAGCGCGTATGCATTCCTTATGTATCAGCAAAACAAAGTGGTAAGCGAGATAGCCGAAAAGCGTCTTGAAGCCATAAGAGAATTCACGGATCTGGGTTCAGGTTTCAAGATAAGCATGAGGGATCTTGAAATAAGAGGCGCCGGAAATCTTCTCGGATTCAAGCAGTCCGGACATATGGAGGCTGTCGGATACGAGCTTTACTGCAAGATGTTAAACGAAGCCGTCATCGAGGCCAAGGGAGAAGAAAAGAAGGAAGATTACAATACGAGAATCGACCTTAATATTGATGCTTACATGCCTCCCGAATATATCATCAACGAAAACGAAAAACTCATCATGTATCAGCGAATAGCTTCCATTAACGGCAAGGTTGATTACGATGAGATGTGCGAGGAATTAAACGACAGATTCGGCACTGTTCCCAAGCAGGCGGATTTCCTCTTAAGACTGGCTCTTTTAAAGAGTTACGCGAGGGATGAATATATTACCAACATAAGAGGAAACGAAGGAAAAATCAGAGTCGATCTTTATCCTCAGGCAAAAGTTGATCCCGACAGGCTCGTGGATTTTGTTAACAATTGCCCATACAGCGTTCGTTTTGTAAACGGTTCCACGCCGGGATTTGAAATCAATTACAAAGTATGCGGTCTGCCCGAGAGAGATGAGGAAGAACTTCTTGAGAGCACCGAACGTTTTGTAAGGGATATGAAAGTCATTATAAAAACTTGATTTTGCCAATTTGTCTGAATTGGCGAATCCATTGAAATAAGGGCGCAATTGGTGTATAATAGATTGCCAAGTTTGTAAAACAGAAAGAGAAGAATAGACATGGAACACATTTTTGTACCGAAGGGATATAAATCCCCCCAGACCATCAAAGAGACGGAAGTCGCAATCAAGGAAGTAAAAGATTATTTTGAAAGAGCATTGGCAGATGCACTCGGTCTTACCAGAGTATCGGCTCCTTTGTTCGTATGGCCTTCATCGGGTCTTAACGACAACTTAAACGGAGTTGAAAGACCTGTAACATTCGGCATTAAAGAACACGGTGATGCGGAAGTTGAAGTTGTTCATTCGCTTGCAAAATGGAAAAGAATGGCTCTCCAAAAATACGGATTTAAAAAGGGAGAAGGTCTTTACACGGATATGACCGCCATAAGAAGAGACGAAGATACGGACAATCTTCATTCGATTTATGTCGATCAGTGGGACTGGGAAAAAATCATAGATAAAGATGAGAGAAACATCGATACATTAAAGGAAACCGTATTCAGAATTTACATGGCCATCAAGCAGACTGAGTTCTACATGTGCGGCAAGTATCATTTCATGGATCCGTTCCTTCCAAACGAGATTTCTTTTATAACAACCAAAGAACTCGAGGAAATGTATCCCGACAAGACTCCCAAGGAGAGAGAAAATATCATTACCAAAGAAAAAGGTGCGGTATTCCTTATGCAGATCGGTGACGATTTGGCTTCGGGCGAGCCTCACGACGGCAGAGCACCTGACTATGATGACTGGAAATTAAACGGCGACATTCTGGTATATTATCCCATCCTCGGCGGATCGCTCGAGCTTTCCTCAATGGGTATCAGAGTCGATGAAGACTCTTTGGTATATCAGCTTAAAAAGAGAGGATGCGAAGACAGAATGAATCTTCCTTTCCAGAAAGCCATCCTTGACAAGAAGCTTCCTTATACCATCGGCGGAGGTATCGGACAGTCCAGAATCTGCATGTTCTTCTTACAGCGTGCGCATATCGGTGAAGTACAGTCTTCAATCTGGCCCGAGGAAGTATATAAGATTGCCGAAGAAAACGGAATTAACATTTTATAGTATTGCTAAAGGATTACGGTTGAATGAAAAAAGTACTTGAGAAATTCATAATTCCTCTTATCTCGATAGCGGGAATTGTGCTGCTCGACCAGTGGACAAAGTATCTTACGATTCTTTATGTAAAGGACACTGACGGGTTTTATATAATCAACAAAGTTTTAAAAATATTCTTTGTCAGAAACGAAGGAATGGCATGGGGAATGCTTCAGAACAAACAGGTTCTCTTCATCATCCTCACACCGATTGTTATCGCGGCACTGGTATATTTTTATTACAGGCTGCCTTTTGAAAAGAAGTATATTCTTGCGAGAGTATGTTTGATTTTCCTTACAGGGGGCGCCATAGGCAACTTAATCGACAGAGTATTCAGAGGAACACTTTTCCACGGATACGTGGTCGATATGATATATGTCGAAATCATCAACTTCCCGGTATTTAATATCGCAGACAGTTTTGTAACAGTCGGATTCGTTCTTTTGATAATATCCATGTTTTTTGTCTACAAGGAAGAAGATTTTGATTTGCTTTTCGGAAAGTCCAAAAAAGGAGTAGAAAAAAATGAAAATAATTGATGCTCATACACATATCTTTCCTGCGAAGATAGCGTTCAAAGCATCGGAATCGATAGGAGACTTTTACGGAATCCCGATGAGTTCGGATGCGTCCGTTGACAGCCTTTTAAAATGCGAAGAGGAACTCGGAGCTTCGCATGCATTGGTTTGTTCATCGGCATTATCGCCTGCTCAGGTTGAGAGTATTAACAACTTTATCGGAGGCGAGGTTGCAAAGCATCCCAATTTAATCGGATTTGCGGCAATGCACAAAGATTACGATAATTTCAAGGAAGAGCTTGCAAGGGTCAAAGAATTGGGGCTTCGCGGAGTCAAATTCCACAATGACATGCAGAGATATGACATTGACGATCCCAAAGCGTTCCCGATATACAAAGCGATGGAAGAAGAAGGACTTGCGGTTCTTTTCCACATGGGAGACGACAGATACGATTTTTCCGCACCTGAAAAGATGGTAAAGGTTGCCAAAGCTTTCCCCGGACTCACCGTTATAGGCGCGCATTTCGGCGGATACAGAAGATGGAATGACTCGTTCCACAATCCCAAACTCGACAATGTATATTACGACACTTCGAGTTCATTATTTATGCTCGAAAAATCAACGGCTGAAAGATTTATAGATCACTTCGGTCCCGACAGATTTTTCTTCGGAAGTGATTTCCCGATGTGGAATCCCAAGAAGGAATATGAAGAAAGATTCAACAGATTAAATCTTTCGGACGATGTCAGGGAGATGATACTTTATAAGAATTTTGCGAGAGTATTTAAACTGGATGTATAAAGTAAAGGGTAAAAAATATGAGTGACAACTTCAATTCGATAAAAGAATTTGTTGATGATATCGGCGGTAAATATGCACAGAATATAGCTTATCGTTTTTTTCGCGATGAGGTGATAGAAGACAGAACGTATGCGGATCTTAAAAGAGATGCGTACGGACTCGCTTCGGCTCTTGTTCAAAAAGGGTTAAAATCTGAACATATTGCCATTTTGGGAAGCACAAGCTATGAATGGATTGTGTCTTTTCTTGCTGTTATTTTAAGCGGAAACGTAGTTATTCCCATAGATAAAATGCTCCTTGAAAAAGAGATGATGTTTCTTTTTTCGGAGGGAGACGTATCGGCAATTCTTTATGATAACGAATTTGAAGAAACAGCGAAAAAAGCTAAGAAAGAAATCAAAGAAATCAAAAATATCTTCGACATGAGCAATGAGGAGTTTAAGTCTTTGTTTAAGACCAAAGAAGAGGAACTTCCCATTACCGATCCCGAAGGACTTTGCGAGATTTTGTTTACATCCGGAACGACAGGCGTAAGCAAAGGAGTAATGATTTCTCAAAAGAATATAATAAGCAACCTGAAAGAAATTCACAGGCTTGATTATGCTTCAAATTTCGCCGGACCGAAGGTGGTACTGAGCGTCCTTCCGATTCATCATACATTTGAACTTACCGTAGACAATCTGGGTATTCTTTGCTATGGCGCGACAATCTGTATCAACGACAAGATTGAAAATATCGCAGCCAATATGAATATCTTCAAGCCTTCGGTAATACTTATCGTGCCCGCCATCGCGGAAGCTTTGTATAAGAAAATCAAAGACTCAATGGCGGACCCCAAAACTGCAAGAAAAATCAAAACCGGCAAGAGACTTGCCAAAGCGGCAAAGGTTGTCGGAATGGATGCACGTCGTACGATTTTCAAATCCCTTTTGGAGAAATTCGGCGGCAATCTTTGCAATGTGGTTGTCGGAGGCGCGGCACTTCGTTCGGAAATCGTTGAATGTTTTGCCGAATTCGGAATCAATGTTTTCCAGGGCTACGGTTTGACTGAATGTGCTCCCCTGGTAAGTGCCAACTGTCCCGCAGAAGGCAAGATAGGTTCCGTCGGAAAACCCAGAAATGTCGAAGTCAAAACCGTTAACGGAGAGATAGTCGTTAAGGGTGATGTTGTAATGCTCGGCTATTACAAGAATCAGGAAGCCACTGACGAAGTCATCAAAGACGGATGGTTTTATACGGGAGACCTCGGATATATTGACGATGAAGGATTCCTCTTTATCACAGGCCGAAGCAAAAACGTTATTATCCTTGATAACGGCAAGAATATTTATCCCGAAGAACTCGAAGAGAAGATTAATGTTATCGAAGGAGTAAAATCTTCATTCGTATACGGAGACAAGGGAAGAATCTGTGCATTGGTACTTCCTCTCAATCCGGGTGACAAAGATAAAAAGAAAGCAATAGAAACGGCAATAAAGAAAATGAACGAATCTCTTCCCGCATATAAAAAGATTACGTTCATAAGCTTTACGCACAGGGAGTTCCCAAGAACCACCACGCTTAAAATCAAGCGCCATGAACTTCTCGATATGATCAAGAATCAGCTTGAGAAGAATGAAGTCAAATATGTGGCTCCGAGAAACGCAACAGAAGAAAAACTTGTCAGTTCGTTTGAGCAGATTCTCACAAAGAGAGTCGGCATTTACGATGACTTTTTCGATTTGGGAGGCGATTCGCTTTCGGCATTCGAACTTGCCGCAATACTTGGCATCAACGCACAGGAATTATATGAATATCCTACCGTTGAATCGCTTGCAAAATACATGGAAGGAAGCAATGAATTTGCTGCCGAAGAAAGCAAGGTTGACGTCAATTCGATTATCTTAAAGAATTCGAATGTTTTATACAAGAATCAGCATAAGTGTGTATTTTTGACCGGTGCAACGGGATTCCTCGGCGCACATATTTTAAGAGAACTTTTGAGAAATAAAGTCAAGGTCGTATGTCTTGTAAGAAACGAAGAGAGATTAAGACAGACGCTCGGACGTTATTTCCCCAAAGAATATAAATACTTCAATTACAAGGTTGTAAAAGGAGATATCGAGGCCGAACATTTCGGATTAAACGATATCGAATATTCAATCCTTGTCAGAAAGGTTGATACGGTTATTCATACTGCAGCCAATGTTCATCACGCAGGTCATTACGAAGACTTCGAGAGAACGAATGTATGGGGCACTCAGAATGTCATCAACTTCTGCAAGGATGCAAGAGCCGTGCTTCATTATACATCGACTGCTTCCGTTAACGGTGTGGGTACTGTATCCATTCCCAAGACTGACAAAGTATTCGACGAATTCGTACTCGACATCGGACAAAAATACGTTCAGAACGTGTATATTCATTCCAAGTACAAAGCAGAGGAAGCTGTTCTTCTTGCAAGAGAAGAGGGGCTTAAAGTCAATATCTACAGAATCGGTAATCTTACATGGAGAATGTCGGACGGCATGTTCCAAAAGAATGCGGATGACAACGGTTTTATCGGAAGAGCAAGAGGCCTTTTCAAAGCAGGTCTTTACAGCCCCGATCTGGCTGAATTCCCGATGGATTTTACGGCTGTTGACGAATGTGCGAATGCATATGTTAAGCTTGTTCTTTACAACAGGATTAACAATATTTACCATTTGTACAATCCTCATTTGTTTACCATCGAAAAACTTGCCAACAAGCTTTTGTTTAAGTGCAAGAGTGTACCCAGAGAAATCTTTGATAAACTTATCCGTGAAAAAATCAATGATAAGGATGTGGCGGTTCTCTCATTCTACAGTTCGATAGCATCCAAATCAAGGAATGTTCCGATAAGCAATTCATACACGACAGGCGTACTTTCGTCGCTCGGATTCAAGTGGTCGAATATCGGATTCCATTACCTTAAGTATTTAAAGAGATTTATGTAAAAAACATATCGTGCGTATTCTGCGCTTATGTGCAAAATGATTTGCAGAAGATATGAATTAATAACAGAGGCATTATCGTGAAAATAGGAATAGACATCGGATCCACCACCATTAAATCGGTGGTTTTCGATGATGAGGGTAATTTAATACATAAAAGTTATGAGAGACATTTCACACTCATAACCGAAAAAACAAAAGAAGTTTTAAAGGGTTTAATTGACAAATTCGATATCAAAGAGCCCGTAATATGCGCCATCTCCGGATCTGCGGGAATGGGACTTGCCGAGAAGGCCGGAATTCCGTTCGTGCAGGAAGTGTATGCCACAAAAGTTGCAATCTCGAAAAGACTCCCCGATACGGATGTCGTAATCGAACTTGGCGGAGAAGATGCAAAGATTCTTTTCCTTAGAGGCAATCTTGAAGTCAGAATGAACGGAACCTGTGCCGGCGGTACGGGTGCTTTTGCCGATCAGATGGCATCGCTTATGCAGGTATCTGCAGACGAGATGAATGAACTCGCAAAGAATGCCGGAAAAATATATCCCATCGCTTCAAGATGCGGTGTATTTGCAAAGACTGACATTCAGCCCCTTTTAAATCAGGGAGCAAGAAAAGAAGATATATCCGCAAGTATCTATGCTGCGATAGTCAACCAGACCATCACAGGTCTTGCACAGGGCCATCCCATTGAAGGAAAGATAGTATATCTCGGTGGTCCGCTTACTTTCATGTCGGAATTGAGACTGGCTTTTGACAAAGCGCTTAAATGTGAGGGAACATGTCCTGATGATTCCCTTCTTTTTGTTGCCATGGGTGCAGCTTATTATGCCAATGAAGCAGTGGATTTGAATGCCGCGCTTGATGTCATCACAAGTGCCAGGGATTCCATCAAAATTTCGTCGCTCGAACCTCTTTTTAAAGACAGAGCGGAATATGATGAATTTGTCGAAAGACATGCAAAAGACAGAGTAGAGAGAATAGAAGGAAGCGAATACGAGGGCGAAGCATTCCTTGGCATTGACTCGGGTTCCACTACATTGAAAGTCATTCTTACCAACGACAAGGGTGAAATCTTATATTCAAGATACGAATCCAATCAGGGCAAACCCATCGATGTTGTAGTTGATTCCTTAAAAGAAATGTATTCCCGTTATCCCAAGGCGCATATTGCATCAAGTGCCGTTACAGGATACGGAGAAGATATGATAAAAGCCGCACTCAATATCGAATACGGCGTGGTTGAAACGGTAGCTCATTTTACGGCTGCCAAGTTTTTCCTTCCCGATGTTGAATTTATCATCGATATCGGCGGACAGGACATGAAATGTTTCAAGATAAGAAACGGCGCAATCGACAATATCTTCCTTAACGAAGCTTGTTCGTCGGGCTGCGGTTCATTCCTTCAGACTTTCGCTTCATCCATGGGCTACGGCATAGAAGAGTTCGCAAATCTCGGTCTTTTCGGAGACAACCCCGTAGACCTCGGATCAAGATGTACGGTATTCATGAACTCTTCCGTAAAACAGGCTCAAAAGGAAGGCGTTACCGTAGAAAATATTTCGGCGGGATTATCGATAAGCGTTATAAAAAACGCTCTCTATAAAGTAATTCGTGTACACTCTGCCGACGAACTCGGAAAGAAAATCGTCGTACAGGGCGGTACATTCTTAAACAACGCTGTTTTGCGTGCATTCGAAAAGGAGATGGGTGTCAACGTAATCCGTCCCGATATCGCCGGCATGATGGGCGCTTACGGTGCTGCATTGTATGCCAAGGAACTTTATTTAAGAAAAGGCAGCACGCATGAAAAAGATTACGAAGGCGTAATATCAAGCGAAGAATTAAAGACATTTTCCTATGATGTAAAATCCGTTACATGTAACGGCTGTAACAACCACTGCCAGCTTACGGTCAATACATTCTCGGGCGGAAGAAAATTCATCGGCGGAAACAGATGCGAAAAACCCGTGACCAAGAAAGCACAGGATGATTCGCTGAATCTTTATGAATACAAATTGTCTCTTCTTAAGGAATATTCCGATGTTGAATCGGAAGAGAACAAACAAAACAATATGTCCGATAAATCGGACAGAAACAAAGTAATCGGTATCCCTCTTGCGATGAATATGTATGAGATGCTTCCTTTCTGGTACGCATTCTTCAAATCGCTCGGATATACGGTAAAAACTTCGGGCTTTTCCAACAGAGCCATGTATATAAAAGGCCAGGGAACCATTCCTTCTGATACGGTCTGCTTCCCTGCAAAGATGATGCACGGTCACATCCAGACTTTGATTGAGATGGGTGTGGATGTAATATTCTATCCCGGAATGACATATCATTTCGACGAGCATAAGGGCAGAAAGAATTATAACTGTGCCGTAATCTCGGGATACCCCGAAGTAATAGGCGCCAATACCGTCAACTTCGGCGACATCATTTATATATGCGATTATGTGGGACCTCATGTCAAGAGCAAATTCCCCGAGAAAATCAAAGAGATTTTAGAAAAGAGATTAAATACTTCTTTTGCAAAGTCCGAGATAAAGAAAGCCTGCAATGCTGCATATTCCGAATATGAAAATTACGTTGCAAAGGTAAGAGCAAAAGGCGATGAAATTATTAAGAGAGCCAAGGAAGAAAACAAGAAAATCATTCTTCTTGCCGGCAGACCTTATCATGTCGATCCCGAAGTAAACCACGGTATCCACAAGCTGATTGCCGGACTCGGATTTGCCGTTATAAGCGAAGACTGCGTATCATACAAAGTAAATAAATTTGAAACCAATATCATAGCTCAGTGGACATTCCATCAGAGACTTTTCTCTGCGGCAAAATATGTTGCTGATACACCCGATTTTTACATGGTTCATCTTGTATCATTCGGCTGCGGTCTCGATGCGCTTACAACCGATGAAGTCAGAGAAATTCTTGAGTGCAGGGGAAAACTCTATACTCAGATAAAGATAGACGAGGTAACAAACTTAGGTGCCGTTAAGATAAGACTCAGAAGTTTGATTGCCGCGATAGAATCCGGAAAGGAGGGCAAGTGATGAAAAAAGATCAGAGTCCTCATTTCACGAAACGTTTAATGTTTTCCAAAAAGATGAAGAAAGATTATACGATTCTTTCTCCGATGATGTGTCCGATTCATTTCAGACTTCTTCGACCGGTATTTCAGAGAGTCGGTTACAAAGTCGAACTTATGGAAAACGAAGGACCGGATGTAATCCAAAAAGGTCTTAAATACGTACATAACGATATCTGCTATCCCTGCTCGCTTATTACCGGGCAGATGCTTGCCACGATGGAGAGCGGCAAATACGATCCCGATAAAGTGGCGATGATTATCACTCAGTCGGGCGGCGGATGCAGAGATTCAAACTATATCAACCTTATGAGAAAAGCGTTCCAGAGAGCGGGATACCCCAATGTTCCGTTTATTTCCGCAAACACATGGAATATGGAATATGCACCGGGTATTTTCTTATCTCCATTAACGCTCCTTTCGGCAGCAGCCGCACTCGTATACGGAGATGCGCTTAATCTTGTGTCCAATCAGGTTAGACCTTATGAAGTCAACAAGGGCGCTACAGATGCACTTTTGGATGAGTGGATAGAAAAACTTGCAAAGGACTTTTCAAAAGCAAAAGGTATAAGCGTATCGGCCATGAAGAAAACGGTTTCCGAGATATGCCGTACTTTCTCCGAGATAGAGATTAAAAAAGTGCCCAAGGTTAAGGTTGCGATCATCGGTGAACTTTATCTTAAATATTCTGTTCCCGGAAACAATCACCTTGAAGAATTCTTAACCGAGCAGGACTGCGAATATTTCATCCCGACCGTACTCGGATTCGGTGCGTACAAGACCAACGGCGCACTCGAAGACCTTCGAAAATACGGCGGTAATCCCATAAAGAGACTGATCATGGAAATAGTCATGAAATACTATTTCTTTATCGAGGATCTCTTGATCGGCAGCATTGAAAAATGGCCGATGTTTACCGCTCCCGAGAGAGTCAATGATTTAAAGAAAAGAGCCGACGGCATTATCGATACGGTTAACAGCATGGGCGAGGGCTGGTATCTTGCGGCGGAGATGCTTGAACTTGCTGAACACGGATATGAAAACATCATCTGCGTTCAGCCCTTCGGTTGCCTTCCCTGTCACGTAGCCGTAAAGGGAATGCTTAACAAAGTAAGACGAATCAATCCGAAGATTAATTCCGTTGACATCGAATACGATCCCGGTGCCACAAAGGTTAACCAGGAAAACAGAATCAAGTTAATGCTTGCCGTTGCAAGAGAAAACCTTGAATCCGAAGTTAACGGTTCGACCAAAAAATAAAGAGGACGTAAATGGCAATTTACCACAATTTAAGCGACGAATTGCAAAAGAGAATCATCGAAGACAGAGCGGCGCACAAAGAAAATCCTTATGCTTTTAAGGATGAGAATGTCGTACGAAGAGAAAACGATCACGACAAAGCAAACCTTTGGAGACCTGCATTTGTCAGAGATACAGAGAAAATCATGCACTGCCCTTATTATGTAAGATACATGGATAAGACGCAGGTGTTTTCTCTTTGCAAAAACGATGATGTAAGCCGAAGAGCGACTCACGTTCAGTTTGTGGCAAGGATTGCGAGAAATATCGGTTCCGTTTTGAATTTAAACACGGATCTTATAGAGGCTGCGGCACTCGGTCATGACATAGGACATACGCCTTTCGGTCATGCGGGTGAGAGAAAGCTCGACGAGATTCTTTTTAAAGCTACGGGAAAACATTTTAACCACAACATACATTCGGCAAGAGTGTTGAGCACGATTTTTCCGCTCAATTTAAGCCTTCAGACACTTGACGGCATCATCTGTCACAACGGCGAATTCGAATGCAGGGAATACCGTCCCGTGCCTTATGATGATTTTAAAATATTCGACGAAAAAATGGCTTCAAGTTATAAGGACAGCGCTTTTATAAAGACGCTTGTTCCGGCCACACTTGAAGGGTGCGTGGTAAGAGTGTCGGATATTATCGCGTATCTTGGCAAAGACAGACAGGATGCAAAGAAACTCGGACTTATCGAATCCGAAGGAATATTCCAATCGGAAGTCATAGGCAAGACGAATGCCGAGATTATCAACAATATGATCGTCAATATAATCGAAAACAGTTACGGCAAAGATTATATTGCGATGGACGACGAATATTTTGAAAGTTTTTCGGCAGCCAAAAAAGAAAATTACCAAAAAATCTATTTAAGTGATAAAATTGAAAGGGTATATAAGGAGAAAATATACCCGATGTTTGATGAGCTCTACGATGAGCTCTTGAAACAGGCCAGGTCAGGCAGCGAAGATACCGTATTTTACAGGCATCACCTCAAATATATCGAAGATATTACGAAGCCTTACAGGAGACTTTCGGATTATAAAAATGAAAGTTTTGAGGAGATGGTGGTTGATTATCTTGCAAGTATGACCGATGATTATTTTGTGGAGTTATATGAATATTTGTTTCCCGCGTCTCAAATTAAAGTTGAGTACAGGGGTTATTTTGTGTAATTGGTAACGAGTCCAAAGGGGATAATTTTGGAGGCTCTGGTATGAAAAAAAGGATTGCCGTATTTGCCAATACTTGGAACAATGATATAGTTACATCCTTTATAGAAGGGTATTCGAAAGCGATCGAAGGTATCGAAGCAGATACCTTTATATTCCTTGCCGCAAACTCTTACGGCAGAAGCGAAAGCAGTAATCAAAGTGAATTATCCATACATTCATTTCCCGATTTAAACGATTATGATGCAGCAATAGTCTTCTCGCAGGGACTCAATTCCAATGCAGCGAGAGATTTAATATACGATAACTGTGAAAAAGCCGAAATACCGACATTCTGCATAGGAGATACACATCCCGGCTTCCACGGTATTCTTGTCGATGCCGAAGCGGCAATGCATGAACTTTGCGAACATCTCTACAAAGAACACAATGTAAGAAAAGTTGCATTTTTTGCAGGCCCCAAGGAAAACGGAGATTCCCAGAAAAGATTAAATGCGGTTTTGGATTTTGCCAAAGAACATAAAGATTTCATCCTTGAAGAAAAAGATATCGTATATACCAATTGGGAAATCATAACCGCAATGAATATCATTTCATCGGATTATAATACCAAAGAAAAACTTCCCGATGCCATGATATTCGCTAATGACATTCTTGCCGTTGCAGGCTGCAGAGCGCTCGAGATGCAGGGGTTGATGGTTCCTGACGATGTTTTACAGGTTATGATTACTCCAAGTCGAATCAGAGCTATTATCCTTCGATAGCAACTGTAGACCAGTGCTATGGACGCATAGGAGAATTGATAGTTGAAAATTTAATACAGATATTTGCGGGAGAAAAAGTTCCCGAAGAACAGTATATAGACGGCGTGTTCAGACCGGGCGAGAGCTGCGGATGCGATCATCCCCGCAACGAAGATGTCTTAAGAAGAAAATTCTGCCACGATCTTCTTGCGCAGTCTTATGAGATGAATGCAAGAAACGGCACGATTTTCGGTATCAGATCGGCCTTCCTTGATTCAAACCGGTTTGCGACACTTCCCGGAAAACTTCAGAAAGTAATCAGAGAAGGATTTTTCCTTCAGGAAACCGAGACTTTTTATCTTATGCTCGATCCGACGCTTGAGAGAATCGGAAAGGAGGAAATCGATCAGCTTCCGAAATACAAATACAGCGACAGAATGCTTGTCATAGTATCCAAAAAAGACGGCGAGATGTTAAGAGCCGGACAGACGATCCATAAAAGAGAACTTATTCCCGATTATGACGGAAAAGGCCCGAATGAAATCTATTTTGTAATGCCGCTTTATATCGAAACGTTTATAGTCGGATATTTCATAATGGTCAAATCCGACAACGGCATGAGGGACTGGGTATATCAGGAATATGAATCCTGTCTTGTACAGTCGCTTACATATTACAGAACAAACATCAAATTAACCGCATTAAATGACAAATTATCCGAACTCATGCAGACGGATGCCCTTACATCGCTTAAGAACAGAACGGCTTTCGAGAATGCAAAATCTTCGCTTAAGGGACATTACCTTGCCCAGGACGGAGTAAAATTCGCAGCCGTAATGTTCGACCTTAACAATCTTAAAAAGATTAACGACGAGTACGGACACGGCGCCGGCGACATATATATCAAGAATTCCAGCGAGCTTATATGTCATACTTTCAAACATTCGCCGGTATTCAGAATCGGAGGCGATGAATTTGTCGCAATACTCAGAAATTCCGATTACGAAGAAAGACACGAACTGCTTGAAAAATTCAGATCCGGTGTCCAGAAGATGCAGGCAGACGACATTACCGAACTTAACCGTGTATCGGTTGCGTCCGGAATGGCGGATTATGATGAGATTGAGAACGATGATATCGATACATTGTTCAAAAAAGCAGACGAGAGAATGTACGAAAACAAACGTCTCATGAAAGCCGGAAGAGCGTAAGTAATAAAGCCTGACACAATGTGTCGGGCTTTTTTGAGTTTGCGTGAAACAAAGAGGCGAAACTTTTTTGGGACAAAAAGTAAGAAAGACCCGGGGAATGGGTCTTTCTTAGGAGAAAATGAATAAAAAGTATTAAAAATACTAAAAATGAGGAGTGCTGACGACATAAGTCGTCAAGCAATGAATAAATGATTTAATAAGAGTATATTTTTTAATTGTGAAAATTGTATGAAAAAAAGTGGACAAACTTCAAATAAAATTATTTGTTTTTTGTTCTTTTTTTATTGATTATTTAGAATACAAAAGTTGTCAAACGGCTTAAAAAATGATATTATTTAAATAATGCGATTAAGGTTAACTATAAAGTGGGGTTAGAGGAGTTTTATCCATGGACAATTTTACAGATAAACTTGCACAGAAATTAAGCGCTCAGGAGATGATTAAGGCCAATGCCCAGGCTGAAGCCAATGAGATGCGCCGTCTTCAGGAACAGGTGGCTCAGTACGAAGCCATCCTTCAGGATATGCGTAAACTCAATTACAAGAACTCCGAGCTTACGGATAAAATCAATGCTTTGGTAGATGAATCAATCAACAAAGTTCAGGTTAGCCATGTTGACGGAGAAGAAGGCGAAAATGCAGAAGTATCCAAGCAGCTTTCGGCAGAGATTATTACAGCCATAGATGAGGCTTTAAGCAATCTTGATTCTACGGTCGGCAGTGCATTGAACGAGTCGGTCAATAATACCCTTATGGTACCCGTTGACGAAATGAAGCAGTCTTCCATGGAAGTATCCGGCTCAGTGGCTGCTGTTAAGCAGATTGCCGAAGATTTCAAGGGAAGTGCCGATGACATCAGATATGCTTCAGATCTTGTAAGAAGCAGTGCGGATGATTTGAAAGAAAGCGCAGCCGAGGTTAAGAATTCGGCAGACGCAATGAACTCCTCCATTGAAGGTATTTTGTCTTCAAGCGAAGAGATAAAGAATACAACGGCGGAATTAAAGAACTCAAACGATGAATTAAAGACAAGCGTCAAGACAAGTGTCGACAACGCTTTGCTTGCCATCAGAAGAGAGAACAGAGAAATCGCCGATCATCTTGAATATATTCGTTCCGGTATCGAGACGATTAACCGTCCCAACGAGGAAGATGAATTGTTAAAGAGAGAAGAGGAAGAAAGAAAACTCTTCGAAGAACAGCAAAAAGAAGAAGCACGTCAGCTTAAGGAAGAGGAAGACAAGAGAGCCCTTCAGGAAATGTTTAAACAGTCTGACGACTTTGTACATAAGGAGAATGTTAAGGTATACCGTAACGTTCAGGCAGTTGTCGTAGATGAATTCAAGAGCCAGACAGAAGGCCTTACAAAGCATAACAGAGAACTTTATGCAAAGCTTAAATCTACCAAACTTGCGGTTACCTTCGCGATAGTGATCGGAGCAATTAACTTGATTATTACATTGCTCTCTGTTTTTGGCATTATCAAATAGTTTTACCTCACTGTCGATTTATCTATGAAATTATTAACGCATCATTATAAACGCATCCGTTCGACATTTATAATAACAAGCCTATCCGTCTTTGTCTTAGGCTTGTTTTTGTTGCCAAATTTCACCACCTATTCTTCGGAAGGAAAAAACCTTTTTACCATCTGGATTTTAGGTGAAGACATGGGTACCGTGGACAGCGTTGAAAAGGCGGATGAGCTTATTACAAGAGCCAGAGAAGAACTTGCCTCAGGCCAGGACAACCTCTATATGATTGAAAACATTCATAAAGAGATAATCGGAGAGGAAGCCATCTACAAATCGGTGGATGATGAGGAAGAAGTATATAAAAAGATAAAAAAGACGCTCAAGGATCATCAGAAAGAGACGATGACAAGAGCATACATGGTAAAGGTTAACAATACCACAGTAAACCTTGCGAGCGCTTCGGATGTCGATGAGCTGTTAACCAGAGCCATCGACAAATACGACGAAGACAACGAATATGAAGTAAAGACAGAGATTAACAACGATCGAATCATGTCCACACTTACCGCCAATCTGACCAGAAAAGATGTGCAGTTTGATGCGGTAACCTTTGATGCGGGAGCTGAGAACCTCGTCGGTAAAGACATATCGGAATCCGAACTTATCGAATACCTTGATTTTAAAGATATCACGCAGGGTATTACCAATATCGGTTTTGCGGAAGAAGTAGAAGTCGTAGAGACATATATTCCAAAGAGTGAAATCGTGGACGTTGACACGGCGCTTTCGATTTTGACGGGAATGCAGGAAGTTCAGCAAATCTATGAAGTTCAGCCGGGCGATACATTGTCGGCTATATCCCGTAAAGTCGGCATTACCATGGAAGAACTCGTTGAACTTAACAGCGAATACATAAAAGACGTCAATTCCACCATTCGTGCGGGACAGGCGCTTATTATCACTGTTCCCGAGCCCGAGCTTTCGGTTCTTTGGACCAGAAGAGAAATAGTTGAAGAAAGTTACGAAGCGGATATAATATATATCGATAATGATGACTGGTACACGACCAAGCAGGTAACACTTACCGAACCCTCGGCGGGATTTCGTAAGGTCGTAAGCGATGTCACATATAAAAACGATAATGCAATAAACAAGAACATAGTCAAAGAGGAAATCCTTCTTGAAGCAGTCGCGAAGGTTGTGGAAAGAGGTACAAAAGTTCCTCCCACATATATCAAGCCTATCTCCGGAGGTTCCGTATCGAGCGGATTCGGAAGAAGAAGTTCACCCGGCGGCATAGGTTCGAGAAATCATCAGGGTGTTGACTTTGCCATTCCTTCGGGAAGTACCGTTATGGCTTCAAGCGGTGGTACCGTATCTGCTGCAGGATGGAGCGGAGGTTACGGCTACATGGTACTTATTACTCACCCCGACGGTTCTCAGACAAGATATGCCCACTTAAGCAAAGTGCTTGTATCTGCGGGACAGAGCGTATCGCAGGGACAGAAGATCGCACTTTCGGGTAATACGGGTATTTCGACCGGCCCTCACTTACACTTTGAGATTATCTTAAACGGTACTCCGGTCAATCCGTTGAATTATATTAACTAACCTTAATGAGGATATAAGGAATAAATGGAAGTTTACAGAATAAGAGGGGGAGCAGCACTACACGGAACGGTTGATATAAGCGGCGCAAAGAATGCCGCCCTGCCTATCCTTGCTGCTACGATTCTTACAGATGAGACAATTACATTAGAGAATGTTCCCAAAGTAAACGATACGCTTATCATGGCGGAAACGCTTCGCAATCTCGGGGCAGAGGTGGAATACATAGATGACAATACCCTTAAGATTAACACCTCCACGATCAACAAATATGTTGTAGACAACCCCAGTATCAAGAAGATCAGAGCTTCGTATTATTTTGCGGGTGCGCTGCTTGGTCGTTACCATCAGGCAAGAGTTCCCCTTCCCGGCGGATGCAATATCGGCGGAAGAGGTCTTGACATGCATGAAAAAGGCTTCGAAGCACTCGGCGCGGATGTGAAGATTACCGCTACCGAAATCGTGGTAGACGGAATGCAGGGACCTTTAAGCGGTACCAGAATGTACATGGATAAGGTTTCGGTCGGAGCTACCATCAACATCATGCTTGCAGCCGTATTGACACCCGGCAAGACCATTATCGAAGGAGCAGCCAAGGAACCCCATGTCGTTGATGTGGCAAACTTTATCAACGGTATAGGCGGCCATATTACAGGTGCAGGTACGGACAAGATAAGAATTAACGGTGTACCGTCACTTCGCGGCGGCTCATATGCGGTAATACCCGATCAGATTGAAGCCGGAACATTTATGATGGCAGCAGCCATTACACACGGGGACATAACGGTTAATAACGTAATTCCCACCCACCTTGACAGTATTTCATCGAAGTTAAGAGAAATAGGATGCAAGATAGAGGAATCGGATGACTGGGTAAGAGTAATCGGACCCAAGGACAGACTTAAGAGAACTCAGGTTAAGACACTTCCTTATCCCGGATTCCCTACAGACATGCAGCCGCAGATTTCCGTGGCTTTGGGCCTTGCGGACGGATGCAGTACAGTCGTTGAGTCCATTTTCGACAACAGATTTATGTATGTTAACGAGCTCAAAAAGATGGGCTGCAACATAGTGGTAGATGAGAGCACCACGGCTTATATCGAAGGAGTCGATTATTATCAGGGTGCAAATATGACATCGCCCGATTTAAGAGCGGGTGCGGCACTTGTACTTGCAGCACTGGCTGCAAAAGGTCAGTCCGAGATAGACGGCATCGAATATATCGAGAGAGGATATGAAATATTCGATGAGAAATTAAGGAAGCTCGGCGCAGACATACAAAAACTCGAAGTTTAAGAAGGAAAACATTCCCGATGCACAAAAAGCATCGGGATTTTTTTCTTTTATGTTACTTCCTAAAGTGGTAAAATATAAGGTGCAGTATTTTTTAATTTGACTAAAAAAACGGGAATAAAAAATGGCTTTTACACACCTTCACGTCCATACGGAATACAGCCTTTTGGACGGGTCGAACAAGATAAAAGAATACATAAAAAGAGTCAAGGAACTCGGAATGACTCATGCCGCCATCACGGACCACGGTACGATGTACGGCTGCGTGGCATTTTATGAGGAAGCAAAAAAGCAGGGAATAGTCCCGATTATCGGATGCGAAGTCTATGTGGCTCCGGGTTCGAGATTCGATAAAGAAGCGAGCGGGAACAAATATTATCATTTGCTTCTTTTGGCGGAAAACGATCTCGGATATCATAACTTGATGCGCCTTGTATCCATAGGATTTAAGGACGGTTATTACTATAAGCCCAGGGTCGACAAAGAAGTCTTAAGGAAGTATCATGAAGGCCTTATTTGCCTCTCTGCATGTCTTCAGGGCGAAGTGGCCGTCAATCTGACACTCGGATTATACGAAGAGGCCAAAAGAACAGCGCTTGAATATCTTGATATATTCGGCAAAGGCAATTATTTCCTTGAGATTCAGGATCACGGCATAGAAGAACAAAGACTCATCAATCCGGAGATTTACAGACTCTCAAAGGAACTTGACATTCCTCTTGTGGCAACCAACGACGTACATTACACATATGCTGATGACGCGGATGCACACGATTTGCTTCTCTGCCTTCAGACGGGAAAGATTGTAACGGATACGGACCGTATGAAATATGCATATGGGCAGTTTTTTGTGCGAAGCGAAGAGGAGATGAGAGAACTCTTTCCTTATTGCGAGGAAGCCATAGACAATACTCAGCTTATCGCCGAGAGATGCCATGTAAACCTTGACAACAAGGAACCAAAACTCCCTCATTTTGAAGTGCCGGAAGGATTTACTTCCGCAACCTATTTAAGACACCTTTGCGAAGAAGGATTAAAGAAGAGATATCCGGATGAAAATCCCGTTGCCAAAGAGAGACTCGATTACGAATTAAGCGTCATCGAAAAGATGGGATTCGTCGATTATTTCTTAATAGTCATGGACTTTATCGCATATGCGAAAAACAGAGGAATTGCCGTCGGACCGGGAAGAGGTTCGGGCGCCGGAAGTATAGTCGCATATTGCTTAAGAATCACCAATATCGACCCGATAAGGTACGGTCTTATTTTCGAACGTTTCCTTAATCCCGAGCGTGTGACGATGCCCGATACCTATATTGATTTCGGTGATGAGAGAAGACAGGAAGTCATAGACTACGTAATAGACAAATACGGCGAAGAAAAGGTATCAAGAATCATCACATTCGGTACGTTAAAAGCCAAGGGCGTTGTCAGAGATGTAGCAAGAGTACTGGGACTTCCTTACGAGATAGGAGACCGCATTTCAAAGGCGATTCCCAACAGAATCAACGATGAGGAAGTCAATCTTGCAAATGCGCTTAAGGTAAGCGGCGATCTTCAGAAGATGTACGAAGCGGACGAGAATGTCAAAAAGGTAATTGACATGTCGTTTAAACTGGAGCACCTTCCGAGACATTCTTCCGTTCATCCTGCGGGCGTATTGATAGCTCCCAAAGAAGTAGAAGCGTTTGTGCCGCTTGCGAAAGGCACTGACGATATTCTTGTCACCCAGTACGAAGCGCCCACGCTGGAGGCTCAGGGGCTCCTTAAAATGGACTTCTTAAGTCTTCGTACTCTTACCGTTTTGGAGAAAGCCTGCGCGAACGTCAAAAAGACAAGAGGCATAGACATTAATCTTGAAGAAATAGACATGGATGATCCCAAGGTCTACGAATATATAGGAACGGGCGATACGGACGGCATATTCCAGCTCGAGTCCGGAGGCATGAGAGGCTTTATGAAAAAATTAAAGCCGAAAAACCTTGAAAACGTTATGGCGGGAATCGCGCTATACCGTCCCGGTCCCATGCAGTTTATCGACAACTATATAAAGTGCAAGGAAAATCCTGACGAAGTCGTATATCTTTGCGATGAATTAAAACCCATACTCGAATCCACTTACGGCTGTATAGTATATCAGGAACAGGTAATGCAGATAGTAAGGGATCTCGGCGGATTCTCAATGGGCGGATCAGACAAGGTTCGTAAGATTATGTCGAAGAAAAAAGCTGAGGAGATGGAAGAGCAGGGCAGAATCTTTATCTACGGCGACGAGCATAAGGGAATCGAAGGCTGTATAAAAAGAGGCATTCCCGAAAATGTCGCAAAACAGATTTACTCCGAGATGAAGACATTCGCCGCATACGCGTTCAACAAATCACATTCGGCGGTTTATGCCGTGGTATCGTATCAGACGGCATACATGAAATATTATTATCCTCTCGAGTTTATGGCAGCTCTTATCACCTGCTATATCGACAACCCCGAGAAGACGGCTGAATATATCAATTCCGCAAGAGAAATGGGAATAGAAGTTCTCCCTCCGGACATCAATGAGGGATTCAGGGACTTTACCGTAAAAGACGGAAAACTCATCTATTCTCTTAAAGCCATCAAAAATGTCGGAGGTCCCGTAATCGACAGGATTGTCAAAGAGAGAGAAGAGAACGGCAGATTTGAGAGCATATCGGATTTTATAAGAAGAATGGGCAGCAAGGATGTCAACAAGCGTGCCGTTGAAAACTTTATAAAAGCCGGAGCATTTGACAGTCTCGGAGGCAACCGAAAACAGTATATCCAGGTCTACGAGATGTTGATAGACGATGTCATCGCAGAGCGAAAGAAACTCGATTCGAATCAGATGACGATATTTGACATGCTTCCAAAAGAAGATAAAAAGGCCATGGAGATAAAGCTTCCGAATGTGGAGGAATTCCCCAAGGACATGATACTTCAGATGGAGAGGGAAGTACTCGGAGTCTATATCTCCGGACATCCGCTTGAAGACGTAAAGGATATCTGGAAAAAGAACATAACTGCCGTATCGAGCGATTTTATCTATCAGGCAGAACTCGAGGGCAGTCGTCTTCCCGACAAGAAACAGGTAAAAATCGGCGGTATCGTCACGAACCTTAACGTCAGACTTACCAAGAAAAAAGAGACGATGGCGATATTCGAACTCGAAGACCTCTTCGGAAGCGTGGAAGCAATGGTATTCCCCAAGGCTTACGAGAGAGTAAGAGACATGCTCACGGAAGACAATCTCGTATTCGTATCGGGCAGAGTATCAACGGAAGATGAAGAAAATTCAAAGATTATCGTCGAGGAAATCACATCCTTTGAAGACGTACCCAAAACATTGTGGTTGAAGTTTGACGATATGGAAAAGTATAATGAATTGTGGGACAAAGTTTACGAGGTGCTCTGGGATCACAGAGGAACGGACACCGTAAACATTCGTGTCATCAAAGAAAACAAGCTTAAGACGTTAACAAAAAAAGAACTCGGCATAAAAGCCGATGAAAATATCATTCCCGAGATCGAAGCAATTCTCGGAGAAAAAACTGCGGTAATCAGATAACCTTGTCAATAAGGAGGAATAAAAATGGCTGAGATTAAAACAATCGGAGTTCTTACAAGCGGAGGAGATGCACCCGGCATGAACGCGGCCATAAGAGGTGTTGTAAGAACGGCGCTTTGCAAAGGCGTGGCCGTAAAAGGAATCAAGAGAGGATATGCGGGACTTCTTGCAGAAGAAATCGTGGATATGAACAGAAGCAGTGTGTCCGATGTTATCGACGAAGGCGGTACGATACTCGGTACTGCAAGATGTACTGAATTTATGACCGAAGAAGGTCAGAGCAAGGGCGCCGAGATGTGCAGAAAGCACGGAATCGACGGCATAGTGGTTATCGGCGGCGACGGGTCTTACCGTGGGGCACAGGCTCTTTCAAAGCACGGTATCAACACGATAGGCGTTCCCGGAACCATCGACCTTGATATCGCCTGCACCGATTATACAATCGGATTTGATACTGCCATCAACACAGCCATGGAAGCCATAGACAAAGTAAGAGATACATCATCCTCACATGAGAGATGCAGTATCATCGAGGTTATGGGAAGAAATGCCGGATACATCGCGCTTTGGTGCGGAATCGCAAACGGCGCTGAAGATATCCTTATTCCCGAAAAATATGATTACAACGAGCAGACAATCATAAACAACATTATTCAAAACAGAAAAAAAGGCAAGAGACACCATATCATAATCAATGCCGAAGGCATCGGACATTCAACCAGTATGGCAAGAAGAATCGAAGCAGCCACGGGCATTGAGACAAGAGCCACGATTTTGGGTTACATGCAGCGTGGCGGTTCACCTACCTGTAAGGACAGATTCTATGCATCCATCATGGGCTCTTATGCGGCAGAGATTCTCTGCGAAGGCAAGACCAACAGAGTAGTGGCACACAGCATGGGCGAATTTGTGGACTTTGATATCGATGAAGCGCTTTCAATGCAAAAAGACATATCAGAATACGAATACAGAGTAAGCAGAATGCTTTCTATGTAATGGAGAAAAGATGATAACGAGTGCATCAAACGGCAGAGTCAAATACATACAGACACTCATGAGCAAAGCGTCTTTTCGAAGGAAAGAGGACAAATTCATCGCCGAGGGCATCAAGATGTTTGAAGAGGCTCCAAAAGGCGACATACTCGAAGTCTATATTAAAGAAGGCGCTTACGATTCGTTTGGGATTGATGTAAAAAAGAAACTGGAGCGAATCGGCTACGAAGTATTGTCGGAGTCCGTATTCAAAAAAGTATCGGATACGGTTACTCCACAGGGTATTTTATCGGTGGTAAAAATTCCCGAATCGGGCATTAACGATATTCTTAACGCCGATAATCCTTCGATTGCCTTACTTGAAAACATTCAGGATCCCGGAAACATCGGGACGATAATAAGGAGCGCGGAAGGCGCAGGCGTAAGCGGCATCGTAATGAGTAAGGACTGCGTGGATATTTTTAATCCGAAGGTTATAAGATCCACCATGGGAAGCATATACCGTACCAGATTTGCCTACACCGACAATATCGAAGAGACAATTGCCATATTAAAAAAGAACAATATTCATACATATGCGCTCGCATTAAACAAAGAAGCAAAAGCATATGACTTGTATGACTACAAAGAACCGAGTGCATTTGCAGTGGGAAACGAGGGGAACGGACTTAAGGAAAGCACGATTAAGGCATGCGAAAATGTCGCATATATTCCGATGTGCGGCAGTGTGGAGAGTCTTAATGCTTCGGTAGCCGCTTCTTTAATGATGTATGAAATATTCAGACAGAGACGCTGAAAACGACAAAAGACTGTATTTACTAGATGGGAGGACAAAATGACCAATTCAGTCAAAAGACATTTTACGAGAATTTTTACCATTGTTTTTTCAGTATCCGTGGTTACTTTATCGGGATGCAGGACACAACAAATAGATCCGAATGATTATCCCATACCGGTTGATGAAGAGAATGTTAACGCAGGTGAAGATGGAGCGGCAAAAGAGGGCGTCCCGTCCGATCCTTCGGTTCTTTACGCCGATGCATTAAAACCGGAACCGAATTCCATCAAAGAAAGCGGAAGATATGTATACAACCCCGTGGATATTCCGCAGATGTATTTAAATCAGTATAAAGACAAGCCGAAGATTGTTAAGGTGGCGAAGGATATTCTTTATGCCATTGATAATGTCTCAACCGAAATTGAATTGGATTTGCCTGAGGAGGAAGCATTATCCCAAGATGAATTTGATCAGGCCATGATTCTGGCATCCCTGTCAAATCCGATTGCCTCAGCAGTGGATGTGGAGCCAATCGATGAAAATACATATGCATTAAAGTATTTTCCTTCGTATTATGTCAGTGAAGGCTCAGAAGTTTCAGAGTACGGAGGCTTTACTTTGGAAAGCCGTGATGATATCAGTACCGATGAGGCTGCAAAGTATTTCGAGGATTTCAAATCCTATGCAACCGATACCATCAACAAATGCGTGAGCCCCGATGATTCTCAGATTGAGACGGCTTCGAAACTGTATAAGCAGATTATTAAGGATATGGAATTTGAGTTAGTCGAGGGAAGTATGTCTTTCGATCCTACGCAGTTTAATACAGACGAGCCGGTAGTTACAGCCGGAAGTGTTGTAAAGAACGTATCCGAACGTAAATTCAACGGCGAAAATAATTTTTGCCTTTTATATGTTTTCCTTTTGAATCAGGTACATATAGAGGCGCTGGATATAATGGCATATAACGGTGTATTTACCGATAAAGGAAAAGAACTGGTTTCCGAAAGAATCGCGGATGGTATGTTTTGGGAATGGATAATCATAGGAGCGGACGGCAAATATTATCATTGCGACCCCACTCTTGAAAAACTCGCATACGATAAACGTTATTCCGATGTTGCGGGAGCAGAACCCGACTTGGATTATTTCGGAATGAGTGATACAAGAAGAAGCGATACCTTTAAATTCAGTCGTACTTCCATGATGGTAAACAACGATCCGGCCATTTTCATGGGACCCGGAAACGGTATTAAAGCACCTGAGTGCGAGGAGAGCTATTCATTTTAGAAATTTGGAGATTATATGTCCGATTTGTCAAAAAAAGAAATATTGGAAAATTTAATAATCGAAAAAGAGCAGTATATGAAGGATGCTTTTTCATACGAAATCGGATATATGAGAGAATTCGGTGATTTGTTTGCGGAGAATTTCAAGGCCAAAATCGAATGTATCCGCTTAAAGAAAACGATAGGGTATTGCCGCGCCAAGATTAACAGAGGCGTCAAGATTAACGTCGATGAGATGAATGAGCAGATGGACAATGACATGCAGGGGTATTACGCCGAATTAAAACGAATCATTCGCGAGGCCAATGAGATAAAAGAAAGAGGCGTTGCGGACGAAGAATCCATCGAGACATCAAGAAACATATACAAACGTATAGCCGGGGTGTTGCATCCCGATATCAATTTAATGACTGCAAGCGTTCAGCGCCTTAAAGAACTTTGGAATCAGGCAAATGAAGCATATCACAAATATGATGTATATATGTTAAGCAATATCGAAGTTGCAGTTGACAAGACTCTCTCGGAGCTTGGAAACGCGGGATATAAGAGCGATGACACAAAGATTGATGAGCGAATCGATTCTCTGAAAAAGAAAATCTCAAGAATCGCCAATGCCAGACCGTATACCTACGGAGAGCTTTTGCACAACGACACCAAAAAGAAATTAAAGAAATCCGAGATGCAAAGGGAGATTGAAGAGTACAAAGTTTACGCATCAAACCTTGAGGAACTGATAGACCAGTTAATCAGCGAGAGTTCCGCCAACCGATAAAACAGGAAAGAAGAAAATACTGAAGAAGAAATATAGACATTTTTGCTATATTTCTTTTTTTTTGTTATTATGGAAGGGAATATGGAGATTTTTAAATGATGAAGTACGTATTTGGGGTACTTGCTCTTATTGCGATAGTCGCAGCTGTAGTCATCGCAATCCTTAAGAAGCAGGAACCCAAAGAAAGAGAATTAACACAAAAGCATTTTGAACATTATAAAAAAAAGGTCCATCGCAACTGCAACAGTGAGGAGTTTGAAGAATTCTTCGCATTCCTTAAGAAATATCCCGGCGGATATGTCAAAAGACAAAAAGGCGAGATTGTAAAGAGAGAATATACAGGACGCGAAAAAGGAGATCTTAAGGGGATTTTTTATAATGTTATTTTTTCCAATCCCAATATAAGCGTCGAAGACAAAGAAGAATTCAGAATATTTATCGTATCCAAAGGAGTTAACGGGTGCGATGAGAGACCTGATTACGAGACGAGAGACAGCAAACTTCGAAACAGAAACGACAACAAGGACGAATACGAGAGAAAAGAAATCGGCAATCAGGGAGAGGAAACGGTTCGTGAGGTATTAAACCGATTAAAGGAAAAAGGATACCTTGTAATCAACGGACCCGTACTTTTGTATGATGGCGTAAAAAGAGAATATGATCATATCGTAATCGGCGAAAACGGTGTATTTTCTCTTGAGACCAAAGCATTCGGCGTATCAAAGGACGGAAAGAACAAAGCATCTTTATTTATCGACAAAGGCGATAAATGGACTCTTAGAAAGAACGGCGCAAACAGGGAACTTAAATCCCCGACTTTGCAGATTTTATCCGAAAGGGATCATTTGAAGAATATCCTTTACAACGCAAAGGAAAAGATAGAAGTCAAGCCTGTACTGGTTCTCAGCAACAGCAAACTTTATCTTAAGAAAAACATTAAACTCGATTATGATGTTATCTTTGTAAAGAAGCTTGAAGAATATATTCTCAGTGCTGAATTAAACAGGATAATACCCGAGGAACAAAGACTTATAGCAGAAATACTTGATGAACACAGAATTAATGCTTAATGAGAAGAAAAAAACCGGAAACTAAATTTCAGATTTGAAAGGGGAAAATAAAATGAGCTACGATAAGGATCAGTCCAAGGTGACTCAGGAAGAATTTGAGTACAGCCGTGATATGATTAAGAAACTGTCAACATACTTTGAAAGTGTGGTTGTCGGTCAAAAGAGACTGGAGAATTCGCTTATAACGGCTATTCTTGCGGACGGTCATATTCTTATAGAATCCGTTCCCGGTCTTGCAAAGACCACTGCCGCAAAGGCTATTTCGGATGCGGTTGACGGAAAGTTTTCAAGAATCCAGTGTACGCCCGATTTGCTTCCAAGCGATATTATCGGTACACAGATTTACAACAGGGAGACATCGAAATTCGATACTGTATTCGGACCCGTATTTGCCAATTTCGTGCTTCTTGATGAGGTTAACAGATCATCGGCAAAAACTCAGTCCGCCATGCTTGAGGCCATGCAGGAACATCAGGTTACAATCGGCACGGAAAGCTACAAAATGCCCGAAGATGTTTTCATTGTAATCGCTACGCAAAACCCTATCGAGCAGGAAGGAACTTATCCTCTTTCCGAGGCACAGACCGACAGATTCATGATCAAGGAAGTTATCGCATATCCCACAGAGCAGGATGAGGTTGAGGTCTTAAACAGAATCGAAAATCATGCATTTGAGAAGAAACCTCCCGTGATGACCGTAAAGGCTGTCGATATGCTTCAGAGAATCACGGAGAATGTTTATATTGACGATAAAATCAAACAATACATAGCTTCAATCGTAACTGCCACAAGATATCCGAAAAATGTTCTCGGAGACCAGATGGCAGGATATATCAAAATGGGAGCGAGCCCGAGAGCATCCATCGCATTCATGCGTACTGCCAAGGCAAGGGCTCTTTTGAACGGCAGAACATATGTTGTTCCCGAAGACGTTAAAGACATGGCGCATCTGGTACTTCGTCATCGTATAGCGCTTAATTATTCGGCTATAGCAGAGAAGGTAAAAGTAGAGGATATTATCGATACAATCACATCGAAATTGAGAACACCCTGATATGAAACTTGATTACGAATTTTTGACCAGAATAAGTAAAGATGCAGTGCTTTATACTTCCCGAAAGACTACCAATATTCTTGACGGTGGGTATAATTCGGTTTATATCGGCAAGAGCCTTGAATTCCTTGATCTTAAGGATTATGCGCTCGGCGACGACATTACTTCAATCGACTGGAAAGCATCTTCAAGAAACGACTCGATTCTGGTCAGAAGATATATTGCGGAAAAAAAGCATAGCGTGCTCGTCATCGCGGATACCGGTATCAAAATGGACGCCGATACACCGAAAGGTTCGTACAAAGCAAACATTGCACTTATGTCCCTCGGAGTAATAGGTTACCTCCTTGGAAGACAGGGGTCCGATGTAGCTTTGGCATATGACGGCAAAGAAGGAATGGTTACCACGCCGTTTAAAGCCGGCGGTGTATATGTTGAGGAATTGATCCATACCTACGGAAATTCTGTTTTTGCGGAACATCGCTCGGATTTGGACAAACTTATCATGAATGAACTTCAGCTGTTTTCGATGCGCCGCATGATAGTCTTTGTCATTACCGATATTGCGGGATTAAGGTCGGTCCAATATGATACCCTTTCGAGAATGACGGAAAGAAATGATGTTTATTTCATCTGTATTGATGATGCTTTCGCTACAGGCGGAAGAGTGTATGATCGAATAGGCGAATCATACATCGACAGATTTATTGCTGGAAGTCACGCTCTTAAGAGGGCTGAGAAAAAAGAGAGAAGCAGGATAATGAATCGTTTTAAAGCGGATGCTTTAAAAAACCGCGTCGTGCTCGAGACGGTAGCGAACGAGGACAGTGTGGTCGATACGGTTCTTAATCTGTTTGAGAGGGGAAGAAGTGGAATTTTCGGTTAAAATGCAACCGGAGCTTATGATGAATACATTATGGTTAATTATCGGCGGAATACTCTTTTTACTTTCCGCGTTGTTAATCATCATAATCATCATTTTCAAGATTGCTCCGAGTAAAGCAAAAGTACATAAAAAGAGTCCTGTCCCGGAAAGACCCAAGTATGTCAACAGCAGACAGAAGGCTTTGTATGATATAGATCAGATTGTTTTTGAACTAAGCAGATCCAATATCGATACCAGAGAGAGTTACCAGCGTCTCAGCGTAACCATAAGGGAGTATCTTACTGCTACGACCGGAAAGGATCATACCTGTCTTACTCTCGCGGAGATTAAGCAGATGGCGGGCGAGGATCCGAATACCGCTAATGTTAAAGCGCCGGATTTAAGAGTAACAAGAATAAAAGAATTCGCTGCTCTTATCGAGGGGTGTTATTATCCTGAGTTTGCGCTAAAAACAAAAAGAGATTTCAGAGTAGATGCCGAGAAGGCAAAAAGGTTGGTGAACACATGGAGTTAATGCATCCTTTGGTATTAATAATAGGGATACCGGTGCTTCTTTTACTTTGCATTCTTCTTCATGTAATTCCCGCATTAAGAAAGAGGATATACAAAGGCGGCTTAAGGACCGGTGCGTCTTCAATAGTCAAATCCCTCCCCGTATACAAGATAATCGTTGTAAGAAAAATAATACTTACGATTTTCAATGAGTTATTCATGGTCATGGCGATAATTGCCGCTCTTGTTTTGATTGCCAGACCGTATAAGATTCAGACGATAAAGACGGGTGTGCAAAAGAGGGATATATTCTTGTGCCTTGATGTATCTTATTCAATGTATGATCTAAACTACGCACTTGCCGATTATCTCGAACAGGTGGTAATGGAGCTTAAAGGCGACAGATTCGGCATCACAATGTTTAATTCTTCTTCGCTTGTATATGTTCCCTTAACCGATGACTATGATTATGTGGTAATGAGAATGGAAGAACTCAAAGAGTATTTTTCCCTTCAAAAAGATTACTGGACCAGATATGTCGATCACGGTTATTACAAAACGGATCTCATAGAGGAAGAATGGGATCAGTTTAATGAACTGCAGAATAAATTAAGTTATTTCGAAGCCGGAACACTCGTGGATCTTGAAACCAAAGGAAGCTCGCTTGTCGGCGAAGGACTTGCATCTGCTTTGTACAGCTTCCCTTCAATCGGTGATTCAAAAAGAACCAGAGTGATTATCCTCGTAACGGATAACGAAAAAACCACAACAAAGCCTCAATTGCCCGAAGTGAAAGAGGCATTCGAACTTTGCAAAAGAAACGATGTAAAGGTATTTGCCGTATATCCCTGCAGGGAGAATTTCTATTCGGAATATACCGACAAGGAATATAAAGATTGGTCGGATGAATTAAAATGGCTGACCGAGTATACCGGCGGTGAATTTTACATTGAGGACAAAGAGAAAAACAGCGTACCCGATATTGTCGAAAAGATAAGAGAACATGAAGCCATGACAGTCGATGACATTGTCATGAAAAGAAAGACCGATTTACCGGTACCCGGAATCATTGTACTGCTTATAGGTCTTACAGGTTCAATCATTTGCACATCATTCTTAAAGGGAAAATAAGATGAGGAAAATAAACCCTGTCATTCCTCTTCCCGTACTGATAGTATTCTTTGCCATAGCGGCTTTGGTAATACTTATCATATGGATCAGGAGTAAGGAAAACAGAATAAAAAGTACATTCGAATTTTTCATTCGACTCGGCATAGCTGCCCTGGCATTTGTCATAGCACTTCGCCCCATGAGAGAAGAAAGGGGAATTGATGTTCCGCTTGGCAACCTTGATGTTTTATTCGTGCTTGATACGACGCTCAGCATGTGGGCTGATGACGGCCCGGTCACTACCAGATTTGCGGCAGCTCAAAAAGACGTTGAAGGAATAATGAACGATCTTGCAGGAGCCAATTTCGCACTTATTACATTCCAAAACAAATCCGTGGTACTGTCCCCGTTTACGCAGGATAAAGATACTGTTACGGGACTCCTTAAAAATATACAGACTCCGGTAGTTAACGGTGATGATTCTTACGGCCTTACGGGAAGCCGAATGGAGACTCCCTACTATGATTTGCAAAGCCTGCTTATTTCTTCAAACAAAAAGGAAAACAGACAGACCATTGTATTTTTCTTATCGGACGGTGAAGTGACGCATCCGGAAAACAGTGCATATGATTACGCTCAATTGGGTGATCTGGTGGATGGCGGTGCCGTCATCGGATACGGAACCGAAACAGGCGGTCAAATGCAGGATAAATACACATTTACGGTCTATGATGATAATTCGACTTTCAGTCTCGGTGGCACTTCGGGCAATGCTCCGGCAGTTTCATGTATCGATGAAGATAATTTAAGAAACATTGCTTACGGACTCGGAGTTGAATATATCCACAGAGACAAGGGCACGAATCTTGCTCCCTTGACAGACAAGATAAAAGCGACAAGCGCTACCGTAACAGAGAGAAGAAACGATATTGTCAATTACTACGATACACATTACAAATATGTTCCTCTTCTTGCTGTTTTACTTGCAATCGAACTTGTGATAAGAATCAGAGAAAACGCAATAGTATTAAAAAAACATGGCAAAAAAACAAAGAAACAAAAAACAATTTAAAAGACCTCAAATTGCAGCATGGCTATGGATTTCATTTCTTACTGTCGCAATCATTTCATTCATCGGCGCTTCTTTTTTGATCGGAAGATGGCTTTTGAATGCTTTTTACGTTGCAACGGCAAGACTCGGAAAGCCCCAGCCTGCGGTTGAAATGGTCCTTATGGGATTAAACTTCCCTGACGGATATGTGGTCAATTATAACATCGGCAATTACGCTTTATCGCACGGCTACTACAAAACGGCTGAGGATGCATATTACAGAGCCGTAGCAAACGGAATTCCCTACGGTAAGGAATGCCCTGTTAAAGTCAACATGGCTCTCGCTTCAATCTACCAGATAAGCGACAGCCAGTGGGAATCTTTCCTTAATGCCGAAACGGTTGATGATCTCGATCATGACGGAAGGATTGTCCAGGAGACGCTTCTTACAGCCAAATCATACCTTACGGAAGAAGGATGTGCTCATGAGGAAGATGAAGACGGTCATTATGAACAGGCACAGATCTTAAAAGACGAAATCGACGAGCTCCTTAAAAAAGACAGCAGCGGCGAAGGAGAAGATGACGGTGAAAGCGATAGTGACAGCAGCAATGACGATAAGAATGAGGATGAAGGCGGCAACAGCCAAAATAACAGTGATTCGGCAAGAGAAGACAAAATAAAGGAATCCATCCAGAATCAAAAAGAGAAAAATCAAAAAGAAAGATCCGAAGACAGACAGTACTATGAGAACAATTACGGACTCAGTGAAGATGATTTTAAAGGAGAAGGCGGCGGAGGCGGTTCCGATAACAATGATTCTGACGAAGAAGGAGGCGGAAGCCCCGGTAACGGAGAGAATGATCAAGAAGATGAATGGAAGATATGGTAGCCAAAAATCTTTGTGTCAGAGGTTAAAGAAATAAAAAAGAATCCGATATAATTAGTACATAAAAAAGGCTTATATAAAAACAGGGCATCATTGGAATTTATTTCCGGTGGTGCTTTGTTTTTTGATTTAAAAAGACTATGAATTTTGGTAAAATAGTAGGAGAAATTTTGTGAGGTGAAAATAAATGAGTGTAGAGGCTTTGAATTGTCAATGCTGCGGCGCAGCGCTAAAGGTATCGGGTTCAATATGCGAATGCGAATATTGCGGCGCAACCAATATTATATGCGGTGATACGGGCAGGTTTATCAATCTTTTAAACAGAGCAAATTCTTTAAGGCAGCAGTGCGAGTTTGACAGAGCATTTCGTGTATATGATGAAATCCTTGCACAGAACCCTCCCACAGCGGATGTACTCTGGGCACAGACTCTTTGCGAATACGGAATCGAATATGTCAAGGATCCCGCCTCCGACAGATACATACCGACCATGCACAGAATAAAGGATGACAGAATAATTGCATCAGCGACATTTACAGAGGCAGTTAATCTTGCAGACGATGAGCAGAAAGAAAAACTGAATGCAGCTGCAAAAGAGATTCAAAGCATACAGGATGAGTATTTAAACATAGCCTCCAATGAAAAACCTTATGATGTATTCATCTGTTACAAAGAGACGGATGATGATACCGGAAAACAAACGGAAGACAGCGGACTTGCACTCGATCTTTATGAAAGACTTGAGAATTACGGCTATAAAGTATTCTTCTCCAGAGTAACATTGCAGGATAAGATCGGGGTTAATTTCGAACCCTATATTTTCGCTGCGTTAAAGAGTGCAACGGTTATGGCAGTTATCGGTACAAGACCTGAATATTTCGAAGCCACATGGGTCAAAAACGAGTGGAGCAGATTCCTTAAATTAAGAGAGATCGACAAAGACAAACAGCTCTTCTTCGCTTGCGACAATATTGATGATCTTTCCAGAGCCTTCAGCCAGAGACAGGCTCAGCTTCTTACCGAGCCGAATGCAATTCAAAACCTGGCATACAACATTAAAAAATATATAACGATTGCAAGAGAAAACAAAGGATCAAAAACTAAAACGGTTATCGCAAAATGTACAAACTGCAACAAGAATATAGAAGTCGATCCCGACAAAGAGGCAGCGGTATGCCCGCATTGCAACAAGCCTTATATCGTGGCAAAAGCAATAGAAAATGCTGCAAAAAAAGAAACAAAAGAAACTCAGAGCGAGAATAAAGGATTTGATGTATCAAGATTCAAGGAAGAATTTAAGCAGGGATCATTAAACTATGAGACCCAGGAGATAGAAAAGTTAAGACAAAAAGTTGGAATGCCGCCATCAGAAGGAAGCATTTTATCCATACCGGTAGGCGGAACCAAACCCGGAAGAACGGAATTATTTGAGGATAAAATAGTATTTAATAGCAAAAAGGGAAAGGTCACAGAGGTACCTGTTTCAAAGATTAAGAAAGTAAGAAGAAAATTGACCAACATAATAATAGTTTATGAGGGCGGACCCCTGGGCGGATTGCTTTTCCCTATTGGTTTTCCCAATGCTGCAAAGGAATGGGAGGAAGCAATCGAAAAACTTACGAGTGAAAAGAAAAAGTTAAAGGCATAATATTTTTTTAATAATAAAAAACTATGAATAATTGGATAAAAATGAAAAAAAGTAAGAGAAATAAATTAATAGATCAACTATGCTCTTTGGGTGCGGCAGTTACGATGATTATTACAATGCTGCTCGTAATCAAATATCACTATAATTGGAAAATGGTGATGGTCACGATGCTCCCATTTCTTTTTGGACTTGTATTAATTGTGTTTGTGATTACAAGAGTAATAAAAGCCAGAAAAATTGCCAAGGCAATGGTAACAGAGGATTACGATACAATGTCTGGAGAGGATTTTGAAGAATTCTGTGCAAATATCCTTCGTGGGAATGGATTCATTAACGTTGAAGTCACAAAAGCTTCCGGAGATCACGGAATTGATGTTCTGGGTACAAAAGATGGCTTGAAATATGCAATCCAATGTAAAAGATATTCAAGACCCGTAGGAAACAAGGCAGTTCAGGAGGCATATTCAGGAAAAGACATTTATAAAGCTGACGTAGCGGTTGTAATGTCTAACATGGACTTCACTCCACAGGCGATTGAGGATGCAAGGAAGCTTAAAGTTGAATTGTGGAATAGGGATAAAATCTATTCATTACAGAAAAAAGGCAAAGTGGAAACACCAGAGCCTTCAGAGGAAAACGATTTGATTTGTCCAAAATGCGGAGCGACATTAGTATTAAGAACTGCAAAGAAAGGTGTCAATGCAGGAAGCCAGTTCTATGGATGTTCAAATTATCCAAATTGCAAATACACAAGAAATTTGTAAAGGAGATAGATAGGATATCTTTTATAGCGGCATTTGGTTGGTTTGTTTTTATTACTTCAAAGTTATTTGGAAAAAGAATGCAACAAAACAAAACTTAATGAAGGAAAAAATAATGGTTCAAGAAAAGATATTAAACAAGGAGTATTAGAATGGCTATTGATACAAAGAAAGAACAGGAAAGAGACGAACTTCATCGTGCAATATGGGCTATTGCAGATGAATTAAGAGGAGCAGTAGACGGTTGGGATTTCAAGAATTACGTTCTTGGAACGATGTTTTATCGTTATATTTCCGAAAATCTAACTAATTATATAAATGAAGGTGAAGCCAAAACAGGTAATACTTCTTTTGATTATTCTAAAATATCCGATAAGGACGCAGAGGAAGCCAGAAAGGGCTTGGTAGAAGAAAAAGGGTTCTTTATTCTTCCGAGTGAACTTTTCTGTAATGTTACCGCCGGAGCCAATAGTGATACAGCAACTTTTGTTAATTCAGAAGGGCAAACTGTAAGTATTAAGGAGAATTTGAATGAATTATTGGAGATAGTCTTCAATAATATTGAAAACTCCGCTAAAGGAAGTACATCTGAAAGTGATTTCGAAGGTTTATTTGATGATTTCGATGTAAATAGTAATAAATTAGGCGCTACCGTTGCAAAAAGAAACGAAAAACTTACTAAGTTACTCAACGGTGTTCGTGATATGAATCTTGGCGATGTTAAAGGTCACGATATTGATGCTTTTGGCGATGCTTATGAGTATTTGATGACTATGTATGCATCTAACGCCGGTAAATCCGGTGGTGAGTTCTTTACCCCCGCAGATGTATCAGAACTTTTAACAAGACTTGGTACTGTTGGAAAAACACAGATAAACAAAGTCTATGATCCTGCATGTGGTTCCGGTTCACTTCTTTTAAAGGCTGAAAAGATTCTCGGAAGAGAAGCAGTTAGAAACGGTTTCTATGGTCAGGAAATCAATATTACTACATATAACCTTTGTCGTATTAATATGTTTCTTCACGATATTGACTTTGATAAGTTTGATATCGCTTGTGAAGATACCCTTACATCCCCTCAGCATTGGGATGATGAACCTTTCGAACTAATCGTTTCTAATCCGCCTTATTCAATCAAATGGGCTGGTGATTCAGATCCTTTGCTTATAAATGATCCTAGATTTGCACCAGCTGGTGTTTTAGCACCTCAGTCTAAGGCTGATTTTGCTTTTATAATGCATTCGTTATCATGGTTAGCTCCTAACGGAAGCGCAGCTATTGTTTGCTTCCCCGGAATTATGTATAGAAGCGGTGCTGAGCAGAAAATAAGAAAATACCTTGTAGATAACAATTTTGTTGATTGTGTTATTCAGTTACCTGACAATCTTTTCTTTGGCACTTCTATCGCTACTTGTATTATGGTTATGAAAAAAGGCAAAGCTGATAGTAAGATTTTATTCATTGATGCCACTAAAGAGTGTATTAAGGTAACAAACAATAACAAATTAACAGACGATAATATAAAACGAATCGTAGATACATTTGCATCAAGAGATAATATTGAGCATTTCTCTTATTTGGCAAATTATGACGAAGTGGTTAATTCCAAATATAATCTGTCAGTATCAACCTATGTCGAAAAGGAAGATACCCGTGAAGTAATTGATATAGATGACCTTAACAGAAGGCTTGAAGAGGTTGCTGCTAAAGAAAATCAACTAAGAGCAGATATTGAGCGGATTATTAAGGAGATTGGATGATATGGATACTTATGATATTTTTCTTTCGCATGCTAATGCAGACAAATTAGATTTTGTAGAAGACTTGAAGCGATCTTTTGACAAACTTGGAATAAAAGTTTTTTATGATAAAGATTCTATTGAATGGGGCGACAAGTGGAAAGAAAAGATTCTTAATGGACTTGATAACTGTCGCTTTGGCGTCATAGTAATATCTGAAAATTTTTTTGACCGTGATTGGACTGAAAAAGAGTTAAAGACATTGTTATCAAGGCAAAAAGAAAGCGGACAAAAATTGATTTTGCCAATTCTGTATAATCTCTCTGCTGATGCTTTGTACAAGAAATATAAGGAACTATCGGAGATTCAGTTTCTTGATTCGTCAAAATATGATATTAAGGATATTACAATTCAGCTTGCTCGTATTTTGCTTGCTGAACAGACAATAAATAATGACTCTAGTAATGTTACTGAAATTTTCGAAAAGTTTTTTGAACATATGAATACAATAGAGTTTTACTATTGGATAGATAAAATCATTCAAAGTAATAATCAATGGACGGATGATTACGATGAAGGTTATATTGGATGGCATTTGCTAAATATTAATGGTAAATATGTGCCATTGATTCAACAGATGAAAAAAGATGTTGGCCAAGACGGTATGTTTGGATATGACGATAATGGAAGTGATTATAAGTATCGAATCAACCCCAAGTATTATGATGATTTTTGCAAATATTTTGAGAAGCATATTAGGCCTCAGATGTAAATGAGAGAGTAAGTATGGATAATAATATTGATTATATAAATTTGATGTGTCCCACTGGTATAGAATTTAGGCCTTTATTGGACGTAGCTAATGTATTGTATGGTTTTCCTTGTGATGCTAGCAAATTCAATGAATCCGATGGACGTCCTCTAGCTAGGATACGTAATGTTCTTGATGGTGTAACGGATACATACACTCAAGAAGAAATTCCCGATAAGTATACTCTAATTAAGGGGGATCTTTTGGTTGGGATGGATGGAAACTTTCATGTTGGAAAATGGCAGATGGATGATGGAATACTATGCCAACGAGTTTGTAAATTTGAATCTAATGATAATGAAGAAACAATATTAAACGGTTGGTTAAGTCATATTTTGCCCCCTATAATGAAAAATATCGAAAATAAAAAGCCATCAGGCACGGTTAAGCATCTTCTTGATAGGGATATACAGTCCATAGAAATCCCAGTACCACCACTTCCCATACAGAAAAAAATAGTAAGAATATTAGACACATTTACAGAGCTAGAAGCAGAGCTAGAAGCAGAGCTAGAAGCAGAGCTGGAAATGCGTAAGAAACAGTATGAGTATTATAGGGATAAGATGTGTTCATTTGACGAAAGTGTTCCCAAAATGTTGCTTGGTGAACTGTTCACTTTTAAGAATGGAATTAATAAAGAAAAGGATTGTTTTGGACATGGAACACCTATAATCAACTTTACTGACGTATATAACAAGAATCGTTTGTTTTCTAAAGATGTTTTGGGACTAGTTGAGATAACCGATTCTGAAACAGAAAGGTTTAAAGTTACAAAAGGGGATGTGTTTTTTACTAGAACATCTGAAACAATAAATGAAGTAGGATACTCGTCTGTAATCGTTGAAGATATAGATAATTGTATTTTTAGTGGATTCCTCATAAAAGGACATCCTACTACTGAACTATTGCTTCCGGAATACTGTTCGTATTGCTTTAGAACATCGGATTTTCGTAAAAATATTGTTGGCAAGGCGCATATGACAACAAGGGCAACTATTACAGGTGAGATTCTTAAAAGTATAAAGATTTCAGTTCCATCGTTAGAGGTGCAAAAGCATATTGTTGATGTTTTAGATAAGTTTAATTCATTGACAATGGATATTTCGGAAGGTCTTCCTGCTGAAATCAAGATGCGTCATCAACAATATGAATATTACCGAGACAAATTGTTAACATTTGAGAGATTATAATATGGCAAAGAATCCAACTGTAAAAGAACACTTCATTCCACAAGTATATCTTAGAGGGTTTTCGCCGGAATATGAAATATATAGAAAAGACCTTGTAGATAAATCAAAGTTCACTATATATTATTTTGATTTATTTGAGAATAAACAACAAAAGGCTGTGCCAATAAAATCTCAATGTTACGAAAAAAACATTTACGAGGTTAAAAATTCTGAAGGTAATATAATAAATCAAAACTTGATAGAAAATGCTTTGGGAAATGTTGAAAATCTTTTCTCAAATTATAGAGATGAGCTTGAAAGGAAAGTATTCATTGAAGAAAATTTCAAAACACCATGTTTTCTCACTAAAGAAGAAAAAACTTTTTGGGTGACTTTTATTGCAATCCAGTTGCTTCGAACACCAACAATTCTAAATGTTGCTCAAGACATTACAAAAGATACATTTGGTGATTTGATAACTGATAATGAAGCTAGAGGGTTAGCAAGAATGTATTGCTTACCTTTCTATAAAGAAATAGAAGAGAATTCTATTGAAGCAAGATTCTTGGATAAGATTATGTCGCCTTTTTTCAAAATGCACTTTCATGTGTTCGTTAATAAAAATGATAATTTTATTACTTCTGACAAAACAATGTATGTTTATTCACCAGAAACACCATGTGAAGAGTATGAAAGGGTTGTTTTTCCTATAACCTCTTCGATATGTTTAATTCTTTTAGGTGGCAAGGAAAAGAAAGATTGGGCTGGAAAAAACTGCTTGCACCCCTCAAATAGTGAGGTTGAAGAAATGGTTTTTAAAGATATCGCTGGTTCAGCGTATGGGAAATTGTTCTCAAATCATATTTTAAATGCCAAAGAACTAAAAATGCTTAAGGATGTAGAGGAGATAAAGTTAAGGGGATAAAAAATGCCGTATTTCAACATTGTTGCTCAAACTAATGAAAATACTGTTGTAACTGAATATGAGCCTATAAGAACTCGTTCGGATGTTTACCAGAGCGAAGCTGCTTTGGAAAAAGAATTCATTCAGATGCTTACTGAACAGGGATATACATATCTTTCAATTCATCAAGAGAAAGATATGATTGATAACTTGCGCTCAAAACTCGAAGGATTAAATGGCTTCAAGTTCACTGATAATGAGTGGGAACGTTTCTTCTCATCTGCTATCGCAAATCCTAATGAGCATATTGTTGAAAAGACAAGGAAGATACAGGAAGACTATGTCCAGGTTCTTAAGCGTGAGGATGGAACCACCAAGAATGTTACATTAATTGATAAGAAGAACATCCATAATAACTGCCTTCAGGTAATAAACCAGTATGAAGTAAGCCAGGAAGCTGGGGCAAAACATGATAACCGCTATGATGTAACTATCCTTGTTAACGGATTTCCTCTTGTTCATATTGAGCTTAAACGACGTGGCGTAGCAATCCGTGAGGCTTTTAACCAAATTAATCGTTATGAAAGAGATTCGTTCTGGGCGGGCTGCGGTTTATATGAATATGTTCAGATATTTGTTATTTCAAATGGAACAAATACTAAATATTATTCTAATACTACCCGTTATAATGCTATTAAAGAGGCTAACTCCGGAAAGGTCAAAAAGGAAAAAACAAGCAACAGTTTTGAATTTACATCCTTCTGGGCTGATTCAAACAACAGAGTTATTCCCGATTTAGTTGATTTTACAAAGACATTTTTTGCTAAACATACAATTTTGAACGTATTAACAAAGTATTGCGTATTCACATCTGAGAATATGCTTCTTGTTATGCGCCCATATCAGATTACGGCTACCGAAAGAATCCTCAATCGCATTGAAATAGCAAATAATTATAAAAAATACGGTACCGTGGCCGGTGGCGGTTATATCTGGCATACAACCGGATCTGGAAAGACATTAACATCCTTTAAAACTGCAAGAATAGCATCAAATCTTTCTTTCATTGATAAGGTTTTATTCGTTGTAGACAGAAAAGACCTGAATTACCAGACGATGAAGGAATATGACAGGTTTGAAAAGGGTGCTGCAAACAGCAATACATCTACTGCTATCCTTAAGAAACAGCTTGAAGACGATAATTGTCATATTATTATTACAACAATTCAGAAATTATCTACTTTTATAAAGAAATATGCCGGACATCCGGTATTCGAAAAGCACGTAGTTCTTATATTTGACGAGTGCCACCGTTCCCAATTTGGCGATATGCACACTGCGATCGTTAAAAACTTTAAGAAATATCATATTTTCGGCTTTACCGGTACACCTATATTTGCTGTAAACTCCGGAGCAGTTCGTAATCCGCATTTCTTTACAACAGAGCAGACATTCGGTGATCAGCTTCATACATATACAATTGTAGATGCCATAAATGATAAGAACGTTCTTCCGTTCCGTGTGGATTACATTAAGACAATGGATATGGAAGAAGATATCACAGATGAAATGGTATGGGATATAAACCGAGAAAAGACTTACCAGGCACCTGAGAGGATCGCACTTGTTACAAAGTATATTCTGGAGCATTTTGACCAAAAGACTTATCGTGGCGATAAAACTTATGCTTTTAACACATTAACCAACATCTCAGAAGTTGCCGGTGCGGCAAACGGAAGAGTTGAGGAAATTAAGCAGAAACAAAGATTAAGCGGTTTTAACTCAATCCTTGCAGTATCAAGTGTTGATATGGCTAAACTCTATTATCAGGAGTTTAAGAAGCAAATGGCTGCAGATCCGAGCAAGAAGTTAAGAGTCGCAACTATTTACAGCTATGGCGTAAACGAGGAAGAGACTGACGGCATCCTTGACGAAGAGAATCCCGAAGATACCTCTGCTCTTGACCAGAACTCGCGTGATTTCCTTGATAACGCTATTAAGGATTATAACGAACTATTCCATACAAATTATTCTACAGACGGAGATAAGTTCCAAAACTACTATAAAGATGTGTCTCTTCGTATGAAGAACAAGGAATTAGACCTTCTTATCGTTGTTAATATGTTCCTTACCGGTTTTGATGCAACAACACTTAATACCCTTTGGGTAGATAAGAACCTTAAGATGCACGGTCTTATTCAGGCATTCTCAAGAACCAACCGTATTCTTAACAGCATCAAAACATTTGGCAATATAGTTTGTTTTAGGAACCTTCAGAAGCGTGTAGACTCTGCAATTTCGCTTTTTGGTGATAAGAATGCTGGTGGTATTGTTCTGCTTAGAAGTTTTGATGATTATTACTATGGCTACAAAGGCGTAAACAATAAAGAAGTTCCTGGATATGTGAATTTGATTGCAGACTTAACTGATAAGTTTCCGCTTACAGAACCAAGTATTATTGGCGAACAAAAGCAGAAAGACTTCATATCTTTGTTTGGTTCAGTTCTTCGTATGAGAAACCTTCTTTCATCGTTTGATGAGTTTGAAGGAAAAGAGATTCTTTCAGAAAGAGATTTGCAGGATTATCTTGGACGTTATCAGGACCTTCGTGATGAGTGGAAGCGTAAGAGAGAAAAAGGTGAAATTGCAGATATAAATGATGACATCGTTTTTGAAATAGAACTTATTAAGCAGATAGAGATAAACATCGATTATATCCTTCTTCTTGTAAAGAAATATCACGATAGTCATGGAGCCGATAAAGAGGTTCTTATTACAATTCAGAAGGCGATTGATGCTAGCCCTGAACTTAGAAGTAAGAAGGCCTTAATTGAAACTTTCATAAAGGGAATAAACGATATGGATGATGTTATGGCTGAATGGCATGACTATATCGTTGAAATGCATGAGAAGGAACTTAATGCGATTATTGAAGAATCCAGACTTAATCCCGAAGAAACACGTAAGTTTATAGAAAATGCATTCAGAGATGGGGAAGTCAAAACAACAGGAACGGATATAGATAAGATTATGCCACCGATGTCTCGTTTTGGCGGAGGGCGAGAAGAGAAGAAAAATAATATAATTAAACGTTTAATGATCTATTTTGAGAAGTATTTTGGAATAGGGGTTAATGATTTTTAATTTGGAGAACAAGAAATGGAAGAAGAAAGAAAATCAAGATTAATCGCAGGACTTTTAGCTATATTTTTAGGAAATTTCGGAATTCATAACTTTTATTTGGGATACAAAACGAAGGCGATAATACAAGTATCAGTATCATGCGGAAGTGTTATTGTATATATAGCTCTTGCTGTTATTTCATTGCCACTTATGCTACTCTATGGTCTAGGTATACTAACAATGTTTTTGGGAATGTTTATTTTTTTGATAAGTGTTTTTGGAATAAGGATTTGGACTTTTATTGAAGGAATCATAATTTTTGCCGGAGGCATCAATGTTGATGGAAGAGGAATTCCTTTAAAAGAATAAATATAAACTAATAAAGTGAAGCATAAGGAAGTATTTGATAAGGCGTAAAGTTACATCGAACAGTATTATTAGACAGAACCTGGGAGGCTTGGTTTTGGGAAGAATTAAGAATTGGCTTTTAAGAGTAATATTCAAGAAAGAGATGGAGGATTATTGTTCAGATCTTCAAAAAAGATTAGATGTGTATATCAGAAAGAAAGATATAGAGTGCGAGAAAAAAACTGAAATGTATGACCTTATGATAAGGGCTCTTGAGGAGAAAAGGGTTATTGTTGGCATTGATAAGAATAAAGCTGACGAGGATGTTATTGTTACGAGGGATGGCTTTGATTTTAATCTTTATAGTCATTCCTATAAAGCGATTAATCGGCATCCCAGGATAATGACTACCGTGTCTCGTGATTTGCAAATGAATACTCTAGTAGTAAAGATAGAAGATATATTGGTTGAAGATAATGATCGCGGAAATGGATCAATACTGATGCGCTATTTCCTAGAATACTGTAAGAGACATAGGCCTGTAATCATTTCAGGGTACTTATCATCATGTGATAAGGATCATTTTGATAGATCTGAGCATTTTTATAAGAAACACGGTTTTACCGTTACATTTAATGAGAATCGTACATCAGGACATATAGAACTAAAGTTTTAATTGATGCAAAAATCATGTTTTATTTGGCAGGATAATTATGAAGATATCAGATTTAAAAGTTGGTTAAGAGCATCATAGAATAAAAAATTACAAATAATTATCCAAGTTTTAAAACTAAAAGGAGACACTAATGACCATTAAAGAAGCCATCGCCGAACGCCACTCCGTTCGCCAATACAAACCAATATCGATAGATGAAAATCTTGTTACAGAATTAAAGGCATTCATAGAAAACTGCAATGCTGAAAGCGGTCTAAATATTCAGTTTATATGCAATGATCCCGAATGCTTTGATGTGTTCCTGGCACATTACGGTAAGTTTACAAATGCCAACAATTATATTGCTCTTGTCGGGAAGAAAATTATTGCTAATCTTGATGAGACGGCAGGATACTTCGGAGAGGCTATTGTGCTTAAGGCTCAGCAGTTGGGTCTAAATACATGCTGGGTGGCAGGTACATTCGGTAAGAGAAAATGCAAAGCCAAGATTGCCAAGGATGAAAAACTTGTATGCGTAATTGCCATAGGATATGGTGAGTATCAAGGTAATGTTCATAAGAATAAACCTTTAGAAAAACTTTGCAAGGCTGATTTGAATACTGCACCGGATTGGTTTAAAGAAGGTGTTGATGCAGCACTTAAAGCACCTACTGCAATTAATCAGCAAAAATTTGTGATATCATTGGAAGACGGTGAAGCGAAGATTACAGCCAAGGGCGGAGCCATGACCAAGCTTGATCTTGGTATTGTTAAATACAATTTCGAAGCTGCTTCGGGACATAAAGTCAGATAGGATGGAAAATGAAAGAGTATAAACTTGCGATATTCGATATGGACGGAACCATATTGAATACCATTGAAGATTTAAACAATGCGACTAACTATGCATTAAGAAAAAACGGACTCAGAGAAATAACTGTTGAGGAGGAATGCCAAATCGTTGGAAACGGTCTCTTTAACACAGCCAAAAGATCAACGCCGGAAGGTACGGATGAAGCTGCCATAAACGCTGTATTTGAAGATTTGGCAGCATATTATAAAGAACATAACGAAGACTGCACCAGACCGTATGACGGTATAGTTGATGTTATTAAAAAGATTAAGGCCTCAGGTATTAAAACCGCAGTGGTTTCCAATAAAGCCGATTATGCGGTTCAGATACTTGCCAAGAAATACTTTCCGGATTGCTTTGACAAGGCGATGGGAGAAACAGAAGGATTTGCCCTTAAGCCAGAAAGAGACATGGTTGATGAGATATTAAGATGTCTTGATACAGACAGAGAAGATTCCGTATATATCGGAGATTCCAACGTGGATCTTTTGACCGCTCAGAATTCCGAGATGGATTGTATAGCCGTTTCATGGGGATTCAGAGGCAGAGAACAATTAAAAGAGTATGGTGCAAAGACCATCATAGATAGACCTGAAGAATTATTAAGTTTTTTCATTAAATAAAAGAATAACTCCCGGCTTTCGCCGGGAGTTATCTTTCTTTATTGAAGGTTGTAGTTTAGTTATTCAATATTCTGATTTGTGTTTTCGCTCATGATGTCTGTTATATCAAGCATCATTCCGTTTTCGCCTGTAACTTTGGGGAGTTCTCCGTTCCATTTCTCAATGGTTTTATCTTTAAGGATGTTATCTGTTAAAGATTCTTCGACAAGTCTGTTAGCTTCTGCTTCTGCATTTGCTGAGATAAGCTTTGCATCAGCTTCTGCCTTTGCCTCAGTGATTTTAACTGTTGCATCAGCTTCGGCTTTTTCTACAGCGGTTTTGTTTTCGATCTGCTGTGTTTCATATGCCATCTGCGCCTGCTGTTTCTGAGCAATCTTGTCATTGTATTCTTCATCGAATGTAGCATTGTTGATTACTACTTTGTTAATCTTTACAACTTCCGAACCGTATTTTTCATTAAGTGAGTTCTGGATGTTTTCTTTTACCAAAGGCTCCAAGATATTACGGCTTGTAACATCGGTAGGTGTAAGAGTTTTGGATGAAGTTTTAAGAGCTGAAGCTACAAGGCTTTCTCTAACAAGGTTGTTTTTGTAATTACTTACATTCGCATATATCCAAGAGCTCTTCTCTGCGTTAATCTGATATGTAACCGTAATTCCGGAGAAGAATACTTCGTTTCTTTCTGATGTTTCAGAGCTTATTGTTCCATCGAATGTAACGTCCTGCTGTTTGTTGTTTACTAAATTAATGCTCTGGATGAAAGGAATCTTAAAGTTTAATCCGCTTTGAACTACGTTACTTGAAATCTGACCGAATGTAGTTCTTACTCCTGTGTATCCTGTAGGAATAATCTTAACGGAATTAACGGCAACAATTATTAACATAACCGCAACTACGATACCTACAATGTAAGAAACTTTGAATTTGAATTTTTTCACTGTTTGCTCCTTCCGAGATGTTTTCTTCATCTCTTTGTTACAATTATATATAAAGCGTTACACGAATAAATGATTATTGGCACGCAATTAAGATATTATAATTTGCCGCCCAAATAATCAAGGATTATTTTATTTTTCCCTTTGGATATAATCTCGTTTGAATTATTGGCCGGGAGAGTATATAATTTCCTAGGAAATAATATATTTCCAAATGGGTGAAAATAGGAGGAATTCAAAATGACATTTAATGATTTGGTTGAAAAAGTAAGAAAAATGGCAGGTAAGGTAGATGCGTCTGACAAACCTTTCCTTGCAGTTCAGATTAACATCACCGGAAAAGAAAGCGGAGTATTCTACGTAGAAGTTAAAGACGGCAGAATCAATGTAGAGCCTTACGAATACATTGACAGAAATTGTGCCTTTACCATCAGTTTGACAGATTTTAACAAACTCATAGACGGAAAACTTGATCCCATGCTTGCGTTTACAACAGGCAAACTTAAAGTAGAAGGTGACCTTGGCAAGGCACTTGAATTCTCCAAGATTATTAAGAAATAGCCGAATGTTAACATGCATTGCTTGTGGCAACGGGGTATTTAATCCTAAGATTGAGCCATCAAATGATGCAGGAGGAAAAGCGAATGCTTGGAGAAAACATTAAGACTTTAAGAAAACAAAAAGGATTTTCACAGGAGACACTTGCTCAACAATTAAATGTGGTAAGACAGACTGTTTCAAAATGGGAAAAAGGAATTTCGGTACCTGATGCGGAAATGCTTAATGCTTTATCGGAACTGTTTGAAGTTCCGGTCAGCGCACTTCTTGGAAGTAAGATTGAGGAACAGCCGGCTGAGACTGATTCCAAAATGGATGAGATAGCAAAACAACTTGCCATACTTAATGAGCAGCTTGCCAATCAGGCGGTTAGAAAGAGAAAGACGGCAAAAAGAATAATAACATTTATTTTAATTGCCATAGCGGGTGCTATACTATTATTTTTCTTATATATGACTGCTTTGATTCTCTTCAGATATCATGTGGCTTCCAATACCAATTTCTATGTAACAGAGGTTCAATGCGAGCTAAACGGCGAAACATATGGTTATGAAATAGTGTTTGATGATAATTATCAAATTCACGAAGAGGGCGGCGATGCCTTTATAAGCAATCATATCGATACTTTAGGTATAAACGATGTGAATGAGTTGACGGCTCATATAGAAGATTACTTTTCGGAACATGGCGGCACATGCACGTTCATAAAAAATCGTGTTCCGTATGAAGAGCCTTAATATTAGATTTTGACAATATCAATTTCAAATGGATAAAAAGCTTGGAAACTTAAGGGTTTTCAAGCTTTTTATATGGCGTTTTTTCGGGTATTTGTTATAATGAAAAATGAATGGTTTAGAATAATAGATAATGATATACAGTGATGAATTAATGAAATATAATATCAGGGATATAAAAGTAAACGAGACCTATCTTCTTAAAGATTTTTTATATGAAGCAATCTTTATTCCTGAAGGAGTAGATCCTCCGGATAAAGATATTATTGAAAAGCCGGAACTGAGAGTATATACAGATGGTTTTGGAAGCAATAAAGGAGATTATTGTCTGGTTGCTGAGACAGATGATAAGGTTGTAGGTGCAGTTTGGACACGTATTATGAATGATTACGGTCACGTGGATGATGATACACCTTCATTTGCCATATCATTGTATAAGGAATACAGAGGGCAGGGTATCGGCACACAACTGATGGTTAAAATGCTTGAACTTCTTAAAGAAAACGGTTATAAGAGGGCATCGCTGGCAGTGCAGAAAGCCAATTATGCAGTGAAGATGTATGAGAAAGTCGGTTTTAAAACTGTCGACGAAAACGAAGAAGAGTATATCATGGTGTGCGAACTATGAGTAATAAATTTTTTAATCAGGCTTTGGCAGATTTTACGATGGACTTTGCATCCGGAGATGCAATTCGTTCATTGGCAGATAAAGGTTATTCTGTAGAAGAAATATATAAAAGACTTGATTTTCCGACACCGAAAGAAAAAATTAGAGACATAGTTTGGAAGTATTATATTGAATGCGGAATAATAAAACTCGAAGATCCAGGGAACTCTTCTTCAAACAAAAGAGTAACTTATGAGAAAGTTCAGGACAATCTTGGAAGAACATCATTCAAGCAAGTTGTGATAGAAGAAGATGAATCTAAAGAATATGTCGCCGTAGATTTTGGAAAAAGATTATACAAAGACAAAGAAGCCTTCTTGAAGGAACTAGATATATTAAATCCCGAAGACAGACAATACATACTTGATCTTCCATGGCCAATAAGTACTGTATGGCATGAGAAGAATGAGAGAATAGAAAGAATCCTGAGTCAAATAGGAGAATAGAGATTTCTATTTTTTAGTATTATTCTGAGATGTAATAGGAATGATAATTGAAGTTTCGAATTCTTCATCAGATTCTTTAAAATTTATTATACCAAACGATTTTTCTATATGCTCTTTAATATTGATTAAGCCGTATCCGTGAATGATTTCATCGTTCTCTGATACGGTTTTTTGTGTTTTGGAATTAATTATGTGTATTACAAATTGATCGGTTTGCAAATCCGTACAAATATGTAAATTGATGAATTTTTTGTTGGGGTGATGAATATTATTACATGCATTCACAGCGTTATCCAGAAGATTTCCGAGAACAATGGATAAATCATAGTCATTTATGGGAATTAGAGATGAATCAATTTGCAAATTGGGATTAAATTCAATTTTATTATCATCACACAGAAGAAGATAGTTACTTACAAAAGAATCAATTACAAGATTTCCGGTATTGATTTTGCTGTAACTTGAATTTAATTCGTTCATGGATTGTTCTAGATAAGGTATTACAGCATTATATTTTTTGTTTTGAATACAATCATTGATGTACATGAATCTTTTTTTGGTATCGTGTTGATATTTCCTAAGTTTTTTATAAGCGGAAGATAATTGGTTATATTTTTCCTGCTGATATTCATTTTGTTTAAGAATAAGATTCATTTTTTCTCTTTCGGCGAATGAATTAGATGAAATAATTAAAAGAATAAAATTAGAATAATTTATAATTACAAATCCTGTGATTAATAATACATATGAAAAAGGGTGTGTTATAGAGGATTCCAGGATATTTCGATTAAAAGCAGTAAATATAGTTATGATAGGAGTAATTAATAAAAGAAAATAATGTTGTACAGATATATATAGATTTCTTTTTTTGAATATTATAGATATTAATATTATAAAAAATAAAGTGATGGTTAAGGACAAAAAACATATTAAGTCTTCGATATTTGAGATACTTTCTTCTGGCAATCTTAAATAATATTGAACAAACAGTTGGGCAATAAACTCAGAAAGTGCAATTATAGCTTGATAACTTATAGAAAAGAAAATACGGTAAAGTAACTTTGATTCAAAGAACAGGGTTAGAAGAAAGGTTGAAATAAGACTAATACTTAATCGTATAAGACCAGCATAAAATGAAAAGTTAGATGATAGGATTATTGAAGAAAATACGACTACTAATTCACTTAAGATAAATGAAAACATCAAAAAAGGAAAAGGTATATTTTGTTTCCTTTTCTTCATAAAAATGTAAAAATACAAAACTAAAGCGCCAAGATCGAGCATCGATCCAAGAAAAGAAGAAATAGAATGTGCCATTTTTTTCTGCCTTAAAAGAAGAATAATTATTTAATGAGTGAGATTACATGATTTACAAAGGTTTCGTGAATTATTTTTGCTTGTCTTCTGCTAAGAGGTAAAGACTCATTGTTTTTTAGTATAACCTGTGTACTTTGGATTATTTTGATGTGATAGATATTAACTAGTATTCCTCTCATGGAAGGAACGAATCCATATTCTTTCAATGCATTCTCCCATGATTGAATTGTCCCGTTCGTTATATATATTTCACCGCTTTGCAAGTGAAATTCAAGATAGTTCTTTTTGCCTTTGATATTTTGTATATACATCAATTCTTTAAGATTGATAAGATAATCACCATCTACAGTTGAAATGGTGAGAATGGAAGATTGATTATTAGAAAGAGTCTTAATTATTGATTGAAGTACCTTCTTTGTCGAATCAAACATTATAGGCTTTTCAAGATACTGATATGGCTGAACTTCAAAAGAATCTTTCATAAACTGATCATAGGAAGAAACAAAAATAATGAAAAGTGAATTATTATTTTCGCGCAATTTTTTTGCTACTTCTAGTCCGTTTATTTCTGGCATTTCAATATCGAGGAAAACAATTTGGTAATGGTTTTCGTTATATTTTTTGAGTAATTCTGTTCCCAAAGAAAAACTGTCAATATGATAATCATATGTATCCGGGAGATTAAAAAAGAAACGCTCAATATTTTGTTTAAGTGCCATCAAATCTTCTTGACAGTCATCGCAAATAAGAATATTTATGAACATCTAGTATACCTCGTCTGATTGAACAAAATCGACAATCGGGTTCTATAAAAAAATCATAACATATGTGATAAATACGATGCAATAACCGCTTGCACCCGATTTTTGACCGCTCAGTCCATTTTATGTAATTGATGAAATTGAATAGAGTAAAATCGAAAAAACGAAGGGGGCTCATTATCAACCTACAATAATAGGTATTTCTTTTCTAAACAATCTAAAATTTCTCATTCGTTATGGTCTTATATGCATCCAGGCATTTCTCCTATTTTTACTCATTCAAAAATTCATTTCGAATTACAATGGTGAGGCTTAAGATAATGACTTTATCCAAGTAAGCAACACCGGAGTTTTTCATCAAAACATATTCCTGTTGCAGGATAAGATAATGAAGCCCTCAAAAAAACACTCGAAAGTCTGTTCGCTTTATGATATAATGCGATTACAGTTAACTTTTGGAGTGTTTTTTTATGTCAGAGCAGATTTTGGATAAATTGAATCCTTCGCAGTTGGAGGCGGTTACGACCACCGAAGGGTATGTGCGTGTTATAGCGGGTGCGGGCAGCGGTAAGACGAGGACTCTTACTCACAGGTTTGCATATCTTGTTAACGATATCGGTATTCCTGCCGGCAATATTCTTTGTGTGACTTTTACGAACAAAGCCGCCAATGAGATGAGGCAGCGTATTCATATGCTGACAGGTGACAGGGATACGGGATACATCAATACTTTCCATGGATTTTGTGCTAATGTGCTAAAGGAAGAAAGTTTTGTATTTAATTATCCAAAGTCTTTTTTGGTACTTGATAATTCAGACATTGATGCGATGCTTTCAGTTATTTACGAAGAGAGAAATCTGTCTCTTCGCGATATGACTTTTTCGAAGGCACGTGACATGATAGAGATGATTAAGCTTTTTGAGCGGCCGGATTATTACATTGATATGTTTGATATGTCGCTTGAGACACTTAAAGAAAAGTATGACTCTGCGGTTACTGCCAAGGATATTATTTTTTACGGATATCTTTATCAGGAGAAGAAGTGCTTCGGGCTTGATTACAACGACCTTATTATTTTTACTCTTTATACTTTTAAAGTTAACGAAGAATCAAGATTAAAATGGCAGAAGAGACTCATGTACATAATGATTGATGAGTTTCAGGATATAGACAAACCTCAGTATGAACTTATGGAGGTTCTCTCGGATTATCACAAGAATCTTTTCGTCGTGGGAGATCCGGACCAGACGATATACACTTGGCGTGGGGCGGACATTCATTATCTTCTTGATTTCGATAAGAAGTTTAAGGGCACTAAGACCGTCATGATGAATGATAATTACCGTTCAGTCAAAAGCATTATCGATGTGGCAAATTCTCTTATTGCAAAGAACAAATACAGAGAAGATAAAAACCTCGTTTCCTTAAGGGGAGAGGGCGCGAATAGCTACGCATATTTTGCGAAGAATTCGGATGATGAGGCTGATTTTATCGTGGCAAAAATTACGGAACTTAAAGAAAAGAACAACGACAATTACAAAGACATGACGATTCTTTTCAGATCTCATTTCTTAACAAGAAGCATAGAGCATGCGCTTTTTACCAACAAGATTCCCTATGTGATATACAGCGGTGTTCAGTTTTATGACAGGATAGAGATTAAGGTGGCGCTTTCCTATCTTAGGATGCTTGTCTCGGCCGATGATCTCGCATTTAAGAGAGTAATCAATACGCCAAAGAGAAACATGGGCGAGAGGCGAATCAAGTTCCTCGAGGAAGTAAGCGAAAATAAAAGAATTACGCTTTACCAGGCACTTAAGGAAAATATAGACAATCCGATATTTAAGGGTACAAAAGCAAATGATTTTTTGGAACTTATGGATAAATTGTCGGAGAACCTTGATAAGAAAAGCATATCCGAACTTTTGACCAAGGTACTTCAGTTAAGCGGATACGAGGAGGCGCTTCGAACAGAAGGTGCGCAGGAGAGACTTGATAATCTTGCGGAATTAAAACAGTCGATATACGAATACGAAGTAACATGCGGTGAAGAGACGAATCTTGATTCGTATTTAAAGCATATAGCACTTTACACGAATACCGATCTTGAGGATACGAAAGACCGCGTCAAACTCATGACCGTGCATGCGGCCAAAGGTCTTGAATTCAAGAATGTATTTATATGCGGATTAAACGAAGGAGTATTCCCTTCCAAAAAGACGAGGACGGAAGCTGCGATGGAAGAGGAGAGGCGCCTTGCTTTTGTTGCGATTACAAGAGCGAAGGACACACTCTTTTTGACAGAGGCGATGGGGCGAAACTTTGACGGATCTCCACGTTTCCCTTCAAGATTCCTTTTTGACATAGATAAAAAATACCTTGAATATATCAACGAGCCAAACGATGCGCTTATCAAAGAGACCAAAGAATATATAGAGCTTTACGATAAGTCCATGATTAAAGATAAAAAGGACCTTTTTGAAGAGGGAAGCAGAGTCAAGCATCTGATTCTCGGAGAAGGTACGATAGTTTCTATAGACAGCGATATGCAGGCTTACGTCATCAAATTCGATTCGAGTGAGACGGAGAGGATGATATCGTTTAAAGTATCGCTTGATTTATTATAATTCTTTTAAAGCCTGAACGCTTTGTTTAGGCTTTTTTTAATGCTTTTTGGAGTCTTTGTTTTTCTTTTTTGAAATTTATTGAATTTAAATTCAACAAAAGTGTTGACATTTTATTCTTTTGCAATTATATTGAATATACATTCAATGAATAAGAATTCAACAAGAAAGGAAATATAAAAATGAAAAACACCAATGAAAAAGAAAAGGTAATAATCATAGGAGGCGGAATCGCAGGTCTTTCTGCAGGTGTATATGCACTTCTTGCAGGATTTGATGCAGAGATTTATGAGAAGAACTCAATCCCCGGAGGAGAGTGCATCGGTTGGAACAGAAAAGGTTATCATATTGATAACTGCATCCACTGGCTTACAGGTACTAGAAAAGATACGGATATGTACGATGTATGGAAGAAGGTCGGAGCTCTTTCGGATGATATGGAATATGCTTCAATCAATGCTTTTTATTCGACCATCAGCAACGGCGTAACCGCTACACTTTGGAATGATTTGGAGCGTACAAAGAGAGAACTTATCGAGATATCACCCGAAGACAAAGAGGAGATAGAGAAGTTTATTGAATATGTGGAATATTCGAAGCAGTGCCTCTTTCCTGCCAACAAACCCATGGAAATGTGGGGCGTAAAGGACTACATCAACATGGGAAAGAATATGGCTGATTTTCCGAAAGTCATGAAGGAATTCGGCAAGCTCTCTTTGGAAGAATACAGCAAGAGATTTAAATCCCCCATCCTTCAAAAGTTAATGTGCGATTATCTTCCCAAGGAATACTGTACTTACGCATTTTTGGTATCATATGCGACCATGGCTGACGGTAACGGCAAGATTCCCATGGGAGCATCTCTTAAGATGTCACTTCGCATGGAAAAAAGATTTAAGGAACTTGGCGGAAAGATATATTATAATTCAAGTATCAAAAAGATTAACCTTTGCAAAAAGAGAGCGGAAGGCATTACACTTGAAGACGGCAGAGTGATTCGAGGCGATTATATTATCCCTGCCGTGGATACATATGTGCTTTTCAATAAATTCCTTCCTGCCGGATATATGCCAAAGGCCGTTAAGGAAGCTTACGCGGCACCGAAGAAATATCCTACGATAAGCGGTTTCCAGGTTGCATTTGCGGTTAGTGAAAGTTATGATAGAGGGGAGACGGTTTTCATCGATATCGAACCTCTTAAAGCAGGCAATCGTACCTTTGAGAGAATGTATGTTAAAGCATACGGATATGACCCCATTTTTGTTAAAGACGGCAAGCAGGTAATCCAGACATGCATCTCGCAGACCGATGAAGATTATGAAGTGTGGAAGAGCTTAAGCGAGACGGAATACAAAGAGCGAAAAGAAGCACTTGTTAAAGAAGTTGTAAAGAGAATAGAGACCGCATTTCCCGAGCTTGTCGGAGATCTGGAATTCCTTGACTGCTGGACACCTCTTACATATGAGAGATACTGCAATGCATATCACGGAAGTTACATGAGCTTTACAGCCACACCCGATGCCAAACAGCTTAAGATGAAGGGTAAATTAAAGGGAATCGACAATCTTTATCCCGCAGGTCAGTGGACCAATTCGCCCGGAGGACTTCCCGTGGCCGCAGCCAGCGGAAAATTTGCGGTGCAAAGAATTTTGAAAAGCAAAAGACGCGATATAAATATTTAAATACCTTTATTTTGAGGGGAAGAAATGACAAGAAAAGAGCAAAAGGAAGAGAGAAAACAAAAGATACTCATGACGGCATTAACTTTGTTTGTCGAGCGCGGGTATTATGATACAAAGATTACGGATATAGCAGAGGCGGTTCCCATGAGTACGGGCCTTATGTTTCACTATTTTGAGTCCAAGGAAGAACTGCTTCTTGAACTCGTGAAAATGGGTGCTGCGGGGACCAAATCGGCGAGTGCCAAAGGGATTGAGGGTGTGCCGCCTGAAATCTATCTGGAAAAATTTTTGGAACAGCTTTTTTCATATGCCAAAGAACAGCCCTGGGTATTCAATATGTTTGTTCTCATGGGACAGGTAAGGCGAAGCGGTATGCCTGAAGAAGCCAGAGAGGTCGCACTTTCGGTAGAGTCGATTAAGGATACCGCAGCCCTTATTAAAAAAGGGCAAAAAGCGGGGGTGTTTCGAAGCGGGGATGCGACTCTTTTATCCAGATGTTTTTGGGCATCGGTGCAGGGTGTAATGGAAGAGATGGCCATGGATAAAAATATGAAAGCACCTGATCCGAAGTGGATAATGTCGCTTCTTTTAAAACAGTAGAAACGGAAAGGCAGTAAAAGAAGCATGATTAAAGGAATTCACCATATTTCAATGAAATGCAATACCGAGGAAGAAATCAAAAAAGTTAAGGATTTTTATATCTCGATATTGGGCTTGAAAATAATTCGCGAATGGCCGGATGGTTTTATGATTGATACCGGCAACGGTTTTATAGAGATTTTTACCAATGCTGACGGAGAGCATCGCCTTGGTGCTATTCGTCATTTTGCCCTGCTTACAGACGATGTGGACATGGTGGCGAAGAAAGTTAAAGAAGCAGGTTATGAAGTGTTTTTGGAGCCAAACGACAAGGTGATAATGTCAGATCCCGAATATCCGATCAGAATGGCATTTTGCTTTGGACCGCTTGGTGAACAAATAGAGTTTTTCAAGGAGAGATGAAATGAAACGTAATTTAGGAATTGTTATGTGTGTTGCGCTGGCTTCCCTGAGTCTTACGGCTTGCACAAACAACATTGCAAATGCTGCATCTGACAAAGATGAAAGCAATGCAGTGGCTCAGGTTGAGAATATGGAAATCGAAGTAAACACAGGCATCGATACCAGTGCGGACACGGACACTGATGACACAACAAACACAGAAAATAATGCCGATAACAAAGATTCTGACAACACATCAGGTGATACAGATTCTGATTCCAAAGAAGATGAATTAAAGGAAAAAATAATCGCGGAGAGCGGTTGCGAAAAAGATGATATTAAATGTTTTCTCATGGATGACTTTGACGGCGACGGCAGCGAAGAAGCATTTGCCATCGTCGGCAACGGCGTTGAAGAAGACTTTGGTTGTGTGATCAATCCAATAGCATACTTCGTATCGGATTCAAAATGCGAAAAGCTTAAGGAAGGAAACGGAATCGGTTTTGGAAATGCGATTCGTTCAATGACAATCGGAGGCATCAAGTATGTGATGATTGATGATTTTTACGTGTCCGAAAATTACAGCTTTGTTTATTACGTATCAGGAGGCAGTGTATCGGAAGCGGAATTTTCACATATAGGTTCTGTATGGGTCGATGTTCTTAATTCGGATACTTTTTCCATTATCAACAGTTCATATGATATGATGCTTGACAATACAATCGGCGGTTTGCCTATCGGACATACATGGAAGAAATACTATTTCTTTTACAGTCCCGAAGAAAATAAGATTTACGAATATGCAGGCACATCTATTGATGCAAAAACCGTGGAATTCTGGGCAGGAAGAGATCTTATAAATGAACTGGTTCCTGCAGGAGATACGATAAATGATGTATTTATGCGAGGAAACGGATTAATAGTCATTAACTATGAACATGAAGAAGAGGACGGATCAATCAGCTACTATCATTACATTTACAATACGATGCAAGGTTACTTTATAGATGATAACGGAAAAGAAGCAAATGAAGAACCACTGCCCGGAATATATTTAAAAAGCCTTTGCCCGGATATGGCAAGTTATCCCGAGGTTCCCGGTCCCGATGGGAATGTATGGTACGGACAATAATAAAAAATATATGTATTCTTTTTGAGGCAGCCATGTTTAAAAATCTTAATAATCAGACAAAAGGAATAGTATGTATTATTCTCGCGGCAATCGGGTTTTCTCTTATGACTTTTTTTGTAAGACTCTCCGGAGATTTGCCCACGATGCAAAAAGCTTTTTTCAGAAATGCTTTTGCTTTGATAATTGCCATAGGCACCATGATTGTCAAAAGAGACCGGTTTGAGATACAAAAGACATTTGCTCCGGATATTTTTTTCAGATGTCTTTTCGGGACCACGGGTCTTATAGCAAATTTTTATGCGATTGACAAACTTGTTTTGGCGGACTCAAACATGCTTAACAAACTTTCGCCTTTTTATGCCATCGTTTTATCGATTCCGCTTCTTAAGGAAAAGCCTTCGAAGTTTGATATTACGGCAACGATTATTGCTTTTATAGGAGCTTTGTTTATCATAAGGCCGACGGGAAGCAATATGGAGCTTGTTCCGTCTCTTGTCGGGCTTTACGGCGGATTCGGTGCGGGATGCGCATATGTTTTTGTAAGACGTGCGACCAAGAAAGGAGCCAAAACACCGGTCATTGTTATTTGTTTTTCTCTTTTTTCGTGTCTTCTTACTTTCCCTTTTATGATTACACATTTTGTACCGATGAGCGCCTTGCAGTGGCTTATTCTTGTCCTTGCGGGGTTATCGGCGGCGCTTGGCCAGTTTTCGATTACCACAGCATATAAATACGCACCGGCAAAGAAGCTTTCGGTGTTTGATTATACGCAGGTTATATTTGCAACGCTCTGGGGATTTTTGTTTTTCAGGGAAATACCCACGATGTGGAGCTTTATCGGATATGCGATTATTATCGGTGTCGCTTTTGTGCGATGGGAAAAAGCAAGGCGTGGCAAAGATTAAATAAACCAATAGGAGAATAAAATGAAAAAGAAATTGATATCGGTTTTTATGTCATTGATAATCGGGATTTTTGTCCTTACCGGCTGCAACGCCGGCAACATAGAAGGCACATGGGTTTTATATGAAGAGATAGAACCTTCGGGAAACAAATTAAGCCAATCCGATCTTGAGGAACTGGGCATATCGGAAACCTATGTGATTAAGGGCGATGAGGTTAACTATACCTGTGAAATGAAGCTTTTGAAAAAGCCTGTAGAAATTCCTTTCATTTTGGAAGATTTGGGTAATAACCAATACAATTTTAAAATGGACGGCGGATTTGTTTTCGCATCACCTAAAGTAAAGGGCGATACCATGACCTATGAGGTCGGCGAAGAAGGCAACACCTCGACAATGATTTTCAAGAAACAAAAGTAATATATATTGAACCTGTAGTTGAGTATCATAAAAGTGAGAATTGGATTATGAGGCAAAATATGGAAATCAAATACAGACCGGTACAAAAAGAAGACGCATATGAATGGTATACTCTTTTGGATGAAGTATGGCGTGATGCATATGGTCACATTTTTCCCAAAGAGGTATTCGATGGACGTGACTACGCAAGAGAAGAAAGGGTCAATGGATTTACTGAAGATAAATACGTTGGCGAAAGAAAAATCGCATATGTAGCTGAATGTGACGGAAAAATAGTGGGATTGATATTTGGCACCCTCGATACGGATTATGAATACTTCAAAAACGGGTACGCCGATCTTACTGCACTTTATGTATATCCCGAATATCAGGGAAAAGGAATCGGTACAGCGTTAAGAGACATTTTTACCGAGTGGGCAAAGACAAAAAAGGCAAACAAATACATCATAGGAGTATTGAAGGATAATATTAAAGCCAGGAAGGTCTATGAATCGTGGGGCGGAGAATTGTCCGAGTATGAATATAATTATGTTGTAATGAATGTCGCCTATCCGATTGTTTTCTACACTATGGAAATATAGGACAGGGTATTTAGAAAAATCGCAATATTTCTAAATAGTGATTCCATCAATTGATAGTATAGATTCTTTACGTTGTGTCGTAATTGTGATACATTTATGATACAGAGGAGGTGATTTTTATGCCAATAATAATGCCTATAAGAGATTTAAGAAAAACGAGTGAGATTTCGGAGTTGGCTCACAAAAATAAAGAGCCTATATTTATAACGAAAAACGGATATAGCGATCTTGTTATCATGAGCACTGAAATGTATGAACAATTTGCTCGGATTAATAGAATAGATAATGCTATTGAAGAAGCTGAGAGAGAAATCGAACAAGGAGCAAAGCCTATTTCAGCTAAAGATGCCAGAAAGAAGCTAGACAAGAAATACTATGGCTAAAAAATACGAAGTTTTGTTATATCCGAAAGCATATCGTGATATAGAAGAAATCTATGCTTATATAGCTCTGGAAAAGTTATCTCCGGAAAATGCAAAAGGGCAGACCGATAGAATTTGGGATGCTATTTTTACTTTAGATGAATATCCTGAATCACATCAGGACAGACAAGTTGGAAGATACGCTGGAAAGGGCTATAAACAGCTACTTATAGATAATTACATTGCCATCTTTAAGATAGATGAATCTGAAAAGAAGGTTTATGTTATTACGATTCAGTATCAAGGAAGAAATATCCTAAAAAAATGATGGGTTATAAAATTTTTTTCGAAAGGTGATTAGTTAGAATAATGAAAAACATCGATGTTGAAAAAAGGCTAATTGACTTTCTAAATACATATAGTGATTGTCAAGATTTGTATTGGGTTCCATTAGTAAATCATGTCGTAGAAAACTTCCAAATCCTATAATTAATACAAGATTTGGAAAAAATGAGGAGAATAGGGTTGGAAGAATAGAATAAAAAAAGTTATTAAAGTCACTTTTGAAAGAGGACGAGTCTCAATTTGTCGCTGTTTTCGGAAGACGCCGTGTTGGAAAAACATTCTTAGTAAGAGAAAATTTTTGATTTTAAGTTATCTGCCTTAGATCGAAAATTTTAGTTTTATACGAGTTTTAAGAAGAATCCGCCGTTTGATGATTATATTATCTGAACCCCACCCGGGAAAGATGTGATTTCCATCATGATGTCTGCCATTTCTTCAGGTTTTTTACGTGGCGATTCCTGACACCACAGTTCGGTTACGTGCCAGAAACCGGCGGTTCTGTATGCGAAGTGATATTTATATTTTGGGTTGGCTTTGAGGGCTGCATTTTTATCTATGGAATCATGTCCAAGCTGGGAAGACATCATCAAGACGAGCGATTCGAATTCACTCGCGAAGCGGTACATAATGCCTGACTTGTTAAGTATGGTGAGCATGTTTATGTTCTCATTCCAGAATGAGAAATATACGACACAGAATTCACGGTAATCTTTCGGTGCGCGGGCAGCAATGTAAGTTGAAAACTGTGTAGCGCAGCCTTTGAAGCAGTGATGAAGTATCTCGTCCTTGGTCTTGAAATGGCGGTAGAGAGTTCTTCTGGTGACACTGCAGGAATCGGCGATCTCCTGGATGGTTATTACATCATATTGATTAGTTTCTAAGAGCGAGCAGAGTGCATTTGCGATCTCGTCTTTTGTCTTCCTAATCCTCTTGGATGTATCTCGCACGTGGTATCCTCCTTAAATGGCACATTTTTGCGAATGTGAGACATATACGCAAAAATGTTTGAATTCTCTTACTTGCAGAATTATAATACATCCTAATAGATGTCGCAAGTGTGACATTTAAGAATATTCACTGATGCATTTTATCTGAAAAGGAGATATTCGATCATGGATATAAAGGATAGTAGGATCGATTCCGGTAAGGCTTTTGACTGGGGAAAAACATCTGAAGCATATGCCAAGTACAGGGATATTTATCCTGAGGAGTTTTATCAGAAGGTTGCCGACAGGGGTCTTTGTATCAAGGGTCAGAGAGTTCTCGACCTTGGAACCGGTACAGGCGTATTGCCGCGCAATATGTATAAGTTTGGAGCAGAGTGGGTCGGTACGGATATTTCGCCCGAGCAGATTGAGCAGGCAAAGATTTTGTCTGAATCCGCCGGAATGAATATCGATTTTCGCGCGGTTTCAGCAGAGAAGATCGACTTTCCTTCCGAATCGTTTGATGTGTTAACAGCATGCCAGTGCTTCTGGTATTTCGATCACGATAAGGTCGCACCTGAGTTCAGCCGTATACTTAAGAAGGACGGAAAGCTAGTTGTTCTATTTATGGCATGGCTTCCTTTTGAAGATGAGATCGCAGGCAAGAGCGAGGATCTCGTGCGCAAGTATAGTCCCGACTGGTCGGGCGGAGGCGAGACTAAGCATCCTATCTTTATACCTGATGTGATGTACGATTATTTCGAGTTTGCCGACCACGAAGAATACAATCTTATGGTACCGTTTACAAAGGAGTCATGGCACGGCAGAATGTTTGCCTGCAGAGGTGTCGGAGCATCACTGTCTCCTGATGAACTTGATAAGTGGGATGCTGAACACAGGGAGATGCTTAAGGATTATCCGGACAGTTTTGAAGTAAAACATTATGCTGCGATAGCGGTGCTTAAGAAGAAATAATTCGAAAAAATGGATAACAGGAGTAGATTAATGGATATTGTGAATGTTTTAGCTAATGCGAAAAAAAGACCATAGTTAGGATACTTATTCTGTTTGCAATAGATATGCTACTGGTAGGATATACGATAGCATCTTCTGTTTTTGTAATACTCAGTGACGGGAAACTCAGCGCCGGATATGCTGTCATACCATCCGCTTTCGTTTTCGCTGCTTCGTCTATCTTGTGTTTATATGTAAATAAGCTATATTGTCGGCTAAACAGTTTTCTGTAATATTACTAACTGAGCATAGTGGTCTTTATATGTTCCGATATGCTTAAAACCCTGTTTTTCAAAACGTTCTGTCATCTCGTCAGACGAGAAGAATTCGCCATTGATATTGCGGCATAAGAGGTTCAGTATTTTGCGGATTGGATGCGGGAAATTTGGATCAGCTATGTAGATCCTTCCGCCGGGTTTGAGAATGCGAAGAGCTTCTTTCTCGAAAGCATCTTTATCCGGAAAATGATGATAAGCCATACATGCCGTAAGTGAGTCGAAATAATCATCTTCATAAGGCGTGTTCTCACATGAACATTCTCTGATATCCATATTAGGACACTTCTTCTTGGCCACCTTCAACATATTCATTTCAACATCGATTCCATGACCTTCAATGCTTTCGAATTCACTGAAAGTCTTAAGGATAGTACCGGTGCCACAACCGACATCAAGTACTTTGCTTCCTTGGGAAAGATTAGTGTATCTGTAAAGAAGTTCATAGAATTTTCGGGATAGCCTTCCTTCGAAATGGTCATCGTACTTGTCAGCTCTTTTATCAAATTTGAAATCGCGTTTGTTCATGCGGTTTTCCTCTCTTTCTCGATTGTAAAATATGCACCGATTGCCATTAATATGAATGCTGATATGAACAGCAGATCGGGTCTTTTTTGGAATAATATAAGTGATATAAATGCACTTATGAACGGTGCCAAAGCATAGAATGCCGAAGTTTTAGCTGCTCCTATATAGCGCTGCGCACGTATATAGAAAAATATACTCAATCCATAGGCAACAAAGCCCAAGAGAAATGCCAGAAGGATATATGGCGTGTAAGACAACTTGTCTCCCGATAAAAATGCTACGATTAAGGCACCGGTACCGGAACCCAATCCCTTAACAATGACTAACTTGACAGGTTCGGAGTGCGACAGTTTCTTGGTGCAGTTGTTTTCGAATCCCCAACATATACACGCAAGAATGGCTAATAAGGAGTATATCGAAAAAGATAACGAGTATATGTCTGTAAGCGACAGAAGAATACTGGCCAAGGTTATCAGTATTATTCCTGTCCAAAGTCTTCCGGATATCCTTTCTTTGAAGATCAAAAGAGCAATTACAGATGTTGCTACTATCTCAAAGTTGTTCAGAAGGGACACCGTCTCTGCCGATGAGTTGTTGATAGAAATCATAAGCAGGATTGGCGCAATGATATCCAATATAATCATTGCGATCATATACGGGATGTCACTGTGAGTAAGACGCTCAGCTTTCTTATCATGGCGTGTTGTTTGCGGAATAAAGAACATTCCAAAACCTGCGCCGAGATACAGGAATCCTGCCAGAAAGGTCGGAGGGATTTTTTCCATCAGTATTTTTGAAAAAGGTGTGCTGAAGGCATAGAGCAAAGCAGCAAGTATGGCATATCGTATGGCTTTCTTATTGTTCATATTCTCAACTTTCTGAACATCGTGTTCAGTAATATGGTATAATGAACAATATTGGCAAACAATAATCAGAAACCGCAATATGTTCGGTACTGAACAAAATTACAAAAATGTACGGGAAACTTGGATATGGATAGAAGACAACAAAAGACAAGATCGGCAATATATGATGCGTTAACAAAACTATTGACCAAAAGACGGTTTGAAGATATAACCGTTCAGGAGATAATTGATGAGGCTAACATAGGTAGGAGTACATTTTATTCTCATTTCGAGACAAAGGATCAACTTCTGGAGGAAATGTGCAGTGAGATGTTCTCACATGTGTTCTCAGATTCGCTCATGCCGGAAGGAAGTCATGACTTCTCTGGAAATCATGCAGACATTAGAGCTTTGCTGGAACACATCCTTTGGCACATCAGTGATCACAAGGATAATATCGGCTCGATAATGTATGGTGAATCAGAGAAGCTCTTCACCAGATATTTCAGTGAGTATTTGGAGAAAACGTTTGGAGAACTGATCTCGCATATGGACATCGATGTATCAGAAGAATTTAAAAAGCAATTTGTTATCGGAAGCTTTATCAGTACAGTAAAATGGTGGATAGCAACAGGATTAAAGCAGAGCCCAAGTGAGATTATTAACGACTACATCACTTGTCTGCTTGGTTCAAAAACTGGATAAATCGATAGCATAATTTGGTAAGAAAATTTCAGTTTGCTGAATAGATTATCTTCCAGTATAACTCACTATCACATTATCCCGACAAACGGGATTTATCATTTCCCTTTCCTGACATAAATAAGCAAAAAAATCAGAATGTCGTACAAACCTCTATCCAAAAACTCCTTATCTCTTACACCGTATTTATGCCCCGATTCAAACCATTCCTGCCATGCTATGTCATAACACTCTGCTTCTTTGACATCGATCCTGCAGGGAGATGTGGGAGCACTTCCGCTGTCTGATGGCAGCTGTGATGTGGTCATGAG
>Ga0129307_1000201_pt1 | contig 104893 bp, 95 predicted proteins | sample P1105metagenome_FD_94437 | JGI IMG/M metagenome (GOLD analysis project Ga0129307, IMG submission 94437) | Capybara group fecal microbial communities from Wisconsin, USA - P1105 metagenome | ecosystem: Host-associated > Mammals > Digestive system > Large intestine > Fecal | place: USA: Wisconsin... | reverse complement strand
TAGGAGTGAGGTGTAAGCATGGTAACATGTTCAGCTGACACTTACTAATCGGTCGAGGGCTTTTCCAGATAAGGTTTGTTTAGATTGGTTTAGATTGATTCGGTATCGGTTTTGAAGGTACAAATATTCCTCAATAGCTCAGTCGGTAGAGCATTCGGCTGTTAACCGAAGTGTCGTAGGTTCGAGTCCTACTTGGGGAGCTAAAAAGTGAATAATAACTTTCAAAAAATGATTATGGCTCCGTGGTCAAGCGGTTAAGACATCGCCCTTTCACGGCGGTAACACGGGTTCGATTCCCGTCGGAGTCATTTTTTTTATAGGAAGTTTTACCAGATTCCTATTTTATGGACCTTTAGCTCAGCTGGTTAGAGCAACCGGCTCATAACCGGTCGGTCCTGGGTTCGAGTCCCCGAAGGTCCACTAAAATTTTACGAGGCCTAGCGACTGTTGCTAAGTTCAATCATCGCACTTTGTGCTCGATTTCACTAAGCAACGCTGCAAAGCCATCTAACTAAATTCAGACATTGCTTACGCATGTCTTCATTAAGTTATCTGGCCTGGTGGCTCAGCTGGTTAGAGCGCCGCCCTGTCACGGCGGAGGTCGTGGGTTCGAACCCCATCCGGGTCGTTTGGCGAAAGCCATCAAACTAAATATGCCGGCGTGGCGGAACTGGCAGACGCGCGGGACTTAAAATCCCGTTGTAGCAATACAGTACCGGTTCGATTCCGGTCGCCGGCAGCAAATTAAAACCCAAGGAAAACCTTGGGTTTTTTATTTGTATTTTATGAAAAATTTAGAATTGTTTTATCCTCTTTTAATGGCATTATTTATTTCCTTATGATATTCTAATCGCAAGTACATTTCCTGTGGCTTCTGCCACACTTGAGGATGCCTTTCTCGGTATCCCAATGAAATCCCTGCTTAAACATAAATATAGTGTATTGGGAGCATTGGGTGCTCCCGGAAAGGATGTATTATGAAATCATTTGATGAATTATCGTTCTCAGACAATTTTATGTTCGGAGCGGTAATGAGAAACCCAGAACTCTGTAAAAAGGTTTTGGAGACTCTTTTGCAAAGGCCAATTGGGGAACTTACAATTCCCGAAAATGAGAAGACAGTGAAGATGACAAAGGACGGTAAGGCAATAAGGCTTGATATTTTTGCGCGGGAGAGGGAGAATAACACCCAGTATGATGCAGAGATGCAAAATCTTAATAACAAGTCCTTGGATGAATTATGCCTTCCTAAAAGAAGCAGATATTATCAGGCTCTTGTTGATATGAGTTCATTTAATGAGAAGGCAATGTATAGATCGCTAGAGGATAGCAATATTATCTTTATCTGTACGTTTGATCCATTTGGAAAAGGATTGCCACTTTATGCCTTCACAGAAATGTGCGATGAGGTTCCAGGATTGGAGCTTGGAAGTGGAACTCAGAAGCTGTTTTTTAATACAACGGCATGTGAGAAATCGACCTTGCCCAAGGATGTAGAAAGGCTGTATAATTATATTAACACAGGTAGGCCGGATGACGAGCTTACTGAAGAGTTGGATGATGCTGTTAGAGTCGCACGTATGGACAATGAATTGAGAGGCGAGTATATGAGGACAGAACTTTTTATCCAGGATGCAATTTACGAGGGCCGCAAGATAGGCGAAGAAGAGGGTCGCAAAGAGGGTCGCAAAGAGGGTCGCAAAGAGGCAACCGAAGAACTAAATGCGCTTTCTGCATTCCTTATCGATAATAACAGATTAGAAGATTTAAGACGAGCCACACAAGATCCTGAATTCCAGCAGGAGCTTTTGGAAGAGATGCGACAAACAATATAATATACATGGAATTAATTAATTGACGGTTTAATTCCGGTCGTCGACAGCAAATTAATGAGCTATAAATGCCGTGTATGCGGCTTTTATAGCTCTTTTCTGTTTCTGTAACAGCTTGGATTTATGGTAGGAATGAATTGCATTCTTTGGAAAATACTGATATTATTTTGGAATGTAATGCATGAAATGAGGGAGTAGCTATGTTATCAACATTATCTAATTATTCTTTTCCAATCGTATCAGCGATTATGTTCTTTCCCACTGTTGCCTGCTTGATCACAGTTCCGTTTTTGGTTTGGAATTATCGCAAGTATAACGGCCTTTCGGCAATGAGAGCAACGGTGATTTTTTCCTTTGTATTCTATATGATGTGCGCTTTCTTCCTGACGCTTTTGCCGTTACCGACCATTGAAGAAGTGCTTAACAGTAAACCGGTAAAGTTTAATAATCAATTATTTAATAATATAGGGGCTGTCATGAGAAGTGCCGGCTTTGTGGCAGGTGATACATCCACTTGGTTTGTGGCAGCCAACTGGAAAGCAGCATTAAAATCATTCATGCTTTTCCAGATTATTGCTAATATCGTTATGCAGATTCCTCTTGGTTTTTACCTAAGATATTACTTTAGAGTAAGCTGGAAGAAGGCAGTAGGAATTGGGTTTTTAACAAGTTTATTTTATGAAATGACTCAGCTTTCCGGTGTTTGGGGTATATATCCATATGCTTTCCGCTGCCCTGACGTGGATGATCTCATGAACAATACCCTTGGGTGCATGATAGGATTCTGGATGGCGCCGATTCTTATGCGTTTTCTGCCCTCCGTGGATGACATGGATTCAGTTGCCGCAGAAAGGGGTAAAAAGCTTGGAATTATCCGTGCGTTTACAGCGTTCTCCGTGGATTGGATTGTGTGTAATGTGATTAATTTGGGAGTAAATTATGTGGCATATCACTTCTTTGAGAAGTATATTTTCTCGGATGTGCTTCAAGTTCAGCTTTTCAAACTTCTGATTTTGGCGGGATACTTTATCTGGCTTCCCAGACATTGGAAGAAGCAGACCATCGGAAATGCCCTTGTAAAGGTGAAGATTGTGAGCGATGCAGACAAAGAAAGAAAGGTAACCGGCAGAGAATTGCTTTACCGAAACCTGCTCCTTTATTTCGCAGAGCCTATGATGATTTTTATCTCTGCTATATTGGTAATTAATACTGCAATCAGCTATATGGCATCCGATGCCACAAACTTTCAGCGCACCGTTCTCACGGTTGCCTGCATTGTTTATTTCCCAATTTTCCTGGCAATCCTTTTAAACAGCGTTGCCAAGAAAGGCGGCTTGCCGCATAATACTTGGACGAAAACGCATTTGGAACTCGAGGAAAAACATGAGGAATGACTTCAGGATAAAATCAAGGAAGCTTTTGGGGGAAACTTTGGGAGAGCCTAGGAAAAGCCTAGGAAAAGCCAAGAAAATGCTTAGGAAAATAGTCTCTCACATAATAAAAATGTGATTTCTTCATTTTGTTATGCTTTAAAAAGTGTTATGTTAACTAATTCTTGTTTGTATGGCGGATAAATCAGGGAAAAACCCGGATTTATCCGCTATTTTTGCCTTATTCGGGGTAATTTGGGGCCATAAGAGCATAACAAAACGACAAAATCGTGGTTTTATTATGCGTGACACAAGAAAGTGGCATCTTATGTAAACCAAAATGACGGATAATCTAAGGAGAGGAGGAGATTTATCCGCTCAGAGGAAGACATAGGGGAAAGAACGGCGGATAAATCAAGAAAGAAGAGCAATTTATCCGCCCACAGAGCAACAAAAAGAACAACAACCATCAAAATTCGCTTAAATAATCAGAATACTTTGCATTGTAGAAACAAATGTGGTAAAATTCCTTATATGCAGTACCGCACACGAAATAACCCGGGGGACTTTATGGATTAAATGAATAGTTGATATAGGGGGACATATGCGATGTAGGAGGTTCCTATGAGTAGATGTATTTCTGTGATGAGTATAAACCCTGATGCAGCAAAGGCAGTGGAGGAAGTATGCGCCAAGATTGACGCGGAAGTTGAACTCCCTAAGGCTTTGCTGTTTTTTTCTAATAAGGAAATATTTGCTGAGGCCGCCAGGATGCTTAGAGAGAAGTATCCTTCAACCGTAACAATGGGCAGCACCACATATATGAACATGATTGAGGGAAAGATGAGCCATGCAGGCTTATCTGTAATGGCGTTATTCTCAGGTGTTGAGGTTTCCTGCGGATATCTTGAAGAGATAAACAGGCATCCTATGAATTATGTTAAGAGGGTTACGGATGCGTTAAACACTCTTGAATCCACGCAGGACACTGTTTGCATTGAATTTACCCCTGCTTTTATTGTTGCTGAGGAATTTGTCCTTGACACCTTCTACGAGGCCTTAAAAGGCACAAATGTAGGGGTTATTGGCGGCTCCACAGGAGGCAAATTCGGGGACAGGGAAACCATGGTTTCATTAAACGGCGAGGTTTATAAGGATGCCACCGTATTCATGTTCATCAGAAATCTCAAGGGAAAGATTGCTTTATACAGGGAAAACATGTATAAGCTTACGGACAAACAGCTGGTGGTAACGGATGTGGACATTTCCGAGAGGAAGGTTTACGAGTTTAACGACAGACCGGCACTTCAGGTAATGGAAGAAATCTTCCATGCAAACTATGATGATATAGCGAAGAAACTGGAGGGTCATCCAATAGGAAGACTGGAAGGAAATGATGTACTGATCACAGACGTAAACACTATTAATGACGACGGTTCCTTCACTTATCTCGCCAGCGTCTACAACATGACCAAGGTTTCAATTCTTGAACTTGATAATCTTAAGAAGGTCTTTGAAAGAACCACCAATGACTGCAGGAAACTTATTAAGAACCCTGAATTTGCCCTGGTGATTAACTGTGCCGGGAGAACCAAAACCTTCGAGAACATGGGCGTCGTGGACGAGTTTGCAGACAGGATGGCCGAGAGATTTCCGACCTTTGTAACTCTTTCGGGTTTTGGAGAACAGCTAAACGAATTCCATTTCAACAAAACCATGGTTTTGGCAATGTTTGAATAATCCAGTGTATAAATGGGAGAAAAGATATGGCTAGATACAACGGCGGTACCGTCTATACCAATGAAAAATGTATAGCTTGTAATAAATGCGTTACCCATTGCCCGATTCTTGGCGCCAATGTTTCAGTTGGCACTGCGGATAAAAGGAAGATTCTCGTTGATGAGAGAAAGTGCATCAACTGCGGTGTCTGCATCAACGTTTGTTCCCATGGTGCCAGAAATTACAAAGACAACATCAACGAGGTTATGGAAGCTTTGGAAAAAGGCGTCAAACTCTCCTTTGTTGTCGACAGTGGTTTCTTTATGTTTTATGGGGAAAAAGCTTATCAGGCCCTGGGATACATGGCTTCATTGGGAGTAGAGCATGTGTATGATACTTCCTTCGGCGCTGAGATAGCCTTCTGGAGCACAGGCAAATACTTAAAGGACAACGCCGATACGCCGCCTTCAGAGAAGGCATTTATAATAAACACCTGCCCTTCGCTTGTGGACGCCATAGAGCTTTACCATCCGTCTCTTGTGAAGAAAATAATCCCCGTGCATTCTCCGGTGGCCAGCACCGTTATCTATGCAAGGGAATATCTTAATGATAAAAACGACCTGGTCTACTTAGGACCCTGCGTTTCCAGAATGAGCGAGATGGAGGAGATTAAGGACAGATGTGAGGTCAAATACTTTGTATCCTCAAAGAACCTTATGAACAGCCTGAAGGATGTGGAAATAGAGCGATACGAGAGACGCTCCGACATTACCCCTAAGGGAATGGGTAAACTGTCATCTGCTCCCGGTGTATTTACTGAAGCTTTGGGACTTTTCTTCAGTATCTCCGAGAAACTGGAGTTCTATTCAGATTTAAGTCAGGAAACCTTTGACAAGCTCGAGATGTATTCAAAACCGGAATATGAGGTAATGCAGCCTCTTGCAGTTGAGGTTCTGGCCTGCCATGACGGATGCCTTTTGGGCCCCGGCATTGATACCGAGGCTTATAACGCTGTGGAGGTTTTTTCTAGATTCGCAAATTCCAGAAACAAGGAATATGACGTAAACGACAAACTTTCGGAAAGAGAGCAGATCTGGGAGTTAATCAATAATATAAATATTGAATTATACAAGCTGAAATATGAAGATTTCGTCAGGAATTACGGAGATAAGTATATCCAGCCTTACAGAATCCCTGAAAGTACATACGATGAAATCTACCAGACCATGTTAAAGGATACAGAGCAGAAACGTCACATCGACTGCGGTTCCTGCGGATATAGTACCTGTAAGGATATGGCCAGTGCCATTGCCTATGGATACAGCCGTAAGGAAAACTGTATTCATTATATGAATGATGTCATGTCCAGGCGCTACATGTATAACCAGCTCACAAACCTTTATAACAGTGAGGTTTACATCGGAAAAGCCATTCAGAAGGTGAAAACCAACCCGGATAAGAAGTATTTCATCTGCGGCGGAAACGTTAATAAGTTAGGTATAATCAACGACATTTACGGGCATTCAAAGGGAGATGCCGTCCTTAGACTGGTGGCCGACAGACTCAGGCAGGTAGTTGGGGAGGATGACCTTTGCGGTTATTTTGGAGGAGGTAACTTCTCCATATTCATGGAATATATCCCGGAGAATATCAACAGGCTGACGAGCCTTGAAAGATTTGACGCCAAGGCGTTGGGAATTGAACAGCCTGTAACCATGAGATTTGGAATAAATATCATAGAAAGCACGGATGAAAACATATCCGTCATGGTCAACTATTCTTTTATGGCTTCCAGAATCCAGGTTTCAGCTGCAAGAAATACTTTCACTTATTTTTCCGGAGAGTTAAAAGCGGCTATTTCTCATGAAACGGAAATGATCTCCAAAATTCAGAAGGCCCTGGTAAATGACGAGTTCAGTATTCTCTTCAGACCCAAATATGATATAGCAAGCAGAACTCTGGTAGGTGGTGAGGTTAAGTGTCATTGGGGCGATCATGAAGGCAAGACCTACGGATATGAAGAGTATGTGGCCATAGCAGAGAAAAACGGCCTCATACAGGATATAGATATAAGGATATGGACCAAAGCCTTTGAAACAATAAGGCGTTGGCTTGATTCCGGTGTGGAATTCCCCAAACTTGACATTATGATGTCAATGAAAAGTGCCCTCGATGAGAGAATGATTGAAGAGATCTCAAAGTTAAAGGATAAGTATAAGATTTCCAATCATCATGTGAGATTTACCATTTCTGAAAAGTCACTGGAGTATGACCCCCAAAGACTTGCAAAGAGACTCCGCTTCATAAGAAACCTTGGTTATCAGGTAGCTATAAGCGATTTTGGTACAGGCCAGTCATCTCTGGATGTTTTGACAGACGGAAGTATCGAAGTAATCAGGATTGATCTGGATAACCTTACTTCTGATGAAGAAAATGAAGACAGAGGCGGAATGGTTCTTTCTGCCATTTCAAGAATGACTCAGGACCTTGATGTATTTACCGAGGCAGATAATGTAAGAAATGAAGCCCAAGCAGGCTTCTTAAAGAGTATAGGAATAAATGTGGGTGAGGGAGCACTTTTCTCTGATGACCTCAAAGAGCATGAGTTTGTGGAACTTCTGAAAAACACGGAAAAGAGTACAGTCTTTGAGAAGAAGGTTTCCACAGGAAAAATAGATATCGGCAGGTTCTATGATTCATCATCCTACGAAAGCATAATGTTTGAGATGTTTTCAGGTCCTGCGGCGATTGTTGAGTATGACGAATCGGACGAGAACCTTATAATTGCCAGGATCAACAACGATGCGGCTAAGATTTTCAGCAATGAACCTCTTTCTGTTAGGGAATTTCAGGATATTTTTAATGAGTTCATTAAGGGCAGAGGAAGAGGAAACATAAGAACAATAGTTGACAACATCGGTATCGAAAACGACATAGTGATTAAGTTTAGAACCAGTGAGAGAACAACCCATGCCGAAAAATGGGTACAGGCCACTATCAAGGAACTTAGCCGGGTTGATGACAGACATATTTTTTACATTCAATTCATGGATATAACCGATGAGCAGCTGATTAATGATGCCATAAGACTGTCAAATGCACAGATGGCCCATATCATGCAAAATGAGGGTTGTGGAAACTGTTTCATTCGCGCATGGCAGTCATCCAACGAACTTAATGAAAGGCTGAGGATGGGTGTCCTTAAAGTCAGTGACACTTTAAGCCAGCTACTTGGTTATTCCAAGGAAGAAATAAGCGGATGGAGCGAGAAGGAAATCGAAAGAGTCATTCATCCTATGGAAAGAAGAGAATTCATGAACTCTTTTGAAAAGGCTCTTCTTGATGAAAACAGCGCACATGAATTTACCAATAAGATACAGAATAAATCGGGCTATTTTAAAAAGGTTAAAGTAGTTATGACATCAGTGAGACTGGAGGATAACTCTCACCTGGCATATCTTAACATTGTAGGAGATTAGAGAATTGGTCATGGCAGCGGAAGTTAAAGTCAGTCATGGTGAAGAAGTTGACTTAGTGCTTGAAAGACTAAGGGCAATTCTTGATGAGACGGAGGAAACGGATATTGATGAGCTTAAGGAGCTGTGCGAGCAGCTCTTTGAGAAAGCCGCTGAGGAGCAGGCAGATGATTTGCTTGCTTCCTATTATGCTGCATATCTTAAGTATCTGGAAGTGACCGGAGCTGACACCGGCCTGGAAAGATGTGCTCTTGAGGGAATCAATTATCAGAAGAAGGCGGGGCGAACCGACCTTTTAATCAAAACCTATCTTACCTTGGCGGAGTATGTGGAAAAGAAGGGTGATACCTTAAGGCACATTCAATATCTCTATGAAGCCATGTACCTTTCAAGGGATAACAACATCTACTACGGAGCAGCCATTATAGCCGACAGACTGGCACTTCTCTACAGACAATATGAGTGTTATGACAAAGCTGTGGAAATGAGTGAAATTGCTCAGGAAAACATGGAAATGAGCGGACATTGGGATATGGACAGGGATGAGTACCCTAAATTCCTTATCAATAAGGGCTATTCATTGCTTGCCAGTGAGAAGAGCTATGATCTTAAGAAATGCGTAAAGCAGGTGGAGAGGTATGTTGACTATATACGAAGTTCTAACAGAGATTATCCTGCTTTTGATATTCACACTTTTCTTGCTTATTATGGCTATTACATGGGAGATGTGGAGTTCTTCAACAGCAATATCGCCATAGCCAAATCGAGGCTTCAACACCTTAAGGATTATACGAAGCATGAAGATGCCCTGATATGCTTTATCGGTGTTTTGGATAAAATGAATGACAGGGAATTGCTTAACGATGTTTTGGATTTCCTAATAAACATATGTCGAAACAACGAGATTCCTATAAAAGGCGCGTCACCTTTCTATAAAAAGAGAATTGAAAGCGCCATGTTTGAAGGGGATTCCCAGACGGCTTACGAGCTTGGAATCGAACTTTTAAGTCTCTATGAAAGCAACTCCAAATTACAGACTGATGTAGTCATTAATGTGGAGGACAGATTCAAAAAGGCAAAGGAAGAGGAAAGATATGAGCAGGAGATGCTTGAGAGAAACGAGCATCTGAGAGCCGAAGTTGAAAGGGTCAGGAAAGAAAACGAGGCAAAAACCAATTTTATATCATCCATGTCACATGAGATAAGAACGCCTATTAACGCGGTTCTTGGAATGGATGAGATGATTCTTCGTGAGAGCACCGACGAGACTGTCAGAGCTTACGCCAACGATATAATGAATGCAGGCAAAAACCTTCTGTCCATAGTCAATGACATTTTGGACTTCTCAAAGATTGAAGCCGGCAAGATGGAAATCGTTCCCCAGGAGTATGAAACCGTGGGTATGATAAGAGACCTGGTTAACCTTATTATGCCAAGGGTTAAGGGAAAGGATCTTAAGCTTAGGCTTGATATTGCTGAGGATGTGCCCAGCAAACTCTTCGGAGACGATGTAAGGATAAAACAGGTCATTACAAACATTTTGACCAATGCAGTCAAATATACAGAAAAGGGTTTTGTGGAGTTTGGCATCAGATCCAATCCTCTTGATGAAAAGAAAATAAATCTTCTTATCACCATCAGGGATACCGGAATAGGAATGAAGGAGGAGGAGCTTGATAAGCTCTTTAAGCCCTTCGAAAGACTTGACATGAACAGAAACAGAACCGTTGAGGGAACCGGTCTTGGAATGAGCATTGTGCTTCAGCTTCTTCGACAGATGGGCAGTGATTTGACCATTGACAGCGTGTATGGAGAAGGAAGCACCTTTTCCTTTGTTCTTGAACAGGGGATAGTCAGTCCGGAACCCGTGGGCAAGGTGGATGTCGACAAACTTGAGGTGCCTGTTGAGGCAGAGAGCGATGCCTTGTTTACAGCCCATAAAGCAAGAGTTCTTGCCATTGATGACACTGCTGTCAACCTGACTGTCGTAAAGGGACTTTTAAAGAGGACCGGAGTGATTCTGGAGCTTGGAGACAGTGGCGCTAAGTGTCTTGAAATGTGTAAGGATACAAAGTATGATGTTATCCTTTTGGACCACAGGATGCCGGATCTTGACGGAGTAGAGACGTTAAAAATACTAAGATCCGAGGCAGGGCCAAACAAGGATACTCCCGTGGTTGCCCTTACAGCCAACGCCATGCCGGGCATAGAGGAATATTACGAAAAAGAGGGTTTTGCAGGATATCTGTCCAAACCCATAAACGGAGCAAGGCTTGAGAGAATGATCTATAAGCTTCTTCCTGATGATAAGCTTGACACAGAGGAAGACCTTGCGCTGATTGTTGACGAGGCTGAGGGGATCAAGGCCTGCGGAAGCGAGGAAACTTACCTCCAGGTTGTTAAAGATACCGTTGATAATGAGAAGATGATAGTGAAGGAACTTAACGATCTTATTGCCGACGGTGACATAAGGAATTACACAATAAAGGTCCATGCTCTTAAGAACACAGCCAGAATGATTGGAGCAACAGGGGTTTCAAAAGAAGCTCTGTATCTTGAAAAATGCGGCGATGAGGGACGAGAAGAGCTGATATATAAGAAGGAAGGAGAACTAATTCTCCACTTTAAGAAAGTAATTGAGACCCTTAAGGAAAAACATGGTCTTGGAAATGAGAACCTGGAGCCCATCGACATAAATATGTTCAGGGAAATGGTGGAAACCCTGGTTGAGTTTGTTAAGGGCTTCGACTTTGACAGAGCGGATCAGATTGTCGCCGAAATCAAAACGTTCAAATTGCCCGGGGAAATATCAGAATCGTTTGAAAAATTGGGCAATGCGTTGTACAATTATGATGCAGACGGTGTAATCGATTATGCAAATGAATGTTTAAAAAATACATCTGTGTGAGAGGCTTAACATGAGTGCAAAGATTTTGTTTATTGGGGAGTCAATTAATTCTTATATGATTACATCAATTAAGGGATCCCTGGAACAAGCCGGATATGACATTATCACGTCTGACATGAGTTTTACCGACACTTCACTTCGAGAGATAAACCCGGATATTATTCTTCTTATGGCAGGGGAATATATTGACGAAAACAGGGATGCTTTGAATATCCTTCAAAGCTATTGTCTGTACACCCATAAACAGATTGATATCATAGGATATAAGAATGAGACTCTTGAACTCATGAGAATTCTGAAGACCGATGTGGTTAAGGGAAGTTTTGAGAGACCCATAAAGGTGGATGAAATGATTAAGCAGCTGGAAGCTCATTCCCTGGATGCTTTGCAGATTCATGCAAGGAAACATATCCTTTTGGTGGACGATTCGGGGGCTTCCCTCAGACTGATTAAGGGATGGCTCGATAAGGACTACAGAGTTTCGGTGGCGTCTTCTGCCTCAATGGCAATAGGCTTTCTGCAGGAGAACAATCCGGATTTGATTCTTCTTGACTATGAGATGCCCATATGCTCCGGACCTCAATTTCTGGAGATGATAAGGGCGGAGGAAAAGACATCCAATATCCCGGTTATTTTCCTCACCAGCAAGGACGATGCTGCTGCGGTCAAGGAGGTTTTGGCACTTAAGCCGGCAGGATATTTATTAAAGACTTCGCCGCCTAAGGTTATTATTGATTCGATTGCAAAGTTTTTTAATAAGCATAGATAAGGGGGCAGAGCCAAAACCGTATGATTTATAATTGCCATTACGAATATATGAGTTTTTTGCTGTGTCTGTTTATGCTTATTTTCCTGAAAACCAGATACCTGCAAAAGCCTTCAATAAAGAATTTTGAGAAGCTAATCATAACCACCATGATAGTGACTTTTTTCCACATCATGTTGGCCTATTGCGCCGCCTTTTACAATTCGACATCACCTATTTTCTGCCATCTTACAGCAGGAATCTTTCTGGTGGCGGCGGTAATGAATTTCAACTGTTATTATGCATACTGCGTTTCATACATCAGCAATCAGGGAAGCCATCTCATGGCGACTGTTTTCTATTATGCCTCGGCTATTGCGACTATCCTGGCCGTGATAATCAACTACACTCACCCATTCCTTTATTATTTTGACGGAACAAGACAGAACGCGCTGGTGTGGCTGCCCTTTGGACATGTCAGAGAGTTTTTCCCCGTTGTTTACATGTTTATTGCGGTGGGTGCTTCCATCAGGCATAAAAATGAATTCGTCTGGAGACAGCTTTTTGCGGTAATCGGATATGCGGTGGCAATGTCTTTGGGCATTATTGCCCAGGTTTTTCTTGCTCCGGATATTTTATGTGTTTATTTCGCGGCATCTTTCGCCCTTCTTCTTATTCTTTTCTCCCTGGAAACCCCTGACTACGGCAAATTAAATGCGGCAATGCAGGAATTGGAGATTGCAAAGAAGGACGCGGAGCGCGCAACCTCAGCAAAGTCCGTATTCCTTGCAAGAATGAGCCATGAGATAAGAACTCCCATCAATGCCATTTTGGGATTGGATGAGATGATTATCAGGGAAAGCAGGGATAACGGCATCAAAAAGTATGCGCTTGATGTGAGAAATTCCGGGCAGGTTCTCTTAAGCCTTATTAACGATATTTTGGATTTCTCCAAAATTGAATCAGGCAAAATGGAAATCATTGAGGCTAATTATGACCTGGCGGAGCTCCTTCGAGAGACGGAAACTTTGATTGTCGGAAGAGCAAAGGCGAAGGGTCTGGATCTGTACATTAACGTAGATCCTGAAACCCCCAGATATTTAAGGGGCGACGAAAACAGAATCAGACAGATTGCCCTTAATCTTCTTACCAATGCGGTAAAATATACGGAAAAAGGTCAGGTAACCCTCGATGTGGGATTTGAGAGAACGGAGGGTGTTGACGATTTTGTCAATATTACCTACAGCGTTAAAGATACGGGAATCGGAATAAAGCCCGAGGACATGGAGAAAATCTTCAAACCCTTCGAGCGTATTAACGAAGCGGAGAACAGAAAGATTGAAGGCACGGGCCTTGGAATCAGCATTACAAAACAGCTCCTGGAACTTATGGGGTCGAAGCTTGAAGTTGAGAGTGAATTTGGAAGGGGAAGTATATTCAGGTTCACCCTCAGACAGGAGATTAAGGAGTGGACCTACATAGGGGACTACGAGGCTGTTGCGAGAACTCTGGATGCCACAAAGAATGCATATGAGGAAACCTTCTCAGCGCCTGAAGCAAGGATTCTTGTGGTGGATGATGTCCCTATTAACTTAACGGTTGTAAAGGGTCTCCTTAAGAACTCTCTAATGACAATAGATACTGCTTCATCGGGCAGAGAGGCATTGTTTATGTGCGAGAAGAATAAGTACGACGTTATTCTTATCGACCATATGATGCCTGATATGGACGGTCTCGAGACTGCAGCAAAGATAAAAGAGGGAGAAGGAGTCAATAAGGATACTCCTCTTGTTGCTCTTACGGCAAATGCCATTTCGGGAGCAAAAGAGTTTTATCTTTCGGAGGGCTTCAGCAGTTATATTGCAAAGCCTGTTGTTCCCATTGAACTTGAAAGAATTCTGTTAAGATATCTTCCTATTGAGAAAATCAAGGAATCTCCTGCAGAAGAGAAAAAGGAATCTGATGGTAAAAACAGATTCATCGAAAAACTTGCTGAGATTCCGGAGATCAACATATCTGCAGGAATGGCTGCCAGCGGATCTCCTGAAATATATGCTCAGGTTGTGGAGGAATTCTATAATACTGTTGATGAGAGGGCTAAAAAAATCGAGGAAGCCTTCGGAAGCAATGATCAGACCGGATATGTTACCCAGGTTCATGCGCTTAAGACCACAGCCAGACTTATGGGTTATGTAGCACTTTCAAACATGGCAAAGGATCTGGAAGAAAAGGGTGGCAGTGTTCCCCTGTACGAACTGAAGGATAAGACAGAAGATCTTTTGCTTTTGTTCAGAGGAATAAAAGCACCCCTTGCGGAATTGTTCGAAGGGGATGATAATCCGGAGAAACCCCTCATAAGTGAGGAGGCATTAAAGGACGCCATAAAGACCATTTATACCTGTGAGGAGAAGTTTGACACAGAGATGGCGGAAGCGGTTTTCGACCAGCTGTCGAACTATCGCATGCCGGATGATTTTAAGCCTGTTTATCAGAAATTGAAATCTTTACTTGCGGAAGTTGCAAGAGATGATATTATATTATTACTTAAAGACTTGCAGTAGAGGTTAGGACATGAGCGAAAAAATATACTTTATCGGCAATGATAAGGCATTCATGGTTAATGCCCTGGCCGATGGTCTTCGGAGGGAGGGAATCACCTGTGATATTATTCCGTTTGATTCTCAGGCCATCGGAAAGCATATGCTGGAAGACAGATCTTTTCTTCTTCACGTAGACGAGGACGTGATGGACAACAAGATAATGCTCAACTATATGAGCAGTGCCTGTGCGGGAAGCGGTTTGGATTTGTTTGTTATAGGATATCCTGAGTTTACCAGAAGCGTTAGAGCTTTTATTCCCAATCAGTTTATACATGCCGCTATTGATCAGCCAATAGGTGCCAAGGATCTGGCGGACAAACTAAGACATGCGGACGATGAGGACTCATTCAAGGACGGAAAGAAACATATTCTTGTGGTGGACGATTCAGGCCCCACTCTTCATGCGGTAAGAGGATGGCTTGCTCCTAAATACAGAGTTTCCATTGTGGATTCGGCGGCCAGCGCCATGGCCTTTCTGGGCCAGAGTAAACCTGATTTGATTCTCCTTGACTATGAGATGCCAATATGTGGCGGCCCTCAGATGATGGAGATGATAAGAGCCGAGAAAGGCACAGCCAAAATCCCGGTAATCTTCCTTACAGCCAAAGATGACAAGGAGAGCGTTCAAAAGGTTATTGCTTTGAATCCTCAGGGATATATTCTTAAATCCCTGCCTCCTGAAAAAATAGTTTCTATCGTAGACAACTTCTTCGAAAAAAATAAATAAAAACATTAGAAAATCCCTTTCTTTTTTGGTAAACTGTTAATTGTGGAGAGTGTTAACGGTTTCAATATAAAGGAAGGGAAAAATGTTTAATAAAGGAGATTTTATAGTTTACGGTAACAAAGGTATTTGTAAGGTTAACGATGTAACAACATTGGCCATGGACGGAATTGATAAGAATAGACTCTACTATGTACTGCTTCCTTCAGACAAGAAGCAGAGCATTGTTTATGTGCCTGTTGACAGCACCAAGACCGTCATGAGAGAAGTTATGACCAAGGACGAGGCTGACCATTTGATTTCCGATATTCCCTCAATTGAGGAAATTTGGGTTGATAATGACAAGGCCAGAGAGGCTAAGTATAAGGAGTGCTTAAGCAGCTGCGAGAGCCGTGAATGGGTTCGCATAATCAAGACTCTTTATACACGTAAGCAAGACAGAATCAGAGAGGGCAAGAAGGTTACAGCCACTGATGAAAGATACTTTAAGATGGCTGAGGACTATTTATATTCGGAGCTTTCTCTTGCATTGTCCATTCCAAAGGACGAGATAGAGGGCTATATTCAAAGCCATATTGAATAGGAATCGGCGAAAGCCGGGAGGTAAAGTAATGGATATTAAAGAAATCACAAGCAAAGTTGATCACACACTGCTTCAGCAGCAGGCAACATGGAAAGAGATTAAGGAGATTTGCGATGATGCGGTTACATACCAGACAGCATCAATCTGCATTCCTGCTTCATATGTTAAGCAGGCAGCTGATTATTTACAGGGCAAGATTCCCGTATGTACTGTTATCGGTTTCCCCAACGGTTATTCAACCACTGCAGTTAAGGTGTTTGAGACTGAGGATGCAGTAAAGAACGGTGCTTCCGAAATTGATATGGTTATCAACATCGGATGGGTTAAGGACGGTTTATATGACAAGGTTCTTGACGAGATTAAGCAGGTTAAGAAGGCTTGCAACGGCAAGCTCTTAAAGGTTATCATTGAGACCTGTCTTCTTACAGAAGAAGAGAAGATTAAGATGTGTGAAGTTGTTACCGAGTCAGGTGCGGAATACATCAAGACTTCCACAGGATTCTCAACTGCCGGTGCTACATTTGAAGACATCGAGCTTTTCTCAAAGCACATCGGCCCCAATGTTAAGATGAAGGCAGCAGGTGGTATCTCATCTATTGCTGATGCAGAGAAGTTTGTTGAATTGGGAGCAAGCAGATTGGGTACCAGCCGAATCGTTAAGATTCTTAAGGCGCAGAAGTAAACGCGTCGCAGGCGCATAGAAAAAGAGGGATGCATCAGCATCCCTCTTATTATATAGCGTGCGTTAGAGGATTCGAACCCCCGACCTTTTGGTCCGTAGCCAAACGCTCTATCCAGCTGAGCTAAACGCACAATCTTTACAACAAAAGATATTGTATCGAAGTTTAGGATGATTGTCAAGGAAAAAAATACTTGATATAATAGACAGGCGTTGGCCGAAAAAGATTGATGGCCATCGCGGGAACGATGGCCATCATGAGGGGAGTATAAATAATTAATATATAAGGGTCTGCAAATAGAGGAGATGAAGGGTTAACCTCTATTTACACTAAAGATTATATAAGAACAATAAATAAAATGCAATACCCTTGAAGTAAATTTTTTAAGATTTTTTTAATTTTTTTGGTGAGAGGCTAAAATGCGAAGATATGAACTGATTGCACCCTGCCATTTTGGTATGGAAGCGGTACTGAAAAGAGAAATAATAGATCTGGGTTATGACATTTCTGAGATAAGCGATGGACGTGTCAGCTTCTTTGGAGACGAGGAAGCAGTGGCAAGGGCCAATGTTAATTTAAGGACGGCAGAAAGAATTCTTATTAAGGCCGGAAGCTTTCATGCAGAGACTTTTGATGAGCTGTTTGAGGGAACAAAGGCAATAGCGTGGGAAGATTATATCCCGAGGGATGGAAAGTTCTGGGTTGCCAAGGCTGCAAGTGTTAAGAGCAAGCTCTTTTCTCCCTCAGACATTCAGTCCATTATGAAGAAAGCCATGGTTGAAAGGCTTAAAGGAATATATAAGATTGAATGGTTTAAGGAGGAAGGTGCATCTTTTCCCTTAAGAGTATTTATTATGAAAGACGGGGTTACTGTGGGTATTGATACCACCGGTGACTCCCTTCATAAGAGAGGATACAGACTTCTTAAGGCCAAAGCTCCCATTGCGGAGAATCTGGCCTGTGGACTTATAATGCTTACACCCTGGAATAGGGACAGAATTCTTGTGGATCCCTTCTGCGGAAGCGGAACCATTCCCATTGAGGCAGCCATGATGGCGGCAAATATGGCTCCCGGAATGCACAGAAGCTTCCTTGGAATGAGCCAGAAAGAAATAATAACTCCTTCCCTTTGGAAAGATACTGTGGAGGAGGCTGAGGATATGGTGGATCTCAACGTGGCTCCTGATATTCAAGGGTATGATATTGACCCTGACATGGTTTCAATTGCCAGGGAGAATGCGAGAAAAGCCGGGGTTGAGGATCTTATTCACTTCCAGCAAAGAGATGTGGCCTCCCTTAGCCACTCAAAGAAATACGGTTTCATAATAACCAACCCTCCCTACGGTGAAAGACTTGAGGAAAAGGAAACTGTGGGAGCTTTGTACAGAACTTTGGGAGAGCGCTATAAAGCCCTTGATTCCTGGAGTATGTTCTTAATCACCTCCTATGAGGAAGCGGAAAAAGCCATTGGAAAAAAGGCAGATAAGAACAGAAAGATTTACAACGGCATGATGAAGACGTATTATTATCAGTATATGGGTCCTAAACCGCCCAGACGGGAGAAGTAAAATATGTCCAAATCCCTGGCAAAAAAGACCTTAATATGGAGTCTGATTCTGACTGTGACCCTTATGGGTGCCATGGTCTTTTATGCTACCCGTAAAATGGTTGTTATTGCCAATTCTGCTTCTCAGTTTACGGAGGCAGATCAGGACGGTGAACCTTCAAACGTAACGATTCTGACACTGTCAAACACGGATGGAGAGACTTCGGCTTTTACCTTAAAGGTTCCTGAGACTGTTAAGGCAGAGGACGTTATTATTGATAACAAAATAGCGGACGGGGAAATCTGGATTTATGTGGACAGAACCGAAGCCCTTGATTATCCGGAGAAGTCAATAGAGGGAAATGTTTCGGGCATTATAACAGCTTACCTTCAGGAGGTAAGAGGAGGCGTATGGTTTAAGCTTAGAATGAATGGCCTCTATGAATGCTTAAGCACTCTCGAGGACGGTGTGCTTTCCATAACCATCGGAAGGCCCAAGGATATGCATGACAAGGTGGTTGCCATTGATTGTGACAGTGATGTCATAAGCAGTGACATAGCTGCCAAACTCGAGGAAAAGCTTGAGAATGCAGAGATAAGGGTCTACAACCTTACAAAGGCTTCAAAGGCCATTGATGCTTCCAAAAAGATGGATATAGCCAACGGCATAGATGCTGATTTTTACCTAAAGATTCAGACTGATACAGATCTTAACCCCGACTATTACGGAGTTGATTCCTATTATAATAAGGAATTTTATACGCCGGAACTTGACGGGGCCATATTGGCTGATACAATAGAAAGATGTCTGGTACTTAAGATTTTTACCACCGGACATGCACCCATCGGTGTGATTGAGGACTATACCGAACTGGATTGCGCTCAGATTCCCGCCACTGTTATGACGGTGGGCTACACCAGCAACCCTCAGGAAAGCCTTCTTCTTAATAAGGAAAGCTACAGAGAGAGAATTGCTGAGGGCCTTTACGAGGGAATCTTAGAAGTTTATAACCGAGAGGAACAGTAATGAGAATTATTTTTGCCACGGGTAACGCCCACAAAATGAGAGAGATTCGCGAGATACTGGGTGAAACCGACACAGAAGTTTTGTCCATGAAGGAAGCCGGAATCGAGGCAGATATAGTGGAGGATGGACAGACTTTTGCCGAGAATGCTCTTATTAAAGCAAAGGGAATTGCAGGGCTTGTGAATGATGGCGATACCATAGTTATGGCAGATGATTCGGGCCTTGTAATCGATGCACTAAACGGAGAGCCCGGAGTATATTCCGCAAGATATATGGGAGAGGATACCTCCTACAGAATCAAGAATAAGAACCTGATAGACAGACTTGAGGGAGTACCTGAGGGAAAGAGAAGCGCCAGATTCGTCTGCGCCATGGCTGCATGCTTTCCTGATGGAACAACAAAGGTTGTTGAAGGCAAGATTGAAGGCAGAATAGGATATGAGGAAAGGGGAGCCAACGGCTTCGGATACGACCCCATTTTCTATCTTCCTGACAGGGATGTATCCACGGCAGAGCTTTCTCCCGAGGATAAGAATGCCATAAGCCACAGAGGAAATGCACTAAGATTAATGAAACAGGAAGTCGAAGCATGGAAAGCAGAACGAAAGTAATCATTATAAGTGATACTCATAGACAGAATGATAACTTTTTCAAGGTTCTGGAGGCGGAGAAGGACTTCGATATGATTATCCACTGCGGCGACGTGGAGGGGAGCGAGCTGACCTTCACAAGGGCCGTGAACTGCAGAGTAGAGATGGTAATGGGCAACAACGATTTCTTTTCTGCACTTCCCAGAGAAAGAGAGTTCTACATAGGAAGCAAAAAGGTTCTGGTTACCCATGGCCATGATTATTATGTTTCAATGGGCAACGGAATCATAAAGGCGGAAGCAAGGGCAAGGGGCATTGATATACTTATGTATGGCCATACCCACAAGCCTTTGGTGGAGAATGAGGGCGGCCTCATAACCATTAATCCCGGAAGCCTTACCTACCCCAGACAGGAGGGCAGAAGGCCCAGTTATGCTGCTCTTTATGTGTACTCTGACGGGGAAGCAATTGCCGAGATAAAATACCTTTAGAATGTTGACAGTGATATTTCGCTGATATATAATTTTCATTGCGATTTTCGTCACGGGGTGTGGCTCAGCTTGGCTAGAGCGCCTGGTTTGGGACCAGGAGGTCGCAGGTTCGAATCCTGTCACCCCGATTCATATTTAAAGCCCCGAGAGCTCGGGGCTTTTATTATTTCAGTATCAATTCGCTTTTGAAGTATTCTCCCGGTACTGAGGAGAATTTAACGGAATACTTGTATTTCTTGGCTACCTGCTTTACGACCCTGATTCCCAGGCCGTGCTCCGGAAGGTAGTCACTTTTTATTTCGGCGTTGAGAGATTTGATTTTTACCTCATCTGCTCCTTCTCCGTTGTCAAGGACGGTAAGCTTTGCTTTTCCTCCGGGGGCTTTCTCAAGAGTCACATCGATCTCGCAGCCCTTTTCGTTGTGAAGGATGGAGTTGTTAATCAGGTTGTCGATCATCCTTCGAATCAGGGCACTGTCGGCGCTAATCTTAAAGTCCTCGAGGTTTTCATCAATCTCCGGATTAAAGGTGTAATCTTCCTCGTAGGTGTTTATGTAATCACAAAGAATTTCTCTTAAAAGAGGCGCCAGGGCAATGGATTCTTTGTTCCATTTGCCGGTTCCGGAATCAAGTTTATTCTCAGTGTTAAGGTTTCCAATCAGATCTCTGATTCTGAAACACTGCTTCTCGGCGGCGCTTCCTTTTTCCACAGATCCCATAACAATGCTTAAAGGAGTCCTTATATCGTGGGAGACTCCCGCAATCCATTCGGTCCTTGATTTCTCCCTGGCCTTAAGCCAATGCCTTGTAATAAGGATTGGAAGAAGAATCAGCAGGACAATGTCAATAAGGATTATAAAGGGCAGGGCACTGACAAGCCCCGTCATGGTGGTCATGCTGAAGTCAAAACGGTATTTCCAGGTGGAGTTCTTGGGAAGCCCAAGAATCAGTAAACCTTCATCTCTTATCTGGGTGTAAACCGGGTAGTCCATCAGATACCATCGGCTAAAGGAGGCCACATCCTTTAGTTCATAGGAGGAGGGCAGCTCGGAAGGACAATTATAGGACCAAACCACTTTTCCTTCATTATTAAGAATCATTGCGAAGGAGGAGTGTTCGTCGAGCTTGGATGCCACCTCGGGGTTTATGTAATAGGTGCCATTCTCATAGGTTACTCCGCCTGATATATTCTCCGCGCTAAGGGCATCTTTGGTTCCCCATGGTTTCAGAACTATAAACCCAAGGACCAATATATTTGCCATGACCAATGCCACGAGAACAAGAAGCATTGATAAAATATAGCCCGATATTTTTTTCATTAAAGATATCCTCACATGTTTAATCTGTAACCAAGCCCTCTGACGGTCTGCAGGTGCGCAGGCTTGGAAGGGTCTTCCTCAATTTTCTCTCTGAGCCTTCTTACGTGAACAATCAGAGAGTTCTCAAGGCCATAGCTTCCGTCGGGCCATAAAGTGTCCATCAGTATGTTCAGGGAAACGATTTTGCCCCGGTTGTCATATAGCTTTGAAAAAAGCAGAAACTCCTTCGCAGTCAGCTCCACGTCACCATCTGGCCTGTTTACGATTCCTGAAGAAAGATCCACCCTGACGCTTCCAAGCTCCACCACCTTATTCTCTGTAAGATGGTAGGTGCGGCGAAGAACCGCCTTGATTCTTAATAAAAGTTCCTCCGGCGTGTAGGGCTTCGTAACGTAATCATCAGCTCCAAGCCCCAGGCCTTTTAATCTGCTGGACTCTTCATCCCTTGCGGAAAGAAAGATTACAGGGATGTTTAATCCCCTTTTCTGCCAGGATTCATAAAGGGATAGACCGTCGATTTCAGGCATCATAATGTCCAAAACCACCAGATCGATTTGTTCCTTATCTATAATTTGTTCAGCCTCGTAGCCCCCGGAGGCGGTTCTTACTTTGGTAAAACCGTTATCTCTCAGAAGCTTCTCATTAAGGTCCAGTATTTTCTTTTCATCATCCACAAGAAGAATTCTGCATTCGGAAAGTACCATTTCTTTTACCTCGTTTCCTAATTTATTATACATTCTTTTCTTACCGGCAAAAAGCAAAAAGGAGTTTTGTAATGTAATCGTAAGGTAGACGTCATGTTCGCGTAAGAATTGACATTTAATCTAAGCTTATCAACAGATTGGAGGACACAAAATGAACGAATATGTTATAGAGACAAATAACCTGACCAAAAGATACAAGAACTTTGTGTCGGTTAACAACTTAAGCATTCATATTAAAAGAGGAAGCATTTACGGATTTCTGGGACCAAACGGTGCCGGTAAATCCACAACAATGAAAATGCTCCTTGGAATGTCCAAACCTACAGGCGGAGATTTTATGATTGACGGAAAGCGAATGCCGGAGGAGAGAATAGCGATTCTTAAGGAGATCGGCTCTTTTATAGAGTCCCCTTCATACTATCCGAACCTTACGGGCAGAGAGAATCTTGAAATCATAAGAAAAATCCTTGGACTTAAGAAGAGTGATGTGGATGAGGCACTGGAAATTGTGGGCTTAACGGAGTTTGGGGACAGACTGGTGAAGAAATACTCCCTTGGAATGAAACAGCGTTTGGGCCTGGCCGGTGCTCTGATTGGGAAACCGCCGATTTTGATACTGGATGAACCCACAAACGGCCTTGATCCTGCGGGAATTCACGAAATCAGAAACCTCATTAAGAGACTGCCACAGATGTTTAACTGCACAATTATGATTTCTTCCCATATGTTATCGGAAATCGAGCTGGTGGCAGATGATATCGGAATACTGAATCACGGGAACCTTCTTTTTGAAGGAAGTCTGGATGACCTGAGACTTGAAGCCGGGAAACGTGGCTATGGTGATCAGAACCTGGAAGAAATGTTCCTTTCCATGATAGATGAGGACAATGCGTTTAGAAAACAGAGGGCGGTAATATGATTTCTTTGGAATTAAAGAAGGAAAAAAGAACGGGTTTGACGGCGGTTTTACTGATTTCAGGAATACTGGGTGCGGCATATGTGCTTGTAAATTTCGCCATCAGGGGTGATTCACTTTTAAGTATGCCTGCAAACCCCATGGATATACTTTTGACGCAGCTATACGGAATTGTGATGGTCATTAATATGTTTGCCATAGTGGTGGCCACGAGCATAGCTTACAACATGGAATATGCCGGGGCCGCTGTGAAAAAAATGTATGTGCTTCCCATAAGCATGAAAAAGATTTATTCTTCCAAGTTTTTGATTATACTGACAGCCTTTCTGGTTTCCGTGGCCTTTGAGGGCCTGGCACTGGCGTGGATTGGTGCAAACAGGCTTGGCCCGGGTGCCTTTAGGCCAGATGTATTTTTGCTTTTCATGCTTTATACATATATCACGTCCTTACCGGTGGCAAGCTTCATGCTTTTTATATCCTCACTGTCAGAAAACATCTGGGTGACGATTGGAATAGGCGTCGGTGGATTCTTAAGCGGCATGGCATTGGTTAATATGAGTGACAGCATTTTGATGATGCTCCACCCCTTCATTATCATGTTTAAGCCTGCGGTGGCTATGAGTGCCGAAATAAATGGGACTGTTATGAGCGTAGCAATAATTGAGACTGTTATGTTTTTCATAGCCGGAATAATTGGCTCGTCAAAGAAAAAAGCGGAATAAGGAGAGAAGAGGATGTTATCTATAGAATTTGCAAAAATCAAGAGATCGTGGATTTTTCCATTAATATTTATAGCCCCGGTTCTGGTTATTGCGTCGGGCGTTGCAAGTTTAAGCAGCTATCTGACGCCTGAGTATACCAACGCCTGGGCGGCAATGTTTATTCAGAGTGCATTGGTTTATGCCTACTACCTGTTACCTTTAAGTATGATAGTAGTGTGCGTGATGATTGCAGGAAGGGAAACCCAGAATAACGGTATGTTAAAAATGCTGGCTCTCCCTGTAAGCAGAGCGGGGATGTCTCTGGCAAAGTTTGGTGTTGTGCTTACTTTTTTGGCTATGGAGATTGCTGTGTTTTTCCTGGTATTTCTTATAGCCGGTATGGTGGCAATGCAGAGTAAGAGCGTTGAGGAAGCTCTTCCAATCGGGTATTTGCTTGGAAATTGCGTAAAGCTGTTTTTTACAATGCTTCCGGCAACGGCATGTATGTGGGCCATAACCGTTCTTTTCGAGAAGAAGATTCTTTCTATCGGATTGAATCTGTTCCTGGTTATTCCGGGACTTTTGGCAGCAAACACAGCCGCCTGGGTTATATATCCTTATTGCTACAGCGGATATCTGGTTTCCTGTTCCCTCCATGCCTTTTCATCCGGAGGAAACACAGACCCCTTTGAGCTGTTTCCCTTTCTTCCCTGTGCAGTTACGGTGTTTACTCTAGCCCTAACGGTGGCGGTGTGGAGATTCGGAAAAAAAGAGATGGCATAAGCTGAAAAAAGCGCTTGACATAGGCTGATTATTCTTTTATAATCGTTTAAGTCGAGCGCTTGGCATAAGCGTTCGCAAGCAACCAATTGCTATGTGTCCGTAGCTCAGCTGGATAGAGCAACGGCCTTCTAAGCCGTGGGTCGGGGGTTCGAATCCCTTCGGGCACGTTTGAAGACTTCGGTCTTTATGGTGGATATAGCTCAGTTGGTAGAGCGCCAGATTGTGGTTCTGGATGTCAAGGGTTCGAGCCCCTCTATCCACCCTATTCTGATTGTGTCTGTGCATTTTAGGGCTATCGCCAAGCGGTAAGGCACAGCACTTTGACTGCTGCATTCGCTGGTTCGAATCCAGCTAGCCCTGCTAGAAACATAATATTTGGGTGTGTAGCTCAGTTGGTAGAGCACTTGACTTTTAATCAAGTTGTCCCGGGTTCGAACCCCGGCACGCTCACGAATCGTCGTAGTTCCTGCGACGATTATTTTTTTTCTTGTTGACTTTAGCGTGATAACATGATAAAGTTCTACCGTAACATTAATTCAATCACAGGAGACTATTATGAAAAAGATTATTACTTTAATGCTTGCTTTATGTATGGCACTTTCAATTGTTGCATGTGGCTCCAAGGAAGCTTCAAGAACAACCTTTACAGTTGGTTTCGATGCAGAGTTTCCCCCTTACGGCTACATGGATGACAACGGAGAATATGTAGGTTTTGACCTTTCACTTGCTGAGGAAGTCTGCAAGAGAAAAGGCTGGGAGCTTGTTAAACGTCCCATTGACTGGGATTCCAAAGATATGGAGCTTTCATCAGGAACCATCGATTGCATCTGGAACGGATTTACCATCAACGGTCGTGAGGATGCTTACACATGGACAGTTCCTTACGTAGATAACAGCCAGGTATTTGTGGTAACAAAGGATTCAGGAATTACAACACCCGCAGACCTTGCAGGAAAGAACGTTGGTGTTCAGAGAGATTCATCTGCTCTTGCTGCTTTGAACGAGGATGCAGTTGATTTTAAGGACAGCTTCGCAAGCCTTATCGAGTATGCTGATTACAATACTGCATTCCTTGATTTCGCAGGCGGTGCTATTGATGCTGTTGCAATGGATATCGGTGTTGCCAACTATCAGATTGAGTCAAGAGACGGAGAGTTCGTTATTCTTGATGAGAAGCTTGCTACAGAGCAGTACGGCGTAGGTTTCCTTAAGGGAAATGATGATCTTAAGAACGAAGTTGAAGCAACTCTTATGGAGATGGTTAAGGACGGCACCTTTGCCAAGATTGCAGAGGAGTGGGGCCTTAGCGATGCAGTTTGTCTTAAGTAAACATATAAGTTTGCTGAGGGTAGGTTTATGACTTTTGGAACAATACTATTTCAGCTAAGCAAAGGATTACTGGTGTCAGTCGAGATTTTCGTACTGACACTGGTTTTTTCGTTGCCTTTAGGTTTTATAGTGGCCTTTGGACGAATGTCCAAGAATCCCATTATAAGAACCATCACCAAGGTTTATATTTCAATAATGAGAGGAACACCCCTGATGCTTCAGCTTCTTGTGGTGTATTTCGGCCCCAATCTTTTGTTTGGCGTACGAATCGGAGAGAACTATAGATTTGTTGCTGTAATCATTGCGTTCTCCATTAACTACGCTGCTTATTTTGCAGAGATTTACAGGTCCGGAATCGAGTCAATGCCTGTGGGGCAGTATGAGGCTGCAAAGATGCTTGGCTACAACAAAGCCCAGACCTTCTTCCTCATTATTCTTCCCCAGGTTATTAAGAGGATTCTTCCCTCAGTTACCAATGAAATTATCACTTTGGTAAAAGACACTTCTCTGTCCTTTGCAATAGCACAGGCTGAGATGTTTACCACTGCAAAACAGATTTCCGCTGCCCAGACAAGCATCATGCCTCTTATGGCTGCGGGAGTTTTCTACTACATTTTCAATGCGATTGTTGCCTGGGGCATGGAACGCGTTGAAAAAGCCTTTTCATATTATCGATAGGAGGATGGCATATGAAATTACTTGAAATGAACCATGTGCAGAAGACCTTCGATGATTTGGAGGTTATAAAGGATATTTCCCTTTCCGTTGAGAAGGGTGAGGTGGTTTCCGTAATAGGACCGTCAGGTTCCGGCAAATCCACCCTGCTTCGTTGTGCAGTTATGCTTGAGAAGATGGAGTCCGGTGACCTTATCTATGAAGGCAGATATGCTGCTCGCGATGTAAACGGAAAGAGCGTATATGCGGACAAGAACGAGCTTAAGGAGATTCGTGAGATTTTTGGCCTTGTGTTCCAGAACTTCAATCTCTTTCCTCATTACAGTGTTTTGAAGAATATCACCGACAGTTTGGTCAAGGTTGATAAGCTTAGTAAGAAGGAAGCCAATGAAAGGGGCATGGAGCTTCTTAAACAGCTGGGGCTGGAGGATAAAGCGGATGCTTATCCCTATCAGTTATCAGGCGGTCAGCAGCAGCGTGTTTCCATAGCAAGAGCTCTGGCAAAGAACCCTGACATCCTTTTCTTCGATGAGCCTACATCGGCCCTTGACCCTGAACTTACGGTGGAGGTATTAAAGGTTATCAAGGAACTGGCTGCCAAGCACATGACCATGATTATCGTTACCCATGAGATGCAGTTTGCAAGAGAGGTTTCCGACAGGATAATCTTCATGGAAGATGGGGTCATTAAGGGTCAGGGAACCCCTGATGAAATGTTTAATTCAGAGGACTCAAGAATACGCGAGTTTATAGGAAAGCTGTCTTGACACGAATGTTTGCACAAGATATAATTTCTTTTGTTTGGTAGGCGGGTATGCCTATCAACGAATGTAACGCGGATATGGCGGAATTGGCAGACGCGCCAGATTTAGGTTCTGGTGGGCGACCGTGCAGGTTCAAGTCCTGTTATCCGCATTGAAATAAAACCGAGGAGGCAATAGCCTCCTCGGTTTTATTTTATGCGGATAACGACCCTGAACCCGAGGCTTTACAGCCTCGGGTTCATCTCGGACCACCTCTATACCCTTAAATTGCCGGATCTGTGACTAAAGCCCGGAATCATGCCGTTTTAGTCAAAGGAAGCTTGCTTTTGGAAACCTCCGATTTCAGGGTACTGTGACTAAGGGGAGGTATCTTGCCGTGCTTAGTCACCAATTTCTTGCTTTCGGAGACTTCACGATGAGGGAGACCGGCCGAAAAGGCGAAAAACCTGTGACTAAGCAGGGAAGATTTTTCGCCTTAGTCACAGACTCTGAAAATTCGCGGTTGCGAGAAGCAAGATTTGGGTGACTAAGAGAGTGAAAATACCGGTCTTAGTCACAAACCTGCTGCGAGGAGGGATATCTGGAGTGGATAGTAAGGCGGAATAGGGAGAAAAGTTGTGTGGAAATGAAAATTTAGTCTCAATTGTAAACCTTTCATGCCAAAGTGGTTGACAATCGCAAAAATGGTGATATATTAGTGATGTTTCGGGCGCCGGATGCTTATAAAATCGTCGGAAGTTGATGCTAGAGGCGAGGATTCGGTTCCGAAAGAGATTAATATAAATGGAGTAAGATTATGAAAAAGAACAGTAAGACCCAAAGAATTTGTTACATCGCCATTTTAACGGCTATTATATGTGTGGTTTCCCAGCTTCCGGGAATTCCTCTTCCCGGTGGAGTGCCCATGACACTTCAGACTCTCATTATTCCTTTGGCGGGAATAATACTCGGATGGTTTGACGGATTCGTGGCAACCCTTTTATACCTGATTCTTGGAGCAGTAGGACTTCCTGTGTTCTCAGGCTTCTCAGGTGGATTTGGAGTTATTATGGGGGCTACAGGCGGATTCATTATTTCTTTCCCTCTAATGGCTTTGTTTGCAGGACTTGGAGACAGACTTGGCGAGAAGGCAGGAAAGAAAGTCATCTATTATGTAAGTCTTTATGCAGGACTGGTAATCGGTGCGGCATTAAACTACGTTGTAGGTACCCTTTGGTTTGCGAGAGTCTACCTTGGAGCTATTAACGCTGAGAATATGTCCGCAGGTTTTGCAGCATGTGTACTGCCCTTTATTCCTACTGCAATTATTAAGATTATTCTTGCGGGCATTTTGGGTGTAACCATAAAGAGAGCGCTTAGAAAGGCAGGACTTCTTAAGTAATGAGCCCTGAAGATAAAGCGCTTGCACTAAGACCTCATCATCTCCTTTGTACCCAGGGCTACAGCGGCAAGGGCTACAACGAAGAGTTTGTGGACAACATGAATAAGGTGGTTGACCGTTTAAGAAACGGTGATGATCTCATTAGAATAACCTATTCTACAGATGTTCTTTGCAGCAAATGTCCCAACAAGCTTGGGGAAGATTGCTGTGAGACTCAGGATAAGGTACAATGGTTTGATGACAGGGTAGTTGAGTACTTCGGAATTGAAGAGAAGGAGTATCACTACCGGGAGATTATCAAAGAAATCGATGAAAAGATGACCGGTGAAATGATGGATGACATCTGCAGCAGATGTAGCTGGTATCCCATCAGCTCATGCAGGAAACGAATCGTGCAGGAGAAATAAGCAAGTGGAAGAGAATAAATCCACCAAATCACTTGTATTAAATTTGCTTAGGAAAAACGGCAGCTGCTTCACTTCAGGAGAAGACATTGCAAAGGAATTGTTCGTCACAAGAGCGGCAGTCTGGAAGGCAATTAAGACCCTGGAGAAGAACGGCTACAATATTGAAGCAGTAACCAATAAGGGATACAGAATAATAGAGGAAAACACCCTTCCCGACAGAGATGTCATAAGCGCGAAAGCCTTATCTGATGCGGAAGTAGAGCCCTTCCTTAAGGATGTGGATCTTATGGTTTATGACAGGGTTGACTCTACAAATGACCTTATCAAAACCTATGCTGCAGAACATCCCGGAAAGGATGCAATCATTATTGCAGACAGCCAGAGCAAGGGTAAGGGAAGAAGAGGAAGAAGCTTTTATTCTCCCGAAGGAACAGGAATGTATATGAGTTTTCTTATACATCCCAAGGTGAGTCTTGATAAGGCCATGAACTTTACCTGTATGATAGCCGAGAGCACCACCAGAGCCATAAGAAAGGTTACGGGGCTGGACGTTGGAATCAAATGGGTAAACGATATTTATTATAAGGAAAAGAAGATTTCCGGAATATTGACTGAGGCGGTTACTTCCTTAGAAGATGGAAGTCTTACCGATGTCATAATAGGAATAGGAATAAATCTTTACGAGCCCTACGAGGGATTCCCGGAGGACATAAAGGATAAGGCAGGTGCCCTTTTTGCCAAAAGGGATGACAGCAATTTAAAGAACAACCTTTATGCTGCAATGATTGCGGAATTCTATAAGGACTACAGGCTTCCCGAGAAGTATCCTTATCTTGATGGCTACAGAGAAAACTCCATTCTCATAGGCAGTTATGTAAAGATTTCCTCCAATCTTGATGATGAAAGACTTCCCAGGGGTTATGCCAAAGTAACGGGCATAGACGATGCCTGCCGACTCCTTGTAAAATATGATGACGGCAGGGAAGAAGCCCTTTTCTCAGGGGAAGTAAGTGTGGTAAAATACTAGGGTAGGAAACCACAAAACAAAAGTGTTGACAAAAGAAAAATAGTAATGTAATCTTAGGGTTAGGAAAACGTTTTCCTAACCTTTTTTATTGGTTTTTTGAAAGGCAAGCAAATGACTTCCATTAAAGATGTGGCCAAGGAGGCGGGAGTTTCAATATCCACCGTCTCGAAGGTGCTTAAGAATTATCCCCGAATCAGCGAGGATACAAAGAAAAAAGTTCACAAGGCGATAAAGAAACTTCATTACGTTCCCAATGCCGCCGCCGCAACCCTTTCTTCCAAGAGGTCCGGAAGAGTAGCTCTTCTTTTAAACTTAAGGACAGGAAGGCAGGCCATCGATGAAATCGACATGCAGTATATTGCAGGTGCCATCGAGGAGGCGAGCAAGGAGAAGTTAGATGTAATCACTCTGTTCTTCTCAATGATAGAGGATATGTCCACCAGGGAACTGATTGATTACTTCTACTCACAAAGCATTGAGGGAATAATCGTCTATGGCCTTGAAAAGGATAATGAAGTCATAAGCGCTCTGGTAGAAAGCAGAGAGTTCAAGATGGTTATGGTGGATGCCCCCATGGTTAACGAGTGCACATCCTGCATCTGGGTTGACCAGGCCAAGGCTCAGTACGAGGTAGCCAAGAAGACCATCACAGAGAACTTGGGCCCCAAGGAGCAGGTCCTCTACATTACAGGGGATGAAGACGCTTTTGTCACAAAGGAAAGACTGGCAGGCATGATGAAGCTTCAAAAGGAGCTGGGCTTCGTGCTGACGGTTGAGTGCGGAGGCTTCTCAGAGCTTAAGGCAAGAGAAATTGCCATTAAGCATGCCAGAGACGTGGACATTATAGTATGTGCCACGGACTGTATGGCAATCGGAGCCATGAAGGCTCTTATGGACGAGGATGTATTCCATCCTGTCTGTGGATTCGGAGGCGTGGCATTAATGGCCTACGCCGGCAAGCAGATGAACACTGTAAGCATCCACTTCAAAGATAATTCCGCCGAGGCGGTAAGGGAGATAGGACGGCTTTTACAGGGGGAAGAAGGAAGAAAAATCATCACTTCCCACAACCTGACCAAACTTCAATATCTGGATTTGATTAAATAGCAGAAGAGGAGGAAAGAAATATGTCATTAATGGCTGATATGACCAAAGAGGTAATGCAGGACAACATCGGTACAATTATCGAGAAAATGGCAAACGAAAAATACGGCAAAGGGGTATCTGAGTGCAGCAACCGGCAGATTTACTACATTCTGCTTGATGTTACAAAGGAACTTTTAAGAGATACACCTGTTATTGATGGCAGAAAGAAGGTTTACTACATTTCGGCTGAGTTCCTTATCGGTAAGCTTCTTTCAAATAACCTCATCAATCTTAAAATATATGACAAGGTAAACGAAATTCTTGCAGCAAAGGGCAAGAAGCTTGCAGACATTCTTGAGGAGGAGCCCGAGCCTTCACTTGGTAACGGCGGCCTTGGAAGACTTGCAGCATGTTTCCTTGATTCCATCGCAACTCTTGGACTTCCCGGAGACGGTATCGGACTTAACTATCACTTCGGCCTGTTTAAGCAGACTTTTGTGGATCACAAGCAGACTGCAGTTAAGAACGAGTGGATTGAGAAGGACTCATGGCTTAATAAGACAGAGACAACATTTGATGTAGAGTTTGGTGATTTTACCGTAAAATCAAGACTCTATGACATCGATGTTATCGGATATGAGAACGGAAGAAACAAGCTTCATCTTTTTGATATCGAGACCCTTGACGAGTCTCTTGTAAAGAAGGGAATCGACTTCGACAAGGAGGAGATTAAGAAGAATCTTACGCTTTTCCTTTATCCCGATGATTCCGATGAGGCAGGAAATCTCCTTAGAATCTATCAGGAGTACTTTATGGTGTGCAACGCTGCACAGTTAATATTAAAGGAGCTTAAGGACAAGCAGTACGACCTTAGAAGAATGTACGACTATGCTGCCATTCAGATTAATGACACCCATCCTTCCATGATTATCCCTGAGCTTATCAGAATCCTTGTTAACGACAAGGCATTCACCATGGATGAGGCAATTGAGGTTGTAAGCAAGACCTGTGCATACACCAACCATACAATCCTTGCGGAAGCCCTTGAAAAATGGCCTCTTAAGTATCTTGAGAAGGTGGTTCCTCAGCTGGTTCCCATCATCAAGGAACTTGATAAGAAGGCAAAGGCTAAATATAAGGATCCCAAGGTTGCCATCATCGATAAGGATGAGAGAGTACACATGGCACACATGGATATTCACTACGGATATTCAATCAACGGTGTTGCTGCTATTCATACAGAGATTCTTAAGAACAGTGAGCTTAATCACTTCTATAAGATTTATCCTGACAAATTCAACAACAAGACCAACGGAATCACCTTCCGTCGCTGGCTCATGAGCTGTAACCACGAGCTTGCTGAGTATGTTGAAGAACTTGTGGGAAGAAGCTATAAGAAGGATGCGGATAAGCTTGAGAGACTCCTTGAGTACATTGAGGATGACGATGTTCTTAACAGACTTGATTATATTAAGCAGAACCGCAAGAAAGAGCTTGCTGCTTACCTTAAGGAAAAAGAAGGCGTTGACGTGGATCCCACATCAATCTTTGATATTCAGATCAAGAGACTTCACGAGTATAAGCGTCAGCAGATGAACGCTCTCTACATTATTCATAAGTATCTTGAGATTAAGGCGGGCAAGAAGCCTGTAAGACCTTTGACCTTCATCTTCGGAGGAAAGGCAGCTCCTGCATACATTATTGCCCAGGACATTATTCACCTTATTCTCTGCCTCCAGGATATCGTTGCAAACGATCCTGATGTAAGCCCTTACATGAAGGTTGTTATGGTGGAGAACTACAACGTAAGCTACGCAGAGAAGTTGATCCCTGCCTGCGATATTTCAGAGCAGATTTCCCTTGCCAGCAAGGAAGCTTCCGGTACCGGTAACATGAAGTTCATGCTTAATGGCGCCGTTACTCTCGGAACCGATGATGGAGCCAACGTAGAAATTCACGAGCTTGTTGGTGATGATAACATCTTTATCTTCGGTAAGGATTCCGACACCGTAATCAAGCATTACGAGAAGGCTGATTACAAGGCCAAGGATTACTACAAGAAGAGCCCTGTTATCAAAGAAGCAGTTGATTTCATCACAAGCCCTCAGGTTCTTAAGGTTGGCGATGAGGTTAACCTTACAAGACTCCACGACGAGCTCATTAACAAAGACTGGTTCATGACACTTCTTGATCTTGAGGAGTACATTGCCAAGAAGGATGAAGCCTTCTCTGCATACGAAGACAGACGTGCATGGAAGCAGAAGATGCTTACCAATATAGCAAAAGCCGGCTTCTTCTCATCAGACAGAACTATTGCCCAGTACGCAAAAGAAATCTGGAACGTGGAAGCAGACCACTAAAGAAAAAAAGAAGGCCCCTGTTCAAGCGAACAGGGGCTTTGTTTGTACCTAGAACTTCATAGTACTAAGCGTTGAGTTATGATAAGCGGTGTCATAAGTGACATCCTCGTAAAACCATTCCGGCGGAACGAAGGCTTCGGCGGCTTCTGTGCTGCCAAACTCAATCTCCGCAATAATAAGAGGATCGAAGGGAGCATCGAACACGTCAAGTTCAATGGTTAAGGTGTAATCAGCCGGGGGCTGAGGTCCGCCTTCTCTGAACTTGGGGTTCTTAAGGGGAATTATGTATCTCTTCTTGGAAATGATATTTCCGTCGGCCTTGGATGCCAGATGGTAATAGGACTCCTTGTTGAGATCCATAGTAAATTCTTCTCTTGCCATTAAGCCCTTGCCCTTATATGTAAGGGTATAGGTGTCGTCCTCTCGTCTGACCCTCACAACAGGGTCGGTATTAAGGTAAGCCTGCTCAATCTGCTTGCAGGGATATTGCGATAAATCCTCTGGAATAGTCTTAACAGTAAACTTTCGTTCTATTTCCATTTGTAACCTCCGAGTATATTCCTTAACTCAATTCAATTATACCATCTTTACCCCATATAAAAAAGTTAAAAAAGTATAAACTTAGTTGTCGAAACCTTGTTTTGAAAGCGCCTCGGATATATAATTGAAAAGTAATTTTACACTGTGAATTTAAGCGAAAAGGAGCAGGAGTATATGGCAAAAGTAGCAGCATTTTTGGCAGAGGGTTTTGAAGAGGTTGAAGCACTTACGGTCATTGATTTATTAAGAAGAGGAAATGTTGAGGTTACCACCGTTTCCATTATGGGAGATAAGCTTGTTAAGGGCGGTCACGACATTCCCGTTAAGGCCGATGCCCTTTTTGAGGATTTGAACTATGACGGATTCGACATGCTCTTCCTTCCCGGCGGAGGACTTGGTACCCAGAATCTTAAGGCTCACAAGGAACTTGCCAAGGTAATCCTTGATTTTGACAGGAAGGGCAAGAAGCTTGCAGCCATCTGTGCGGCCCCTACCGTCTATGGCGAACTGGGAATCCTTAAGGGTAAAAACGCAACCTGCTACCCCGGCTGCGAGAGCGGACTTTTAGGAGCGAATTACATTACAGACAGCGTGGTTGAGGATGGCCATTTCATTACAAGCCGCGGTGTTGGCACGGCCATTGATATGGGTCTTAAACTGGTGAGCATTTTTAAGGGAGAAGAAGCTTCCAAAGCCCTTGGAAAAGCTATAGTTTATCTATAAAAAAATACTGGAATTTAGTATTGAATTATGCTATACTCTTACAATGACTGCGACCATGTCCGCTAGGATGTGGCTTTCCGTGTGTTTTTAAATAATATATAAATAAAGTAGAAATGATACGCTGCAAGGAGGAAAATAAATGAGCGTAAAGGTAGAGAAGTTAGATAAAAGCATGGCTAAGCTTATCATCGAGGTATCCACAGAGGACTTCGAGAAGGCAGTAGAGAAGGCTTATCAGAAGAACAAAGGCAAAATCAGCATCCCCGGTTTCCGTAAAGGAAAAGTTCCCCGTAAGATGATTGAAAATATGTACGGCAAAGAAGTATTCTTCGAAGATGCCGCTAACGAGATTATTCCCGAAGCTTACGACAAGGCTTACGATGAGTGCGGTGAGGAAATCGTTTCTTCTCCCAAGATTGAGGTTGTTACTCTTGAAGCAGGAAAGCCCTTCGTATTCTCAGCAGAGGTTGCTCTTAAGCCCCCTGTAAAGCTTGGTAAGTACAAAGGTGTTAAGGTAGAAGCTCCCGACACTGCAGTATCTGCAGCAGAGGTTAACGAAGCAATCGAGAAGGAGCGTGAAGCAAACGCTCGTACAATCTCCGTTGAGCGTCCCGTTAAGAAGGATGACGATATCGTTCTTGATTTCGAGGGATTTGTTGACGGCGTTGCATTCGAAGGCGGTAAGGGCGAGAACTATCCTCTTACAATCGGTTCGGGTTCTTTCATCCCCGGATTTGAAGATCAGCTCGTAGGCGCTAAGATCGGTGAGGAGATGGAAGTTAACGTTACTTTCCCTGAGGACTATCATTCAGAAGACCTTAAGGGTAAGGCAGCAACATTCAAGTGCACCGTTAAGGAAGTAAAAGAGAAAGAATTACCCAAGCTTGACGACGAGTTCGCAAGTGAGGTTTCAGATTTCGAGACTCTTGCTGAGTACAAGGCAGACGTTAAGAAGAAACTCGGTGAGAAGAAGGAGCAGGAAGCTAAGGCTGCTAAGGAAGAGGCTGCTATCACAGCTATCATTGAGGATTCCGAGATGGAGATTCCCGATGCTATGCTTGAGACTCAGCAGAGACAGATGCTTGATGAGTTCGCTCAGAGAATTACTTCTCAGGGACTTTCATTCGAGCAGTACATGCAGTTCACAGGCGCTACAAGGGATGCTCTCTTAGAGCAGGTTAAGCCCAACGCTCTTCGTAAGATTCAGGCTCGTCTTGTTCTTGAAGAGGTTGTTAAGGCTGAGAAGATTGTTGCCAGCGAAGAAGATTACCAGAAGGAGCTTGAGTCCATGGCTGAGGTTTACCAGATGACTGTGGATGAAATCAAGGATACTCTTTCAAAGAACGAAAAAGCTAAAGAGCAGATTATGGAAGACCTTGCAATCAACAAGGCTGTAGAGTTCATTGTTGACAATGCTAAGGCTGAAGCAAAGAAGGCTGCAAAGAAGGCTGATAAGGAAGAAGCAGCAGAGGAGCCTAAGGCAGAGAAGAAGACAGCTGCCAAGAAGACAACAACCAAGAAGGCAGACGCAGAAGCTCCCAAGGCAGAGAAGAAACCTGCAGCTAAGAAGACAACCAAGAAAGCAGAATAATTCAAACGAAAGAAGGTATACAATATGAGTTTAGTACCTTATGTCATTGAACAAACCAGCAGAGGTGAGCGTTCTTATGATATCTATTCCAGACTTCTTAAGGACAGAATCATCTTTCTTGGAGAAGAAGTAAACGATACAACAGCAAGTCTTGTTGTGGCTCAGATGTTATTCCTTGAAGCTGAGGATCCCGATAAGGATATTCACTTCTACATCAACAGCCCCGGCGGTAGCATTTCCGCAGGACTTGCAATCTACGATACAATGCGTTACATCAAGTGTGACGTTTCCACCATCTGTATCGGAATGGCAGCCAGCATGGGTGCATTCCTTCTTGCAGGCGGAACAAAGGGTAAGAGAATGGCTCTTCCCAATGCAGAGATTATGATTCACCAGCCTCTTGGCGGTGCACAGGGCCAGGCTACCGAGATTGAAATCGCAGCCAAGCACATCCTTGCTACCAAAGAGAAGATGAATCGTATGCTTGCTGAGAACTGTGGCAAGACCTATGAAGAGATTGCCAATGATACAGAGCGTGACAACTGGAAGAGTGCTGAAGAAGCATTGGCTTATGGCCTTATCGATAAAGTTATCACCAATCACAAGAACTCTAACGATAGCGAGAATAAGTAATAATGGCCGGAAGAAAAGACGACAAAATCAGATGCTCTTTTTGCGGCAAACCTCAGGAAGCGGTTAAGAAGATGATTTCCGGACCTGCAGGTATCTATATCTGTGACGAATGCGTAGACATTTGTCGTGAGATTATGGATGACATAGACCCCAATGAGAATACTGAGGAGGTCTATGACGGTTTTACCGAGGATAAGAATACCATTAAGCTTCTTAAACCTGCCCAGATCAAGGCATTCCTTGATGAGTACGTTATTGGCCAGGAGGAAGCTAAGAAGGTTCTTTCGGTTGCAGTCTATAACCACTACAAGAGAGTTAAGGCCAACAAGGAAGAGGAAGAAAGTAAGAAGCACCATCACAGTAAGCAGCAGACGGAGCCTAACCCCAATGAGGTTGAACTTCAGAAGAGCAACATTATTATGCTTGGTCCCACAGGTTCAGGTAAGACTTATCTTGCCCAGACTCTGGCCAAGATTATCAATGTGCCTTTTGCCATAGCTGATGCCACCACATTGACAGAAGCCGGATATGTGGGTGAAGACGTTGAGAATATTCTTCTTAAGCTTATCCAGAATGCCGATTACGATATCGACAGAGCCGAAGTGGGAATCGTCTATATCGACGAGATTGACAAGATTACCAAGAAGTCAGAGAACGTATCTATCACCAGAGATGTTTCGGGTGAAGGCGTTCAGCAGGCTCTTCTTAAGATAATTGAGGGTACTCAGGCAAGCGTTCCCCCTCAGGGCGGACGTAAGCATCCTCATCAGGAGCTTATCCAGATTGACACCACAAACATTCTCTTTATCTGCGGCGGTGCTTTTGACGGATTGGAGAAGATTGTTGAGGAGAGGCTTGATAAGAGAGCCATCGGTTTTGACTCCGAAGTTAAGAGTAAGAACGTCAGAGAGATTTCGGAACTTCTTAAGGAGGTTACCCCTCAGGATCTGGTTAAGTTTGGACTTATCCCTGAGTTTATAGGACGTGTTCCCATAAATGTTTCTTTGGACGGCCTTGATAAGGATGCGCTCATAAGAATTCTTAAGGAGCCCAAGAATGCTCTGGTTAAGCAGTATGCAAAGCTCTTTGAGTATGACGGTGTTAAGCTTACCTTCGATGATGATGCACTGGATGCCATCGCTGAGAAGGCGGTTAAGCATAAGACAGGAGCCAGAGGTTTAAGATCCATTGTTGAGAACATCATGATGGATGTAATGTACGAGATTCCTTCCGATGATTCCATTGTGAGCTGCCGAATCACTAAGGCGTCGGTGGACGGAACCGAGAAACCTGTTGTAGAAAGAAAATAGTTTTAAGGGCATCATCTTTGTTGATGCCCTTTATTAATATCTTCTTAAATTTATCGCAAGACACTCTTATTACGGGGGCTTCGCCCTTGTCACCCCTTCCTGATTGGTGTTATAATTCATGGGAAGAATGAGGATAACATAACAATGGTTATTAAAAATGTCAGCTTAGAAACTGTCTGTGGAATAACCAGCACGCTACCGGATAATGTGTTACCGGAGATTGCTTTTGCGGGAAAGAGTAACGTGGGAAAGTCATCCCTTATCAATGCTCTCATGAACCGTAAGTCCCTGGCCAGAACATCATCCCAGCCCGGCAAAACCCAGACCATCAATTTCTATAACGTGAACGATGCCATTTATTTTGTGGATCTTCCCGGCTACGGCTATGCCAAGGCCAACGAGGAAGTGAAGGCAAAATGGGGCAAGATGATTGAGAATTATCTTCACAAATCAAAGCAGCTGAGGAGGGTTTTTCTTCTTATAGACATAAGACACGACCCTTCAGCCAACGATAAGCTTATGTATGAGTGGATACTTAAGCAGGGCTTTGAACCCATTGTTATTGCCACCAAGGCCGACAAAATTAACAGAAGCCAGCTTTCAAAGCAGGTTAAGGCTGTGAAGGAAGGCCTGAAGGTTGTCCCGGGAACTATGGTTATTCCCTTTTCTGCCACCAGCAAACAGGGCAGAGATGAGATTTACGAGATTATAGATTCGTTAATAGAGGAGCAATAATGAGCGATTCATTCAAGAAGTACTTGAAGGTATCATTGAATTTGATATTGGCTTTGGTAATGTTACTTTTGGTAATATTTGCATTACCGAAGATACTTGTGTTTTTCCTTCCCTTTGTAATAGGTGCAATTATTGGCGCCATAGCCTCACCTATTGTTAAGTTCTTTGAGGAAAAGCTTAAAATAAGGAGAAAAGCCGGAACGGTTTTCGTTATCGTTGCGGTTATTGCCATAGTTGTATTGTTTCTGTACTTCGTCATATCCATTCTCATTGAGCAGGGTATCGGTTTCGTGGAGGAATTCCCGGAGCTTTGGACAAGGCTTGAGAGCGATGTGACGGAAGCGGGAAACTGGTTCTCAAAGATATTTAAGAACTTCCCCGTACGCTCGAAGCTTAACCCTATAAACATAAGCACTTACATGGACGAGCTGTTCTCAGAAATTGTTTCAACGGCAACGTCCCCCACAATCACAGCCATCGGAAACTTTGCAAAGCAGCTGCCTGCTGTGATAATTGGGATTATCTTTTGCCTTATCTCTTCATACTTCTTTGTGGCAGACAAGAAGATACTTGGGGAGTGGTTCGACAAGAACATGCCTAAGGCAATAAACATTAGATATAACATGGTAAAACGAAGCCTTTCCAGATCCATCGGAGGCTACATAAAGGCGCAGCTTATCATTGAGTTCTGGGTATTTCTCATAATAGCCGCAGGACTTGTGATACTCAGGGTAGAGTATGTGTGGATTATTGCTTTGGGTATTGCGATTCTTGACCTTTTGCCGATTCTTGGAACAGGTACGGCTCTGGTTCCATGGAGTGTTGTTTCATTTGTCAGAAACGATTATAAGATGGCAATCGGGCTTCTCGTGCTCTGGGGTGTGAGTCAGCTCTTCAGGCAGCTCATACAGCCCAAGGTTGTGGGAGACTCAGTGGGATTGCCTACTTTTGTCACGGTTATTCTCTTGTTTGTAGGATTCCAGGTTGACGGAGTGCCCGGAATGCTCCTTGCAATCCCTGTAGGAATCGTGGTTTATACCATGTACCAGGAGGGAATCTTCGATACTACCATCAACAGTGCCAAGATTCTGATTAACGGAATCAATAACTTCAGACGTCTTACCGATGAAGATATGGCCGATATAGATAGGACCGAGCATGAACACAAGGAATAAAGTTTTCTATCTTCTGTTTTGGGTTTATCTGATTATTGCAGCGAAAATACTGGTATTCAGATATCCGCTTGCAGATATCTTAAGGTTATGGGATAAGAGGGTAATCACCTTTGGCCTTTCAAGCGCCAATTTTATTCCCTTCAAGACCATCAAGATGTACATAAGATACAGGTCATCATTAAACAGTTTTGCCAACCTTTTTGGAAACCTGTTTATTCTGACACCCTTAGGAATTCTTCTGCCCTTTGCCTGGAGAAAGAAACACAGCGTATTTCTCATAACCGCTGTGGGATTTTTGGTTTCCATGGCTGTGGAGACTTTGCAGCTGGTTTTGGGCGTTGGGGCTTTCGATGTTGACGATCTGATTCTTAATACCCTGGGAGTAATAGTGGGCTATGTCCTCTACAAAATCGGGGAATTGCTTTACAGAGCAATAAATAAAAACTGAATGGGGAACAGGAAATGGCAGTAATTAAACTTGAAAACGATGAAATCAGTGTAGGAATCGATGAGCTGGGAGCTCAGATGGTTTCTTTGGTGGATAAGAAGACCGGCAAGGAGTACATGTGGGGCAGAGATCCCAAGTTTTGGGGAAAGTGCTCGCCTGTCCTTTTCCCCTTCATAGGACGCTGCATCAACAAGAAATACAGCTATAAGGGTGTAACATACGATATGCCAATCCATGGATTCGCTTCAAACTCAGTGTTTGAGGTGAAGGAGCAGACCAAGGATAGTGTGACTTTCAATTTGAAGGATAGTTCTGAGACCTTGAAGGTATACCCCTTCAAGTTTAATCTTGATATAACTTTTGCCATTAACGGAAGAACAATCAGGGCCGACTTTACTGTGAAGAATGAGACCGGAGAAGAGATGCTCTTTATGCTTGGAGTTCATCCCGGATTTGTTTGTCCTCTTAATGAGAATGAGAAGAGAAGGGACTGCTTCGTTATCTTCCATGACAAGGATGAGATTGTAAGCCGTGGAGTAGATTTGGAGCAGGGCCTTGTTAATGAGATAAATACGGTTTTTGAACTTAAGGATGGATACCTTCCCATAAGTGATAATCTGTTTGACGGTGATGCTCTTATTATGGAGAACCAGGATATCAGTAAGGTTTCCATAGCGGGGGCGGACAAGAAACCCTATGTCACCGTAACCATGGAGGCTCCTGTATACGGAGTGTGGTCAGCACCGGGTCCCGATACTCCATTCGTTTGCATCGAGCCCTGGATTGGACGATGTGACAGCTTGGATGCGGACGGTGTTTTGGAGAACAGAGAATTCGTAAATCGACTTGAGAAGGACGGAGAGTTTAAGACTTTCTACACCATTGAAATCTGATAAAGGATAAATGATGAACAATTTACCTGAAGAGTATGTTGATAGAATGAAGGAGTTCTTTAAGGAAGAATGGGAAGCTTTCTATGCCTCTTACGAGGCAAAAGCCCGCCGTTCCCTTAGACTGAACCCTTTGAAAAAAGTGAACGGTAAGGAAGTTTCGGCGGCGGAACTTCCTTTTTCCTTGACGGAAATCCCATGGTGCAAAGAGGGATTCTATTATGAGGAAGAAGATGCGCCCGGCAAGCACCCTTTCCATGAGGCGGGGGCTTACTATATTCAGGAAGCCAGTGCCATGAAACCCGTAACCTTGCTTGATGTGAAGCCCGGCATGCATGTTCTTGATCTTTGCGCAGCTCCCGGAGGAAAGTCGACCCAGATAGGCGCCCTTTTGAAAGGGGAAGGTATCCTCATTTCAAATGAGCCAATCCCTACAAGGGCAAAGATTCTTTCAGAGAACATGGAGAGAATGGGAATAGTTAATGCCCTTACCGTAAGTGAGATGCCTGATGCTTTGGCTGAGAGATTTGAAGGCTTTTTTGAAAGAATTCTTGTGGACGCCCCCTGCTCGGGAGAGGGAATGTTCAGAAAGCATCCGGAGGCAATCGATGAGTGGAGTGTTGCCAATGTCGAAACCTGCATTGATAGACAGAGGCAGATTCTAAAGGCGGCGTACCGTATGCTTTGTCCCGGCGGCAGACTGGTTTATTCCACCTGTACCTTTGAGTATGGAGAGAATGAGGGAAACGCAGAGTGGTTTGTGAATGAATATGAGGATATGAAGCTTCTGTCCTCAGAGAGAATGCTGCCTCACAAAGTTGAGGGAGAAGGCCATTTTGTGGCGGTATTTGTGAAGAATGGGGAGGCTGTGACCTCTGTTCCCAAGGGTGGCTATGAAAAGGGAACCTTGCAGAAATTAAAACTTGATTCAACAAGCTTCGGGGAATTTGTAGAGGACACTGTAAAGAGCTCTTCCAATATATATAAGAAGATTAAGGAGGGAAACTTCTGCGCATACAAGGATATGCTTTATCTTTTGCCTGATGATTGTCCTTCCCTTTCGGGACTTAAGGTTCTTAGACCGGGCCTGGCTCTCGGAAGCTTTAAGAAGAACAGATTTGAGCCGGAGCACGCATTGGCGTTGGCCTTGGCCCCTTCGGATGTGGTCAGATACTTCGATGTGGACATTAATGAAGCAACCTCATATATTGAAGGGCTTACGGTGAACTGCAATCCTGATTTTAAGGGCTGGGGCCTTGTGTGCGTATGCGGCATGAGCCTTGGCTGGGGAAAGGCCGGGGCAGGAACTGTCAAGAATCATTATCCAAAAGGACTCAGAAAGAAACTCGGGTAACACCGAGTTTTTTTTATTGCATTGGATTTTTTTCAGCCGTGTGACTGCCGTGTGACAAACAATACATATAATGATGACAGTTATGATGTAGAAATTGTGTGAACATACACAGCTTATAGATTGGAGAAATGGCGTGAAAAAGAAGATAGTTCTCGCAGTAATTGCAGCAGCTTTGGTACTTGCAGCAGCAATAGGAACAACATTTGCAAGCTTTAATGCCGAGTCAGAGAACCCCGGTGAAGCAACAATTACATTAAATGATATGCAGGTTGCTTTGGCAGCGGCTCCCGGAGAGGAAGAGAGAGAGACAATTCCTGAGGTTGCTATGCCCGGACAGGAAGTTAATCTTAAAGAGTATGTTGTTCAGAACGCTCTCGAAGCTCAGTCTTACGATATTTACACAAGAGTAATTATCGACAAGCAGTGGGATGGCGATTTCAAGGATGTGCTTGATGCAGGCAAAGTCAGACTGTATATCGGTGACAGTGAGCTTGAAGCATCCAAAGTTGGTCAGATAATCAACGGCTGGTTCGTACAGAGCGCTGACAGTGAGCAGGTTATTCTCTACTACACCAAGAAACTTGCTCCCGGAGCTTACACAGATACATCATTCCTTAACAAGATTTCTTTTGACGCCGATATGGATAACTCCTACACGGACAAGGCTGTTAATGTAAACATTACAGTATGTGCTGTTCAGGCAACAGCAGATCCTGAGATTTCTCAGAGTGCTATGTTCGCTGAATGGGGTATGTATCCTGAGTTTGATGAGAACAGCGTAATCACAGATATTAAAGAGTAAACAAACATTTCTAAAATACAGACAGAAATGAGGACCTATATGAAAAAGCAAATATGCATTTTGGGAGCTGCAGTATTACTTGCCATAACATGTGTTATGCCAGTGAAAGCAGCAGACTCTACAGTAACATTTGGATCAGATGGAAAACTTGATACACCCAGTTCCGTAGGAAGCACTTTCAACGGAATGGCTCCCGGTGAGACCAAGTCACTTACCATCGAAGTAAAGAATGAAAATAACAACACTGCTGATTTCTATATGAGCACAGACGTTGTTAAGGCTTTGGAGGAATCTCACGGTGGTGCGGGTGCAGGTTACAATGTTAAGCTCACTGCAGGTGGCACTGTTATCTATGATTCCACAGCCGGTGGTTATACAGCAGCCGGAACAGGAAGCACAGAAGGACTTAAGGACATTAACGCAAGTTTAAATGACAAGATTCTTATCGGAACTCTTGCCAAAGGAGCTTCAACAGATGTAATCCTTACAATAGGTCTTGACGGTGAAGGCGTTGACAAAGCAAGCTACGCTGCTTCCCTTGGCCAGATTGATTTTGCTTTCAGTGCAGGATATGAAGATCCCACAGGTCCTTATACCGTATATAAAGTAGTAACCAAGTCAGGTGAGACAAAATACTTAAAGATCTTTGATCAGAAAGTTGCTCTCGCAGCACAGACCGGTGATTCATTCATCTGGTGGGCAGGAGCAGTTGTGATTCTTGCCGGTGTTGTAATGGTTATCATGGGATTAAGAAGAAAGGCGGCCGGAAGCGATGAGAATTAAAAGACTTTTATCAAAAATTTCCGTAATGGTTGCCGCAGCTTTGGTATTTACAATGGTGACCGGAATAAATGTAAAGGCATCTGAGGCCGAGAGCGACACGAAGAGCGAAGGCAAGACATACACAGTTACCTTCCATCCCGGAAACGTTGGTTCATTCACAGATATTGAAGATGTTGTGGCAATATATGATGCACAGGAAGGTGTATCAGCTGTCAGCACTGAGATGGGAGCTATCAAGCTTAAAGTTGCCCCCAATACAAAGATTGCAGCGCCTCTTGGCATTGCAGCTGAAGGTGATTACTACTATCGTCAGCAGTGGAATGAGACAGTAGAAGAAACCGTTACAAAGAATGCTGATTATGTTCCTCAGTTCGGAAGACTTGTAGACGGTATAGAATATCAGGTTAAGTTCCTTATTCAGGGAACAGAGACCAGCGTTTATCCCCCTGTATTTAACAGAGGTAACGTCGGAGATGAGCTTTCTTTCACAGCTCTTACAAGCATTCCTGTAAGTGCAGGAGCTTACTACATCCTTCAGGGTGCGGCAACAAGACCTCTTGTACTTGATGCAGATTCCGATAAGAACATTCTTATTTTCGAATATGTCCTTCAGGACAGATACGCAGTTACTTCCGAGAGCACACTTCTCACAGATGGTGGCACAGTAACAACTGTTGAGTCAGTAACAGTTCCCGGAGCTGCAGCTCCCGCAGCAGCTGGCGGCGGTGGAGCAGCACCTGCGGCAGTAGCACCTGCAGCAGCTGAGGAAGCACCTGCTTTGACAGAAATCGATAATGGACAGACGGCACTTGCCGCATCGGTTCCTGAGAGCCCTGAGGAAGCAACAACAACCATCGAGGAACCTGAAACTCCTCTCGATGCGAACCTTTCTCAGACAACCAATCTTCCTTACCTGGTTCTTACGGGAGTGTTGATTGCGGCTATCGCAGTTGGCTTCTATGTATACACAAAGAAGAATCCCAGAAAACCTGACTCAGATGGGGAATAATAGAGACTGAAGATTAAGTCGAGCCTAAGGGCTCGACTTTTTTTGCATATAGGCTTACTTTACTATTGCCATATGCTATGGTAGGATAATTAATATCAGTCCGGAGGGAAAAATGGGAAAGAAATCAATTAAAGAGAACAAAAACGTATATCAGTTAGCCAGAGAAGCAATGGATTACACCAGAGATAAGGCTGCTGAGGAGATGGGATACGTTTCTTCAGATAGAATAGAGAAGATCGAGAGTGAGAAGACAACTCCTCATCCCGATGAGATTCTTGCAATGGCATCTGCCTACAAATCCCCTGAATTATGTAATTATTACTGCACCCACGAGTGTCCCATAGGCCAGAAGAATATGCCTGTTCTTGAGGTGAAGGGCCTGTCGCAGATTGTGCTTGAAATGCTTGCGGGTCTTAACAGTGTAAACAAGGAAAAGGAACGACTTATAGAGATTACCGTTGACGGAGAGATATCCGAGGACGAAATAAAAGATTTCGTAGCAATCAAGGAGGAACTTCGCAAGATTGCCACATCGGTGGACGGCTTACAGCTTTGGGTGGACAAAACTATTGCCGAGGGAAAGATTGACAAGGAACTTTTAGGTAAGATAAAATAAACTGTCATGTGTGGATAGTACATCGTAAGGTGTAAAGGGTAGAATATGATTAAAATTTGTGCTTTAGGCAGTTTTGCGATTATTGATACCGACTCAGGGGTATGTCTCGATGATGATGGGCTTCGCTCGGACATGCTTAAGAAGCTGATAACCTATCTGGTTATTCACAGGGAACATCCTGTAACTGTGCAGGAACTGTTCGGGGCGCTTTGGCAGGATGATGAGACAGAGAACCCTGCAGGAGCTCTCAAGAATCTGATGTACAGGCTTCGAGCAGTTATGAAGAAGAACTTCGGAGATACAACCTTCGTAGTGACCGGTTCCGGTACATACAGCTGGAATCCTCAGGTAGAGACGGTACTCGATATTGAAGAATTTGAGAAGAATGTAAAGAGATCCAAGGCTTCAAAGAACGCGGATGAAGCAACCCGCGGATTCGAGGAAGCTTTGGGAATGTATAGAGGCGAATTTCTGGAGAATTGTGCGGATAAGCATTGGATGGTAACTTCTGCCACATATTATCACTCCATGTATTTGACCGCCGTGAAGAGACTGGCCGCTTTGTATCTGAAGGCTGAGAGATTCGCGGATGTAGAGAATATCTGTACCCGTGCTTTAAGATTTGACGATGTGGATGAGCAGATTTACTGCGATCTTATCAAATCCTTAATAGGGCAGCAGAAGAATGAACTGGCCCTCAAGAATTTTGAGAATGCCAAGAAGGTATTACAGGATGCTTTGGGAGTCAGAGGGACAAAGAAACTTGCAGAGGTTGAAAAAGAACTTCTGAAGATGAATAAAGGTGCCGTTGTAGAGAACATCGAGAACATCTATGACGATATGGCTGAAGAGGAAGATGTGGAGGGCGTCTATCTCTGTGGATACCCTGTTTTCAGGGAAATTTACCGTGTTGAAGCCAGAAAGATGACCCGAGTTGCTGAAGCAGAACACGTGTTATTATTAACTGCTGAGCTTGGGGAAGAGGTCGATAATTCCAACGAGCACATGACAAGATTCCTTATTAAGCAGGCCATGGGTCAGCTTGAGAAGGCATTAAAGAGAACATTAAGGGTCGGAGATATTGCTGCAAGATACAGCGATACTCAGTTTATCGTGCTTTTGCCCAGCTGCACCTACGAGGCAACAAAGGCAGTTGCAAAGCGCGTTATCAACGATTTCAAATCGTTACAAAGAAGTAAGAAAGTAGTTGTTAAGCCTCAGATGGAGCAGGTGGAGAGTACTCCTTCTGTCCTCGTGAGATAGCAAACAGGAAAGAATTGAGATGGAGATAAATAATACAAATTACCCCGCGAATGCCTTCAGATTATGCATTGACGGAGTTAAAGACGGTTTGTCCGGGACTATTTACACCCCCCTGACAAAGGAATCAATCAATTTTGTGGGTGCAGAGTCGTTCCTGATTCTGGATACTTTGTTTGATGAAGTGGGTTATCCCCAGTCCTTCCAGGACAAGAGAAGCTTTGAGAAGAAGCCGGAGAAGACAAATGAGTACAGGGGCATCCCCGAAGGTGTTGTCGCTCCCGAAGATATCCTTGATAAAATGGGCAAGAAGGCAACTTTTGACATAGTTGTGACCAGCCGATGCAACACCACCTGGCAGGGAGTCGTTTTTTTGCCGGGCATGGATGGCGGCACTCCTTTCAACGGAGATCTGGAGTTGATGGAGACCATTGACAATTTAATTTAATAAGAAAAAAGCGAAATTGGTCTGATTTTTCAGGCCAATTTTTTTTGTGTGACTCGTGTGTGACTTTGACTTGGTATAGTTTTGCTTGGGATTGTGTGAAATACTGTTTTTTTGTGCTATCAAAATTCCAAACGGAATTAAGGAGGAAATAGATGAAGTCACGTATGGTAAAAAGGATTCTGGCAACGCTCTTAGCCGTTGTATTCCTTGCTGGAGATGTTCTTCCCACTGTCGCTTCAGACGTGGAGGGCAGCACCCAGGTTATAAAAGAGGCTGAAGAGGAGACGTCATCCCTTTGGGAAGAGGTCACACCTGCTGAGGGCGAAAATAAGGAGAACGAGTCCGAGACTCCCACAGCTCCTGCGACTACAGAGACTCCCGCTACAACAGAGCCTACTGAGTCCGAGGAAAAAACGGAAGCTTCTACTGAGGAGACAGAACTCACAGAAATCGGAGAAGGCGAGACACCTCTTGCAGATGGACTCGATGAGAAAGCTGAGTTAAAAGAAGGCGAAGAAGTTGTTGAGGAAGCTGAGGAGGACGACTATGTCATTCTTGAGCATCCTGCTGTTGACGGCGTGACAGTCACAGTTAAGGCAGCTGCCGGAGTTATTCCTGAAAATACATACGTTGAAGTTATAGAACTTGATGATCCTGTAGAAGTAGAAGAGATTATTTCAACCATTACTGAACTCGAGAACGGCGAGACAGCTGAGAACGAGGAAGTTGTGGTAAAGAGATATAAAGCATTCGACATCACCCTTTACGTTGATGATGAAGAAGGCAACAAGACAGTTGTTGAGCCTGCTGACAGAGAAAAGGTTACTGTATCTTTCGCAGGTGATATGATTGTGCCAGAAGACGGCGAGGATATCGCTATTTACCATGTAGATGACAACGATACTTCTAACGTTGAGAAGATGGAAGAAGTAGCTGTCACCACTGATGAGAATGATGAGCAGGTTGTTGAACTTGAGACAGATCACTTCTCAAAGTATGTTGTTACCTACACTGAGAGGAATAAAAGCAAAAATGATTGGAGTAGTGTTTCTGGTGAACTCAGATTTCAGGTCGTAGATGAGAATAATAATCCTATTCCTAATTGTTGGTTTGTCCTTAATAAGAACAGATCTTCAATTTCTAAAAGCAGTTACCCTGCAACAAATACCCTTTTTGAGACGGATTCGCAGGGAATACTCACTTTAGAGATTAAGGAAGCATCTAGTAATAACGCGACTAAGACTCATGTCCTGAAGCAGTTGTCATCTGATTCTTCCCATCAGAGAGTTTCTGATGAAATTAAAATTACAGAGAGTACTTCAAGGGTTAAAAATTCAAACACGTATAATTTAACTAGGACATTTAACGTTGAAATTAAAGATGGTGATAGCCAGAACTACACCGGAAACCCTATCGTTATTAAAAACCTTGCAAAAACTACAAACTCAAACAATGATGATCCTGGAAACCTTGACTCAGTATCAAAGACCGCTGAACTTGTGGATTGGTCGAACAGAGTTTACAAGCTTGATTTAAATGCTGTTGTTGGTAGAACAAAGACAAATCTCGTTTCCAAAGTAGTAATAGTTACAGATGCATCGGGTTCAATGACATTTGTGGATGTTAATCCTTTGAACTTGAAAACCAATCGCGTTTATTTTTCAAATGGTTTGTCCGATTATGGAAAATGGACGAACATGAGTAGCAATGCTAAGGCAAGATTACCCGAGTACAGAAGGAGTTCGTACAACAGTAATGACTACGGAACTTATGCTTTAGCACCTACCGAAGGGAGCTATTACTTTTATGATGCTTCTCAGGGAGCTTGGTTTACGAGAAATGTAACTGGGCTTCAAAATTCAAATTGTTATGATTGGACTGAGGCCTCAAGGGTTAGCGATATAAGTTCTGTCACACTATATACCGATAGAGGCGAAGTCCTGATAGACTCCATTAAAGAATTTATAGATGGTTTGCCGGATGGAACAAAAGTCGAGTTTATAAAATTTGGTGACAAGGATCAATTTAATAATGGGTACGTTGATGTTTCAGGCGGGTTTAAGACAGTAGGAACCGACGATGTAGCTATCCAAGGTTATATTGAAAAAATGAACCCTGTTGGATTTACAGGGACTTACCCAGAATATGCGCTAAAAAGGACTTTGGATAGTTATTACAAGTGGTATGAGGACAACACCGACTGTAACCTTGTTTTCTTTGCAGATGGTGCTAGTGATGGCGACTCAAGCAAAGAGAATCAGTATGCCAACCTTATTAAATCGTCTGGTGTTGATGTATACTCAGTTGGATTGAAAACAAAAGATGGTGTGCTTGAAAGAGTGGCATCTTCTTCTGACAAAATATACACATGTAATGAGTCAGAAAGTCTTGCTCAAGCTATGCAGGGTATTTCATCTGAGGTTTCTAGCAAGACACATGGTGTATTGATTGACGAAATAGATTCTCATTTTGAAATCTGCACTGCTACAGGAAGTACTGATTCTGCCGATGTGAACAGTGCGTATCCCGGTGCTAGCATTTCAGAAAACAGCATAACATGGAATGATGCGGAGTTCACTGTGGGAGGAACAACACATCAGTACGTATATGTTAAGGCTAAGGATGATTTCGCTGGTGGTAACGTGGTTCCCACTAACGGAACATTGACAGTTTCATTAAATAATGTGACCAAAACAGCAACATCACCTTTGGTAAACGTTAAGGGTGAAGTTGATGCGAATGACCAGGAAGATACCATCAAGCGTGGTCAGACTCTTGAAGAGTACATTGAAAAGCATTTAGCAAAGGTTTGGGATCCCGAAGAACAGGAGACTGAAGAAGGTGAAGAGCCTAAGGATCCCAGATTCACAACTGCTAAGGACTCTGATTATGCTGATGTAGTAATCAAGTTCTACGAAGACGAAGAACATAAGAAAGAGATAACTCTTGAAAACCTGAAGAAGGCTACTCCCGAAGAAGACACAACGTACTACGTTGTTGTAGAAGCCGTTCCCAAGACAACGGGAGCAAATGCTCAGTCACAGGTTGGATCTGCAATGACTCAGGATGGCACCTATTACTATATGGATAGGGAGCTTGAAAATCACCAGCGTGAAGCAGTAAAAGAAGCTGAGTACAAGATTATTGTTAAAGGCTACGATTTGCTGGTTGAAACTACCAAGACAGCAGATTGGAAAGATGGCGAAACAAAGAGTTGGGCTGACAGAACATATAAAGTTGAACTTGGAGCGGAAACCTTCAATAAGGTAACCACGGAAGGCGAGCATGTTAAAACAATTAAGACTCCTGTTAAGGTAGTATTCCTTCTGGATGTAAGTTCTTCCATGAGAAATAGCAAGGATCAATATGGCGTAACAGCTCTTACAAAACTTCAGAATCAGACTAAGAGTTTTATTGAGGGATTACCCCTTGAATCTGAGGTAGCGGTTGTTTCGTTCTGGAAGAGTGCAGCTATTAATGTACCTCTTACAAAAATTGATAGCGAAAATAAACGAAATGAGATTTTAAGAAACGTCTCACTTCCGACAGATAAGAGTGGAACACGTGCAAACGAAGGCCTGAAGATTATTGAAAGTCAAATTCTTCCTCAGAAAGACAAGAAATACGAAAAGACTTACATAGTATTCTTTACTGATGGAGATACATATGTCGGAGATTCGGATTACGCTAATTATCCTGGAAAAACTAGAGATGAAAGAGATGCAGAGCACGACAGACAGGCTACTGCAAATGCGAAAAAGCTCAAGGACAGAGGAGTTGAAATCTTCTCGGTTGGAATGGGAAATATACACCCCAGCCTTTTGAATAGTGTAGCAACGGATTCATCACATGTTTATTCAGGTGAAGGCGCAAGCTCAATAGCTACAAACTTCGATCATATATATGATACTATTTCAACACCCGGCAAAGAGGAAACAGAGCCTGTTGCTGTTGACAACATCAAATTCTATGATGAGGTTTCAAAATACTTTGTTCTCATAGATGAAAATGGAAATCCTCTTAGAACGGGAGATACATTTGACGGTGGTGTTGTAGGCGAGAAGAACGGACTTCAGACCATCACATGGACAGGGCTTTCATCAACAGAGAAATCAGATGGAAACTTTGGAGTATCAAAGACAATCTACCTGAAAGCTAAGGATGAATTCGCTGGTGGCAATGGCGTTCCTACAAATGCGGATTTCGTTGTTACAGTTGAAGATCCAGACAGTGAGGATGAGGCTGAAGAATATAAGCATGAGACACCTTACGTAGATGTAAACTGTGTTGCTACTCCGGGAGAGAAAGAAGATACTATCTTCCTTGGAGAGGCTGTAAGCTCTGTACTTGGTGTTGAAGGAAAACTTGAAGAAGTCGAAAATGCAATGGCAAATGACAGTTACGCTGACGATATGTTCGTATTTGTAACGAAGTCAGATGTTGAGTGGTATACAGATGAAGCATGTGAACATTCAATCACGTTAGAGGATTTGTTAGCACTTAAGCCTACTAAGGAAACACCTTTCTATGGCAAGGTAACATACACACCTTCATCTTCCGTCAACTCACCTGCGAACAAGCTTCAGGAGTTTTCAGTAACAGGTAAATACACAATAAAGGTTGTAAACGGCAAAATTACAGTAACCAAAACCATCAACGTTACTGACGCTGAGAAGAAGCTTAAATATGATGGACAGCCCATCTTCACATTCAATCTTAAGAAAGATGGACAGGTTGTTCAGACCAAGGTAATTTACTTCGATGATTTTGCAACCGGAACCAAGTCAGTTACATTTGACAAGCTTGGTAAGGGTTATTACTCAGTGGAGGAACTTAGCACCGCCGGTTGGGAACTTACATCCAGTGAGGGTAATAGTTCAATTCTTATCAGCCAGAGAAGTCCTGAGGGTTCATGCAAATTTGCAAATAAACCTGTTAAGCAGAAAGCATTTGCTGATAAAGATGTGGTTGTAAACTCAATCACCAAGAACGAAGACGGAACAATTAGTTTCAACAAGAAAAAAGGCAGTAACTAAGGAGGCGGAAGAAAATGAAAGAAATGAAAAACATTAAAAAGACCGCCCTTATAGTTGCAGCATTTATAGCGGTTCTTGGTATATCGGTTGGCGGTACATACGCATGGTTAAATTCCAGAACCACAGCACTTGAAAATGAGTTTACAGTCGGAAGTGTTGAGACTGTCGTAGAAGAACCTGACATGGAATTAAGAGGTTCTGTGGTTTATAAGAAACCCAGCATAAAGAATGTGGGAAAGAATGATTGCTATATAAGAGCAAGAGTTGAGATTTCACCTGCAGATGCCGGAATTACCCTTGGAAGTATCGGAACCGGATGGAAGCAGGACGGAGATTACTACTATTATGAGACACCTGTAGCTCCGGATGCTTCAACCACAAACCTTTTTGAACAGGTGATTCTTCCAAACGATTGGATTGTAAATGGAGTAGCAACAGACAGTTTTAAAGACTTTGATGTAATAGTGTATCAGGAAGCTGTACAGGCTTCGCTCTCTCTTGAGACAGGGGTTGAAACAAATTATAATAATATTTGGACCGCTTACGGCCTCAAATAATATAACCCAAAACACGAGAGGAAAGAGAAATGAAAGTTTTTAAGAAAATCTGTAGCTTTATCAACATCCTTATTATTATTGCACTTGCTGCATTGGCTTTGTACCTGATAGTTCCCAGAGTTCTTGGGATGAAGACCTTCGCAGTTTTGTCAGGTAGTATGGAGCCTGAAATCAAGGTCGGTTCAATAGTAATAACAGAGGAAGTTGATCCGGCAACTATTACACCGGGGCAGATTATCACCTATCAGCTTGAGGGTGACACAATGGTAACCCATAGAGTTGTTAAGAATGACAAGAACAACAAACAGCTCATAACAAAGGGTGATGCCAATAATGTTGAGGACGGAAGCCCCGTTCCCTACGAAAAAGTTGTAGGACATGCAAAAAGCAAACTTCCCTATGCGGGATATGTAGTTATGTACATTAAGACACCCCTTGGAATTGCTTGCGTATGTGGACTCTTGTTTATCCTGATTCTGCTTACATTCTTGCCGAATGTACTGTCAAAAGATGGGGATAAGAAGGGGACAAAAGAAGAGTAACTAATTAAATGCATATGACCACCATGTGACCGTGGGGTTTTATGATAAAAAAGTACCAAAACACATAGGAAAACAAAAAGGAGAAATGCTTAAAATGAAAAAAAGTTTAATCACAATGTTAGTAGCACTTGTATTGGTTGCTGCTGTAGGTGTTGGAGCAACACTTGCTTACTTAACAGATTCAACAGATGCTAAGATTAACACATTCAAGGTTGGTGATGTTGACATTGATTTAACAGAGACAGCTGATGCTAACGGTACAGCTGCAACCGTTACACCAACAAAAGATGGTTTTAAGTTCGAAAACCTTCAGCCCGGCGATGTTGTAAACAAGAAGCCCGTTGTAACTGTAGCTGCTGATTCCAACGATTGTTATGTATTTGTAAAAATATCTAACGCTACAAGCCTTACAACTGATATGATTGCAAATGACTGGGTATCTGTAGGTGACGGCATATACAGATATAAAGAGGTTTGTGAGGCTGGTGATGTACTTACAGTATTCACAAAGGTTACTGTTGATACAGGAATTGAAGAGGGTGATGAACTCGGTTCCATTACTGTTAAAGCAGCAGCTATCCAGTCTGCAAACATTGATGTTGCTACTGCTAACACAGAGGCAGTTGGTCTTTTAGCTAACTAATTTGACTTTCCGAAAGGGAGACTAAACGATGAATAAGAAAAGCTTAATTACAATGCTTGTAGCTCTTTGCCTTGTGGGCGCAGTTGGAGTTGGTGCAACTCTTGCATACTTCACAGATCAGGACAGCAAGAACAATACAGTTGTTATGGGCGCTGTTGATATTACCCTCAATGAGTCTACAAACGGAAGAGTTGGAACAGAAGGAACCTGGAAGGAAGATGAAACAGGCCTTGAGTTCGCAAATGTAGTTCCCGGTGAAGTTGTTTCTAAGTCCGTTAATGTGCAGGTTGATGAGAACAGCCAGGAGTGCTACATAAGAGTTAAAGCTGAGTTCAAGTGGAACAATGCTGAGACAGCTGATGCAACTTTACCCAGAGTTTCTGTAGCTGCAATCAGCGATTATAAGACAACTGATTGGTTCTACAACTCAGATGATCAGTATTTCTACTACAAGGGTGTTTGTGATGCCGGTGAGACATATTATCTCTTTGATAGAATTACAGTTCCCGCAGAGTGGGACAACGATGTAGCAAATCAGGGATTTGATATTGTATTATCTGCTGAAGCAATCCAGGCTAAGTATCTTGCAGATGGCATGATTGTTAAGGGTGATAACGACATGATAGTTTCATGGAACCTTGGCAATAATCAGATTAAGGAATACAATGCTCCTGTAGCAACCGCTGATGCTGATGCTACCGCAACAGCTGACGATAATAACTAATCAAGTTTAAACAAACATACAAAAAATGGCTCGAGGTAACTCGAGCCGTTTTTTTGCATTTCCCTCATAAAAATGTTATGATACGCCAAACTTTCCCTCATAAAAATGTCATAATCTATTGAACTTTCCCTCATAAAAATGTAAAATCGTCTTAGAGGAGACGAAATAATGGAACGTACTGCATATAACAAATTGCTTGAATGGAAGAACAAGAAGGACAGGAAACCCTTGATAATCAACGGGGCGAGACAGGTTGGTAAGACCTGGTTGCTTAAGGAATTTGGTTCCAAGGAGTACGAGAGTGTTGCTTATATAAACTGTGATGAGGTTGAGGAGATAAAAGCGGCTTTTACTGATTTCAATACGGAAAGATTGATTCGAGTATTTTCGGCGATTTCAGGTGTAGCTATTAAACCGGAGAATACGCTTATCATATTGGATGAGATTCAGGTGGTACCGATTGGACTAACTTCGTTAAAATATTTCTGTGAGAATGCACCGGAATACCATATTGCTGTTGCGGGCAGCCTACTTGGGATAGGATTGCATGAGGGGACCGGTTTCCCGGTTGGAAAGGTGGATGAAATCAATCTATATCCACTTTCATTTAAGGAATTTCTGCTTGCTCTTAATAAGACAGTACTTATTGAGAATCTTGAAGCCCACAGATGGAATGAATCATCTGCACTTTCAGCCATTTATATTGAATTGCTCCGTCAATACTACTATGTAGGAGGTATGCCGGCCGTTGTCAGGTCTTACGTAGAAGATCAGGATATATTCAAGGTGAGAAGCATCCAGAATCAGATTCTGACTGATTACAGGCGGGATTTTTCCAAGCATGTACCCCAGGATGTGCTTCCCAAAGTAAATATGGTTTGGGATTCCATTCCATCGCAGTTAGCCAAAGAAAACAGAAAGTTTATCTATAATTCTCTGAAAAAAGGTGCCAGAGCCAAGGACTTTGAGGATGCAATCCAATGGCTGGTTGATGCAGGCCTGGCTTACAAGGTTTTAAGGGTTTCTAAAGTTGAGAAGCCTTTGAAATTCTACGAGGAATTTGACGCGTTCAAATTGTTCGTTCTGGACTTGGGACTCATGGGCGCTATGGTTGATGTTCCTGCCAAGGATGTATTGGTTAAGAATGAGGCATTTATTGAGTATAAGGGTGCTTTTACAGAACAATACGTGTTACAGGAAATCGAAGCGCTGAATGAGAGGGTTTATTATTTTTCCAAAGATAATTCTTCATTGGAGATAGACTTGATAATACAAAAAGATGAAGTATATCCTATTGAGGTGAAAGCGGAAGAGAATCTGAAATCAAAGAGCCTTAGAACACTGTTTGAAGAGAATAATAAATTGAAACCGGTAAGAATCTCAATGGCTGAGTACAGAGAACAGGATTGGATGAAGAATATTCCTCTTTACCTGGCAGGTGAGTGGATTTCTGCACAATAAAATGAATTAACATATGAAGAAAACAATATCTAAATTAATCAGTACAATAGCGACAATAATAATAGTATTAATCATCCTTACCCTCATTCCGTTGACAGTGCCGAAGGTATTTGGCATCAAGTTATACGGAATCATGACGGAAAGTATGTCACCCCAATATAACGTTGGGGGCGTGGTGTATGTCAAGAGTGTTGAGGCATCAAGTATTAAGATTGATGATGTTATCACCTACAGGACCGGACGTGGTGAAGAGTCTGTAACCCATAGGGTTATCGGTATCGAGGGCGATAAGTTCGTTACAAAGGGTGATGCGAATAATACTGAGGACCCCAATCCTGTATTATTTGGACAGCTGGTGGGTAAGGTGGTATTCTATGTGCCTTATCTTGCCAAGGTGTCTGATTATGTGGGAACAACCAGAGGATTGCTTTCAGCCTTCTGCGTTATTCTTATATGCATACTTATGTGGCTTGGAGCCGGAATCCTTGCAAAGGACAAGGCAGAGAATGACTCAAAAGCAGATGAGAAAGCCACTGAGCCTAAGAAGAAGCCCAAATCAGGAGACAATCTTTTGATTATCGGCGGAAGCCTTTTGGTAGTAGGGGCTCTTATTTACCTTACATACGGATACTTAAGCTACCACAGAGCCAATGTAATCTATGATGACTTTGAGGAGATGGTAACCCTTGATGAGACCACAAATGAGACTGTGGATATAGAGGATAGTGCCGTTGATCCCAAATACGGAGATGAGGTTATTCTTAAGAGAATTAACAAGCTTCACGAGACCTATCCCGATCTTATAGGTTTCATAACGATTCCCGGGACCAGGATTAACTATCCTATTATGCAGGGAGAGGATGACGAGTTCTACTTAAGCCATGCGTATAACGGTGAGGTTAACAGCTCGGGAGCCATTTTCCTTACTGCCTACAATAACATTAACTTCAGCGAGATATATCAGATACTCTACGGACATAACATGAGAGTGGGCACAATGTTCGGAGGATTACACAAATACGAGCAGGAAGAGGATTACCTTAAGGAGCATCCCAGCGTATATATTTACACCCTTGATAAGGTTATGAAGTATGATATCTTCTCATACTACAACGTGGATGCGGCGGATGAGATATACAACATTTTTTACCAGACAATAGAAGAATTTGAGCCGGTATTTGAGAAGATGGTTAAGCGTTCCGTGGTGCAGAGTGAATTGAAGCCCGAGTACAGCCAGGGAATCCTTACCATGTCCACCTGTAACGGTTCCACCGGAAGAAGATTTGTAGTCCACGCGGCGAGGGACTGGACGTATTAAAATGCAAAAGACGCCAAGATTTTTCAAAAAATGACATAAATAGCAATACGAATTCTCCTTTTGGGCCAATATAATTTTACTTAGAGTAAGGTTTTATAACTTTTATTGTGCCTAAGAGGAGGAGACAAATATGCAATACGGACATTTCGATAATGAAATGCGAGAATACGTGATTGACAGAGTTGACCTGCCCACTTCCTGGACCAACTATCTTGGAGTTGAAGATACATGTGCAGTAGTCAATCATACAGCCGGCGGCTATATGTTCTATAAGAGCCCCGAATTTCACAGAATAACAAGGTTCCGCGGCAACGCTATCCCCATGGATCGTCCAGGTCACTATGTATACTTAAGAGATAAAGAGGACGGAGATTACTGGACCATTTCCTGGCAGCCCGTAGGCAAGAGCTTAGATGAGGCCAAGTATACATGCCGTCATGGAATGAGCTATACGGTATACGAGTGCGATTACAAGGGAATCAAGGCCAGCCAGAGGCTTACAATTCCTCTCGGAGAGGCTGTTGAGCTTTGGGATGTCACACTTGAGAACAAGACTGACAAGACAAGAACCTTGGATGTTTTCTCCTATTGTGAGTTTTCATATCACTCAATTAATATCGATAATCAGAATTTCCAGATGAGTTTATATTGCGCCGGTTCTTCATATGAGAACGGCATTATTGAGTATGATCTTTTCTATGAACCTGACGGATATCAGTTCTTCACTGCTAATTTCGATCCCGACGGTTTTGACTGCTTAAGAGATTCCTTCATCGGCTTATACCACACCGAGGATAACCCTGTTGCAGTTATTAACGGAAAGTGTTCGGGTTCCTATGAGAAGGGAAACAACCACTGCGGTACTCTTACCAAGGCATTTACAATCAAGCCCGGTGAGAAGGTAAGATTCGTATTTATGCTTGGCGAAGGCAACCGCAAAGAGGGTGCCAGAATCAGAGCAAAGTATATGGACCTTAAAGCCGTTGATCAGGCTTATGCAGACCTTAAAGCATTCTGGGAGAATAAATGTAATAAGCTTCAGATTAAGACTCCAAATGAGGGTATGAATACCCTTATTAATACTTGGACTCTTTACCAGTCCGAAATCAATGTCATGTTCTCAAGATTCGCTTCCTTCATTGAGGTTGGCGGAAGAACAGGACTTGGTTACAGAGATACGGCACAGGACGCCATGACAATACCTCATTCCAATCCTGCAAAGTGTAAGCAGCGTCTCATAGAGCTTATGAGAGGCCTTACCACCACGGGATACGGACTTCACCTTTTCGACCCCGCGTGGTTTGAGGAAGGAAATGACGAGGAAGAGTTCGATTCACCCACAGTTATTCCTACTGCGAAGTCCGACAGAGTACACAGCTTAAAGCATGCCTGTGCAGATGACGCATTGTGGCTTGTAGCAAGTGTTGTTCACTATGTTCGTGAGACGGGTGAATATGATTTCATCGACAAAGAAATAAGCTACTGCGACGGCGGAAGAGGAACGGTTTACGAGCATCTTACAAAGATTCTTGATTTCTCAACTGAGCAGGTTGGTGCCACAGGTATCTGTAAGGGCTTAAGAGCCGACTGGAACGATTGCCTTAACCTTGGCGGAGGAGAATCCGCAATGGTTTCATTCCTTCATTACTGGGCTCTTGATAACTTCCTTGATCTTGCAAAGTTCCTTAAGAGAGATGCAGATGTTGAGAAGTATACAAAGATTGCCGAGAAGGTTAAGAAGGTATGTGACGACGTTCTCTGGGATGGCGACTGGTACATCAGAGGAATCACAAAGAACGGTAAGAAGATCGGTACCAAGACCGACAAGGAAGGCAAGATTCATCTTGAATCCAACGCATGGGCAGTACTTTCAGGCGCATCAGAAGGTGAGAAGGCTGTTAAGGCTCTTGACAGTGTTCATAAACACCTTGCTACACCCTGGGGAATTATGCTTAATGCTCCCTCATATACAGTTCCCGATTCAGATATCGGATTTATTACAAGAGTTTATCCCGGTCTCAAGGAGAACGGTTCTATTTTCTCACATCCCAATCCCTGGGTTTGGGCTGCTGAGTGTAAGATAGGAAGAGGCGACAAGGCCATGGAGTACTATAATTCTCTTTGTCCCTACTATCAGAATGATAAAATAGAGATAAGACAGGCTGAGCCTTACTCATACTGTCAGTTTATCTCGGGTGTAGACCACTCCACATACGGTCGCGCACATCATCCTTTCATGACAGGTTCAGGCGGATGGTCATATTTCTCGGCTACAGAGTGGATGCTTGGTATCAAGCCTCAGCTTGACAGCCTCTTAATTGACCCTTGTATTCCTGCAGACTGGAAGGAATTCTCCGTTAAGAGAGTTTGGAGAGATGCTGATTTTGACATAGAAGTAGTTAATCCCGACGGAGTAATGAAGGGCGTCAAAGAGGTATACTTAAACGGAGAGAAAGTAGATAAGATTTTGCCTCAGGCTAAGAATAGCCGAAACACTGTTAAGGTTGTTATGGGCTAGGAAAGGGTAGAAATGATTAAATTTGGAACAGGCGGCTGGAGAGCCGTCATCGGAGACGAATTTATTAAGAGCAACATTCAGCTTCTCGCCACAGCAATGGTGAAAAAGATGAAGCAGGAAGGTGTGGCTGACAAGGGTATTGTCATCGGATATGACAGACGATTCCTTTCAAAAGAGGCCATGCAGTGGTGCGCGATGGTTTTTGCCAAGGCGGGAATCAAATCCTATCTGGTTAACAAGTCATCACCGACGCCGCTTATCATGTTTTACACAATGAAGCATGATTTCCCCTACGGAATGATGATTACCGCAAGCCATAACCCCTCTCTCTACAACGGTATTAAGGTGTTTACTGCCGGAGGAAGAGATGCTGACGAATATCAGACCGCTGAAATAGAGGGCTATATTGCCGAAACAGACCCTTCCGAAGTTGAAGAGATGGAATATGCAGAAGGCAAAGAAAAGGGGCTTATTACGGAGATTTACCCCCTCAATGAGTACCTTGACAATATCTTGAACAGTATTAACGTGCAGGCTATCAAAGATGCTAATTTAAAGGTTTGTATTGATCCTCTATACGGCGTCTCAGAGACTTCACTTTCGACAATTCTTTACACGAGCCGCTGTGAGGTTATCAAGATTCACGATAACCATGATACATTGTTCGGACGTAAGCTTCCGGCACCCAGCGCCGATACTCTTCGTGACCTTCAGAATAAGGTTTTGGACACGGAGAGTAACATCGGACTGGCCACAGATGGAGACGCCGACAGAATCGGAGTTATCGATGATACAGGAAGATTCCTTCACCCCAATGACATTCTTGTTTTGCTGTATTACTATCTGGTGAAGTTTAAAGGATGGAAGGGACCTGTGGTAAGAAACATTGCCACAACCCACATGCTTGATAAGGTGGCTGAGAAGTTTGGGGAGAAGTGCTACGAAGTACCTGTAGGCTTTAAACACATTTCGGCAAAGATGAACGAGGTTGACGCGGTTATCGGCGGTGAGTCCTCAGGCGGACTTACAGTAAGAGGCCACATCAAGGGCAAGGACGGCGTTTACGCAGCAGCACTCCTTGTTGAGATGATAGCCGTAACCGGAAAGAATATCTCAGAGATTTACAGAGATATCGAGAAGGAATGCGGCCAGATTTTCATGGAGGAGAGAAGCTACAAGTTCAGTGCCGACAAGAAGGCAGAGATCTTCAAGACTCTCATGGAGGAGAAGAAGCTTCCGGAGCTTCCCTACATTATCGACCATGTTTCCTACCTTGACGGCTGTAAGGTATACTTCAGAAACGGCGGCTGGGTAGTAGCCAGATTCTCAGGTACGGAGCCCTTGCTTCGAATCTTTTGTGAGATGGGCACGGCCAAGGAAGCTGCCACAGTGTCTGAGCTATTTGAAGAGTATTTGAATTTGAAATAAGGTAAACCGGCAGGTGCAGAAGTGGAAAACTTCTGCACCTTTGGTGTACAATAAAAGGTATGAAAAACCCCTTCAAGAAAAGAAACAGAAAGTTAATATACAGTATGTCCATGATGGTGGTTTTCTGCTGGCTGATTCCGCTTCTTATTTTTATGGCGGTAATGGTTATGATGGTAACCAGGCGTTTAAATTCTCAGATCGAGAATACCATCGTGACTACATCGGATAAGGCAATGGAAATATGCCTGCTTCAGCTTGATGATGTTTCCACGGCCTCCAAGAATGCGTCCTATTCCACGGTTATTGAGGACGCATACAAGAAGTACAGATTAAATAACAGTCGTTCCGAGCTCTATAATTCTGTCAAATCATATTTGGATACCAACTACAAGAATAATCCTTCAATTAAGGATGTTTTTCTTGTATTTCTTGATGACCCCGACAACATTTATTACACATATTCGAACTCACACCCTTTAACCAGGCTGGATGTCAGTGATTTCTCCGGGAAATACGAGGAGGATGTGCTTAAACAGGCGTCGGAATACGGTACAGGTGCTCATCTGATTCTAAGCAGTAATCGTGTATTCATGATAAGAAACATGCTGGATCAGAACTTTGAAACCTACGGGGTGCTGGTTTTTGAGCTGGATGAAGATGTTCTTTTCGAGTCCTTAAACAGCATCTGGGGTGCCATCGGTTACAGGGTTTATATCGATGATTCCCCCATTATTTTCGACGGCTCTCTTGGAAATTCGGAAATCAGGAATTTCCCCGCAATATACGGTAATGCCTGCTATGAGAATGCAGTTTATTTTAAAAACAGCGATAACTACTATGTGTATAAGAATATAAAACTTGATAATGAAAAAATCAGCCTTCTCGTCAAACTGGCCAAAAACGCCATTTTTGACGAGATGTCGGTGGTAAGAACCCTGGAGTTTTCCATGGTTGCAGTGATGATTGTTCTCTTTGGAATGCTGTTTATTTTCCTTAGATCAAACGTTACAAGGCCTGTTCGGACTATAGAAGCGGGAGCAAGAGAAATTACCCAGGGAAACTACGGACATCAGATTTCCGGCACCGGCGGAGGATTGGAATTTGCCAGTCTTGAGAATTCCTTCAACGCCATGTCTGCGGAATTAAAGCATCAGTTCGAAACCATTTATCTGGAGGAACTGGAGTTAAAGGATGCCCAAATTATGGCACTTCAGAGCCAGATTAATCCCCATTTCCTAAACAACACCCTGGAGATTATCAACTGGGAGAGCAGAATGAATGGAAACATTAAGGTTTCCAGCATGATTGAAGCTTTGTCTGTCATGCTTAATGCCACCATGAACAGGCGTAAACAAAGGATGATAGCCCTGTCCGAGGAATTAAGCTACGTGGATGCCTACCTTCACATAATCAAGCAAAGGTTCGGCACAAGGCTTCAGATTAAACAGGAAATTGACCACTCACTCCTATCTGTGGAGGTTCCCAAGCTTATTATTCAGCCCATAATCGAGAATGCGGTTGAACACGGTATGGACAAGAGAAACCAGGGCGTAGTTGAACTCAAGGTCTACAGAGTGGATAAGAAGCTTTATATAGATGTTATAAACAACGGAAAAATGTCTGATGAAGACAGAGAGCGAATAGATTATCTTCTGGGAGAAGAGGTCGACGAAGATAAGGAAAGAAGCGTAAGCCTCGGTATAAGAAACGTAAACCGTCGAATCAAGATTATTTACGGCGAGGAATATGGACTTTCCATTTACAGCAACGAAGAGGGAAATACGGTAAGCTCTATCGTTTTGTCCACGGATTTCACTGAGGAACCCAGATATGAAAAGGAAACTGATATCGATAATTAGTTTAATAGCCATGGTAACACTTCTTTGCGGATGCCAGATAATTGAGCCCGCCAAGAAGCAGGCTCCTGTGGCCAAGAAGGTAACCTTGAACGTTACCACCACCTGGTCCGGGAGAAATATTGCGTCTCAGAACTATCAGAAGTTTGTTTCTGCTTTTTCAAAATCCACGGGAATTGACATCGTGGATTCATCGGAAACCGCGGATGAGGCCTTCAAGCAAAGGATAATTGCGGACTTCCAGGTAGGTGATGAGCCTGATGCCATGTATTTCTTCACAGGAAACGATGCTGATGCCTTAATTAAGGCAGGCAAGGTTGTTTCCGTTAATGAAATAAGGGAGATTTATCCGGATTTTGCAAACAATATAGAGGATGACGCCTTCCAGGTTTCTGACCATGATGGTAAAATCTACAGCGTTCCCACCTATGGCTACTGGGAAGCAATGTACGTCAATTTCGATGTTTGCAAGGCAGCAGGAGTGGAGGTCCCGGACGAGAACACCACATGGGACGAGTTTATGGATATCTGCGAGAAGATTAAGAAGGCCGGATATATCCCCATAAGCGCCTCCATTGCCAGCGAGCCCCACTATCTTTTCGAATACTTTGTATACAACAATTCCGTTAACGGAAGTCAGGGGGAACTGCCAAAGGAAGTAGGGGATGATGCCTACAAAGCCTGGGAGGCGGGCCTTACTCAGTTCAGGGACGTGTATCAGGCCGGATATTTCTCTCCGGATGCGCTGTTTTGCGATGATGCCACCTGCTTTAACAGATTCCTTAACAACGAGGCGGCTTTCTGCATAAGCGGGTCATGGATGATTCCCACAATTCTGGCGGAGAAATCCAGTAAGGCAACAAACTATGGCGTAACCTTTGTTCCGGGTACTGACGCAAGAAAGAATACGGAAATGATAGGCGGCTTCTCATCCGGCTGGTACATTTCAAAGAAGGCCTGGGATGACCCCGGCAAACGGGATGCTGCGGTCAAATTCGTTGAATATATGACCAAGAATTCGATTATAGAAAGCTTTGCTACAATAACTTTGGGGGCCACATCCTTAAAGGGAAAGGCCCAGTATATCGACACAACTTATTCCACTATCCAGAAGTCGGCTGCCAGCATGCTTGAGAAGAAGACAGGGCTTGTTCCGGCAGTGCAGGATAAGGTGGATGCCACAGTTCGTTCCCCTTTAATGGATTCGATTCAGGATATCGTTTCCGGCAAAACACCGGTAAAGAGGGTTCTTGACAAATTCATTGAGAGTGAAAAGAGGATAAATTAATGTATAAGGTTGTAATCGTAGATGATGAACATATAATTGTTGAAGGTCTGTCCAAGGGAATCGATTGGGCCAAGTATAACTGTGAGGTAGTAGGTACCGCAGGAAGCGGTGAGGAGGGCATGGAGCTCATAAGAGAGCTTTCCCCCGACATCCTCTTTACGGATATCTGTATGGGCGAAATGGATGGCCTTACCATGGTTGCGGGAATAAGATCCGAGTTTCCCAATCTTCAGGTGACCATCCTTACAGGCTACCGAGACTTTGAGTATGCTCAAAGGGCCATAAGACTTGGGGCTTCCAGGTTCCTTTTAAAGCCTTCAAAGATGGAAGAGTTAATAGAGGCAATTGGCGGAATGACAGCCAAGCTTGATCTGATTAAACCCGGTGAACCTGCAGATGAGGGCGATGAGGAAACCGACGCAGCAGCATCCAGCTATGTGGTTACCAGAGCTTTAAACTACATGGAGAAGAATTACAAGGAGAAGCTTAGACTTGTAGATGTGGCGGAGAAGTGTTTTGTGAGCCAGTGGCATTTAAGCAAACTTCTAAATAAGTATGTGGGGATTGGCTTTTCAGATGCTTTGAACAGGATTCGAGTGAAGAAGGCTGAGGAGCTTTTGATGGATCCGACCTTGAGAGTAAGCGACATAGCCGAAATGGTAGGATTCATAGATATGGCCCATTTCTCCAGGGTATTTAAGAAGTGGGCAGGGTGTTCTGCAAATGAATATAGAAATAAGCAAAAATAAAGTGCAGCCCATTGGGCTGCACATTTTTTATAGGTTCTGTTTCATATCGGCGATTACCCAGTTCCCGTTCTCCAAAACGTAGTAGTAACGCTGGTTGGTAATGTCGACTCTGTCTTCTCCTGTACGTGTCAGGTGGAGGTTCTTCTCGAAGTAAACATCTACATAGAAGAAGCTGTCTGTTACAGGAGTGTAATTTGTAACTGATTCATTGGCAAATACCGGCTCGGTGTGAGCGGAGTAGAAGCCCATATCTTCGCATCTGTAAATCTCAGCAGGTCCGAAGAAGTAAGAATCGCTTGTAAACATGGGTCTTAGACAATTGATGGATGTAAAGCATCCGGGAAGGTCGCCTGAGAAAAAGTTTGTGTAGTCTTCGGCATACTTAAGAACCAGAGCCTGTAAGTCTGCAGGCATATCGGCTGTAGCGAAGTCGGCCGTGTAGGTTGAACCATCGAGTTTGCTTTCAACTTCGTTTCCTTTCGCATCTGTGATCTTGACTTCAGGTGCAAACATAAGACCGTCAACTCTGTATTCCGCCATGGTGGGTACTTCCACGTAAGCGGCAACGTTCTCGAAATCTTCAATCTGAGCGCTTGCATCCACAAGTTCGGATTCGGCAAGCTCAATTCCGTTAACGTAAACCTTATAATCTGAAGGGACCTTAATGGTAACTCCCGTGTCACCTGTTTCAAAGTTGGGGGTGACATTCTCGATAGCCCAGGTCTGGGCAGTAAGCAGAAGCATCATGGGCTCCTGTGAAGTTGCCTTAAGAGTTACAGTTCCGATGGATTTGTCCCCTGCATAGAGATTGAAGATGGGGCGGGTTCCGGTAGAACCTGCTGCTTTTTCAAAGGTAATCTCTTTGCCGTCAAGACTCTTAAAGTATGTATCCTTGAGGATGGTTGCGGATTCGAAACGTGAACCGCTTCCAAAATCAAAGTTCTCAAGTTCTCCGCTTGAAAGCTCCTTTGCGATATCTGCAATTACGTTCTCGGGCTGAGATGCCTCGTATTTTACCAGACATTTCTTACAGTAGAGAATAACTGCAAGCCAGCCGCAAACCATAAGGGATACAAAAACAATGTACAAAGGCCAGAAAACGGATTTCTTTTTCTTTGGTGCATCAATATATCCGTAATCTCTGCCGTTAAAGCCGTTGTTACGGCTTCTTTTCTTTCCGGATTTCTTTTTGGGACGCTTCTCTTCGTAGTATTCCTCTTCGTAGTATTCGTCGCCGTTTTCGTTGTAATATTCGTCTTCGTAGTACTCGCCGTCCTCGTAATACTCACCTTCGTAGTATTCGCCGCTTTCTGCATAGGAGGGCTCTTTATCGAAGTCGATCATATCCATGTCGTCATCTTTTCTCATCTTTCACAGCTCCTTTCCGATTACTTTGTTACCACAAAAGCTGTGGGAAGACGCCAGGATGAGGTAGAGTAGTAAAGGGTTACACTGGTCATCTCATACTGTCCGTTATAGTACATGGAGGAGGAACTTCCGCCGTCTAAGTTGGCAGCGTTTACAGCACCGTAATCCTGCATGATTCCGATGATGTCGGCAGCGGTTGCACCAAGGTGTCCGCCGGCGCCTCGACCGTCACATACAAGGAATAAAACTGCACCGTCGGCACGCTGTCCGATGGCGGTTCTGGGGTTGGCTCCGGAACCGGAACCTGTAATCTGTGTAGCTTCTCCGTTGACAATTAACTTAGTAAAGTGGTTGTTGTCTGTTCCGTTCAGATCCTTGAAGCAGACAGCGTCCATAATCTCGTTTTCTTCTACAACCTTCTGTGCGTTCTCGGGAGAGAAGTTTGAGATGTCTTTTATAACAAGCTTATGCTCCTTGGAAAAACCAACAAGCACATCGCCGTTTTCAGGCTGGTTAAACTGAATTTCGCCCTGGCATACAACAACGCCCTTGGGACGTCCGCCCCAGTTTCCTGAGGACTCGTATTCACCACCGTTTATACCTGCAAGGTAGTCACCCTCGGTAACAAGTTCTTCGAGAGTCTTACCATCTTTGCTGTGGTTAAGATCGGACCAGGGATAGATGGTGGTGGAAGTAACTCTTGAAGGATCCTTGATAACCATCATCTTTGCGAAGAATGTACGTCCGGTAATCTCATCGATTCTGATACCGTTCTCGTCGAATTCTTCCTCCGTATCGGCTGCTTCGGGGTCATCGGAAATAACAATCAGATCCGTGTCGACCTCGGCATCATTATGAATCATTCCGTTGGACTGGGTGTACTGCTCAATCTCCTCCTCGGAGAAATACCATTTGGCAAGGAACTTAAGAGCTCCTGTCTCAAGCATTGTGGTTACGAACATCTGCTTGGCGCTTTCGCTGGGGCCATTACAGATGGTGTAGAGTGTAAGATGTGCACCCAACGCAGTAACGACAATAAAACTTCCCAGAACAAGGAAAATTCTTCCTATTACTTTTCCGGCTTTCATTGATATATTTACCTCACTGATTACATTTATTACTTATTTAAATACCCATTCCTGCTGAATCCTGAAACTGAACAGGAAAAGAAGGATGTCCACGATAAGCTTGAGTACTGCCTCAAGTCCGGTACCGGCATCAAACACTGTGCTAAGTAAGAATACCAGTCCGTAAGAAACGCTCACCTGACATACGGCCAGGATGTAGTAGCGAAGCATGGAGCGGCGCTTCTTTGTCTTTGATTTGAAGACGAGCTTTCTGTTTACCGTGTAATTATATAAGGAAGATACCGTTCTTGCAACGAAGGTTGCAATGAAGAGCTTAGTACTCTTTGGCATCGTAGATGTAAGCATTATATTAAGGAAATTAAAAATTCCGTAGTCAATGGCAAATGCCGACATGGAACTTAGAAAAAACCTGAAAATGTTCTTAAAGATAATGCGGTAAATCTTAAAGGAATCCCTGAAGGGATGGAAGTGACTTGATGCATTCTCTTCTATATATACTGTCTCAATGGTTTCCTCAACCCACTTAAGTCCTGCTCTGTCCAATGAGAAAAACATCTCGGTCTCATATTCGAACCGGTCACCCTTGGTCTCTATGAGAACAGGAAGGAAGGACATGGGAAAAGCACGAAGACCGGTCTGGGTATCCGTGATTTCCATTCCGCATAAATGCTTAAATACAAATCTTGTTATCTTATTTCCGTTCTTGCTCTTAAAGGGAACGGAAGGATCGTTGAAGTCTCTGCAGCCCAGGACCATCTTGTCCTTTTCGGCTATAAGGCGCCTGGAGCAGTTGGCCATATCCTTCGGGGTGTGCTGGTTGTCGCCGTCAACTGTGATGGCACCGGCCATATCGGGAAGGTTTGCCAGTATATATTCAAAGGCCGTCTTTAAGGCACGACCTTTACCTTTGTTAACCTCATGGGTAAGTACAGTGACCTCGGGATGCTTTGCTGCCTCCTCAAAACGGGCCACATGATTTTCGTCGCTGCCGTCATTTACCAAAACCAGGTGAGTGAAGCCTTCATTGATGGCTCCGTCTACAACCATGTTTAGCTTTTCATCCGGGTTAAGGGATGGTATAATGACAACGACGCTTGATATATCACTCATCAATTGTTTCCTCTTTATATATGTAACATTTGGTGCATTGCCGTCATGCAACAGTATAACAAATTCATTTCAAAAGTAAAAGTATGAAAAACGTAGGATTTTCTTAATTCTTTTTCGAAATAAATGTTGACAATGACGATTCGAAGTGTTATTCTATTCTAGCGTGTGAAGCGTGAAAACAAAGCAGAGTATCCACTCTCACCTTACGGCAACAGGGCTTGTAAGCGTTAACATTGAAGATATCTCGTGATTTTTCGGGTTTATTTTTGGTTCGGTGGATAATTTGCTATCCACTTTTTTTTATTCATTTTTGGAGGGTACGACAATTAGCGAAACATTAATTAATGAACAGATTCGTGAGAAGGAAGTGCGTGTTGTAGGCGCAGACGGAGAGCAGCTCGGAATTATGTCCGGCAAGGAAGCTCAGAAGCTTGCAGATGATGCAGAGCTTGATCTTGTAATGATTGCTCCCACAGCTAAGCCGCCTGTAGTTAAGATTGTTGACTACGGTAAGTACAAATATGAACAGCTTCGTCGTGAGAAGGAAGCAAAGAAGAAACAGCACACAACTGAGGTTAAGGAGATTCGTTTGTCTCCCAACATCGATACCAACGATTTGAATACCAAGATGAATGCTGCAAGGAAGTTCCTTACAAAGGGTGACAAGGTTAAGATCACTCTTCGTTTCAGAGGACGTGAGATGGCTCACATGAACAGTTCCAAGCACATTTTGGATGACTTCGCCGAAGGCCTTGCCGATATCGCAGTAGTGGATAAGGCACCCAAGGTTGAGGGAAGAGCAATGACAATGTTTTTAACTGAAAAGAGATAACTTTTGTTCTCAACAACAGTTAAAATAGATTAAGTTCAGTACAGGAGGAATATGTTATGCCCAAGATGAAAACCAGCAGAGCAGCTGCAAAGCGTTTTAAATTAACAGGAAATGGAAAGTTAAAGAGAAACAAAGCTTATAAGAGCCATATCCTTACCAAGAAGACAACAAAGACAAAACGTAACTTGAGAAAGCCTGCTATGACAGACGCTACCAACGTTAAGAACATGAAGAAGATTTTGCCTTATCTCTAAGATAGGGTTTTACGATTTTGGATTAAGGAGGAATAATTATGGCACGTATTAAAGGCGGTTTAAACGCTAAGAAGAAACATAATAGAGTATTAAAGCTTGCAAAGGGATTCAGAGGAGCTCGCTCCAAACAGTACAGAGTTGCTAAGCAGTCTGTAATGAGAGCTCTTACATCCAGCTATGCAGGCCGTAAAGAGAGAAAGCGTCAGTTCAGACAGCTTTGGATCGCACGTATCAATGCAGCAGCAAGAATCAACGGACTTTCATACAGCAAGTTCATGTATGGTCTTAAGCTTGCAGGTGTTGATATGAACAGAAAGATGCTTGCTGAGATGGCAGTAAATGATGCTGATGGATTCAAGACATTGGCAGAGCTCGCTAAGAGCAAGATCGCTTAATAGTGAAAAAGTAAGGCGCCAACTGCACCTATTCGGTGTAGATGGCGCCTTTTTTATTTGCTTCGAATATCCTTTGGCCGTCCCTGTAGACCATGAGCTTTGATAAGGGAAGAGGTGTCCAGTCTTCGATGACGACAATGTCGTCAAGATCGTGGAGAGCCTTTAAGGGTGCGGTGGAGAAGAGAGTGGCAGTGTTGTCGTTTCTCTTAACCGTGGCAAAATAAAGAGTTGATTTCATGTTAGTATGCACATATGTGTTGATTCCATCATAAAACATGAGATTGAGCTTATTATTCGGTGTCATGTCCCTTATGGTGTCCGAGAGAACCTTAGGCAGCTCTTTATCAGGCACATCATTGACCACTTCAGTCAAATACCATAAAATACGCTCACTGTCAGTTGCTCCAAGCTGTGATTCCTTATAATCATCAAGCCTTGGGAAATCAAAGACAGTACCGTTATGCATGAAGGTCCAGACCCTCCCGAGACCATCTGTCTTTCTGAAAGGGTGGGCGTTTTCATAGATCATGCTTCCCTTTGTGGCCTGTCTTATGTGAGCAAACATATTCGTGGTCTTATAGGGAGAGGAGATCAGCTTTTTTACCAGAGTACTCTCGTAGGCAGGGAGGGGCTCCTTGATGATTTCATCCTTGTCTATATTGAATATTCCCCAGCCGTCGGGATGCTCCGTGGAGTGGGAAAAGAACTCCTTTAAGCAGGGGGTAAGGTTTAATTCAATTTTTCCGTTTAATCCAAATAGTTCACACATGGGAATATGGTAGCATTGCAGACTATGGAAATCAAGAACAGAAAATGTTATAATTTTATGTTGAGTGAGATAACTCGAAATAAAGTTTTACTGAAAGGATTGCTATGGGAAAAATTTCGGATTTGGAACCTAAGAAGGTGTTTGAGTTTTTTGAGAAGCTCTGCAGCATCCCTCACGGTTCCTTTAATATTGACAAAATAAGTGATTATCTGGTGGGTTTCGCAAGCGAGAGGGGCTTGAAGGTTATACAGGACGAAGCCAAGAACGTTATTATATTTAAGGACGCCACCCCGGGCTATGAGAAGGAAGAACCTGTTATTCTCCAGGGTCACATGGACATGGTGGCTGTTAAGAAGCCTGATTGCGACATCGACCTTGAAAAGGACGGTTTAAGAGTTGCCCACGACGACAAATATGTTTTTGCCGAGGGAACAAGCCTTGGCGGAGACGATGGAATAGCGGTTGCCTATTGCCTGGCACTTCTTGATTCCGATGACATCCCTCATCCTGCCCTTGAAGTTGTTATTACGGTTAATGAGGAAGTGGGAATGGACGGAGCCAAAGCTCTCGACTGCTCACCTCTCAAAGCCCGCAGAATGATTAATATCGATTCTGAGAGCGAGGATGCTTTCTGCGTAAGCTGCGCCGGCGGTGCAAGAATTGACTGCCGAATACCCGTTATCTGGAGCCACAATAAGGGCGTTCCTTACATGATTGTAGTAGGCGGCCTTGTGGGCGGACACTCAGGTGAGGAGATTAACAAGGAACACGGAAATTCCAACGTCCTCATGGGCAGACTTCTTTATAAGCTGGTAAAAAACTGCGATATCTCCCTTTGCAAACTTGAGGGTGGTCTTGCGGACAATGCCATTCCCAGGGAGACTGTTGCCAACGTTCTTATCAAGTCCTCCGATATCGAAAAGATGGAAGAAATCGTCGCAGATTTTGGCGAGGAGATAAGAAACGAGCTGGGAGACAAGGATCCCGACGTTACCGTTACCTGCGGAATTATTTCCGGAGATATGGAATATGAGAGAAGCGTTGGAAGGGAAAGCCTTCGTACCGCTCTTTCCTATATGAATATAATGCCCAACGGCGTCATCAGTTACAGTGCTGAGTTTAAGGGACTTCCTGAGACATCCCTTAACATGGGTATCCTTAAGCTGGATGACTGCCTCTGCCCTGAATTCTCAGTTCGAAGCTCAGTTGGCAGCGCCAAGGACAATCTTCTTACAAGACTGTCAGCAATTACCGAGGCTTCAGGCGGAAGCGTTACCGTAAGGGGCGAGTATCCCGGATGGCAGTACAGAAAAGAATCTCCTTTAAGAGATAAGATGGTTCGTATATATAAGGAAGTATTCGGTCACGACGTTAAGGTTGAGGTTATTCACGCCGGTCTTGAGTGCGGTGTTATCTCTTCCAAGATCGATGATTTCGACTGCGTATCCATCGGACCCAACATGCTTAACATTCATACCACTGAGGAGCATTTGGACATTGCTTCCACAAAGAGAATGTGGGAGTTCCTGCTTAAGGTATTGCAGGAAAAAGACTGAATATAATCGATTTTTTGAAAAATAAAACAACTTTTCAAAAATACTTGATTTCACGCGAAAGGTATTATATAATAAATTTCGCGTCACGGGGTGTGGCTCAGCTTGGTTAGAGCGCCGTCTTAGGGAGGCGGAGGTCGCGAGTTCGAATCCCGCCACTCCGACGACAAGGTCTTGAACTTCTTGTTCAAGACCTTTTTTATTGCTATGTGCAGTTTGGGGACAGCTTTTTGCACCTTGACGCATTCCCCCGTGGGTTAGTAAACTATATAGTGGTGTTAAATATAACTTGGGGGTTACAGTTATGTTTCATAAAATTGGCAGGCGATTGATGGCCTGTTTATGTCTTTTTACAGTTTTTTTGCTAGCGATGGGCTGTCAGGGGGTTGAAGAGCCCCAGAACGAGCCTGCGTTGCTTTTGGGATTCAGCCAGGTAGGATCGGAGAGCGCCTGGAGAATTGGCAATACAAGGGACATTGAGAATAAGGCTGAGGAATGCGGAATCGGCCTTATGCTTGAGAATGCCAATCAGAAGCAGGAGAACCAAATCGCAGCAATCAGGCGTTTTATCGCCTATCAGGTAGATGTTATCGCTTTTTCTCCAATTGTTGAGGAGGGGTGGGATAACGTTCTTTCAGAGGCTAAGGAAGCCGGAATTCCCGTAATATTGGTTGACAGAGATATCAGCACTTCAAAGGAAGGCCTTACAGCCTGCCTTATTGGCGCGGATTTTTATAATGAAGGAGTTATGGCTGCGGAATACCTTATCAGAAAGGCGGACAGCCTGGGGCTTGAGAAGGTAAACATTGTTGAGATAACAGGAACCGAGGATTCAACACCCATGCGTCAAAGACAGGCGGGCTTTATGGATACCATCAAAGACGATGAGAGGATGGTTATTTTAGAGAGCATAAACGGTGATTTCTTAATAAGCCGCGGAAGAGAGTGCATGAAGTACCTGATTGAGAAGTATGGGGACGAGATAGATGCAGTGTACAGCCACAACGATGAAATGACTTTAGGTGCGTTGCCTGAGATTGAAAAAGCAGGCTTTGCTCCGGGAGAGGATATGATTATCATCTCCATCGATGGCGGACAGGATGCCATTAATGTCCTTAAAGAGGGAAAGATTAACTGCGTTGTCGAGTGTACTCCCATGCTTGGAGAAGAGCTTATGGAGACAGCCAGAAAGCTTAAAGCCGGTGAGGAAGTAGAGAAGGTCATTCACCCTGAGGAACAGTATTTTTCCGATGAAATGGATTTGACCGGGCTTGCTCCCAGAGGATACTAGGCCATGGAAAAAGTTAAAAAGGAAAAAAGCATAATCGGGCAGATTAACGATATGTCCCACAAGCTTGTGTTTTTGCTTGTGATTCCTATTTTCATAAGCCTGGTACTTATGCTTGTCTATGCCGCAAAATATAATAATGCCATTGCCAGAATGGAAACCATCGCAAGCCTCAAAAACGTGGTGTCAGAGGAGATTCCCGGCAGCGTCTGGAATATTGTCAGCGGACGGGACACCATAAGGGAAAGCGGAATTTATTCCACCATTCATAACGTGGAGGATACCATAGAGGCGGTAACGGCTGATACAGGGCAGGAAAACAGCCTGTCTTTGGTGATTGCCGGGCGAACCATGAAGACTCTGGAAAACTATGTTGACATGATAAGGGACAACATAGAAGCAGAGGTTCCGGTGGTTGAGAACGAGGAAATCTTTAATGAGATAAGGGACGTTTCGACTCTGGTTGACAGTATGTTAAACGAATATATTGCCGGAGAGATTGACTCCACCGGCCGAATGAGTCTGACCTTAAGGCCCATTATTTTCGCAACAGCTCTGGCTGAGTGTATTATAGTAGTCCTTGCCCTTATTATAAGAAACCGGGCAATGAAGAAGACTGCCAACTTTGTAAGAGGCCCCATCGAAAGTCTTGAGCAGGTTTCAGAGAGGCTGGCGGAAGGTGCGCTGGAGGCCAGAATTCCCGCTACTGAGGTTACGGAACTTCGCAACCTGACCATTCAGGTTAACACCATGGCGGACAGACTTGAGACCATGATGAAGAAGAGCCTTCAGGACGAAAGAAACCTGAGAAAGGCAGAGCTGAGGACTCTTCAGGCTCAGATTAATCCCCACTTCCTGTATAACACTTTGGATGCCATCGTATGGAAAGCGGAAGCCGGGGAAAAAGACGAAGTTATCTCCTTAACAAGCGCTTTAAGCGACTTTTTCCGCATAAGCTTATCCTCAGGTGCTGACTGGATACCTTTAAGCCAGGAGAAGAAGCATATTGAAGGATACTTAAGAATTCAGCAGACCAGGTACAGAGATATTATGCGTTATGAGATTGATATCCCTGACGAAATCGGTCATTACTATATATTAAAGCTTCTGCTTCAGCCTTTGGTTGAGAACGCCCTTTACCATGGAATCAAGGGTAAAAGAGGGGGAGGAACCATTAAAGTCAGTGCGAGACTTGAGGATGATATGCTCCTTTTCTCGGTCAGAGATACGGGCCAGGGCATGACAGAAGAACAGATTGAAAGCTTAAGGGAGCGCATGAAGAAGGGACAGCCTTCCATAAGCGAACATTCCGGAGGCTTCGGCCTTGTAAACGTCAACCTTCGAATCAGACTTTACTATAACCAGGTTGACGGTTTAATGATTACAAGCGACGCAGGCGGCACAGAGGTAAGCTTTAAGGTGCCCAGTCGTACAAGAGAAGGGATTTTGGAACATGAAAGTATTTCTGGTTGATGATGAGATTGTTGTGAGAGAGGGGATAAGAGAGTCCTTTCCCTGGGATGACAGCCCCTACACTCTGGTGGGAGAGGCTCCCGACGGCGAAATGGCAATCCCCATGATAAGAGACACCAACCCTGACATAGTTATTACTGATATTAAGATGCCCTTTATGGATGGAATTGAGCTTTGCAGGCTATTAAGAAGTCAGCTGCCCTGGATTGGAATCATTGTCCTAAGCGGCTATGACGAGTTCGAGTACGCCCGTCAGTGCATCCAGCTTGGAGTGAGAGAGTATCTTCTAAAGCCCATAAATGCCGAGGATTTAAGGCAGGCCCTTGATAAGGTAAGCGGTCTTTTAAAGGAAGAGAGACGCACCAGAGAGCATGCGGAAAGCTTAAGGGCCCGCACGGAAAGCGACACAAGATTTCTTAGGGAAAAACTGCTGGGATCTCTTTTCTCGGAAGACGCCATGGAGGAGGACGCTGTCAGTGCCCTTGAGCAGTTAAGAACCATGGGCTATTCCGTTCATGCACCTTTCTATGTCGTTATTGATGCGGCCTTTTCCTCTGTTGACAAGGGTCAGCCCATATCTGAGGATCTGGCTTTAAGCAGCTCAGGAAGTATTTTTGCCACAAAAAGCAGAACCGGATCCAGAATTCTGGTTCTTGGGGACACAGTGGCAGATGCGGAGGAAAGAGTTTATGCCGCTGCCACATCTCTTGCCCAGGAGCTTGAGCGTGCAGGATGCGAGACCATAAGAATCGGTATCGGCGACATCGTGGATAAGCCCGGTGACATTTTCAAAAGCTTTAAGGCTGCAAGACATATAAGACATATTCTTGTGGAAAAAAATGATGCGAAAGCTCTTATCTTCGGCACCCGTGAAATGGGTGATACTCCAACAGACAAGAAGTCTTCGGCGGTTATAAGTGAGGCAAAGCTTTACATGTCCAAGAACTTTACTGACTCTAACCTCATGCTTCAGGATGTGGCCAGGGCGGTAAATATGAGCAACAGCCGTTTTTCCACAGTATTCTCCCAGCAAAACGGCCAGACCTTCACCGAGTATCTTATTTACTTAAGGCTTAAGAAGGCCAAGGAACTGCTAAGAACAACTGATAAGAGAAGCTCCCAGATTGCTTTTGATGTGGGCTATAATGACGCCCATTACTTCAGCTATATTTTCAAAAAGAATGTGGGAATGACACCCTCAGAATACAGGGCACAGAATTCCTGACAAAATAAAAATTAACCTGAATAAAATAATTCTTAACCTTCTCAAAAAAGTCAATATAATTTTGAACTTTGTCAAAATGAATATTGATTTACTGATAAAAGCAAACTCTGTAACATGTTATCTGTAAGCGGTCAATAGTGACCAAAGATTAAAAGGAGGAGCTTTTATATGAGAAGGTTTTCTAAAGTAGTAGCATTAGCATTGGTACTCGTTATGGCGCTTTCACTTTGCGCATGTGGTGCCGGGGGCAAAAAGGCGGGCGGAAAGATTACAGTTGGTGTAGTTAACAATCCCCCTTCAGAGTCAGGTTATCGTGAAGCCAACGTTAAGGACATGGAGTCAGTTTTCTCAGAGGCTAACGGATACGAGCTTAAAGCATTCTACAGCTTAAAGAATGATGAGCAGCTTCAGGCAGCTCAGGGCTTCATCACAGAAGGTGTTGATTATCTCCTTATTTCAGCAGCTGAGACAACAGGCTGGGACGAAGTTCTTACAAAGGCTAAAGAGGCAGGTATCAAGGTTTACCTCTTCGACCGTATGATTGACGTTGACCAGAGCCTTTATGAGGCAGCAGTTGTTTCCGACATGGCTAAGGAAGGTGAGACAGCAGTTAACTGGCTTCTTGACCAGAAACTTCCTGAGTACAATGTAATCCACATTCAGGGTGCTATGGGTTCTGACGCTCAGATCGGCCGTACAGGCGCTCTTGATGCTCAGTTCGCAGCAGGCACAATGAAGAAGGTTGTTCAGCAGACAGCTACATGGGACGAGGCAGAAGCTAAGAAGATCGTTGAGTCAGTTATCAACAGCGGTGAAGACTTTAACGTAATCTACGCTGAGAACGATGGTATGGCTAAGGGTGCTGTTGCAGCACTTGACGAGGCCGGCATTACTCACGGTGTTGACGGTAAGGTTGTTGTTATGGGATTTGACTGCAACAAGTGGGCTTTAAGAGAGCTTCTTGCTAAGGCATGGAACTACGATGGACAGTGTTCACCTTTCCAGGCTCAGATCATCAGCGATTTGATTAAGAGCGGCAACGCACCTTCATCCAAGATCATCATCAACGAGGAGAAGGGCTTTGATGCAACCACACTTACTCAGAGCGATATCGATACCTACGGTTTGGGTGAATAATCCTTTAGATTGATCTAATGGCGCAGCCCGGTTGAATACAAATCGACTTGGCTGCGCTTTTTGCTAAGTGAATTCCGCAAAAGGAATTCTAATCAGACGAGGAGGTAACAGTATGCAGGACGAATGCTTACTGAAACTGCGTGGAATTGAAAAGAGTTTCCCGGGTGTGAGAGCATTGCACAATGTGGATTTTACCTTGAGAAAAGGTGAGATTCATGCTCTCATGGGCGAGAACGGCGCAGGCAAATCTACCCTGATTAAGATTCTTACCGGCGTATATCAGATGGATGCGGGCAGCATTACCATTGAGGGGGAGAGTGTAAATATCCACTCGCCGCAGGATGCGCAGAATAAGGGAATCAGTACAGTTTATCAGGAAATAACCCTTTGCCCCAATCTGACGGTTGCAGAGAATATGTATATCGGCAGAGAGAAGAGCAGTTGGGTAAAACAAAAAGAGTATGAGACCAAGGCAGATGAGATTCTAAAGAGCCTTGGAATACCCGCAAGAAGCAGTCAGCAGCTCGGAAGCTGCTCATTGGCGGTTCAGCAGATGGTTGCCATCGCCAGAGCAGTGGATATGAACTGTAAGGTTCTGATTCTTGACGAGCCCACTTCATCTCTTGATGACAAAGAGGTTAACATGCTCTTTAGTCTTATGAGAGATTTGAAGTCAAAGGGCGTAGGAATTATATTTGTTACCCATTTCTTAGAGCAGGTTTATGAGGTCAGCGACAGAATTACCGTATTGAGAAACGGTGAGTTCGTTGGTGAATATCTTACCAAAGAGCTTCCCCAGGTACAGCTTGTTGCCAAGATGATGGGTAAGGAACTGGATGAATTAAACAGTCTTTCAGATGCCGAAGACCGTGAGGAAGGTGTGGGCGAAGTGCTTTATGAGGCTGAAGGCCTTTCAAGTACAGAAACCAATCCCTTCGACTTCAAAATCAGAAGAGGAGAAGTTAACGGTTTTACCGGGCTATTGGGATCGGGCCGAAGCGAGAGCGTAAGAGCAATATTCGGTGCCGACAAGGTCAATTCCGGCAAAGTCAAAATCAACGGCAAACCTGTTAAGATTACAAAACCCATTGATGCCATGAAAAACGGTATCGGCTATCTGGCCGAGGACCGCAAGCGCGACGGCATCATTCCGGATTTAAGCGTTAGAGAGAATATTATCCTGGCATTACAGGTTATGAACGGCTTCTTTAAGCCTATAAGCCGCAGCGAGTCAGAGGCTTTTGCGGACGAGTATATTAAGGCACTGAATATAAAGACAGCCAGCGCGGAGACCCCTGTTGGATCTTTAAGTGGCGGTAATCAGCAGAAGGTTATCCTTGCCAGATGGCTTCTCACCCATCCCGATTATCTGATTCTCGATGAGCCTACCCGTGGTATTGACGTAGGTACCAAACTTGAGATTCAGAAGCTTGTTTTAAAACTTGCCAAGGAAGATGTGAGCGTAACCTTTATTTCTTCCGAAGTGGAAGAGATGCTTCGAACCTGCTCACGCCTTATTGTTATGCGCGACAGACACATTGTCGGAGAACTTAAGGGCGCGGACCTTAATCAGGCCCAGGTTATGAAAACTATAGCGGGAGGTGAGGCATAATCATGAAGGAAAATAAGAAGAGATTCCTTAAGGGCGGACTGGGACAGCTTACGATTCCCGTTATTGCAGTTGCTCTTTTGGTGATTTTTAACCTCATTAGAGATCCCGGATTTTTCAGTATCAGTATTACCCACAACAATTACGGTAACGCAGTTCTTGCGGGTAACCTTATAAGTATTATCAATGGCGCCAGCGAGCTTGCCATTCTTGCAATCGGCATGACTCTCGTTACGGCGGCAACAAAAGGACAGGATATCAGTGTGGGTGCGGCAGCAGCCATTGCCGGAAGTGTGTTTGTTAAGGTTCTGAAGTCTGCATCGTCTATATCGGTGGGAACCGTGATTCTTGCGTTCCTCTGTGCTGCCGTTGTGGCGATGCTCTTTGGTGCCTTCAACGGAACACTGGTTGCGGTATTTGGCATTCAGCCAATGATTGCCACATTGATTCTCTATACCTGCGGACGTTCCATCGCCTACTGGATTAACGGCGGTGCAACTCCCACAGTGGAGAGCCCCATTATTTCCGCAATCGGAAGCTTTGCACCGGGAATTCCCATTCCCATGCCGGTTATCATCGTCATAGTTGTAACCATATTGTTTAAGCTTTTGTTCCACTTCACATCTCTTGAAATCCTCACTCAGTCGGTTGGTATCAACCAGAGTGCAGCGAGATTAAACGGTATCAACACAACTTTCATTAAGCTGTTATCATTTATTCTCCTTGGAGTCTGCGTTGCGGTTTCGGGATGTATCGGAGTAAGCAGACTTGGACTTATTAACCACGAGACTTTGCTTCTTGATGTGGAGATGGATGCCATCCTGGCAGTTGCCATCGGCGGAAACAGTCTTGGCGGCGGTAAGTTTAAGATCAGCGGAAGTATTATCGGTGCTTATGTAATTCAGATGTTAACCATCACTCTTTATGCAATGAAGGTTTCATCCACCGATGTTAAAGCCTACAAGGCAATCGTCATTGTTCTTCTGGTTGTTATCGGTTCACCGGTTGTTAAACAGCGCTTCCAGAAGTTCATGGGAAACCTTAAAAAAGGCAAATCTGAGACGAAGGGGGTGGAAGGCGCATGAAATTCTTTAAGAACAAAAGAAAAGAACCTTTAACAGACACCCAGCTTCTCATGACCATTACCATCTGCATATTCGTTGCAATGTATTTATTGGCAATGCTTCTTTTGCAGGGCGGATTCTTACATGCACAGCAGATATTTGACCTGTTAAATGATAACGCAAGTCTGATTATTGTTTCCTGCGGTCTGACCATAGTAATGATCGGAGGCGGCATCGATATCAGTGTAGGAGCGGTTACCTCCCTTGTAACCATGAGTTCAATCCTATACTTAAACGGCGGAGGAAATGTGTTTATGTCAGTTCTTCTGTCCCTTGGAATCGGGCTTGCCTTCGGTCTTGTACATGGATTCTTAATCAGCTACCTTGAGATTCAGCCCTTTATCGTAACTCTTGCCGGAATGTTCTTTGCAAGAGGTATGACAACAATCCTCTCAGTTAACCCTCAGAAGATTGATAATGAAGCTTTCAATGCAGTAAGAGAATCCAAGATTGAAATTCCCTGGCTTGGTTATGTGGCCAAGAACGGAAACCTTGTTCCCGCAAGAATGGAGCTTGGTGTTGTAATTGCTCTTGTATGTGTGGCTCTTGTATTTGTGCTTTTGAAGTTCTTAAAGCCCGGACGTAATCTCTATGCAATGGGCGGAAACCAGACAAGTGCTCTTATGCTTGGAATCAATGTAAAGAGAACTCGCTTTATGAGTTACATCATAAGCGGCGTCTTAAGCGGAATTTCAGGATTCGTCCTCATGCTTCACACCGGAGCCGGAAACGCCACCAACGCAGCAGGAATGGAAATGAACGCCATCGCTTCATCAATCATCGGCGGAACCCTTCTTACAGGTGGTGTAGGTAACGTAATCGGAACCTTCTTCGGAACCCTTACACTTACTACAATCAAGAAAATCGTTGTATCCAGCGGCCTTAAAGATCCCTGGTGGCAGAGTATCACCACCGGCGGCATGCTTTGCTTCTTCATCCTTCTTCAAAGTATCGTTTTGAGCCGCAGAAATAAGAAATAACCCGGTATTCAGGAAGGCACCGGGGGCCTGCGGCCCTCGGTGCCTTTTTGATGCTGCTTTGGATGAGCAATTTTTAGGGTTTTGTACCCAGGCGGAGGGCGTACCACTTGATTTAGGTACAAGAAAATCAAATCGAACTTACTATTTCTTGGAAAAATGTACCTAAATCAGGTGAGCAAGAGAGTTTTAGGTACAGTTTTAAAGCGGACTGAAGCTAAATTCGCTTGTTTTTCCTCAAAAAGTGTACCCAGGCGGAGGCCTGAATTGGGGTTTTAGGTACAAAAAGCAAAAAACGGGATGCATTGTGATATACTAGCTTTATGGAAAAAAATAACAGCAAACAAACGAAATCGGCTTGCCCGGTGGTGGGACAGTGCGGGGGGTGTACCCTTCTTGATGTTCCATACGACAGGCAGCTTGAAAACAAAAAGAAATATTTGAATAAACTCCTTGGCAGTTACTGCAAGGTTGATGAAGTCATAGGCATGAAGAATCCGTTCCACTACAGGAACAAGGTTCATGCCGTTTTTGGCATGAGCAGGAAAAAGCCTGTCTGCGGTATCTACAAAGCAGGCTCCCACGACATTATTCCCGTAAATAATTGCTTAATCGAGAACGAGAAGGCGTCCGCAATCATCAAGACCATCGCAAAGCTTTGCCCTTCTTTCAAGATAAGAAACTATGACGAGGATACCGGCTACGGGCTCCTTCGTCACGTCCTTATAAGAGTGGGTCATAACAGCGGAGAAATAATGGTCACTCTGGTCATTGTATCTCCTGTTTTCCCCTCCAAGAACAACTTTGTGAAAGCTCTTACCAAGGAGCACCCGGAGATTACAACCATTGTCCTTAACATAAATGACCGCAGAACCAGCATGATTCTTGGTGACAGAGAGCAGGTTATTTTCGGCAAGGGCTATATCGTTGACAGCCTTTGTGGTAAAACCTTCAAAATCTCATCTAAGTCCTTCTACCAGGTTAACTCCACCCAGACAGAGGTGCTGTATAACAAAGCCATGGAGTTTGCCGGGCTCACGGGCAAGGAAAAGGTGCTTGATGCATATTGTGGCACAGGAACCATCGGCCTTATTGCTTCCGACAAGGCAAAAGAGGTAATTGGCGTGGAATCCAACAAAGATGCCGTCAAGGATGCTATTAATAATGCTAAGCATAATGGCGTAAAGAATGCCAGATTCATTGCTGCAGATGCCGGTAAATTTATGGTTGATGCTTCTGCTAAGGGAGAAAAGTTTGATCTTGTATTCATGGACCCGCCAAGAGCCGGTTCAGATGAGGCCTTTCTTTCTTCCCTTGAGAAACTTGCTCCAAAGAAAATTGTTTATGTATCCTGTAACCCTGAAACTTTGGCCAGAGACCTGAAGCACCTGACAAAGAACGACTACAGGGTAATAAAGGCTGTGGGCGTTGACATGTTTTCACAAACAGAGCATGTTGAGACTGTTGTCTGTCTTTCCAAGGGAGATGTCAAGAGTAAAAAGATCCGTGTGGAGTTCAGCCTTGAAGATATTGACACAGATGGATTCAAGAAGGGCGCAACCTATAATGCTATCAGGGATTGGATTAAAGCGAAGTACGGCTACCGGGTGACGAACTTGAACATCGCTCAAGTCAAGCAGAAACACGGAATCATAGAACGGGAGAATTATAATAAACCGAAGTCACCGGACAGTAAACAGCCTGGATGCCCGGAGGAAAAGGTGAAGGCTATTGAGGATGCCATGAGGCATTTTCAGATGATATGAACATAGTCATCCTGGCTTTTTTAACCATGAACTGATAAAGGTTTTTTTGTATATCAGGTTAGTATAGAATAATCCCTGAACGCGTCATTGCAGAATGAAGCCATTTCATCAATGGATTCAATCATACCTTCATCAAACCATACGATTATGATACGCTGAAAAGCAGCCTCTATAGCGAGATTCTTGTACCTGTTCATCCGGTTATTATTCGGATATAGTAAGTCAAAAACAGACTGGTTTTTGAAGAAATCTGCAAGAGTAATTTTTGCGTCCAAAATCGGTCTTATAAGATCAGCGTTGTCCTGCACTATTCTAAAGCACTCCTTGAACCACAGAAATGGATCATCTTTTAATTCCGGTCTGAGAAGCAGATTGTTTGAGGTTTCGGCGATTGCTTTACGGATGTCAACAAGAATATCTTCTTTTGTAGAGTAATTGCGGTAGAAGGCGGTTCTCGAGACACCGGATCGCGCAACAAGCTCCGTTATCGTAATCTTGTCCAAAGGTTTTTCTTTCATTAGCTGCATAAGGGCGGTTGTAAGACACTCCCGTGTCAGCTTGTTGGATTCTTCGTTATTTAAGCGAAGTACATTTTTCTCTTCAAGAATAGTTCTTTTCTCTTTCTTCATGATAGATAAATCCCTTTAAAAAACTGAATGCGACTTTACAGGAACACATCTTTTTGTCAAGTCCGGACAGATATCTGACAATCTGTTCAGTCCGTTTCGTGATCTATTGACTTTGTAACGATGCGACATTACACTTGTAACACCAAAACAAATATAACACCGAATCAGAAAATATGCAAGGAGGATTTGTATGGCAGGCGGATTGGACAGATTTTTTCATAATATAAACAGAAGAACAGCATCAAGGATAGTCAGCAGGACGATAGACAGCGTCAGGAATTCGGAAGATCGGAATCAGTCATATCTGAGTATTCTGAATTTTGCATCCCGGTATCTTAAAGAAGAACTGACATCGGATAATTATGAGCGGATAAAGGAAAGCATTCTCGATGAAGAGAATAAATATATAAATATCATCAATAATGTCATTGATGAAACAGATCCGGGGTATCTAAACAAAGTAATGCTGAACCTCGGGTATGAAGCTTTTTTGAACGGTACAAAGACTATACGTAAGAACAGGGTAAAGTATGGGTGTAACATCCCATGGCTGATTCTTTTTGATCCTACGGATGCCTGCAATATGCATTGCAAAGGCTGTTGGTCCGGTACATACGGTCATAAGGATATCTTAAGTTTCGATATCATGGATAAGATTGTAACAGAGGGAAATGAGCTTGGTGTGTATCTGTATATGATGACCGGCGGTGAACCTCTTGTGAGAAAGGATGATATCTTAAGACTTGCAGAAAAGCACTCGGACTCCTTCTTTGCTATTTACAGCAATTCAACACTTATAGACGAAGTGCTGTGCGAGAGGATCAAAGAGCTTGGCAATATCATTTTTCTTTTATCGGTTGAGGGATCAGAGGAGTCTAATGACGCGCGCCGCGGAGATGGACACTATAGCGCGGTAATGAGTGCGATGGATCTGTTTAAGAAAAACGGGATTCTATACGGCGTGAGCATATGCTATACGAGGGATAACATCGACAGTGTGACCAGTGATGATTTTATACATATGCTCGAGAATAAAGGTGCGCGGTTCGGTTTTTATTTCCATTATATGCCGACCGGCAAAAATGCGATCACTGAACTCCTTCCCACTCCGGATCAGCGTGCCTTTATGATCGAGCGTATTAGAGAGATCAGGAGATCAAAAGCGTATAGCTTCTATCCCATGGACTTTCAAAATGACGGACCTTATGTCGGAGGATGTATTGCTGGAGGACGCAATTATTTCCACATTAATGCCGCAGGAGATGCGGAACCCTGCGTGTTCATACATTATTCGAATGCCAATATACATGACAGCAGTATACTGGAAATCTTAAAAAGCCCGCTGTTCATGGCTTACCATGACAGGCAGCCTTTTAATGATAATCACTTGCGCCCGTGCCCGATGCTGGAGAATCCGGATGTCCTGAAAGAAATGGTGAGCACTACCGGAGCACACCAGACGAATAAAGAAAGTCCGGAGACGGCAGATGAATTGTGCGATAAGTGCTATGAATATGCGGCAAAATGGGCGCCTGTTGCGGACAGATTATGGTCAGATAAAAATCTATGAAGAAAGTGATGCGCTTCCTCCCGATCGTTGCGTGTCTGATATTTACGATCATAGCAGTTTGGAAGAGGGATGAATTGAGCGTTCAGAATATCAGCCGTCTTGTCACTGAAAATGTGGCATTGTCAGCATTGATCCTGCTTCTGCTATATGCATTGAAGAGCTTAAGCGTTGCGTTTCCCATAGCTGTACTCGAAGTGGTGGCCGGTATAGTGTTCCCGTTGCCGATCGCGCTGTTACTCAATCTCATTGGGATAGTTATTGTTCTGACCATTCCGTATCATATAGGTAGGCTTTCAGGGCATGATCTGGCAGATCAGATCATCGGACGAAATAAATGGCTGGAGCGGATAAGTGAATATCAATCGAAGAATGCCTTTTTTGTGTCTTTTCTCTTGAGGGTTATTGCAATTCTTCCCGGCGATATTGTAAGCATGTATCTGGGAGCCTCGGGAATACGATTTCCTCAATTTCTGACAGGATGTCTTTTGGGTGCACTGCCGAGAATGATAGCATACACAATAGCCGGAGACAGTATTATGACTCCAAATTCTCCCGCATTCATTATCTCTGTTTTGTTATCTGTTTTGCTGGCAGTGATCTCATTCGCAGTTCATTATCATTTGAACAGGCTTCATGATGAAGAATCGTAAGAAAAAAGGTGTTTTAGGATAAAACTCTTCCGGAGGGAAAAACCATATGGTTAATGACATTATAGACAGCAGTTTTGAATGGATATTTTGTAAGATAGTAAAATGTGAGTCCGAAGGATCAAATTGTGTAATCACATATAGCAGAAATATGGCGATAGAAAGTCTGCATTTTTCAGATGTGATATATTTTAATACCCCTGAAAAAACTATCGGACAGGAAATATACAAGCTTGAAATGCAGCCGGCCGGAAGTGGATATACACTATATCATATTGTTTATATGAAATCGGAAATGGCAGGCATTGTTATATTGGCAAAAGATTATTTCTGTACGGAAGAATTTGTAGATACTCGAAATATCACGACCAGACAGGCATTACAGGATGCTTAACAGGAGAAATTCTATATGAATGATGACAGCAATATAATCGGTCCTAAGTTATCATATGAGCTCTTTCTCAGACAATACAGGATGAGCAAAGGAAATATCCGTGAGATATTTAAGGATATGAGTTTATCGGAATATCTTACCCTTTATACTGTTTTCGAGAATGCCGACAGGGAGTCATACGGGGGAAAGACATATCTGCAGGACCTTACGGATAAATTGCAGCTTACAATACGCCAAACATCCAAAATGGTCGGGGATTTAAGGGACAAGGGTCTGATCATATGGTCACATGACGGAAATGGACAGGACGGTACTTATGTTACGATAACAGATACCGGAAGGAAACTGATCGAGGAAAAAGACAGAGCTTTCCGGGATTTTACCGGACGTGTTACAGAACGTTTTGGTAAGGAAAACATGATAACTCTGCTGTGTCTTATGAAGGAACTTGAAACGATAATGAGCAGTGAGATAGAAGAATACCGTGGAGGCAGGACTGGCAATGATATCATTGAGTGAATATGCATCGGAAAAAGAAAAACTCTGCCGGGAAAATGATCATATCGCATCGCAGATATATGAAGAATATGGGGTTAACCGAGGCTTGCGCGATGAGAATGGCGTAGGTGTGCTCACCGGTCTTACGAATATTTCGAAGATAACATCATCGAAGATTATTGATGGACGGAAACAACCATGCGAGGGCGAATTATGGTACCGGGGATACCGGGTTGAAACACTAATAGATGAACTGGGTGATGACGGACTTGGATTTGAGAAGATAGCTTATCTTTTGCTGATCGGGTCCATGCCCGATGAAGGTGAATTACGGGAATTCAAAGAATGTGTGGGTAAAGTCCGGACACTTCCTACAAATTTCACAAGAGATGTCATCATGAAAGCACCTACAGATGATATTATGAATTCCATGACGAGGAGTATACTGACACTTGCGTCATACGATAAGCAGGCAAAGGATACGAGCGTCAGCAATTCATTGAGACAGTGCATACGGCTTATCAGTGAATTTCCTTTACTTGCAGTCTATGGTTATCATGCTTACAACCATTATGAAAACAATGGCAGTATGTATATTCATAAGGCAGATCAGGATATGTCAACGGCCGAAGTATTCATGAGCCTGCTACGTCCAGATCGAAAATATTCTCATCTTGAAGCAAAGGTACTTGATACCGCACTTATTCTTCATATGGAACATGGAGGAGGTAATAATTCGACATTTACCACAAGAGTGGTTACATCCTCCGGTTCAGATACATATTCCACAATGGCTGCGGCCATGTCTTCTTTGAAAGGTCCTAAGCACGGCGGAGCCAATATAAAGGTCATGGATATGATGAATGACATCCGCAATAATGTGAGGGATTTTTCTGACACCGAGGAGATCGGAAGATATCTTGAAAAAATAGTAGATAAGGAAACCTTTGACAAAAAAGGACTCATATATGGTATGGGACACGCTGTATATTCTTTGTCTGATCCACGAGAAAGGGTTTTCAAGCATTATGTTCAAAGGCTTGCAAAGGAAAAGGGACGCGACAATGACCTTCTTCTGTACGAAAATATAGAAAAAATCGCTCCGGAAGTAATTGCAAAGAAGCGTCACATATACAAGGGCGTGAGCCCGAATATTGATTTCTTCAGCGGCTTTGTCTATGACATGCTTGGCATACCGCAGGAACTATACACGGCACTTTTTGCCATAGCAAGAATAGTCGGATGGAGTGCTCACAGGATTGAGGAACTGATCTGTGCCGACAAGATAATACGACCGGCTTATATGAGTGTTATGGAAGAACAGGAGTAGGAGTAGTTTTTTGTGAGATCCACGAATTTCAGGCGGGCTGTTTTAAAGTGTGTAATATATGGAATCCTTATATTGATTCAGGTGTTGTGGCTTGTTGCGCTGATCATAACTGTGGAGAGAAAAGTTCCATGGTTTTCGACGGTTGTAACATATATAGCAGCGGCTGTCTCAATCTATATTTGTACAAGAAAACAGAATTCATCATTCCGGCTGGCATGGGTTATATTGATAAGTGCGTTTCCGATACTGGGTATTATTTTGTATTTGCTTAAGGGTACCCAGCATACTTCAAAGACCATGGAAGAGGTTTATAAAGAGAATGAAAGAAGATATTCCGGATATCTTCGCGGAAGTGATTTTGACTGCATTGAAATAGATGAAAAATGCTCTCATTTGCAATATTATCTGTCTGAATTCGGAAAGTATCCCGTATGGGACAATACGGAGACGGAATATATTCCGGATGCTTTCTGTGGATATAATATGCAGATCGAGGCTGCCAGAGAGGCAAGGCACTTTATCTTTTTAGAATATTTCGCCATTGAAGATGCCGAGTGTTTTGATGCTCTTAAAGGTGTCCTGAAGGAAAAATCAGCATGCGGAGTTGAGGTCAAAATAATATATGATGATGTCGGTTCGATCGCATTTATAGATAGAGACTTTATATCAGAGATGGAACAGAGCGGGATAGAATGCAGGATATTTAACCCCATAGCTCCTTTTTTCAAGGTTTTCATGAATAACAGAGATCATCGGAAGATCATGATAGTTGATGGTGTGGTCGGTTTCACCGGGGGATATAACATTGCGCGTGAATACTTCCATATGTCAGAGCCATACGGATTCTGGAAGGATACAGGAGTCATGGTAAAGGGGGATGCGGTTAAAAGCCTGACCGCTGTTTTTTTGACTATGTGGGATTCACTTGGAGAAAGGGTTTCCGCTCCCGATAAGTATTTCGAACAATATCTGAAATGTAATGACATCTCAGGCTGCTATGTACAACCGTATGCAGATGATCCTCTGGATGATGAAAGAGTCGGATATGAAGTCTATATGAATATATTAAGAGAGGCAAGAGATTATGTATATTTCAGTACGCCTTATCTCATTATATCCGATGAAATGAAAGAGGAGATAGTTTCCGCTGTGAAGAGGGGAATTGATGTAAGGATAGTAATACCCGGAATACCGGATAAGAAAAGCGTGTATCACGTGAGTATGGACTTCGCAAGAGAACTTATGAGACAGGGAGTCAAGGTGTACAGGTATATTCCGGGCTTCAATCATGCGAAAATGTGTGTTTCCGATGACAGCGTCGCAGTTGTTTCCACAGTAAACCTTGATTACAGAAGCCTGTATCATCATTATGAATGCGGAGTGGCCATCTATGATGACCGGACAGTTATGTTGGTCTGCGCAGATCTTCGGGAAATGTTCTGTGACTCGGAACAGATCACAAACTGTGAAACGGGGAAAGAAACGCTTTTGAAGAAAATGTTTGATCTGCTATTGAGGATGTTTGCACCCTTGCTATGAACAGTCGGATTATCACGGATGGAGTGTTTCGGAGAGAACACGGACCAGTTCATCTACAGTCTTGGGATTGTCTTCGGACATGTAGATAATGGCAGCATTGTAAATCGCGCCCATATATATGTACAGCTTGTATCTTGTCTCAGATGAGGCAGGCATATTCCCTGCAATGGATTCGTGGAAGAGATTTAATTCATTAAGAAGCATCGTTCCGTAACCTGAATGGTACAGGTTGAGGACATAAGAACGGTTTCTGATGAAGTACTCAATAACTCTCTTCAGATGATGTGTGCTGTAAACATCCGAAAGATCGTAGTCAGCCGTTTCGCGGAATTCCTCAAGGATATCACGCACCAGCGTTATAAGCACATCTTCTTTTGAACTGTAGTTTCTGTAAAATGAAACTCTTGCCACACCAGAGGTTTTTATTATTTCCGTAATGGTGATCTCAGAAAGCGGTCTGCTTTCCATCATTTGAAACAGGGAGTCGGTGATAGCTTTTTTGACACGTAGATTTGCTTCTTTTCTTTTATCCATCGTTTGCTTCTATCCATAAACAATGTGAAACAATAAGCCGTGTTTTGGCACAGGTCGTTGTATTGCGAGTGATCACATGACATGATACACTTGTTTCACATTGTAAATATTGATGTCCTTCTTGTCAAATGCATAATACCCGGAAACTGATTGATTGTAGAACAGGAGGAAGAATAAAGAAGACATGGCTGTAAATACATGTGTAAAAAATCGTATAGATTCGCTGGCAAAGGTGATTCGTATCGTAACTGTCCCACCGGTTATGATACTGGCGCTCCTTATCACTCTTTATTCCTTGGGAAAAGAAATATTTGCAGGAAAGACGGATATGATCGTTGCTGTAGTCGGGCTCGTGATTTTACCGCTTGCCGCGTATCCGGTTCACAGATTTATTCCTGAGTTGCATGACGGAGGAAGAGAGAAACAGCGAAAACTTGCCTTTATATTCAGCCTGGCAGGTTATGTATTGTGTTTTGTTTATGCGTTCTTTTACGGAACGGTCAGAATAAAGCAGATTTTTCTTACATACTTCACCACCGTAGTAATCCTCACCATATTTAACAGATTATTCGGGATAAGAGCCAGCGGTCATACAGCCAGTTCCATTTCCCCATGTGTTTTTGTGTTTTCTTTCGGGTATGTATTTGCCGGAATCCTCTTCGCAATCCTTTTTTGTATGAGCGTGTGGGCATCACTTTATCTGAAACGGCATAAGGCTGTGGATGTAGCGATGGGAGTAACATCTTTTGTCATTGCATTTGTGCTGGCATATGTATATACAGGATATTTGATATGAGGAGACTTTATGAACGATTATGTAATAACCTGCTGCTCGACAGCGGATCTGTCAAAGGAATACTTCCTAAACAGAGATATTAAAGTTGTGTATTTTCATTTTGAACTTGACGGTACCAACTACCTTGATGATTGCGGAGAGAGTATTCCACCGGAATTGCTTTTTGAAAAAATGAATAATGGCGCGGATACGAAGACTTCACAGGTTTCGGTAGGTGAATATATCGATTTCTGGACAGAATTTCTGGATGCGGGTATGGATATTTTACATATATCTCTTTCTTCCGGCCTTTCCGGTTCATATAATTCAGCTGTAGTTGCAAAGAATTTCCTTTCGGATAAATATCCGGATCGAAAGGTATATGTGGTGGATTCGCTGGGAGCATCCAGCGGTTACGGACTCATAATGGATACTCTTGCGGATATGCGTGATGACGGAAAAGGTGTCGATGAACTTCATGACTGGATAGAAGAAAATAAACTGAGAATGCATCACTGGTTCTACTCTACAGACCTGTCTTTTTATATTCGCGGCGGAAGAATTTCCAAGACGGCGGGAATGGTTGGTCAGCTGCTTTCCATATGTCCGCTCCTCAATATGGATCATAATGGACATCTTATGCCACGGGAAAAGGTGCGTGGGAAGACGAAGATTATGAAGCGTGCTCTCGATATGATGGAGATGCATGCAGACGGGGGGACGGGCATATTCCGGAAAATGCTTTATGTGTCACTCGATGTGCATGGATGAAGCAGCTGAATTGGCAGGGATGATACAAGACAGATTTCCTGATTTAAACGGGCAGGTTTGTATTTATCCTATAGGTGCAACAATCGGCAGCCATACCGGTCCCGGTACAATATCAATTTTCTTCTGGGGCGATATCAGAAATGATTAAATTTATACTCAAGGTATTATAAAATGGCGGCTAATATGAAAACAGCGATCATTACAGACAGTAACAGCGGGGTATCTGAACAGGAAGCGGAGTCGCTTGGAATATATGTCGTTCCTATGCCTGTAATCATCAACAATACTATTTGTTTGAGAACAAGGACATTTCTGCGGAGCAGTTTTTTGATTCGATAAAAAAGGGAGAAAGGGTAACAACATCACAGCCCTCACCTGCGGATATAATACAAATATGGGAGAAACTGTTAGGTGAGTATGAGGATATTGTTTATATTCCGATGTCAAGCGGATTAAGCAGCTCCTGTATGGTCGCAAAAGGAATTGCTGATGACTATGATGGCCGTGTATATGTAGCAGACAATCACAGAATATCCGTCACGCTTAAACAATCTGTATTATATGCCAAACGGCTTGCAGATAAAGGAATAAGAGGTTCGGATATTGTGAGTGCTTTGGAAAGAGAGGCTTTTGATTCCTCCATATATCTTGCTGTGGATTCATTAGAGTTTTTACAGCGCGGAGGAAGAATCAATCCGGCAGCCAGAATGATCGGAGCAGCATTAAGTATAAAACCGATACTCGCAATCTACGGAAACCGACTTGAACCATATGCAAATGTAAGAGGAGGTTATATAAAATGCCTTGCAAGGATGACTGCAGCTCTAAAAGAATTCGTTAATAAATCCATGGATCATCAATCGGAGAAGACGTTTTATATAGGTCTGGCAGGTGCCGGAATAGAAGATTCTGTGCGTGACAAGTGTATGCAGATAATTCAATACGAGTTCCCGGGAGCTGTTACATACTATGATCCACTGCCTCTAAGTATCTGCGCACATACCGGTCCCGGTGCAATTGGAATCGGCATGTCTGTGGGGGAGTAATCCGTTTATGAAAACGGAATATATTAGGATGATCGGTATCACTTTTGATAGATTTTATCCATTATTTCCTGACGCTTAGGATCGGTGTGGTTATTTTTCAGTATATTAAGATATTGAAACACTTCACTCCGTGTGGTGTCGTCAAGCACAAAAAAATCTGCAATGAGCTGGTCAACAATAGATAATTCGGTATAATCGAAGTTCTCAACAATTCTGATCGTCCGGTCAGAAAAGTATGCCTTCTTCTGAAGGTTGATCATAAGCTTTTCATTATCAGACGGAAGCTGCGGCAGAGTTTCTCCGGGTTCGTAGGGATTATCCTTGCATATCGAATTGATCGGTATGTTGAGGATGTGAGAAATCTTCAGTGCCGTGTCGAATCTGACTGCGGTATCCCTTTGTATAATTGAGTAAAGAGTAGTCGGCGCAATGCCGACTTTTTTTGCGAGTTCTTTTACGGTCATTCCCTTTTCATCAAGTATATTCTTAAGATTCTGTCCATATCCCATGATCAATACCTGCCTTTCGATGACAGTATAACATCATGCCTTGAAATACGCAATCCGTAATTTGACAAAAATAATAAAAATCTCGTATTGACATTTTACGGGGAACATATTATCATCAAAACAATACGAAATGCGTAACAGTATACTTGCAGACACGAAAACGAGAAAGGAGAGGCCAAATATGTATCAGAAGATCAGAAAAAGCGGGATCGGCGAACGGGCAGAGCCCATCTATTGGCGAAGACAATAGCGCACTTCTATATTCACCCGGGAGGGTGAATATGAACCGCGCCATTGCATGGAGCCGCTTATCCGACGCATGAGCGCGGATAAATCGTTCGGTGCTTCGCACCGTCAAGGGGCAAGCCCCTTGCGCTGCCTCCGGCAGCTATCCCCAGGTTAACATTCATTTTTTTGAAAGGAGTTCATCAATGGAAGAACAAGGAAAGATTGAAAAAGCAAAACAGGAGTACCGGCAGGGAGAGGAGAAGCTGGATCAGGAACGGCACAGACTCTCCAGACTGACGATGCGGGCACAGTATCAGAAATCACGTCGCCGTGCTGACTATGATCCGGAGTATGCTGCCCGTACTCACAGACTATGTAACAAGGGTGGTGTGATCGAGCATTTTTATCCGGAAACAAAGGACATGACCGAGCCGGAATTTTATCAGCTTATGGATAACCTCAATGCGAACTCACTTGTAAGGAAACAGTTACTGGCTCAGATCATATCGGTACATTCGGAAAGGGGGAGTACATAAATATGGCACTATATCATTTCAGTCTCGGACATATCAAGCGCACTGCGGGACATACGGCGATAGCCGCTGCGGCATATCGTTCGGGAGAAAAACTATATGATGCTTATTATGGAGAGACACAGGATTACAGCAGGAAAAAAGGAGTGATCACTTCCATGATCTATGTACCGGACTATGTGCCGGAGAGACTCCAAGACCGTCAGACACTTTGGACGGAGGTTGAGCGTAACGAGAACCGTAAAGATGCCCAGCTTGCTTACAGTTTTGATATCGCATTACAGAACGAGCTTACCATGGAGGAGAACATCGAATTGCTGGATACATTTGTCCGCGAGGAAATGGTGCCGCTTGGCATGATCGTTGATGTGGCAATCCATGATCCGGACAAGGGTAAGCACGGAATCCCGAATCCACATGGACATCTTACATCGCCTATCCGTCCGTTTTTGGAGAGCGGGGAATGGGGAGATAAGCAGCATCAGGAGTATGTTCATGACGAGAACGGTGACAGAATCCGGAAAGCAAACGGGAAATATAAGACCATGGCGGTATCGAATACCGGATGGAATGATCCCGCACTTTTGGAACACTGGCGTAAGCGCTGGGCGGAACTGGTCAATGCAAAATTTGAGGAGAAAGGTCTGTCCTGTCGTGTCGATCACCGGTCAAATGCCGAGCATGGTATTGATGAGATTCCGCAGGTGCATGAGGGCAGTGCCGTCCGCCGGATGGAAGCAAGGGGTATCGTCACGGAGAAAGGAAGCTGGAACCGCTGGGTTAAGAAAACCAATGATGCGATACGTCGTATTTTATCTGTCATCCATGAGATATCTGACTGGATGAAGGAAATGCGCGAAGAAATCAGGCGGATTGAAGAGCCTACCGTTGCGGATATGGTCATGAAGTATTATGACCATCGTAACCAGGTCGCACTCACCTATGATCACGGTATTCATACGGCACAGAAAACGAACCTTAAACAGATGAATAAAGACTGCAACTACCTCTTGAGTAATGGCATCACTACACCGGACGAACTGGAGGAACTGATACAGAAAAAGAAAGATGCGGTATCCAAAAAAGAGGGCGTGATAAAGGATAAACGTGCGAAGGTAAAGGAATACCGGGATCGCCTGAAGTCTCTGGATAATTATGAGAAATACAAGCCTGTATTTGAAGAGTCGCAGAAGATATTTTTCAAGAGTAAGAAAGCTGAATTCCGGAAGACTCACCGCAATGAACTGAATCAGTATCATAAGGCAGAGCGCGAACTTGATCCATATCTTGTTGATGGGAGTATGGATGCCGCAAGGGAGTTGTGGAATGAGAAGATCGATACTCTTAAGGATGAAATAACGAGTGCATTGGAGGATGAAGAACTTCAGTCACTTAAGGCTGAGATCGTGATCCTTAAGGATATCAAAAAGGCGATCGAATTCTGCGTTAATCCAAACGGCAGCTCCGGTGAAGGCAGCAGCGGAGGCGTAGAAGAGCCGGAAATGCCTGATAAGGATTCTGAAGCAGAGCAGCAGAAAAAGCAGGCGGAAGAACAGGCACAGGCTGCCGCCCGGCAGATGCAGTCAGAACAGCTTGCACGGCAGAATCATCAGAGTGCGCAGAAGAAACCGACCAGAGAACGTGCGTCAATACATGGGAAAATGGATCATTATCAGAAACAGGTCGATGCTTATAAGGCGGAGCATTATAACACGCCCGGACATAAGCGCGAAGAGACAAATTTATCATAAGTGAAGGAGGAAATATATCATGTTGAAAGAACAAAACAGTAAGAGTAAGGAACGCTTAAGGCTTGAGGAACAGAGAGCCAAATATGAGCAGAAGCTTCGTGAACAGATCAAGAAGGACGAGAAGCGTCAGCGGGAACGCGAGAGGGCGTTAAAGTTGCTCATCGGGGAACTTTTTGTAAAGCATCTCCCCGATTACATGCTTTATGAGGAAGCAGAACTGGAGAGAATCGTTGCCGCAGCTATGGAGTCTGAGGATTGCAGGAGCATGATCGAACTGATCAGAGCAGAAGCGGAAGGTGCGACCGCCACAACCGAGCCTCAGTCGTTGAAGGATAAGCAGAAAGCAAAGGAGATCACCGAACCGGAAGATATAGTTAATGAGGGTGATGAGACGGACGCAGATTATCCCGTTGCTGAGGAAGATTCCAGAGAGTACGAAGTGAACGAAGAATCTGAAGAAGATGAGGATTCTTCTGACGAGTCTGACGATGAGGACGGCGAAGAGTAAGGGAATTTACTACCAAAATGCTATCGGCGGCACGGACACCGAAATATAACAGCGACAGTGCGGGAAGGAGAGGAGATATGTGGAACCTACGACAACATTCAAATATTACAATGATCCCAAGGATAATCTTGCCTTCGAGCGCTGTATTGAGGTCATGAGCAGACTGATGATGAAATACGGTCCGGCGCTGCTTGAAAAGATGGAAAGAGAAAAACTGGATGCTCTTATTCGAGCGGAGATAGAACCCGCTGCGGATAGTGTCAGACTTTCCAAGCGGTTACTCGGATACTGTCAGCTCATGAAGGACAGAAAGTAAAGAGGCAAATGATCCGATTATCCACGAAAAAATGCAGATTTTCATGCTTCACGCATTGCGAAGTGAGTCGATAAGTGATATATTATGAATGGAGCAATGCGTGGATACAAGTTCTCACTTAATGAGCGTAGCGAATTTAGTGAGACTGTATGCGTAACAAAGTGAAGAAGGTGAAAATTATGAGCATAGCAGAAAGAATAACAGAGCTTCGTGAAAGTGTTGGTGAGAATAGATCAGAGTTTTCAAAGCATACCGGTATCCCGGTCCGCACAATAGAGGACTGGGAAGCCGGACGGCGTACCCCACCCGAATACATACCGCGGCTGATCGCATATCAGCTCAAGTATGAGGAACTGACGAAGAAGGGGAAAAAGGAAAAGAAGTGATTTGCACGGAATGTTTTTAAACTTATCGAATTCGATAAGTTTAAAATGTATCGTGTGGGTTTGTTAGATAGAAGGGAGTTATTATGGCTAAAACGATTAAAAGAGATACAATTCATGCTGCGGGCATTGACATAGGCATATACACAACTGATTTCAAAAATGAGTTCTTATCTTTAACGGATATCGCTAAGTATAGAAGTATTCAACCTTCAATCACAATTCATAACTGGCTACGAGGAAGGGATGTTGTAGAATTCCTTGGCTTATGGGAGAAGTTGCATAATCCTGATTTTAAACTTATCGAATTCGATAAGTTTAAAGAAGATGCCGGCACAAATGCGTATGTATTCCAAATAAATGAATGGACAGATACTTTAGGCGCAATAGGACTATTTTCCAAAGCAGGAAGATATGGTGGCGGTATATATGCGCACATTGATATAGCATTTGAGTTCGCTTCATGGATATCGCCGGAATTCAAATTATACATCATCAAGGATTATCAGAGGTTGAAAACTGACGAAAACAGCCGCCTATCCCTTAACTGGAACCTCAATCGTGAGATAGCCAAGCTGAATTACCGTATCCATACCGATGCGATCAAGGATCATCTGATACCGCCGGAGCTGACGCCGGAACAGATCTCATATAAGTATGCGAATGAAGCAGATATGCTGAATGTGGTTCTTTTTGGCAAGACGGCAAAGCAATGGCGGGATGCAAATCTTGGAAAGAAAGGGAACATCCGTGATGATGCCAACCTGAACCAGCTTCTTGTGTTGGCAAATATGGAAAGTTATAATGCGATACTTATCGGACAGGGTAAAACGATGTCCGAGAGGATCGTATTGCTGAGAGAATTGGCTGTAAAGCAGATGGAAACACTGTCTATGGTAAACATGGATGGTCTTAAACAGTTGCCGGGAGGTGATTCTGAGTGAAGAAACAAAAGAAATGCTATATCTACACCCGTGTATCCACTGCGATACAGGTGGACGGATACAGCCTGGATGCTCAGAAAGACAAGCTGCGTAAATATGCCGGGTATCAGGATATGACCATAGTAGAAGAGTTTTCTGACGAGGGACATTCCGGTAAGAACATAAAGGGCAGACCTGAGTTTGTCCGTATGATGGAAAAGATCGAGAGCGGAGAGGATGGTGTGGAGTATGTCCTTGTATTCAAATTATCCCGTTTTGGAAGAAACGCCGCGGATGTCCTCAATTCCCTTCAGATCATGCAGGACTATGGTGTAAATCTGATCTGTGTGGAGGATGGGATCGACTCTTCCAAGGATGCCGGCAAGCTTATGATATCAGTCCTGTCAGCCGTTGCAGAGATCGAGCGTGAGAATATCCGTACACAGACCATGGCAGGCAGGGAACAGAAGGCAAAGGAAGGCAAGTGGAACGGCGGCTTTGCACCTTACGGCTATAAGCTTGAAAACGGGCAGCTCATGATCGCCGATGATGAGGTGGAGGTTATCCGCATCATATTTGACCGCTACATCCATACGAATTCCGGTATAAGAGGTGTGGCAACATATCTTAATGATAATGGCTATACGAAAAAGCTTCGACAGAACAATACGATACCGGGATTTTCATCGGGGTTCATAAAGAGTGTCCTTGATAACCCTGTATATATGGGGAAGATCGCATATGGCAGGCGACGTACGGAGAAGAAGATCGGAACCCGTAACGAGATGCATATCGTAGAGCAGGACGAGTACCCGATATATGACGGATGTCATGAGGCGATCATTTCGGAAGCCGACTGGCAGCTCGCACATGAAAAGCGCACAGCAAATGGTTTCTTACGTGAGAAGGTGCATGACATGGATCATGCGCATATCCTTTCCGGGTTGCTGAAGTGCCCGTGCTGCGGCAAGAGTCTGTATGGAAATATCGCCAAGGCCCATAGCAAGGATAAATACACCAGGTACTACTATTATTGCAAGAATACACTCGGACAGACCGGTCATAAATGCACGTTCCGACTTAATATAGAACAGACGGAAATGAACCGCATGGTGGCGGCCATTATTTCCGCAATGGTAAAGGATGACCGTTTTAAAAGCGCGATCAAGAAGAAGATCGGGACGGCTGTGGATACATCGGAGATGGAAGAGCGGATAAAAGCTCTCCGTGGACAGCTTAAGCAGGTTTCCGGCACCAAGACCAGACTGGAGCATCAGATGGATAACCTTGATGTATCTGATTCGCATTATGACAAAAAGGTGTCTGACCTTCAGAGACGCTATGACGAGCAATACGATAAAGCTGAGGCCATCGAAACACAGATAGATGAGATCAATACGCAGATGCTGAGCATCCGTCAGGAGAAGATATCAGCGGATAATGTATATCAGCTACTCCTGTCATTTGATAAACTGTATAATACATTTACCGAGGTGGAGCAGAGGGACTTCATGAGATCATTTATCGAGCGTATTGATATATACCCCGAAAAGCCAGAAAACGGTTGTTGGATCAGGAATATCGTGTTTAATTTTCCTATGCCGGTAAAGGGGAAAGAAATTACTGCCCTTCCCTTGGAATCCGAAGCAACAGTCGAGACGGTATGTCTTTTGTCCAAACTTTCTGAAGCCAAGAATCATATTGAAGTTAAAGTGGATATGGACGAGCTGGATCTGACCAGTGCAGAAGCTAAGGCGACATACAGAGAGATAGAGGAATGGGTACGAGAAAAGTACGGTTTCCATGTTACAAACCTGAATATCGCTAAGGTGAAGCAGAAGCACGGGATTATCGAGAGGGAAAACTATAATAAGCCAAAGTCTTCGGACAGTAAGCAACCTGGATGTCCAGAGGAGAAGGTAAAGGCAATAGAGGATGCCATGAGGCATTTTCAGATGATTTCTGGTGACACACGCTAATCGCAGAGGGTTATAGCTATGAGAGATGCAGTTGAAAATGTTGGTCTTTTACAGAAGCAGATAAATGAACTTCAACTCGAAAATCAGCTTTTGAAAAATATCCTGGATCGCTCCGGTATCCCATATATACAGGAACTGAAACACATAAAAGAATCGGAGAAAGCAGAGAACTTTGACCAGAATCAGGGAGCCAGGATCAGGCATCCGATAGAAATCACCGATAAGATGGTGAATATATATCTGACATATTTTTGGGGGCGTGCTGATGTTTACGCAAAACGGTCGGAAAAGAAAAACGGTGAATCCGGATATTATCCCCAGTGTAATAACTTTTGGACTGAAAGATGCCCCAGAAAACACGGTCAGAAGATAAAATGTAAAGAGTGTTCGTTTAGATCAGATAAACAACTGACGAAGAAGGATATTCGAGCACATCTGGAAGGTCGATCTTACAACGCGTCTGATGTAATCGGTGTATATCCGTTGTTTCCGAACGGTACATGCCGTTTTCTTGTTTTTGACTTTGACAATCACGGAGAAGATGCGGAAAAACATGATTATGCCAATATAAACGATTCTTGGATAGAGGAAGTGGAAGCAATGCGGACCATCTGCTCGCTGAATGGAATCGATCCTCTTGTGGAGCGATCCCGTTCTGGGCGGGGAGCGCATATATGGATTTTCTTTGACAGTTCAATTCCGGCGGCATTGGCCAGAAGGTTCGGATTTGCCCTCTTGGAAAAAGGTGCCGAACAGGTCAATCTTAAGTCATTTCAATATTACGATCGTCTGCTGCCGGCACAGGATATGCTTCCGAAGGAAGGAATTGGAAATCTAATCGCGCTTCCACTTCAAGGAAGGGCGTTGCGGGACGGAAACAGCGCTTTTGTTGACAAAAACTGGAATGCTTATCCTAATCAATGGGAGGCATTGTGGACCAAACCGCGTCTTTCCAAAGAGTTCCTGGAACTGAAAGTACAGGAATGGGCAACATCTGTTAGAGATTTTCTCCCGGAAAAAGACGAGGAAGAACGGGAGAAACCCTGGGAGAAAGGGAAAGATTTCTCTGCGGGAGAAGTTGATGGCAGATTGAACATAATTCTTTCCAACGGCATTTATATTGATAGTCTGAACCTGAAGCCATCTCTTCAGAATAAAATCCGAAGGCTGGCGGCTTTTCGAAATCCGGTCTACTACAGAAACCAAGGGATTGGCACTTCGAATTATGATACAGCCAGTTGGATCTATTTGGGAAAGGATCATCTCAGTGGTTATATTCAGATTCCCAGGGGATTGTACGGATGTCTGTTGAAGTCTATCGCTGAAGGCGACATTCCTTATAATGTTGTAGACGAACGACAGCTGGGAAAACCGGTCCGGGCAACGTTCAAGGGTGAATTACGAGATGAACAAAAACCTGCGTTGCAGGAAATGCTGAAGCACGATAACGGAATCCTGCACGCCGCTACAGCATTCGGCAAGACGGTCGTATGCAGTGCGCTGATTGCGGAGAGAAAGGTCAATACACTGATTATTCTTGAGTCTTCCGCATTGATAGAGCAGTGGGAGGAATCGCTGGGACAGTTTCTTAACATAGATGAAGAACTACCAAAGTACAAAACAAAAACAGGAAGAATAAAAACCAGGAAGAGCCTGATTGGAACGCTGCAGGGAACTCATGATTCTTTGACGGGTATAGTTGATATAGCCATGGCAGGATCCCTGTGTAAAAAAGGAGAATGGCATCCTTTACTGAATGAATATGGGATGATTATTGTCGACGAATGCCATCATGCCGCTTCGGACACGATATCAGCGATCCTGCAGGAAGTAAAGTCAAAATATGTGTATGGCGTAACCGCGACACCGGCCAGAGGTGACGGCCTTGAAAAGATCAACTACATGCTGCTGGGGCAGATCTACTATAGGTATACATCAAAAGAGAAGGCAAAGGCACAGGGAATTGAACATTTGGTATATCCAAGGTTTACAAGAACTGTTCCCCCAAGAGGAGTAACAACGGAGAAGATGCATCCGAATGAAGCATATGAGATCATCAGGTATAATGATCTGCGGGATGAGCAGATAGTTTCTGATGTAAGAGAATGCATTACTGACGGAAGAACGCCAGTCATTTTATCACGGTATAAAGATCATTCGGAGAAGCTATACGAAAGAGTGAAAGCTTATGCGGATCATGTGTTTCTTATGACTGGCAATAACTCCAAACATGAACATAAGCTGATCCTGGAACAGATGAAGCTGATAAACAAACAGGAAACATTGGTGCTGGTGGCTACAGGAAAACTGATTGGTGAGGGATTTGATTTTCCCCGTCTGGATACGCTGATCATGGCAACGCCGGTTTCTTTCAAAGGAGTCGTGGAGCAGTACGCCGGGCGCCTGAATAGGGATTATGAAGGAAAGCATAATGTGATCGTTTACGATTACGTCGACAGTCATATTCCTATGTTTGACAACATGTATGCCAAACGATTGAAAGCGTATAAACAGATCGGATATGATGTCTGTTCCGGTATCCAGGGAGAGAAGCAGTCCACCAATGCAATATTTGACAGCGAAACTTATCATCCTGTGTATGTGAAAGATCTTCTGGAGGCAAAGCAGAATATCATCATTGCCAGTCCTGTGATCAGCGGGGCAAAGGTGCATGAACTGATCAGGACGTTGAAAGACAGGCAGATAAAAGGGATCGAAGTTACAATAGTCACATGGAATCCGGATGATTATGGATTTGGAGATGCAGGCTATTGGATGCAACTGCACGAAGAAATGCGGCAGGCAGGGTTTTATATTAAGTCGACTGAGGAAAACTGCGAGCATTTCGCGATCATAGACCGGGAGATCGTCTGGTATGGCAGTATGAACCTGCTTGGAAAGACAACAACAGAGGACAGTATGATGCGAGTGCCCAGCAGAACAATTGCGGCGGAACTAATGGAATTGACGTTTGGGAATCAATAGTTTTTTAAATCTTTGATATGAATGATTGTGGCCATATATATCATCTTGTCCCCAATTGTCCCCTTAATTACCCCTGGATTCCCCATTGTTTCCCTTTTCAGAAATATAAAAGGATGATAACATTATAATCAGAGAAACTTTGAAGTCATCGAATTGATTGTTGGCATATCTGTGTAAGAAGAAAAATATAGTTCTATTATTTGACATTGAACATGAGCGTTTCGGAGAGATCCGAGGCGCTATTTTTATGCCCCAAATTTGAAAGGTACTTCGGAGTTTTTACGGGTTCAGAGGGTTTGGGAGACATCCCAACAAGTCGCAAGCAGGCGTCGGTATATACCGATGCCCTGCTTGCGAAAACGCACCGGTTATCACCGATGCCCTGCTTGCGAGGAATGAAAACAACAAAATCACGGAAGGGGGTGATGAAGATGACTACGAGTTCCTGATCTTCCACACAGAGGATGAAGGCATGAATGAGATTGACAGAATAGAGGAAAGGATGGTTAAGGGTGTCAGAGAGTTCAAAGAAAGAATTAACAGTTAACAGATCGGATGAATGGAAACCGCTGGCAGATCTGCTGGCGGACCTGATCGCAAAATATGCGGATGAGATCAATTTTGAAGAGCTACCGGATCCGGAGAAGTTTCTCCTGGTAAGAACGATGAAGGAATCTTACAAGAGATACACCGCGAAAAGAAACAGGGCACTGAAAGAAGAGACATCCCGGGAATACGTACTGACAGATAACTGAGCGAATTAACAAAAAGGGGGTAGGGCAATCGCTTAATAAAATTTGAGAGGGTACAGGATGTATCCTCTCTTTGTTTTGTCCGATATAGTTACGAAGGAGTACAAATAATTATGGACAGAACATTTTTTGAAATATTCTCTTCT
>Ga0129307_1000200_pt1 | contig 105054 bp, 80 predicted proteins | sample P1105metagenome_FD_94437 | JGI IMG/M metagenome (GOLD analysis project Ga0129307, IMG submission 94437) | Capybara group fecal microbial communities from Wisconsin, USA - P1105 metagenome | ecosystem: Host-associated > Mammals > Digestive system > Large intestine > Fecal | place: USA: Wisconsin... | reverse complement strand
CCCGGAACTGGTTATTGATGAAGAAACGTGCCGACACATTGTGGAAGTGTGCGACCGCAATCTGGACGGTACTCTGCAACAGATTATGGCAAAATATCCGAAACTGAAATATGACGATAAGATTAATTTCAGCCTATACCTATTAGGTTTAGATGACAAACACGTCGCTGCTGTCATTGGAAAGAATTATCATCAGCACTACAAACGAATTCAACGATACCGCGAAATGTTTGACAACACAGGTGATTTGAGACTCACACTTGTCGAGATGATGAACCAGATTAATTCTTCTTCGGCTGATAAGCAGTAATCACCACTGCACTTAAAATCAGCACGATACCGATGGCGAGACGCATGCCAAATACGAATCTTCGTCTGATGAAGATGATAATGCGGTCCTAATCATAATTAAAGCACTGTCTTTATAACCCAAATCATAATATAGAGGTGCGGCTTCCGAAATGGCGCGGTATAATACATGTGTTTTGTTTTCTTTTTATCGCATCCTGCAATTCATTGCGTTTCAACTGCGGGTTGTCGGTTTTGAAAAGGGCTTCGGAAAGGAGAAGGGTGCCAACGCATGTGTTGGCAGTACGGGATACCAAATCGTCACATCCCGTCGGGACAAGGCACGCCTTGTCCAATGACAAAAGAATCATCAGCGCGGAATCGGGTCGCGATTGCATCAGTGAGTCGAGTCGCTTTAACTGAGGTGATATCTCGAATGATGACTTAGATCCTGAAGAGGAAGAAGTACAACCGATACTGATAGCGATAATAATCAAAACTAATATTGATATTGCGAATAACTTTTTCATACTCAATCATTTCAAAAATTCAACCAAATTTCCGTCATCCAAAATCCTGAAATCCCCGGCCTTCATCACTTTGCCGTCCTCGATGAAAACAAACAACGGGAACTTTCCGTATGTTATCGCCATGAACTGCGGAGCAGGAATCTTCCAATGCTGATAATCGGAAGTTCCAGTAGCCTCAACGAATTTGGCAATCGCCTCGTCGCTGCCTCCGATGATGAACTTCAGCTTGTCGTGGCTGATGCCGTGCCTGTCAATCATCATCGTGACCTTCTCGGCGCCGAGACGACAGTATTTGCAGCCGGCAAGCGCATAATTAATAAGGTATCGGCCGCTCTGGATGCCAACGAAGGTAGAGTCGCTCATGCTCTCGTAAAACGCCACCGTGTTCACATTGTCCTTTTCAGAATAAATCTTGTTGTAAATCACGTCCATAGGCACCAAGATGAACGGAATGGCCAACGAAAGCAGAAGTGTTATCGCGACAAGCCATTTTTTTAAAAGGGGTTTATAATCGTAGCTTCTTTCTTTTCTGATAAATAAAAGCAGTGCTATCGTGAAGATGTTCTTAAAAATAGACTGCGTCGGGTTTAGTTCGATTAAATCTCCGAAACAATGGCAGTTGCTGTCGTTTCGGAAGATGGCGGCGTAAACCAGAAATAGCGTAAATCCGACCATCATCAGCATGGTGAGCCACCAGATTTGCTTGAAATAAATCTTAAGAATCAGGCCTAGGCCTATCATCAATTCGATGAAAATCAACAGGCGCGAGAAGAACGTCGTCCAGGTGTAGCTGAAAAGCCCGAAGCTGTATATGTACACCTCGAAGTTGTCTATCGACAATAATTTCAATACGGCTGTGCCGATGAAAAACACACCGAGCAACAGCCGTATCGTGAGTCTTGAGATATTTGAGAAGCTACTGTCTGACATTTTCTTTCAAGGAGTTGGAAATAATCTTCTTTATCTCGGCGATCTTTTCCTCCTTGTAGTCGCGCTTTTCAGGTTTGAACATGTTTCTGTGTCTGCTTCTTCTGACTTTGAACTTCATGTTGTCGAAGTCAGGACCTTTTATCTCGACGCCGAGTCGGCTGAGGATAGGCGGGCTGAGCACCGCGATGTTGTAGTCGTAGCTCATGTCGAGGTTATGGCGTCCGTAAAGCATGGCGGAGTATTTGTCCATCGAGACGGCGAAAGGATAGACGTCGATTTCGTTTTTAAACACTGTAAACTGCACGTCGAGGCTGTCGATTTTGTTGTCGGTTTTCTTGCTGAACATGAGCAGTCGTTTGATTTTATCGAAAGTCTCGCTGTCGAGCACCACGAGGTCGGAGCCTTCTATGCTGCAGGCGGCTTTAAGTGTGGAATATTTCGGCGTATAGTCGGATTTCAGGTTCGTCTCGGCTGCGAAGTGGAACTCTGCGTTGCCTGCGAACGATTTCAGCATCGGCACGATGGTGTCGAGGTCAGGAATCATCTTTATCATCTCGGCGATGTCGATGTTGAGCAGATGGAAGTCGAAGCCAGCGTAGAGATGGTTTTTGCGTTTCGATTTGTACAGTGCTGTGAGCTGCATCTCGGCAGCGTCGCTGGTGAAGCCCATCTCCTGTAACACGAGGACGCCGTCTTTTATGGTGATGTCGCCTCCCACGTTACGAATGCTCATGTCGCCTGCTATGGCGTTGTTTATTGTAGTGTGCAGTATGATGTCGACGCCGTAAGGCACCATGAACGGGTTGTCTTCAGCGCCTTCTGCGTCACCTTCGGCGGAAGCTGTTTCTTGCATCTCTTCTTCGCTGCCCATGCCGTTGAAGATGTCCATGAGCTGGTTCACGTCGGAGTAATCTGACGTGAAGTTGAACTCACCTCTGAGCAGCTCGTCGTTTTTAAAATGCTCGTAGAGGTTGGTCAGCGTGCCGTCAAGGCTGAAATCGGAGTTGCCGAGTTGAATGCGGCTGTTGTTGACATTCAGACCTTCGTCGGTATAGTTCAGGTCGATGGTAGGTATGAACACCTGCTCGCTGAGGTCTTGCATGGCGAAGACGGCGTTGCTCAGGTCGAGGTCGAGATTAGGATCCCATTGCACGAATATGTCTTCCTCGGTTTCGTCGTAATCTGCATTGGCGTTGAGTGCCAGCCCCTCTGTCGCGAAAAACATCTCGTCGCCCATGGCGAAGACGAGCGAGTCGCTACTGTACACTGCCGCGTATGATGTCTTGCCGTCGTTGGCTGATGGCAGCATGTAAGCGCTTCCTAAGGCGTTGTTCGAACGTATCGCCATGTCTTCATAAACGAGGTCGGCATTGCTGAAGTCGAAGTCGGCAATAGCAGCCATGATGGCGGTGCTGTCGAGGACGTTCGACACCTGCGCGTTGATGTTGAAATCGGCAAGCGATGCTGTCATCATGTTGGTGATGTCGGCATTGATGTCGGTGCCGCTGAGCCTGACATAAGCCAGACCGTCGCGCAAAGTGTTGGATGTCGGGTTAGGCAACACGAAATTGATGTTCAGGTCGGATGACTTGAGGTTTATAGTGTCGGCATACTGTATGTCCATCCCGTTGAACTTGATGTTACCGTTCAGTTTGGTGTTCATCAGGTCGAGCTCGGCAAACTGGTCGACGCTGCCTTTCACATTGATGTGGGCATTCATCACGCCTTGTGCGATGAGTTCTTCAGGCAGGAACGACTTCACATCGTCGAAGTCCACGTCCGCCTTGATGTTGAGGTTGCAGAGCATCTTGTCGAGCACGTCTCTGATGCTGCCGTTGGCGGCCACTGCGGTGTTGTTCATCCTTGCTTGGAACGACTTGATGTCGACGTGTGATTTCCCGTTGAGGTTGAGGTCGGTGTGAAGAGTGGTGTTCAAGCCGGTGATAGGGTAGGGCAGCTCTTCGGGCATCTCGAAGTAACCGTCGGTGAGCGTCACGTTGGCTTTTATCGACGGCATCTGGTTCTCGCTGTAGGTGCCTTCCACATGTGTGCCGAGAATCAGCTTGCCGTTGACTTTGATGCCGCTGAGCAGGTCTTCTCTCATCTTTTCTGGGATAAGACGGACCAGGTCGTTGATAATCATCGTGTTGGTGCGAAGGTCCATGTTGAGTTTGATGTCGTCGTTCATCATGGCGTCGCCGATGAATTCGACTTTGATATCGTTGAGCTTTAACTCCGAATTCTCAAATTTTGCATAATTTTGATTCATATCGAAATCGAGAGGGATGTTAAGGCTGATGTCGGCGTTGTCGGCATATTTGTCGCCGTCCATCAAAGCTGTCGCGTCATTGACGATGAGGTTGACGTTGCCTTTGAGATGCTCGTAGTTGTAGATGTCGCCGTTATAGCTTACGCCGAGGCTGTTGAGGTTAGCCATGATGTTGTCGTCGCCATGCATGAGAAACGCCAATGCTCCTAAGGTCAAGTTGACGTTGGCGTTGATGTCGTCGCCAGTCATCTTTATTTTTCCGTTGAGGACGATATTCTTGGCGGAGGCATCCATGTTGGTGGTGTCGTCGTTTATCATCGCTCTTAAGGCGTCGATGGTAAGGTTGATGTCGCCTGTGATGAGTTCGTCTTTCACGTTGCCTTTGGCTTTCAGTCCCAGTCCGTCGATGTTGGCGATGGTGTTGGCGCCCAGGTCGGTGTAGCTGATGTTGATGTTGCTGAGTCTCAGTTTGTCGAGGTTGATAGCATAAGAGCTCTCATCGTCATCCGCCTCGTTCGGCTCCGCCTCACTCGGCGGGAAGATGTCGAAGTTGGTGTTCCCTTCCTTGTCGAAAAACGCATTGACATCACCGCCGTTGAGATAGCAGCTGTTCACGATTATCTCGTCTTCAAACAGGATTTTTTTCAGGTTCACCGACAGCAGGCACTCGTCGATGGCGGCGAGGGTGTCGGTGGTCCAGCCGTTCGTAGGGTTGATGAGCACAAGGTCTTTGATTTCAAGCCCCACGTCAGGGAATGTCTTGAACAAGGTGAGGTCCACCTTGCCGATATTATACTCGCAGGTGATGACCTTCGACGCGTATTTGTTGACCAGCGAGGTCAGGCGTTTCGGGCTCAGCACCAGATAAAGCGCTATGATAAGCGCTATGACAACCACGCCCAGTATTGAGGCGAGGCTTATCCATGTGACCTTGTATGCTTTTTTCATATAACTAATTAACTCTTGTCAATGTGTATTCAGCTCTCCAACCGTCGTTGTTGTACTTCAATGTCGTTTCATTCAGAATCAGGATGTTGCAGTATTGAGGTATCACTCCGGCTCCTGATTGATAAGTGATGATCTGTGTAAGCTTGTTGTTTGAGTCAAAACTCCATGTGAAGGTGTCGGCTTCGTCTTCCTGGACGTCGTCGGCCGGGTCCCACATGTGGCCTGTTCCGTTGACTTCGTATACCTCATAATGACCGCCGTCGGCTGTCTTCCAACGACCAACGATAAGCTCGGAATAAGTCTTTGGACTTGTTGTGTTGTCGTCTTTTTTCTTTGAGCACGATACCGTGAACAATGTCACGATAAACGCTGCCACTAACAATAATGCTAATTTTTTCATCTCTTTAAACTTTTAAACAGTAAACAGTAAACGGTAAACAGTAAACTACATCGCCGCAATCATCTCGATCTCCACCATCACCTCTTTAGGCAGTGTGCGTACTGCGAAAGCTGCTCTTGCTGGAGGGTCCTGCTTGAAATATTTGCCATAGACGGCGTTCATGGCGCCGAAGTTGGCGATGTCGCTGAGGTAGCAAGTCGATTTCACCACGTTGTCGAAGGTGCATCCTGCCTCTTTGAGGATGGCTTCGAGGTTTTTCATGACCTGTTCGGTCTGTTCGGTGATGCCGCCGTCGACGACGTTGCCTGTTGCTGGGTTTACCGGCATCTGACCTGAGATAAATAAGAATCCGTTAGCTGCAATGGCCTGGCTGTAAGGTCCGATTGCGCCTGGTGCGTTGTTTGTTGCAATAGCTTTTTTCATTTTAACCAATTTTTAAAATTATTCATTCTTTCTGTTACTTTTCTGATGTAATTCTGCGTCTCTGGCAGAAGGTTTTTCTCGAGATATTTGAAATATTGGTCATACGACATCGCGTTGATTTGCGGTATCGCCTTGCCGATCTTGGTGTCGCCTCTCAACGCCTTTGCCAGGTTGCCTGCTCCAGTGTTATACGATGCGATGACGCACAGGTTCTGGCTGTCTTTGTTGATGACGTTCATGAAATATCTCTTCTTCAGGAGATAGAGGTAATGCACACCCATCTCGATGTTGTTTTCGGGCTCATAGAGGTAGTTGCCTGTCGGTGCCGCGAACGGTTTCTTGAGGCTTTGAGCGCAGTCGGCGCCTGCTGTGCGAGGCACGATCTGCATCAGGCCGTAGGCTGGCACGTATGACTTAGCCTTCGGGTTGAACGACGACTCGGTCTGCATGATGGCATATGCCAATGCCGGGTCGACATCCCATTTCTGACAGTATTTCTGGATTTCTTGCTTGTATTGTTCTGCGCGTGTGCGGATGTGGTCGGGGGCGAGCTCCAGTTTGATGGTCACCACCTGACGTTCGACGTTGTCGTCGCCTTTGATGGTCTTCACCTCAGGCTTCACGTTCTCCACTATCTCTTTCACGTCTTCGTCGAGGTTTTTCTCTGTCACCACCTCGCCTTTGGGTGTCACCACCTGGTTTTCGAGCACCGGCTTCTCCTGCAGAGGCTTCGCCTTCTCGACTTCAGAGTCGTAGTCTTTGGTTTTTCCTTTGTTTGTCAACAAAAACTTGAGTTTCTTTTCAATCTCTTTGTTATCTACCTTTTCGCCTTTCTCTTGGATTATCTCGATGGTAGCCTCGCCGCTTTCAAAGTCCACGGTGCTTCTAGACTTGCCGTCGTCGGAATATTCGACCCAGTCTTTCTGCGTGCTCTCCTTCACGTTGCCCTTGCCCCATTTCTCGGCTCTCTCCTTGACAAATTTGGCGTAGGCGGCCTGCTCTGCTTTCACATAGTCTTCGTATTCTTTCTGCATCCTGGCGATGCCCTCGTCCTGGTTTTTCTTCATCTGCTGCATCTTCTCATTCTGCTCGCGCACATATTTCTCGTACTCCGTCTCAACCTGGGCGAAGCATCCGCAGCAACAGAAAACCAACGCAATTAGTAATAATTTTTTCATATCTTAAAGATTAATTTCCGCAAAAATACTAATTTTTTTTTAAATTATCCAAATTTTTATGTCATCCAAAACTTTGTTTCCGTCATTTCGAGCTTGTCGAGAAATCCTCTATTTACGTAAACAATCGAATAATTCCGTTAATCGAAGATTTCTCCATTCCGCTCCGCTCCAGTCGAAATGACGATGGAGTGTTAATAATTATCCCTATAATCCTTCTTCTTCGTCAACTTCAAATCCTGCAGCGCCGACGCCTTCACGTTAATCTGGAAGTTCCACGACTTATACGTTCCGTAAGGGATGACGTTGAATCGCATCTCCCAGCAGTGCAGGTCGCGATAGACGGTGAACGAGGTGTAAGTTATCTTATGCGACTCGAAGTCCCAACCTGTCTGCGCCGACACCTTCCATTTAGGCGAAAGCGTTATCTCTCCGCTAAGTCCAAGCGTCTGCACCGTTGTCCTGTTGTCGTTCAAGATCCAGTTTATATACGATAAGTTGTTTGTCAGTCGCAGGTTATAGCTCAGCGACAGCGACCAGCTTGTCGACCAGTCGACATATCCGTCGGGGTTGTTTCGGATGTCGTTAAGCTCTTCTTCGGAGGCGTTCGGCGATGATATCAGAGGCCGGTCGTCAGCTTCTTTGTTTTTGTTCTTTTTCTTTCCGAATGTCTTGTCGTTGATGGTGTAACTTGCGCTGAAGTTCCATGCCACGCTCTTCTTTCTGAAAAGTCTCTTGTTGACGTCCCACTCGTATTTGTTGAGTTGTTTGGTGCCTGTCGAATCCAAGACGTAAGGGTCCCACACGCTCGCATATTGTATCGTGAAGTTCTTGAAGAGCGTGGTACGTCCGCTGATGTTGAGATACGACCAGTTTAAGGAGTCTTTTGCGATGTCGTAGTTGCCCGACAATGTGAGGTTGTCTATGAGGACGATCTTCTTCAGGCCTGTCACCGTGTCTTTTCTTGAAGGCACTTTTATCTCGATGTTATTGCTAAAGCTGTATGTCAGTCTTCCTGAACGTTGTCCGGGCGCTGTGCCATAGATGCCGCCTTGGTTGTAGGCGTATTTCTGCTCCACGCCGTTGCCGTCGACGTATGACGAATAATATCCCCAGAAGCTGTTGCTGTAGTCGGGGTTGTAGGAGAATCCCACTGTAGGCGTGAACACATGCCTGATAGCTCTCACCGGGCCTTTCTTGAAGGTGAGCATTCCGTAAATCTTGGTGGTTAAATTACTCGACACGTCGTATGTGAATACATTGCTGAAATGCGGAATGGTGTCGGTATTGACATGTCCACTGCCGATGGTGTCCCAGACCCAGTCTTTCTTGTAATATTGGAGGTACATCTTATCGGTGAGATTCAACGATGTGGTCCATGTGAAGTATTTCATGAGTTTGATAGGCAAGTTGATAGGCACACGGTGTTGCATGCCGTTTTGCATGTTGTCGAGCCATCCGTCTTTGAAGAAGAGGCTGTCAGGCATGCTTATGTAGTTCTTGGTATTGGCTGTATAGCTGAGGTTTAACTCGCTGTACCAGTGTTTCTTGCCTGCCTTTCCAATGTTTTTCAAAGGATAGATACGGTTCATCGTGAAGGTGACTTCCGGCAAGGTGAGAGTCATCTGATGCGTCAGGGTGTTCTGGCTGTGGCTGCCGTTCACGGTGAGATAGAACAGGTTGGCGAAGCTCGTCTGATAGGCGATACTCGACTGGAAGGTGTTGCTCAAATACTCTGTCGTCGAGATGGCGTTGTATTTGTTGTAGTTGCTACTCACGATGTAGACGTCGGCTGAGAACGACGATTTCGGTCTGGCTTTCGGGTCTTGTTTGTGCACCCATCTGATTTTGTAGTCGGTGCTTTCGGTGTAGTCGGCTGAGCCTTCGACACCCACCTTGTTGATGGCGTAACTTCCTGAGAGCGAGCCGTTGAACTTGTATCTGCTGACGTATCTGAACGTAGGTTTCACCGCCCAGCTGCCTCGGGTGTAGATGTCGCCGAGAACCTGCAGGTCCATGTGCGGGTTGATAGCCCAGTAATAACCTCCGTTTTCAAGGTAATAACCGCGGTTTGCCGAGTTACCGAACGACGGTATGATGATGCCCGAACGCTGCCCCTTGCTGTTTGGAATGAAGGCAAAAGGAATCGCAATGGGTATTGGCGTCTCTTCTATCTTCGCGTAAAGCACCTTAGCCACAATCTTGTCGTCAGGGATGACGATAGCCTTGTTGAAATGGAACTCGTAATGCGGATGCTCTCGGTTGCTGCACGTGGTGAACGAGCCCGACCTGATGTTGATCTTCCCGTCGTCCATCTTCTTAATCTTGTCGCCGTGAAGATAGTTCTGGTTGTCTTCGGTGAACACCTTCCTGATGATACCTTTCTTCGTGTCGAAATTAAACTCCATCTCGTCGGAATAGTATTTCTGACCGGCTTGCGTGAAGATAGGCTTGCCAACGATTCTTCCTGTGGAATCAGGCATTCCCTTCGCATAAACGGAGTGTTTCTCGAAGTTAAACTCGATATAGTCGGCCTGAATCTCGATGTCGTCGTATTTGATTACCGCACCGCCATAATAGTGAATCTTGTTGTTCTTGAAATCCTGGATGGTGGAGTCGTTACAGCTGCGTTCGATCTGAGCGTCAATCTTGCTCTGACCCCTGCCGATAAGCGAAAAAACCATCATGCAGAAGAAAAAAACAACAAAAAAACGATATGTTGACCTTGTGTACAAGATTTTTATCTAATTTTGTAAAAAATTCAAATCAATTCAAACTGCAAAGATACGATTTTTTATGAACAGCAAACTTATATTTTTTATTATATTAATAGGATTTTTGCTTTTCACTCCTGCGATTCAAGCCCAAAATGTTAAGATTCAGACTGTTGTGATCGATGCGGGTCATGGCGGGAAGGATGCGGGAGCCGTCGGAAAGAAGTCGAAAGAGAAGGAGATAACCCTCGCAGTGGCTAAAAAAACAGGCGAATATATCAAGAAGAAATACCCTGATGTGAAGGTAATCTACACGCGTACCTCCGATGTCTTTGTCGAGCTGATGGAACGTGCCCGCATCGCCAACCGCAACAACGCCGATATCTTTATCTCAATACATTGTAACTCAGTGGCTAACTCGCCTAAGACAGGCGGCGTGGAGACCTTTATCATGGGTGACCACCGCAACAGTGCCAACCTCGCTGTCGCTAAACGCGAAAACGCCTCTATCCTCTACGAAAGCAATGTTGAGGAGAACTATGGCGGCTTTGACCCGAACAGCACCGAGGCATATATCGCCTTCAGCTTCATCCAGAGTGAGTTCAAACAGCACTCGCTCGAGCTCGCTGAACTCGTTCAGAGTGAGATGGTTAACAGGGCGAAACGGCACGATAGGGGAGTGCAGCAGGCAGGATTTCTGGTGCTTTACAAGACCGCGATGCCATCTATCTTGGTGGAACTCGGCTTCATCTCAAATCCCACCGAGGAGGCTTATATGATGTCGAAAGACGGCCAGGATGTCCTCGCGTCGGCAATATATCGCGCCTTCTGCACCTACAAGACCAACTATGAGAAAGATTCCGTTGAGCTTCAACAGGAAGTGTCGGAGACACCGAAACAGCCCGAAAAACCAGCTATCGACAAAAACGTCGGCATTGTCTACAAGGTGCAGTTTACCACCAAAAACCGTCCTGTCGACAACCCGGCATCTGTGTATAAAAACCTGCGCGATGTCGACTATTATGAGCATAACGGCATGTACAAATACACGGCAGGCTGTTTTGCCACCAAATCCGAAGCCGATGCATACCTCAAAGAGGTGGTAAAACAAGGTTACGACGGCGCTTTCGTGGTGAAGTTCGAAGACGGAGTGAGAAAATAGAGATAAGAAGGATAAGTCTTATCAGCGAAGCGCTTATCCTTCTTATCTTTCTTATCCTTTCTAACTTTCTGAGGATTAAAGATTTGCTTTGAAGTATTCAGTAATCTTCTCAATCAAATGCGCCCTATCCATGCCATACACATTGTGGTCGTGGCCAGGATACACGAAATAATCCATCTGTTTCTGGTTGTGGATGGCGTTCTCAAGGAAGCTGAGGCTGTTCTGCCATACCACGGTAGGGTCGGTGGAGCAGTGGATCATCAGAAGCTTGCCCTCGAGCTTGTCGGTCTTGTTGTCAAGAGCTGTCAACTCATAACCTTCAGGATTCTCCTGAGGGGTGTCCATGTAACGCTCGCCGTACATTATCTCGTAGTATTTCCAGTTGATGACTGGACCGCCGGCCACGCTGACCTTGAATGTCTCAGGATAGTTGATTTTCAATGATGTGGACATGAATCCTCCGTAGCTCCAGCCGTCTGAACCGATACGCTCCGGGTCGATATACGGCTTGGTCTTGAGGTACTCGATGCCTGTCATCTGGTCGTGCATCTCCATCTGTCCGCACTGACGGTGAATCACCTGTTCGAAAGCCTCGCCACGGTCGGCAGAACCTCTGTTGTCGACAGTAAACACTATGAATCCCTCCTGTGCCAGATAGTTAAGGTAGATGCCTGCTCCAGCCAACCATGAGTCGGTGATGAGCTGAGCGTGCGGACCGCCGTAAACGTAAACAATAACTGGGTATTTCTTGTTCGGGTCGAAGTTGTAAGGCTTGATGATTCTGGTGTAAAGATCCTGTCCGTCTTCTGCCTTTATGGTGTCGATTTCTGTCACTCCGATGTTGTAGTCAGCGATAGGGTTTTCGGCTGTGTACAAGAAGTCGAAGAAACGTCCTTTTTCGTCAACAATCTCAGCTGCTCTCGGGATGTCGGTGCTGCTGTAGTTGTCGATGAAGAACCTGCCGCTCTTGCTCGGAAGCACCTTGTGTGTGCCGTGTTTCTTGGTGAGCTGCACTTTCTTTCCGTTCTTGAGATTCACTTTGTAGAAATGACGCTGCAGCGGACTTACTTCTGTCGAGGTATAATATGCGTTGCCCTTTCCGTCGAAGCCGTCGAATGAGGTGACAACGTATTTGCCTTTTTCAATCTGTTTTGCCTTCAAAGTCTTGGTGTTATGCAGCCAGATGTGATAGTATCCGTCGCGTTGTGCGAGCCACACAAACTCGGTGGTGCTGCCTGGCAAGAAATATGCAGGTCCCTGAGGCTCTACATATTGCTCGTCTTCATCATGGAAGATGGTCTGGTAGAACTCGCCGTTCAAAGCGTTGTATTCGTTGAAATTCAGCGTATCCTGACCGCGGTTCAAGATGCCGATATAAATCTTCTCGTTGTCGTTGTTCCATGTGATAGCGGTGAGATAATGCTCCTCAGGCTCGCCGGTCTGCATCACCACATCGGTGCCTGCTGCGATGTCGTAAACATGCAGTTTCACTATGTGTGACGTCATTCCTGCCATAGGATATTTTATCGGTTTCGCCTCAGCGATACGTGTGGTGATGTCGACGAGCGGATAGTCGGTCACCATGCTCTCGTCCATCAGGTAATATGCGAGTTTGTTGCCGTCAGGCGACCAGAAGATACCTCCGTCAATGGCGAACTCGTTGCGGTGCACCGACTGTCCTGCGATGACGTGCTCAGGGTTCTCTGTCAAACGGATCTGGTTGCCGCCATCGGCGATGTAAAGGTCGTTGTCGATGGTGTAAGCAATTCTGAAAGTCTTCTCGTTGAGAGTCACGTTTTCAGCATTGGCTGGCACAGCGTTAGCTTTCTTTATGGCTTTCTCACTGATATTCAATGTGTTAAGTATAAGACTGCCGTCGTCGCCTCTTCTGTAGAAATAACCGTCGTTCTCGCTTTGCCATGTGATGTTTGGAAGTCTCTTGAAGACCTCGATGCTGTTGTCTTTGGCGATGCCGTTGAGCATGTCGAGGCTCAGCAGCGTGTGCGATGATTTCTCCCCAGGGCTCTGGTATCTCAGCTCGTCACCTTCGCTGAAGACGTATTTGTTGCTGTCGCCTAACCATTTGAAACTCTTGCCTTTAGGATACACGTCGTAATTGTTGTACGATGCATCCACCGGTGTTAACATTTTCTTTTCCTGTGCAAATGATGTGAAAATCAACATCAATGCAATAACTGTAAATAATAATTTTTTCATATTGTAATATTTTAGTTTATTCCTTATCACCCTTAAGCGGCTCCCTTAATGACCTTAACGGCATTAATGGCATTAAAGCCTTTAAGGCTGCCGCTATCAAGGCTTATCAAGCTTTGTGAATGGCTTCCGCGAACTTCTTCAGCATCTCCGGCTCCTTCTCAAACGCCGTCCCGATCACGATGATATCGGCACCGGCTTTCACAGCGTCTGCTGCCATCTCCGGTGTCTTGATGCCACCGCCGACAATCAACGGTATGTTGATCATCTGGCTCACCTTCGATATCATGCTTGTCGACACCGGCATCAATGCGCCTGAGCCTGCCTCGAGGTATATCAGCTTCAGGCCCAGCATCTCGCCTGCGATGGCAGTGCACATCGCGATGTCGTCCTTGTCGTGCGGGATAGGGGTGGTGTCGCTCATATAAGTCACCGATGTGGCCTTGCCGCTGTCGATGAGCATATAACCTGTCGGGATGATCTCGTTGCCGTAGAGCTTAAGATACGGCGCCGCTATGACGTGCCTTCCTATCAGCATCTCAGGGTTCCTTCCGGAGATGAGCGAGAGCAACAGAAATCCGTCGCAGTACTTGCTGATTTGCAATGAGTTGCCAGGGAAAATCAGCACCGGAATCTTCGAGTGTTCCTTGATGAGTTTGATACAGTGGTCGAGGCTGTCGGTGACGAGCAGGCTGCCGCCCACAAAGAAGAAATCCACATCGGCAGCGTTAGCCTTTTCGACAATCGAGAGAATCTGCTCGTCGGTAGGCTTGTCGGGATCGACAAGAACGGCAAGCTTTTTGCGTGTCTTATCTTGAAATTTGTCGTATATTGCCATAATAAAATTTTAATCCACGAAATTACAACTTTTTATTGAATCTCAGCGCTATTTAGCCATTATTTTTTCAAAATGATTCTGAAAGTGGTTCCTTGACCCATCACGCTGTTCTTCACGAAGATTTTTCCTTTGTGGTAATCTTCGATGATACGCTTCGCCAGCGACAGTCCGAGACCCCAGCCGCGTTTCTTGGAGGTGTAGCCGGGCTTGAAAATCTGCTTGTACATGGAGCGGGGCAGGCCCTTGCCGGTGTCGCTGATGTCGATAAACACATTGCTGTCGTCTTCGGTGAGTTCTATGGTGATTTTGCCCTTGTCGCCCATAGCGTCGATGGCGTTCTTGGTGAGGTTCTCCAAAACCCAGCTGAACAATGGGGCGTTCATTGGTATCACTATCTCTCTGTTAGGCAGCAGTATTGCGAACTCGATCTTCGACGACGACCTGCGCTGCATGTATTTCATGGTCTTGTCGACAGACGCCACCACGTCGGTGTCCTCCAAAGTCGGGATGGAGCCTATTTTTGAGAAACGTTTCGTTATGGTGTCGAGCCTTTTCAGGTCGTGCTCCATCTCTGCCGTCCCGTAAAACGGATGCTCCTCCAGCTTCATCAGCTCTATCCAGCCCATCAGCGAGCTCAGAGGCGTGCCGATTTGATGTGCGGTCTCCTTCGCCATGCCTGCCCATACCTGGTTTTGCTCCGAACGTCGCACATAGCTGAACATCAGATATGCCAGAAGCACAAACAGACCGAAAATCAGCATCTGAACCAGCGGGAAATAGCGCATCTGCAGCAGCAAATCCGACCTTCTGTAATAAATGTAAGCCTTATTGTTGTCAAGATAATTAACCTTGATAGGATAGTTCTCTTCCTGCATCGTACGAATCTGATTCTCAACGTATTTAGGGTCTTTCATCTTGATGGAGTCGAGGTTTCCGTATGCCAAAACGGTGTTGTCGATGCTGTCCATGATGATGACAGGCGCACCGACGGCATTGTCGGTCACATCGTTGATGAAAAGTTTGAACAAATCATCCAAAACACCTTTCAACTCAGTGTAAATCAACGATTCTTTGTAAAAAAGCCACTTTGTCTTTCCGAAAAGGTCGATCTTTATAGGCTGATAAACGCTGAATTCCATCATCATCTCCTCGTCGAACTTCGTCTTGTCTTTAAGATGTTCCGGCAAGTTGATGGAAAGATCTATCTTTGCGGAATTGTCAGTAATCACTACCGGAATGCTGATGTTGCTCTGTATGATGTCAAGATATATCGAGGTGTTTTCCTCCGGACTTGCCTCAAGAAAGCTCTCGTACGCCTTCGCCAGCAATTGCACGCGTTTCTGCTCCTGCTCGCTCACCTCGTTGAAGAAGACTTTGGTGTAATTCATCAGCTCAGCATGGCTCTGCATCGCCTCTGCCCACATCTCAATCTGCTTCGTCTCCTGCGCCGCAAAACGCTTCACCAAACGGCTCGTATACTGTATCGAAATGCTTATTATGATGACCGCCAGCACCGAGAGCGCCAGATTCCACCATCTCTTCTGAATGTAAATGTTAGTTTTCATTCCACAAAAATACAAAAAATTTAAATAATATAAGGTGTGTAGCGAAAAATGTTGTAATTTTACACGTTTTTTCAAACGCGAAAATTTTAAAAATATTATGGAATATAATTTTGAAGAAATCGAGAAAAAATGGCAGGAATATTGGCGTGACAACAAGATCTATCATGTTGATATTGACCACGATAAGCCGAAGTTTTATGTGTTGGACATGTTTCCTTATCCGTCGGGCGCGGGTCTTCATGTGGGACATCCTCTTGGATACATCGCATCGGATATTTACGCTCGCTACAAGCGCTTGAAGGGTTTCAACGTGCTTCACCCGATGGGTTACGATGCCTACGGACTTCCGGCTGAGCAGTATGCCATCCAGACAGGTACACATCCGGCTATCACCACGGAGAAAAACATCAACCGTTACCGTGAGCAGATGGATAAGATCGGTTTCTGCTACGACTGGGACCGCGAGGTGCGCACCAGCGACCCACATTATTATAAATGGACTCAGTGGACGTTCATCCAGCTGTTCAACTCGTTCTATTGCAACAAATGCAAGAAGGCCAAGCCTATCGCCGACCTCGTCGACTATTTCAAGAAAAACGGTACCAGCGGACTCGACATCGCCTGCACCAAGCCGATGAGCTTCACCGCCGCGCAGTGGAAGATGATGAGCGAGCGTGAACAGCAGGAAACACTGATGAACTACCGCCTCGCTTACCTTGCCGACACCATGGTCAACTGGTGTCCGGAACTCGGAACGGTGCTCGCCAACGATGAGGTTCAGGATGGACTCTCAGTGCGCGGCGGATATCCTGTGATCCGTAAGTCGATGAAACAGTGGCTGCTGCGTATCACAGCTTACGCCGAACGCCTCCTCGAAGGTCTCGAGACCCTCGATTGGACCGAGTCAATAAAAGACGTGCAGCGTAACTGGATAGGCAAGTCAATGGGTGCCTCGGTGTTCTTCAAAGTCGCTGATAAAGATATAGATTTCGAGGTGTTTACTACTCGTGCCGATACCTTGTTCGGTGTCACCTTCATGGTGCTCGCACCTGAACACGAGATGATAAAACAGCTCACCACCAAAGAACAGCGCGCCGCTGTCGAAGAATACGTCACTTGGGCTAAGAACCGCTCCGAGCGCGAGCGTATGTCAGAAGTGAAGAAGGTGAGCGGCGTGTTCACAGGCTCTTACGCCGTCAACCCGTTCAACGGAACGAAAATCCCGATCTGGATCTCAGATTATGTGTTGATGGGCTACGGCACCGGCGCCATCATGGCAGTGCCGGCACACGACAGCCGCGACTTCGCTTTCGCACGTCATTTCAACCTCCCAATCATCCAGGTGGTGGCAAAACCAGGCGAGGAGCCGTCAGACCCCGCCACATGGACTGAGTCATTTGATGCAAAAGAAGGAGTACTCATAAACTCTGAGTTCCTCAACGGACTAACAGTGAAACAGGCTATCCTCCGCATGATTGAGGAGCTTGAGAAACTCGGCATCGGCAAAGGAAAGACCAACTATCGTCTGCGCGACGCCATCTTCAGCCGTCAGCGTTACTGGGGCGAGCCATTCCCGATTTATTATAAGGATGGCATGCCTTACGCCATGGATGTCAATAAGTTACCACTCGAACTGCCTTCTATCGACGCCTACAAACCGACAGAGAACGGCGAGCCGCCATTAGCAAGAGCTAAGAACTGGGTCACCGAAGAAGGTTATCCTATCGAAACGAACACAATGCCAGGTTTTGCAGGCTCAAGCGGATATTATCTCCGTTATATGGACCCGCATAACGATAAAGAGTATTTCAGCAGAGAAGCCAACGATTATTGGCAAAATGTCGACCTTTACATCGGTGGCGCCGAACATGCTACTGGTCACCTCATCTATAGCCGTTTCTGGAACAAGTTCTTGTTCGACCTCGGACTTGCATGCAAAGACGAGCCTTTCCAGAAGATGGTCAACCAAGGTATGATCCAAGGCCGCTCTAGCATCGCCTACCGTGTCAACCTCGAGAAAATATGCGAATATGCCGTCTGGAAGCGACTGAAAGAGAATAAGTTAGGACTTAAATTCGTGCGCGATTACAAGGAAGGACGCCGTCGCTTCGACTTCTTCTGCCCCGAAAAAGGCCTTATCATCGAAATCAACAGAATGGGTAACCTCGAGCGTGTGGCTGAGCCTTGGCGTAAATATGCCGACGAACACGGCTACCGCCTGCTGCTGATACCTTTAGTAGATATCATCAACGACTTCGAACAGGGCACCGACTACGTGCGCCAGCGTATGCGCGAGTTCTGCCTCGGCAACGACGTCCCTTCATTCATCCAAGGCGAAGAATACAGCGGCGGACCTATATTCGCATCGAAGAATCTGCCTGACATCGAGCAGTTTACTGACCCTATGCTGGTGGATATCAATATCGTACATAACGACATCCTCGACGTCAACGCTTTCCGCGAATGGCGCGACGACCTCAAAAACGCCCGTTTCTTCTTCGAAAGAGATAAAGAAGGCAACAAGGTGTTCGTATGCGACTGGCTCATCGAGAAGATGTCAAAGTCGAAGTTTAACGTCCAGAACCCTGACGACCTCGTAGCTAAATATGGCGCCGACACTCTGCGTCTCTACGAGATGTTCCTCGGACCTCTCGAACAGTCAAAACCATGGGATACCCAAGGAATTGAAGGCACATCACGTTTCCTGAAGAAGTTCTGGAAGCTCTACTCAGAGATAAGCGACGAGCCTGCAACAAAAGAAGAGATGAAGGTTCTGCACAAACTCATCAAGAAAGAGGAAGAAGACATCGAACGTATCTCGTTCAACACTGTCGTCTCGGCTTTCATGATTTGTGTCAACGAACTCACCGATATGAAGTGCAACAAACGTGCAATCCTCGAGCCTCTCGCAATCATGATTTCACCTTACGCACCGCATATCGCCGAAGAACTGTGGCATCAGATGGGTCACAACGACAGCGTCGTCAACCAGAAATTCCCTGAGTTCGATGCATCGAATGTGGTCGAGAACACCTTCACTTACCCGGTGTCATTCAACGGAAAGAAACGTTTCGACCTCGAACTGCCTCTCGACATCAAGCAGGACGAAGTCCAGAACGCTGTCGTCAACGCACCTGAAGCTAAGAAGTGGCTCGAAGGAGTCAATATTAGAAAGGTCATCTTCATCCCTAAGAAAATTATCAATATTGTTGTCGGATGATGAAAAAACTGGTTTTTGCGATACTAGTATTAATAGGAACTGCGTCAGTTTCGGCTCAAGACCTCACGCAACCTGAGACAGACCCTGTCATCACCAGCCGCATCGCGGAATGGCAGGATCTGAAGTTCGGTTTCATGATGCACTGGGGCATGTATGCTCAATGGGGCGTGGTCGAGTCATGGTCTATCTGTAACGAAGACTGGATTAACCGCAATGGTGCTAACTATATTCAGTATAAAGCTGATTATCAAGCACTTAATACTACGTTTAATCCGACAAAATTCAATCCTGAAGAGTGGGCTAAGCTCGCAAAAGAGGCAGGAATGAAGTACGTCGTATTCACCACCAAGCATCACGATGGATTCTGCATGTACAACACCAAAGAAACGACCTATTCCACCGTCGATCCGTCATGTCCTTTTTCAGAAAATGAGAAAGCCGACATCACTGGTGCTATCGTGGAAGCCTTTAGAAATCAAGGCTTTTGGACAGGTCTTTACTTCTCGAAAGCGGACTGGCATCATCCAGACTACTGGGCTGAACAGTGGGCGACTCCTGATAGAAACGTCAACTACGACCCTCAGAAATATCCTGAAAGATGGCAGAGTTTCTGCGATTTCACCTACAACCAGATTCATGAGTTGACTCACAACTACGGAGATATCGACATTTTGTGGCTCGACGGCGGCTGGGTGCGTCCTGAGTACAGCCTCAATGACGAATATCGCGAATGGCTCGGCTGCAAAGGCTATATCCAGGACATCGACATGCCGAAAATAGCAGCTATGGCTCGCGAAAACAACCCCGACCTCATCATCGTCGACCGCACAGTGCATGGAAAATATGAGAACTACCAGACTCCTGAGCAACAGGTGCCTGACACTCTGCTTCCGTTCCCATGGGAAACATGCATGTCGATGGGCGACTCGTGGTCTTATGTTGAAACCGATAACTATAAGAGTACCAATAAGATAGTGCATCTTCTTGTAGATATCGTGGCAAAAGGCGGCAACTACCTCCTCAATATAGGTCCGTCACCTGAGGGCGAGCTGCCTCCAACAGCTGTGGAGCGTATGCACGAAATCGGTAACTGGATGAAAATCAACGGTGAAGCCATCTATGGCACGCGTCCTTTCTATCCATATTGCGATGGCAAAGTGCGCTTCACCCAGAAAAACGGCAAGATTTATGCTATCTATTTGCTTGATGAAGGTGAAACTATGCCTAACTCAATCAAAATCAATGCAGAACTGAATAAAAACAAGGTTAAAATCCTCGGCAGCAAGGCAAAAGCGAAGCTTACCAAGACCGCCGACGGATACCTTATTAATATTAATGGCGATGTCAACCTCGAACACGCCGTCGTTTTTGAATTAAAATAAAATCGAAATATGAAAGAAGAACTCAAAAGAATGGATCTTCCATACCTCATCGCCGACCCAAGTCTGGCAGAGTGGGGAAGGAAAGACATTGAAATTTCAGAACACGAGATGCCTGGGTTGATGGCACTTCGTAAGAAATACGGCGAGAGCAAGCCTCTCAAAGGCGCACGCATCAGCGGCTCGCTCCACATGACCATCCAAACCGCATGTCTCATCGAAACGTTGAAAGCTCTCGGCGCCGAGGTGCGCTGGGCAAGCTGCAACATATTCTCGACACAAGACCATGCCGCTGCAGGAATCGTGGCAGGCGGAACACCAGTGTTTGCTTGGAAAGGCGAGACCCTCGACGACTACTGGTGGTGCACCATGCGAGCCCTCACATTCCCTGATGGCAACGGCCCGGACCTCATCGTCGACGACGGTGGCGACGCTACTCTGTTGATACACAAAGGCTATGAATGCGAAAACGACCCTAAACTCCTCGAAGTGGAGCCTACAAACGCCGAAGAGAGAGCTTTGATGGGTGTCATAAAAGAGACTTATAAGATGGATCCTCAGCATTGGCACAAAGTTGTCGCTAACTGGAAAGGCGTGTCGGAAGAGACAACGACAGGCGTTCACCGTCTCTATCAGATGAAAGAGGCAGGCAAACTTCTCGTCCCGGCTATCAACGTGAACGACAGCGTCACAAAGAGCAAGTTCGACAACTTGTACGGCTGCCGCGAGTCACTCGCCGACGGTATCAAACGTGCTACAGATGTCATGCTGGCTGGTAAAGTCATCGTGGTGCTCGGCTACGGCGACGTCGGTAAAGGCTGCGCACAGTCGATGCGTTCATACGGCGCCCGCGTCCTCGTGACAGAAATAGACCCTATTTGCGCGCTGCAGGCTGCAATGGAAGGCTACGAAGTCACCACAATGGAAGAGGCAGTGAAAGAAGGCAACATCTTCGTCACATGCACCGGCAACTGCGACGTCATCACACTCGAGCATATGCTCCAGATGAAAGACCAGGCTATCGTCTGCAACATCGGTCACTTCGACAACGAGATTCAGGTCAACGCACTTGAAAACTATAAAGGTGTCAAGAAAATCAACATCAAACCGCAGGTCGACAAGTTCGTCAAACCTGATGGAAAAGCCATCTTCATCCTGGCTGAAGGCCGTCTCGTGAACCTCGGCTGCGCTACAGGTCACGCCAGCTTCGTGATGAGTAACTCATTCACCAACCAGACCCTCGCACAGATGGACCTCTGGGAGAAACGCGGAACATATCCGATCGACGTGTACTGCCTGCCGAAATATCTCGATGAGGAGGTGGCACGCTTACATCTCGAGAAGATAGGGGTGAAACTCACCAAACTGACACAGAAACAGGCCGATTACATTGGCGTTCCGATCAATGGACCATTCAAATCGGATATCTACAGATATTAAAAAAAAACGGCGTTTTCAAACGCCGTTTTTTTTATTAATTGTAAACCCTCAACGCAGTGCCATCGTACTGCGTGAAATATTGCGTCAGAGGATAGCCGGTGCCTTCTATTATGCTACCATCTAAAATAGAATATTTATAGTCGAGGCAGGTGTCGACAACAAATGGCATCTCCACAATCAGACGGTTGTTTGGACAAGCATAAGGCTCGTTAGGTGCCATGCGCTCGTAAGCCCTGAACTCGTCAACATGATACCTATATATAATAATACCATAGCTCGGCAACGGAGCAGTGATATACATCCAGCCACCTACAGCGTTAAGTTCTTGAAACTCAATAGTATTTGGATATATCACGAAGTTTAGGTTTACCTCTGGAGTATTAGGATTATCGGGTTTGCTGTTACATGAAACGGCAAAAATCGCCATTGAAGCGACAAAAAAAATCATCAAAATTTTTAAAAAATGTCTCATTTCAAAATTATTTTGGTGCAAAATTAATATTTTTTTTGACAAAAAGAGGTCCAAATGTGGATTAAAAATCTTTCCTAAAACCCTAAAATTTGATTTTTAGCAAAATTTTTCAGATAAAATACACGATTATAAAATGTTTATTTCTAACGTGTTACAATGTTTTAACTGAAAATGTTGAAAAATATTTTTCCTAAATTAAAATTAATTGCTTGTCGGTATGAAAAAATTGTTGTAATTTTGAACCCTAAAAATGTGTCCTGAAAAATGGAAATTATTTGATAGTATAACATAAAAATTCAAGGTATGTTAAAAAAATTACTATTTTTACTCTGCATCGTGCTGACGTCGTGGTCGTTGGCACTTGCACAACAAGGTCGTCTCAAGGGTGTCATTACTGACAAGGATACCGGCGAGCCTATCGCATTTGCCAATGTCGTTTTGGAAAACGGCGGTACGCAGGTGGGTGGTGCCAGTACGGACTTTGACGGTAACTACGACATCAACCCTATTCCTCCGGGAACTTACGACCTGAGAGCAACATTCGTTGGTTACAACACTGTCGTTATGACAGGCGTTGTTATCCCAGGTAACAAGATTACCTTCCAAGACATCAAGATGAGCATGCAGTCGGAAGTGCTTGATGCTGTTGAGATTGTCGATTACAAAGTGCCTTTGATTTCAAAGGACCAGACTTCAGCGGGTGCTACCATCACCGCCGAGGAAATCGCGAAGATGCCTAACCGTTCGGCAGACGCTGTTGCAGCTACCGTCGGTGGTGTGTTCTCGTCAGACGGTGAAGTCGGTAACATGCGTGGTGCACGTTCTGAAGGTACAGTTTATTACATCGACGGTGTCCGCGTCATCGGTAGCCACTCGGTGCCTCAGTCAGCTATCGACCAAGTCGAGGTTATGCTTTCTGGTACCCCTGCTATGTACGGCGACGTCACCGGTGGTATTATTAACATGACAACTAAAGGCCCTTCAAGAACATTCGGTGCAGGTTTGGAAGTTGAACAGTCAGTCGACGGCTACGGCCACACCAGAGTCGGCATCAACGCACAAGGTCCTCTCATCAAAGGTAAGAAATCTGAGACAGCTCTCTTAGGATTCTTCATCGCTGGTGAGTTCACCCGTAACAAAGATGGCGCGATCTCTGCAATTGGTCACCATAAAGCAAGCGACGAATGGTTGGATTATATCAAGGAACATCCTCTCCGCCTCGCTAGCGACGGACAAGGTGTTTATCCTAACGGTGAGTTCACAAGAATGGGTTCAATGGAATATGTAAAGAACTCTCAGAACACATCAAACTGGACAATCAACACCAGAGGTAACGTGAGTATCCGTACTACCGAGACTATCAACCTCACAATCGGTGGTAGCTACATGAAACAGAAAGCTCACGGATTCAGCCGTAACCAGGAATACTTTAACTTCGATAAGAACTATATTTCTGACTACCAGAACTGGAGCGTTTATGGACGTTTCACCCAGAGATTCCCAACGTCACCTGAGAGCACTTCTCTTATCAAGAACTTCTACTATAGCTTGCAGGTCGACTACTCAAGAGTGAACAGTTCAAACTATGACCCAGACCATAAGAAAGATATTTGGAAATATGGTTACCTCGGTAAGTACTCCATCTATAAGACCCCATCTTACACAATGGATACAGCCATCACAGTTAACGGTCATACTTATACAAACGTTTGGCATACAGCATCATGGGATTATGATACATTGGTCACATTCGCACCATCAGACTATAACCCATTGCTCGCCAAATATACCTCTATGATTTATGACTTGTATAATGATCCTGCAGGACACTATACAAACTTCGATGATATCCAGCTCAGCCAGGGTCTTCTCAACTCAGGTTCACCATCACCATTCTATGGCTTGTATGCTGCTCCTGGTTCAATCCAGGCCAACTACGGCTATTCTGAAAGCGACCAGTTCGCAGTGAACCTCGCAACAGCTATGACAATGGGCAACCACGAAATAAAGTTCGGTCTCCAGTATGAACAGCGTAACAGCAGATCATGGGGCGTTGGTGGTCGTAATTTGTGGTACCTCATGAGAAACCTCGCTAACTTCCATATCGATCAGTTGGATGTCAATAACCCTGAAATCGTCAGCTACAATGGCTTCGTTGATACAGTGAAATTCTACAGAATGTATAACGCTGCCGATCAGTATCAGTTCGACAAGAACCTCCGTTCAGCCCTCGGTCTTAGCACAACAGGCGTCGACTGGATCAACACTGACTCATACGATTTCAACGACAACTCAATTGAATACTACGACAGAGACGGTGTCATGCACAAAGCTTACCTCCAGGACGGCTTCGACATCAGCATGTTCACACCAGACGAGTTGACACAGGACGGTAACTCATACGTATCATACTACGGCTATGACTACCTCGGTAAGAAACTCAAGAAACAGCCTAGCTTCGATGACTTCTTCACAGAGACAGATGAAAACGGTAACTACACACGTCCAGTAGGTTCATACAGACCTATCTACATGGCAGGTTACCTCCAGGATAAGTTCGCTTTCAAAGACCTTATCTTCAACATCGGTGTCCGTGTCGACCGTTTCGACGCTAACCAGAAAGTCTTGAAAGACCCTTATATCCTCTATGATTACTATACAGTAGGCGATAAGATGAACAACGGTAAACTCATCCTTCCTAACGGTACTTCAGTTGACGTTCCGGATAACATCGGCAGCGACTACGCAGTGTATGTTAATAATATTAAGGATATTACTCAAGTCATGGGTTATCGTATTGATAACACTTGGTACAATGCAGAAGGTGCTGAAATCAGCGACCCTACAACTTTGAACGCCGGTAACGGTGTCACAGCATGGGTGAAGGATAAAGACCAGTCACACGTTGACGCTAAGTCATTCAAGGATTACAACCCACAGTGGACAGTGATGCCTCGTATCTCCTTCTCATTCCCGATTTCAGACGACGCTTTGTTCTTCGCTCACTATGACGTTTTGACACAGCGTCCTACAAACATCCACACCAACATCTATGATTATTACTACTTCGAACAGAACAGCAGTACTATCAACAACCCAGCTTTGAAACCTTCACAGACAATCGACTATGAGCTCGGTTTCACCCAGAAGCTGACCAACTCGTCATCAATGACAATCACTGCTTACTACAAGGAGTTCCGTAACATGATTCAGATGTACCGTTACACAGGTGCTTATCCTAAGGATTACTCATCATACAGCAACTTGGACTTCGGTACTGTGAAAGGTCTCACAGCATCATACGACTTGCGTAGAACAAAGAACGTCCGTCTGCGTGCTTCTTACACCTTGCAGTATTCAAACGCTACAGGTGCTTCATCAACCACAATGGAAGCTTTGATCGCAGCTGGTGTTCCTAACTTGCGTTCAACATTCGCTATGCCTTGGGACCGTCGTCACCAGTTCAACGTTTCATTGGATTACCGTTTCGCAAGCGGCAAGGACTACAACGGTCCTGTGTCAAAACGCGAGAAATCAGGTAAGAAACCTATCCAATGGCTCGCCAACACTGGTCTCGCCGTCACAATGAACGGTGGTTCAGGTACTCCCTACACAGCACAGAGCAACATCAACTCACCTATCACTCAAGGTACTAGACTGTTGAAAGGTTCATACTACGGATCACGCCTTCCATGGGCATTCCGTTTCGATATGAAGATCGACAAGGATATCGACCTTAAGCTTGGTAAGAAAGAAGGTGAAAGACGTCCAGCTTACCTGAACGTTTATCTCCAGGTGCTCAACGTACTTAATTCAAAGAATATCATTGATGTCTATGCATCAACCGGTAATCCTGATGACGATGGTTACCTCTCAGCTCCGGAATGGCAGCGTGAAATCGCTAACCAGACAAATGCTGATTCATATGCTGAATTGTACAGACTGTATGTCGACAACATGTACAATTACTCATCACCACGTCAGATTAGAATTGGTATGATCTTTAACTTCTAAACAGAATAATAAATACTGATAATATGAAGACTATAATTCGTTTATTAACTGTTGCATTTCTTATTGCAAGTGTAACTGAAGTAAGAGCCGAGAAGGTCCAGATGAATGGCCCTCAAACTCGGAATCTGAAACAAACCACTGCTGGATGTACACCATCTTCAACCTATGCATGGTTGAACATCAACAACGCCAGAGTGCGTGTCAACGCCGGTGGTGATATGTGGTGGGATCTTCCGGGTGGTTCTGGATCAAAGTATTACATTCCAGCTAACGGTTCAGCAACTTCATTGTATGCAGGATCTCTTTGGATTGCAGGTATGGACATCAACAACCAGTTGAAGTGCGCCGCTATCCGTTTCCGTCAGGTCGGTAACGACTTCTGGACAGGTCCTCTTACAGTTGATGGAACAGCATCTATTGACGCTGCAACATGTATGGAGTACGATAAAATGTACAACATCACACGCGCCGAAGTCGATGATTTCCTCCAGAATTGTGATGAAAACGGTATTCCTCTCCCAGGATACGAAATCCCAACCAACATCTTGAACTGGCCTGCTCACGGCGACCCAGCAAGAGGCATGAGCTACTACCTCGCTCCTTTCTATGATAGAGACGAAGATGGTACTTACGATCCTTCACAGGGTGACTATCCATACTACGATATCACCAACGAACTCTGCCACACTCAAGTTCCTACAATGGAAGAGCTTAATGAAGGTACAGTTCACGGATCTATCCTCGCTGACCAAGTTATCAAAGGTGACCAGACTCTCTGGTGGGTGTTCAACGATAAAGGTAACTCTCACACTGAAACTGGCGGTTCAGCTATCGGTATGGAAATCAGAGCTCAAGCATTTGCCTTCTCGACAAATGATGAGATCAACAACATGACATTCTATAGCTACGAGATCATCAACCGTTCAACCTATACTTTGACCAACACATACTTCTCACCATGGACTGACGTTGACCTTGGTTATGCTAAGGACGACTACATCGGTTGCGACGTTTCACGTGGTCTCGGTTATGGTTACAACGGTGCTCCTATCGATGGTAACGGTCAGACAGAAGCTTACGGTGCCAACCCTCCAGCGGTCGGTGTCGACTTCTTCCAGGGACCTTACCTCGATCCAGATGGACTCGATAACCCTAAGTATGATACATTAGGCAACCAGCTCTGCGATGAGAGTATCAATGGTGTGAACTTCGGCAACGGCATCGTCGATGACGAACGTTTCGGTATGCGCCGTTTCGTGTATCACAACAACTCAAACAACTCAGTGTATGGTGACCCTGATGTCGCTGCTGAATACTACCTCCTCCTTAGAGGTATCTGGAAGAATGGTGCTAAGATGCAGTACGGTGGTACAGCTGTTCCAGGCGCTGCCGGTACAGTCGGTCCAACTTGCGACTTCATGTTCCCATTCGATTCAGACCCTTGCAACTGGGGTACTGGCGGTTTGATGCCTAACGGCGGCTTCAACCAGAACGGATTCTACTGGAGTGAAGAGACAGGTAACAACGGTGGACCTAACCCACCTGAGGACCGTCGTTTCATGCAGTCAGCTGGTCCTTTCACCTTGAAAGCTGGTGCTGTTAACTACATCACATTCGGTGTGCCGTGGGCTCGCGCTACCACAGGCAAGGCTTGGGCTTCAGTCGAACTCCTCCGTAAGGTCGACGATAAGTGCCAGTCAATGTTCGATAACTGCTTCAAAGTCCTCGACGGACCTAACGCTCCTGATTTGACAATCCGCGAACTTGACAGACAACTCATTATCTATCTGTCAAATTCAGAATCATCAAATAACGCTAATGAAGACTATATCGAAATGGATCCTAACATTCCTGATGGAGATACAATCAATGGACAGTATGTTCAGTTTGATAAGTACTTCCGTTTCGAAGGTTATCAGATCTATCAGCTCGCCAACCAGGAAGTCAGTGTTGACCAGTTGACAGATGAGACAAAAGCTCGTTTGATCTTCCAGTGCGATATTAAGAACAACGTCAGCAGACTCGTCAACTTCATCTATGATGATTACATTGGATACAGTATCCCTACAATCATGGTTGAAGGCGCTGACAATGGTATTTCACACTCATTCGTTGTGACACAAGACGCATTCACAAAGAACAACGACCCTACATTGGTGAACCACCACACATATTACTTCATGGCAATAGCTTACGCTTACAACAACTATAGAGAATACGATCCTGAGACAACACAAGGCCAGGGACAGAAACTTCCTTACCTCGCAGGTCGTAAGAACATCAAGTTGTACTCAGCTGTTCCACATAAGATTGTGAATGGTACAGTCATCAACTCATCATACGGTGACCAGCCAGTCATCAACCGTTGGACCGGTATCGGAAACGGTGGCAACCGCCTCGAGATGTCAGACGCTGACGTCGCAGAGTTGCTCTCACGTCCAATCGCAAGCGAAACCAACAAGTTCGGTGATCCTGACTACCCAGTTATTTATCACCCAACATACAAGAGAGGCTGTGGTCCTGTCAATGTTAAGATTGTTGACCCATTGAACGTAAAACCAACAGACTATGCTCTTTGGTTCCATGATTTCAAGACCGTCACTATCGAGCATGTTACAGGAAATACAGGTATCTCAGGTGATAGCCAGGATATGAAAGTCTTCAAGTGGTCTTTGAAAGACCTTGAGACAGGTGAGGTGTTTGAATCAGACACAACAACCGAGCTTTCAAACGAGAAGTTGTTCCTTGACAGAGGTATTTCAATTGATGTTCAGCAGTGCTGGAACGTCGGTACCTATAAAGTCGGTACTACTGGCGGTGCACCAGGTAGCAGTGATGCAAATCAGGTGTATTCAATCTTGTCACCAAACAACGGTCTCATCACATCATCAGTGACATACGCCGACAGTTCTAACCGTTGGCTCAGCGGTATCAAAGATAGTGATGCTGTCGCATCTAACGCTTTGAACTGGATCCGTGCCGGTAACTATGCTGACCAGGATGACAAACAGAACAACGACTACAATGTTGAGTCAGAGTCAACAAAGACTTCAAAACCTTGGGACCCGGATGGCAACTATGAAAAGATTGCTAGCGGTACATGGGCACCATACATGCTTGTTAACTGGTCCGGTAACTCAGGTGCTAACAACCCTGGCCCAATGTTTGAATGGGGTAGCCATAAAGACACTATCTTCAAAAAGATGGGTTCAATCGATATCGTGTTGACAGCCGATAAGTCAAAATGGACTCGTTGCCCGGTGTTTGAGATGTGTATGGACGCAAGTATGTCGGAGAACAATGCTCAGCCATTCGGTATCCGTAGAGCTCCATCAGTCGACAAGAACGGTAATCCAGCAGCTGCTACATATCAGGAAGCATTGAACATGGATGCAAGCGACAATGAGAACGATGCCAACTACATCAGTGCATACGGTATGGGTTGGTTCCCAGGCTATGCAATTGATATTGAAACAGGTACTCGTTTCAACATCGGTTTCGGTGAAGACTCATTCTATCCTGATCTCAACGGACGTGATATGAAGTTGAACCCACCAGCGTTGCTGCAGAGAACAGCTGACGGTGCTGCTGATTATCAGCTCATAGACCCTGTCGTGTTCGATCAGGTTGACGGTACTCCGGTATTTGGTGGTAAACACTATGTCTACATCTTCCCAATGCATAAAGGTTCTGTGATGGCAGGTAATGACTTCACATGCCCTGCATACGACGGTGGTAAGTATTTGATCGATAAGATGACTCTTATTGAAACAAGCTCACAAAGTAAGGTCTTCAAGACTGCATTCTGGGGTCAGCCAATCTGGGCTGGTATACCAATGGCAGTTGAAGGCAGACCATGGTTGCCAGAAGGTAATCCTGTTAAGATTTCGGTCCGCATCAAGAAGCCTTATCAGTTAGGTTATAGCACTATCCCGTTGGAGGTTGAGTCAGAAGAACTTGTTGACACAGTTAACCACAAAGGTTACTTGCCATACTACACCTTCTCAACTAAGGGATATGGTCCGACATACAAGGATGAAGCTAAAGGCAAATCAGACCTTGACCTTATCCAAGTTGTTCCAAACCCATACTATGCATACGCTAACTATGAGTCTAACGCTCTTATCCACAGAGTTAAGATCACCAACCTTCCTGACCAGTGCGTTGTGACGATTTACACTGTAAACGGAACAAAGATTCGTCAGTTCAAGAAAGACTCACCAGTGACGTCAATAGATTGGGATTTGACCAACCATGCTAACACACCTATCGCAAGCGGTATCTACATCATCCACGTGAAAGATAACGTGAACGGCGGTGAACATACTGTTAAGTTCTATTGCGCAATGCGTCAGGTTGACTTAAATACATTCTAATTATTTTGCGAACAAATTAAAAGTACACGATCATGAAAAAGTTATTTAGAACTATCGTAACATTAAGCTTGACAATCATTATTGGATTTACGAGCACAGAAGCATTCGCAGGTAATAAGGATAGAGCAGGTCAAGCAGGTGCAAACGAATTGCTGGTTAATCCATGGGCAGCATCATCAGGATGGGGCAATGCCGGTATGGCAAGCGTCAAAGGTGTTGATGCTATCTGGAGTAACGTGGCAGGTATCTCTTTCACGAATACAATGGATCTTGACTTCTCATATACCAACTGGCTTGCCGGTTCAGGAACAAGTGTAGTATCATTCGGTTTACTGGCACGCGTTTCAGAATCAGTGGTCGCTGGTTTGTCAGTCATGTCAATGAATTTCGGTGAGATTCAGAGAACAACTACAGAAAACCCAGACGGTGGTATTGGTACTTATAAACCAAGTTTGATGAACATCAACATCGCTATTGCGAAGTCGTTCTCAAACAGTATCCACGGCGGTTTTGTTTTGAAGATCATTAGCGAGTCAATCACAGATATGAAAGGTACAGGTGTTGCTTTGGACGCAGGTATCCAGTATGTGACAGGTCTTACCGATAACATCCACTTCGGTATCGCCTTGAAGAACATTGGACCTACCATGAAGTACAGCGGCGACGGTCTTTCATTCAAAGTGGCTATCGATGGAATGAGCTCAGATCTTACAGTGGTGCAGCGCGCCGACGAGTTTGAGCTTCCTACACAGCTGAATATCGCTGCGGCATACGATTTCAACTTTGAAAACGCAAGCCGTTTGACACTCGCTTTCAACTTCAACTCAAACGCTTTCTCGAAAGACCAGTTCATCTTCGGTGTTGAGGGTTCGTTCCGCGACATCCTCATGCTCCGTGGCGGTTACACATTCGAGAGCGGTGTCATGAAGAGTATCGAAGACGCTGACTGCACAAACGTCAACAGAGGTTTGTCACTCGGTGCTACAGTCCAGGCTCCTCTTAACAAGAAGGGTTTGAAGGTCTGTCTCGACTATTCATACCGTGACACAGCACACTGGAAAGGTACACATTCAGTCGGTGCAAGAATTTTATTCTAAAAAAAACTTGCATTTGAAAAAAAAGTTGTATCTTTGCATACAATTTTACGGAAAAAAGGGCCCTTATTTCGGTAAGGGTCTCTTTTTTACAATTTAAAAATTAAAGTTATGGCAGAAGTAGAATACTTTACACAAGCTGGATTACAGAAGCTGAAGGACGAACTGGAGAATCTTTGTGTTAACGAACGTCCGAAGATTGCAGCAGCAATAGCAGAGGCTCGCGATAAGGGTGACTTGTCGGAAAACGCTGAATATGACGCAGCTAAAGAAGCTCAGCAACTTCTCGAGATGAAGATTGTGAAGCTCCAGCTTACCATTGCTAACGCACGAATCATCGATGAATCGAAGATGGACACATCGAAGGTTTTGATTCTCTCTACAGTGAAAATCAAAAACGTGAAGACAAAACAGATGATGTCATATACCATCGTTCCTGAAAAAGAGGCAAACCTCAAGGCAGGAAAGATCTCCATCACATCACCAATCGCAAAAGGCCTTCTCGGCAAAGGAGTGGGCGAAGAAGTGGAGATTCAGGTGCCAGCAGGAAAGCTTTTGTTTGAAATCGTTGATATAACAAGAGAATAATTATGGCTTCAATATTTTCAAGAATAGTTGCAGGTGAGATCCCTTGCTATAAAATCGCTGAGAACGACAAGTTTTTCGCATTCTTCGACATCAGTCCGCTCACGCCGGGTCACACTCTGGTGATTCCTAAGAAAGAAGAGGATTATATCTTCGACATTTCTGACGCTGACCTCGCCGAGATGATAGTCTTCGCAAAGAAGATTGCTGTCGCGATTAAGAAAGCCATCCCATGCAAGAAAGTCGGCGTGGCTGTTATCGGTCTCGAAGTGCCTCACGCACACATCCACCTCGTGCCAATGCAGAGAGAAGGCGACATCGACTTCAGACGCGAGAAGATGCACCCTACGGAAGAACAGTTTAAAGAGTGGCAGAAGAAAATCGTTGAGAATCTGTAAAGATGGAAAACACTTTTACAATGGTTGCCAAGACCATGGCGGGGCTGGAAAACGTCCTCGCTGAGGAATTGACATCCTTAGGTGCTGAAAATGTACAGGTTTTGAACCGCGCCGTGAGCTTTGAAGGCGACAAGGCGATGATGTACAGGGCAAACTATTGCTGCCGTACAGCATTGCGCATCCTGAAGCCGATAATGAGTTTCGTGGCACGCAACGAGCTCATGCTGTATAACCACATCTTCAAAATAAAATGGCATGAGATTTTCAACATCAACGAGACCTTTGCGATAGATGCCGTCACAAGTGGCAACTATTTCACTCATTCTCAATATGCAGCATTGAAGGTAAAAGACGCCATCGCTGACGAGTTCCGCGAACATTTCGGAGCACGTCCTTCGGTGGATGTCGAGAACCCTGACTTGAGAATCAACGTACATATTGAGAATGAGAAGGTTACGCTATCATTCGACAGCTCAGGTGATTCGCTGCACAAGCGCGGATATAGAAAAGCCGTCGACAAAGCCCCGATGAGCGAGGTTTTGGCTGCCGGTTTGATTAAACTGACAGGCTGGAAGTGCGACTGCAACTTCGTCGACTGCATGTGCGGCTCGGGCACCATCCCGATTGAGGCTGCAATGATGGCATTGGGCATCCCCGCCGGATTCTTCAGAAAGAAATGGGGCTTCATGACATGGCACGACTTCGACAAGGAGCTGTGGCAGAACGTAGTGCTGGATGCCGGCGCCACGATGGAAGAGTTTGATTATGAGATACTTGCATCAGACCATTCAGCGAAAGCTGTGGAGATTGCAAAGGCAAACATCACAAACGCACATCTTCAGTACGACATCAAGCTGAGTAAACAGGACATGTTTACCATGGTACCACCAGAGGGCGGCGGAATCATGATTATCAACCCGCCATACGGTGAGAGATTGGAAGAAAAAGACCTTATAAATCTATATAAAGGCATCGGCGACACTTTGAAGAAGAACTTCAAGGGCTTCGAGGCATGGATTATCAGCTCGAACAAGGATGCGCTGAAGCTTATAGGACTGAAACCATCAAAGAAAATCGATATTTATAACGGACCGCTGGAGTGCAAGTTTGAGAAGTTTGAGATTTTTGAGGGAAGTTATAAAGATAAAAAGATAAGAGAAAATAATTAATTTTTTTCTTGCATTTATTAAAACACCTTTTTAATTTTGCATTTCTTATTAGCAAAATTGAAAAGTATGTACAAAATAACCAAACATCCTATTTTAGACATCGCCGAGGGCGAGTCAGTAGAGTTTATTTATGACGGAAAGAAAGTGGTTGGCAAGAAAGGCTACACCATCGCTGCCGCTTTGCATCAGGCTGGTTTTCCGGTTCATAGCCATAGCCTCGACGGTCGCAACCGAAGCCTTAACTGCGGTATCGGAAAGTGCGGTGCCTGCGAGATGCTTGTCGACGGCAAGATCCGCCGTATCTGCATCACTTTGGTCGACGGAGTTAAGGAAGTGAAACCTATCAACAACGAGGCTAACGTGCTTCCGGAGGCTAAAGAACTGCAGCCACGCGAGGTGAAGGTCTACAAGACACAGGTCGCCATCATCGGTGCCGGTCCTGCAGGTCTCGCTTGCCGCGAACAGCTTAATAAACTTGGCATCAGCAATGTCGTGATTGACAACAACGCTCGTATCGGCGGTCAGTTTAACATGCAGACACACCAGTTCTTCTTCTTCGAGAAGGAGCAGAAGTTCGGTGGCATGCGTGGATTCGACATCGCGAAGACTCTGGCTGGCGACAACCACGAAGGCATACTGCTGAATAATGTTGTTTGGGACTTGCTCGAAGGCAAACGCATAGCTATCAAGAACATAGTGACACAGGAGATGGCATATATCGACGCTGAACATCTTGTCGTTGCTACAGGTGCAGTGCCGTTTATGCCTACATTTGAAAACGACGACCTCCCAGGCGTGTACACCGCTGCTGTGTTCCAGAAGATGATGAATCAGGAGCATACGTTGCTTGGTAAGAAGGTTCTGACGGTAGGTGCAGGAAACATTGGTTATTTGACATCATATCAAGGAATGCAGGCTGGCGCAACAATCAAGGCTATCATCGAGGGTATGGACCATGAAGGCGGCTTCCCGGTGCAGGCTAACCGCGTGCGCAGACTCGGCATCCCGATCATGACATCGCATATCCTGTTGAAGGCTATCCCTAACAAAGACCATACTGGCATCGTGGGCGCAGTCATCGCTAAATGCGAGAACTTCAAGCCGATTCCGGGAACAGAACAGATTATCGACGACATCGACATCATCAATATCTGCACAGGCTTGATTCCTGACAACCAGCTGTTGATGAAAGGCCGCGAGGTGTTCGGTCTTAATACATACGGCGCAGGTGATGCTATCCGTATTGGCGAAGGCACAAGCGCTGTTTTGCGCGGCAAGCAGGTAGCTTTTGAGGTGGCACAGAACATGGGAATGAGATTCAATTATGACGAATATCTTGAGATTTCAAAGCAGTATATAGAGTCACAGCAGCACCCTGTAAGAGTGTTGAAAGAGCCTAACAAGCCGACAGCTGAAAGAATGGTGGCGAAACCTTTCGTCATCGCTGACTGTGTTTACGGATTCGCTTGCAACCCGTGCTCGTTCTCATGTCCACAGGGCGCTATCACGAAGTCGAGCACAAACACCGTGCCTGTCATCGATTACGACAAGTGCATCGGATGTATGAACTGCGTGAACCACTGCCCGGGCTTAGCAATATTCGGCTATGACATGCAGAAGAGCATGCTGTTCCTGCCTGTTGAATATGAGGTAAACGAAGGCGTCGAGGTGTTCCTCGTTGACGACAACGGCAAGAAAGTGGGCGAGGGCGTCGTTGAGAAGGTTCTCAAGAAGAACAACAAGACCAACGTGGCCCGCGTGATTGCCAAGGATGTATCACGCGACAAACTGACCGAGGCACGTGGTTTCATCGTGAAGGAAAACTATCCGAAACCGATAGAATTCAAGCCTTTGAAGGAAGTTGAATCAGAGACATACGTCTGCCATTGCGAGGATATCAAATTGGATAAAGTGTTGAGCGTCATCGGTGACCGTAAGACCATCTCTGTTGACGAGTTGAAACATATCACCCGTATGGGTATGGGTCCATGCCGTGGCAAGCGTTGTATCCCACGCGCACGCCAGATCTTGCGTTCATACGGCATCGAGTTGGTTGGCGACGCCACTCCACGTGCTCCTCTTTCAAATCAGGTGAGCCTGGATGACTTATACAACCCGAAGACCAAGGAAACGTTTATCTTCCCGAAGATGAACGACGTTAAGAAAGAGAAGGTCGAGGTGTTCATCGCCGGTGGCGGTATCGCTGGCAGTGCTTTGTTCCGTTACTTCTCAGAAGCCGGCAAGAAGCCTGTGATGATCAACTACAGTCGTGGTGCTTCATGGCGTTGCATCGGTGGTGGCCGTCCGGCATTCTCGAATCCGGATATCGCTGATATCGCCGTGCACAACCACGAGATTTTCAAGAACATGCAGAAGGAGCACAACATCAACTACCACTTGACACATTACGTCAACTTGGTGCATGATGAAGCTACCTATAAGTCGCTCGACGCCTCACGTGCTTGGAGTGATGCATATATGATCGACCGCAAGGACTTCAAGAAAGAGATTTCACCGTTGTGGGACGACAAAAAAGACACTTACAGCCACGCTTTGATCACCCGTGACTGCTGGCAGGCTACGCCAGGTCGTGTTATAGACTACATCAGAGGTATCGGTGTGCAGAATGGCGGCCGTTACTTCGAGGATTGCGAGTTGCTGCATGTCCAGAAAGTCGGCGGACATTATGTCACTTTGGTGCGCACCCATGAAGGCGCCTACGTTGAATATACCTGCGACCACTTCGTCAACGCGATGGGATGGGGTGCTGAGAAATTCAACGACATGCTCGGATTGGACACAGGTTTGTATCCTGTCAAACATCAGGCGTTCATCACACGCCGTCTGCCGATGATGGGACCAAACGGAGGTCCGTTGGATATGATCATCGACCGTCGTCACTACAAAGGTTTCAGCGCTGTTTATGGACAGCAGTGGGCGCATACAGGTCAGATCATCGGTTGCGCAAGCCCTGACACCGACGCTTACGAGGCACGCCAGAACATCAAGTACAACAGCAAGGAGTTCTTGGAGATCGTTTCTGAGGTCTTCGCAGAGTGGATTCCGAACCTCGGCGAGGTCAGCTTCTTGGCATGCTGGGCTGGTCGTTACACCGAGCCGCGTTACATCGTCGACCCGGAGGTCGGTCTGTTGACAGGTCTGCGTGGCCACGGCTTCATGCTCGGTCAGTATCTTGCGAAGATTTACGTCGACAAATATCTCGGCAAGCCTGTTCCAGGTTACATGGAAGACCTGAAGATTACAGGTAAGGGCTTGAGTGAGAATGCGTTTAAGTAGAATTGAATAATGATAATAGACAAACCCGAGGATTATTCTTCGGGTTTTGTTTTTTTGAGTAGTCTCTGAATCCAGTCGTAAACAACCTTTGCTGAAAGCGATAAGAGGAATACTTCAAGGAAGTATAAAAGTGCGAAAATAATTGTTATTCCGGGATTGTTATAATGTTTTGCGAGACAGACAAACTGCCATCTGAACATTCCGTGAATGACAAAAAGCATCATTGAAATATTACCGAAATAAACAATTATGCGGCGAATCATGTTTGGTTTTGGATTCCAACTTATCACTTTTACAAATATAAACAATAAAACATACGTTACACTTAAGAATGTTATTGGGAAAAATGCTTTATAAAAGTTACCCATAATGAAAACTGTCAGAGCAATTAAGAAAACCCATATATTTGCGGTGATATTTTCCTTTTTGCCAAGATAAATACCGAGACAGAACTCGGGGAAATGTGCGACGCAATGTTGCATCACGGTAAGACCTCCGGTAAGATGCCAGTTGTTAAGCGCATAATATACAAACAGATATGATGTGATTGATATTAAAGCAAAGGCTTTGAAACCATATTTTGATATCAATTTATAAAGTAATGGGAAGAAAATGTAAAGTTGAATTATCAAACCGAAAAACCACCAAGGGCCGCAAAGCACCATAGTTTCTCCAGGAATAAAAAGATTAATGAAAAGCAGTTTATACAATATGCTTCTCCATTCTGCAGCTGTTGGAATAGCATAGGTCATGGTGATTTTGAATAAGATGAAAACCACCAATCCGATAAGCAGCAGCGGATAGAGTTTTTTTAGACGATCAATCATAAACCTACCCCAAGATTTTTCTTTGCTTAAAAATGATTTGGCAAGTCCATAGCCGCTGATAAAAATGAATATTTCGACACCATAATGACCTAGATAGCTGAAAAGTATGTTTATGAATTCCCAAGGAGAGTCGGCAAAAGACTGCAGAAACACTTTGACATGGTCTGTTTTAAAGAAAAACTCATTTTCCATACTGTCAACAGGCTCAATCCAGTGAAAAAAATTGTGGAATATTATCATTAAAATAGCTATGCCTTTTATGATGGAAGTTTGATCTTTAGTAAATGAAGCTATAGAAGTTTTGTAAGTCATGTTATGTTTATTTAGTGGCAAAAATAAGAAATTTTATTCATTATAAGGTAAAAATATATATCTTTGCATAATTATGGTGAAAAAAGTAATTGAAAAAGTATTGTTTGTTATTATAATGACAGTTGCTGTCGTTATTGTGACGGGGTGCACTGGTAATCACGGTGCTAAAGAAGGTTTCGTTTATATTGAAGATGGTGTTTTTAAGGTTGATGGTGAGCAATTTTTTCCATTGATGCTTAATTATAAGGTGGATATGATGACTTTTGGCGATGATTTGGTGTTAGGAGCTGTAAAATATTATGATAATCCGGAAATATATGAGCCTACAACAAAGCAAGAGGCATTAGATCAGTTCTCCAGTCACATGCAAATTGTCGAGGATCTTGGTTTTAATACTGTTAGATTGTGTTTGAATGTGATATCTGCAAATGATAAAGGACGTTATTTTTCGGTACAGAGTGGTGTGGTTTATTTGAAAGATAAAACCGATCAAATCCTTGATGCTGTGGAGGAAATGGTTTCCATAGTGGCTTCACATAATATGAAGGTGATGTTGTTGTTAAAGCCTTCATGGGATGCTGAACTGGCCAAATTTAATTCAGCCCTGATGAAGCGTTTGTCCAATGAAAAGACGGTTTTTGCTTATGACCTTATGAATGAACCGCTTTATTTTGACGAAGTGAAAGACCGTTTGAAGGCTGATGCAGTAGATTTGGTCGGAAAATGGGTCGATAAAGCTAAAACAGATGCGCCAAATCATTTATTTACAATAGGTTTTGCCGAGCCGATAGAGGTTTTTTCTTGGGATCCGTCTATAATGCCCGTTGATTTCATCGAGATTCATACATACAATCCTTTGAGTATCCCCAATGAAATATGGTGGTATAGTCATTATGTCAAAAAACCTTGGATGATAGGGGAGACTTCTTTGCCAGCTGACGACGACTCGGTGAGCTATGAACAACAATGCTTTTTTGCTGAACAAGCCTACCAATACACTATAGATTGTGGCGGTATTGGCTTCGGCTGGTGGGCTTTCCAGGATTTTTCCCAGTCTGATGACATTAACTATGAAGGTATTTATTCTGGTGTTTTGAATCATGAAGGGACTATGACGACACAAAATGGGTATGTCATACAAGGAACATTGAAACCTGTAGCATATTCTTTCGCCGGACTTAAATCGTTGAAAAAAGGTGAGCCTGAAAAGGCTGTCAATTATTATAACAATTTTGGCTATCATAATGCCAAAATAACAGGTCGAATTGTGAATTATAAAGGTGAGCCTATTGAAGGGGCTGTTATTAGGGGCTGGAATAATACTTGGAGAACAGGCCTGAACACCTTCACTGATGAGAATGGCGTCTTTAATCTTTACAGTAACGACGAATGTGTGCATTTTGCCATATCTGCACCAGGCTATGATACCAAACGTTTTGACATGTATCTGGAATATCGCGATGCCAATGGAGCAAATAGTGATTTTACTGATTTGCCAGACAGAAACATCAAGTCGAGCATGGTGTCGTTTGGAAAGTTTCTGAAAGAAGAGAACAAACTGTTTGATTTTAAGGAAGATGAGTTCAATAAAGCTGTGATATTTGCCGACATGGGTGTAATAGAATTGAAAATGCTTGAAAAATGAGAAACTTTGATATAAATAAGATATGGAGTGGACTGAGTGTTTGGGCAAAATACGCTTTGTTGTGGTTGCTGCTCGCATTAATACTTCGTCTTGGTTTCTATTTTGTGATGCTGACTGCAGGCTTAATTGAAAGCGCTAAGTTTGTCACTATTCTTTCTGGTGTTTATTTCGACATTGCCGTCGTGCTTGAGGTGAGCGCGATATTGCTAATACCGACATTGGTCGTCAATTGGTTTTTGCCTAAAACGACGAAAGTTTTATATATAGTTTTCATTACACTTTATGTAGTGATTTATGGTGGTCTCATTGGATATTACTCTAATGTGAACCTGCCGCTTGACCGTGTGTTTTTCGTATACGGCCTCGGTGAGATGTACAATATCATTGTGTCTTCGGTAAAATTTTCGGTTTTGCCACTTCTCGGTGTTTTGGTTTTGATAGCGCTTTACTCGCTTTTAATTGGTTTTTGGAATAAAAGAGTCAAGGTTTCGTACGGATTATCGGCTGCTTATCTTATTGTGACGCTCGTTTTTGTGGTCTTTTTTGATTTCAAATCATTGATTACTAACGATAAGCATTTTAAATCATATCAGGATTATTGCCTTGCAGCAAACCAGCTTGCATATACACTCAATGACTTCAACGATTACCGGAATGAAATTGCAAAGGCTGAGGATTTTACTTCATATGATGAAAATGTACTTGAAGATGCAGAGACTTTTCAGCGTCTATTCCCAGACTTCAAATATGTTGACATACATTATCCTTTCATGCGTAAAGCCGATGATGCTGATGTATTTGGCGATTTAATGAATCCAACGACTGACGGTAAAGCTCCGAGCTTTGTGTTCATTATTGTTGAGAGTTTGGGACAAAGGTTATCGTCAGATCAACCGAAGATGTCGTTCACACCTTTCCTTGATAGTTTGAAAAACGAGTCATTATATTGGCCTAATTGTCTTGCTTTAGCTGAAAGAACCTTTGGCGCTCTCCCGAATATCTTCTCTTCAGCACCATATGACAAAACCGGTTTTGCCCGAACATGGTTCCCAATTCCAGACCATAACTCAATTTTGAAAGAGATGTCGCTCAACGGCTATACATTGTCGTTCTATTATGGAGGTAATGCATCGTTTGATGGCCAGGATGAGTATATGCGAGGTAATGGTGTGGGTTATATAATGCAGCCGTCAGAGGCTGATTTCGACCAGGAGAAAAAAGAACAGATGATGCAGGAACACAGCTGGGGTATGTACGACAAAGATATGTTCAATGCCGCAATCCGTCATCGTGACACGTCGGCCAGAAACCGCCAGTTTACTGATGTTTATATCACCTTATCAACACATGAACCTTGGTGTTTCGAAGGGAATGAAGTTTATGTGAAAAAGGTGGAGGATATGGTGGCTAACACCAAATCATTCGGTCCAGCAGAGAAGAATACTGTACTTAACAACAAAAAGACATTTGCCAGTTTCCTTTATATGGATGACTGCGTTAAGATGCTTATTGACTATTACAAGAGCCAGCCTGAATATGATAATACAATATTTGTCATTGTAGGCGATCACCGTATGGGACGCGTGTATGTCAATGCTAGCCCGTTGTTGAAATATAATGTTCCGTTGATTGTTTATTCTCCACTTATAAAGACTCCGAAAACATTCAAGGCTGTGGTGACGCATCACGATATAGCACCAACTGTAACAGCATATCTTTCAAATAATTATGATTATACGTCGGCTGATCAGTGCCATTGGCTGGGCACTTCGCTCGACACAACTGCTGACTACAGATGCAGACAGTCGGTGGCATTCATGCGCAACAGCCGCGAGGAGATAGAATATATGCATGGCGACTACCTGCTTGATCGCGACCGTTTGTTTAAAGTGTCCGATTCGCTTGAAATTTGCGAGATTTTTGACGCTGGAACTCGCGATAGCATCGCAGAGTATCTTCGCTGTTTTAAAAATGTCGACTGGTACGTTACCCAAAATGATTATCTTTGGAAAAAGAGCCCGGATGTGATAGAGATTTATTCTGAAAGAATCGATGGGCCAATTTCAATGAGTTTTATAGAAGGGGAGTATTCCGACATCATGAAACCATATCATTTCAAACAGAATTTTGAGAAAATTTATCTTGAAATGGAGTTTGATTACAAAAACTGCAATAACGCAGATTCGGACAATATTTTCACCGAGTTTAGAGTTAAAGGCAATACCGTCGATTTCTTTAGAGGCTATAAATTATCGAATCTGTCGACTCCAAACGATGATGGATCAATGCATTGCAAGGTAAAAACGACGTTTTTCCTTGCCGGTTATGATATAAAAGATGCTGTTTTTAAAATTAACATGTTCTCGAAAGTTAATTTTGATATTGAGTATAAAAACTTGAAAATTGAGGTTGAAGGACTCCCGAAAAAATAATTACCTCGACCTTGCATACTCATCATATTCAAACGACACGTCCAACGATTTGATGTGAATCGGCGAATCAGCCGGATTGTAGAGGAAAATCCTGAACTCATCGGCATCGAAGAAGGTGGAGTCAACATGCAGCACCGTCGTGGTGAAGTCCCACTTGCCGGTCGCATCAGTCATGTCGTTCAACGGCAGATTGCTGAAATGTGTCTTCGCACCGTTTTTGTACAGCTCCATAACTATCGCTGACGCGGCCGAGTTTTCTTCCTTCCAAATCCTCGATGAGATATAAACCTTTTCGCAATTACTGTCGATATCGGCAGGTCTGCCCTTGATGGTCAGTCCGTAAGGCATTGCAGGACACACTGTCAACGAGTCAAAACCGAGGTCGATTCTGTAATGGTTTTTAGGGATGTCGTAAGCAATGTTTTCCACATAAATGTCAGGATAATAATTGCTGACAGCTTGCGCCACGTGGTTCGCTACTGTGCGTCGTCCCATCTCGGAATAATGCTCCGTTGTCCAATTTTGATCAATATACAGGTTGTTTCTTACATCGCCAATATTGTCTACAACGGTGACATTTTCAATATTTCCGTATCTGTTCAACAGATAATCGCGATTTTGTCTGATAATATAAAGGATATCGCTCCCGACAAGCTCGTTGGCACGGTCAACATTCTCTGCCAAAAGGTTGAAAATGAGATGCCAGCCACGTTCTTTCGCAAGCTTGACGATATTGTCGAAATCCTTGATTCGCGGGTTGTTTTCGTGAATCTGGAATCCATACGTCTTGATGTAATGGCAAGCGAGTTCTGTCAGCGGTTGGTTCCACTTCCCATCAAGGATAACACCCTGATGTGCCTTGGCGTAATCCCAGTCGGCGGTATTGTGGAAATCAAACTGATAAGGGAAAACGAGTTTGTCATGGCGCCGGTGATAACCTCTTGTATCACCTCTTTCGCTCTCGGTCTTAATATCATAGGCCTTGAATGCCAACTTGAAACGATTATAAAATGGAGGATAAGGTTTCAATAGCACCAGCTGTTTTTGGATGGCAGTCTCAAGGTCTGATTCAATCCAGTCGTAGCCGAAAGAGCGTATATTCATCGTGACAATCACGGTTTCGACAGGCGCATTTTCAGGGATGTTTTTCAAAAGATAATAGTAAACTTCGGCATGTGAGGCATCTTTGGTCATGTCGCCGCATCTCAAGCCAGGAAAATGGTCGAAAATGAAATCACTGATTTTCCGTTGGTCTTTGTCTTTCCACGAAAAAGTGTGGTTTGATGACTCGCCAGTATAAACCACCACGCAGCTGTCGTTGGTTACCTGCCATGCCAACTCAACCTCGTCGGAATGCTTCAAAAGGTCGTCTTTGAAGAAAAACTTCCCGTAAATCCAATTCATAAGAACCAGAAGAGCGGCGAGCAGGGCGAATTTATATATCAGTTTCTTCATGGCGTCAGAATTGGAAATAGATGAATGGGAAATTGTTGACACTTGAGCATGCTATTATCATGAAAATCAATACGAAATAGATTGCCCAACGGATTGCGGCAGGACGGTTGTCGCACCATTTGTCGAAACGGCTGTTGAACAGCAAAACGTCCAACAGGATAAACAGCCCAAGGTAAATCCAGATGCTGTTTTCAACGTTAAGATGCTCGCCTGTGTTGAAATTGTTGACCAACGAGGTGAACAAATCGCTTATATTTGCGAAGCTGGTGGCGCGGAACAGCGACCAGAACAGCGTCACGAGTATGAAAGTCTTGGCGATTTTGAAGGCATCGACGACGATTTTCTCGAGTTTTCCTCTGTTATCCTTTTCCGGAAGATGGTTCAAGATGGCTTTCTCAATGATATGAAGCAGTCCGTGTGCGGCACCCCAGATGAGGAAGTTCCACGCCGCGCCATGCCAGATACCGCTCAAAACGAACACCACCATGATGTTGAAAGCCCAACGCCCGAACTTCACACGGCTGCCGCCTAACGGGAAATAGACATAGTCGCGGAACCATGTCGAGAGTGAGATATGCCAGCGATGCCAGAACTCAGCGATGCTCTTTGCCAGATAAGGCGTGTTGAAGTTGTCGGTGATGTCGAAACCCATCAATTTGGCGCTGCCCAACGCGATTGTCGAGTAGCCGAAGAAGTCGCCGTAGATCTGGAATGAATAGAAAAACATTCCGAGGATGATGTCCCATGAGTTGTATTTGCTAGGATCTGCATAAATCATATCGACATAGGCACCGACGTTGTCGGCAACCACCATCTTGATGAAAAGTCCGAAGATTATCAGTCGGAAACCCTTGGAAATGTTATCGTATTCGTATTTTTTCTCTTCACGAAGCTGGCGCAGAAGGTTGCCCGGACGCTCGATAGGACCCGTCACGAGCTGTGGGAAAAACATCACGTAAAGTGAGTAAATCCCGAAGTTTCGCTCGGCTTTCTGGTTGCCGCGGTACACCTCAATCACATAACTCATGCTCTGGAAAGTGTGGAACGACAAGCCTATCGGCAGAATCAAATCGACCGTGGTGTTGAGGTTGATATGCAGCGATTGGCATAAAGCCACAAGGTTGTCGTTGACAAATCCCAAGTATTTGAAGATGAAAAGCACAAGACATGTAGAGACGATGCTTATCACCAAAAACCTCTTCTTAAGTCTATGATTGTCAGCGTATTTCTCCATCAAAATACCAGCCGAATAATCGACGATTATCGTGATGAGAAGTATCAGGATGTACTTCGGGACGAACCACATATAGAACGTGCAGCTGGCGACGAGGAGCATCATCCAGCGGAACCGGTGTGGCAGCAAGTAGAATAGCATCACCACAATAGGCAGAAAAATCACATATTCTATAGAGTTGAAGAGCACGCTTTTAATTTTTTGCAAAAATATCAAAAATTATCATAAATAGCTTAAAATTTCGTATTTTTGCAATCTAATTTTAACAATTATCATTCGATGAAGGAAGATTTCGTAGAAGAATTGCGCTGGCGCGGTATGTTGAACAACATGACCCCAGGCACAGAAGAACAGTTGAAAAAAGAGATGACTACGGCGTACCTCGGCATCGACCCGACCGCCGACTCGTTGCATATCGGGCACCTTTGCGGCATCATGATGCTGCGTCATTTTCAGGCTGCCGGCCATAAACCGTTGGCATTGCTCGGTGGTGCTACAGGTATGATCGGCGACCCGTCAGGAAAGTCAGCTGAGCGTAACCTGTTGAACGATGAGACTTTGCAGCATAACCAGGCCTGCATCAAGAAACAGCTCGCCAAGTTCCTTGATTTTGACAGCGACGCCCCGAACCGCGCTGAGCTCGTCAACAACTACGACTGGATGAAGGATTACACTTTTCTTCATTTCATCCGCGACATTGGCAAGCACATCACCGTCAACTACATGATGGCAAAGGATTCCGTGAAGAAACGTTTCAACGGCGAAGGCGAAGGCATGTCGTTCACAGAGTTCAGCTACCAGCTTGTTCAGGGCTACGATTTCCTGTATCTCTTCGAGCATAAGAACTGCAAGCTGCAGATGGGCGGCTCCGACCAGTGGGGTAACATCACAACTGGTACAGAGCTTATCCGCCGCAAACTCGGCGCCGACAAAGAGGCTTTTGCACTCACATGCAACCTCATTACCAAAGCTGACGGCGGCAAGTTCGGCAAGACCGAGAAAGGCAACATCTGGCTCGACCCTGAGAAGACCTCACCATACGCATTCTACCAGTTCTGGATGAACTGCACCGACGAGGACGCAGCTCGTTACATCAAGATTTTTACCTTGCTGAAGAAAGATGAAATCGATGCTTTGATAGCCAGACATACAGCAGAGCCGCATCTCCGCGAGCTGCAGCGCACACTAGCACGCGAGCTGACATTAGTCGTCCACTCAAAGGAAGACCTCGAGATGGCTGAAGAAGCTACACAGATTCTGTTTGGAAAAGGTACAGCCGAGGCGTTGCATAAGTTCGATGAAAACACATTGTTGAGCATCTTCGATGGCGTGCCGCAGTCTAACTTCTCGAAAGACGCTCTCGGAGCAGGCGTCGGCATCGTCGACTTCCTCGTGCAGACTGGTGTTTTCCCGTCGAAAGGCGAGGCACGTAAGATGGTTCAGGGCAACGGCGTGTCGATTAACAAAGACAAAGTCACCGAGCAGAAGACCGTCGGCACCGATGATCTGCTTAACGGTAAATACATCCTCGTGCAGAAAGGCAAGAAGAATTATTATTTAATTGTTTGCGCATAATGTACTGGGTATTCTTGGTTCCTACGTTGTTTCTCGTCCTGTTGGCGTTTGCGGCGATAGGAATCAAGGCTATTGTGAAGAAAAACGGCAAATTCGAACGGAAATGCGCCCATTCGCTCGACCCCGATGCGAAATGCGTGTGCGGTGGTGACGAAACTCAATGTCCCCACCATTCTGAATGAATAACCCCGTCTTCCACATAAATAAAATACGCCTCGACACCTTGACCTTCAAGCAGTTTCGAGGCTTTTTCTTTGCCTGTGAGCATGCAGATGGTGGCGAGGCAGTCGGCCCACGAAGCGTTGTCAGCGATTATTGTGGCACTCAAGAGGTTATGCTCGACAGGATACCCTGTCTTCGGGTCGATGCTGTGCGAATAGCGGACGCCGTCTTTTTCAATGTATTTCCTGTAATTTCCAGAGGTAACGATGCCCTTATCCTTAAGGTTTATTTTGATTTGCACTGAGCGTTCTGAGTCATAGTTTTCGGCAGGTTTCTCAATGCCGATGGTCCATTGTTCGCCATTCGGCTTCGTGCCACGCGCCAAAATCTCGCCTCCGACATCAACCAGATAATTTAGGACACCCTGTGATTCTAAAAACTTTCCAATCAAATCGGTGGTATAACCTTGCGCCACTGCATTGAAATCGAGGGTCATGTTGGGATTAGCTTTCACGACTTTATCGTCAATGATTTCAATTTTATGATAATCAACAAGTTGGCGAATTGAGTCGACCATTTCCGAAGTCATCTCAAGCTGTTTTTTATAATGGAAGCCCCATGCTGAAACCAGCGGACCTATGGTGGCATCGAAGGCACCGTCAGAAAACTCCGAGGCCTTGCGAGCCCACTCGAAATTATCCTTAAATATCTGATTTACAACGACATCCTCGTTGCGATTCACCTTTCTTATGATGGAATTTTCGTTCCAAAGCGACACCGAATTGTCGACCTCCTTAAAAATCGAGTCGATTTCATCTTCAAAAGTCCTGCCACCCTCATCATAATATGTAATCGAGAAGTATGATCCCTGCGTGATGCCTGAATAGCTGATCTTCTGCGGTTGCCTTACACAAGACGCAAAAACCATTAAAATTGTTAATATAACCAATACCCTTCTCAACTTTTATCTTTTAACTCTTAACTCTTAACTTTTAACTAATGAGATCTTATCACCTTATACCCGATAAGTTGGTCATAATTCTGTGTCGGCTCGAACAGATAGACGAAAATGTGGTACATATTTGTCGTCTCCCAGAAATCGCCGTTGATAGGTGCCACCGATGTGATGCCGCTGGCGTTGTCTTTCACGGCGTACATGTAGTCGTAATAGCCTTGTTTTAAAAACAAAGTGTTCTTATATCCGCGTCGATTGGGGTCGTATTCCATCTTGGCGTTGTCGTCCATGCGCCAGTCGGTGATGGCTCCGATGATATACACGTCTTTGCCAATCATATATTGAGGCCATTTAAGGAAGAAATTCACTGGAGAATAATCGGCTTCAACGGTGGCATCGAGGTTGTCTTTTTCGAGATAAATATGTTTTTCACCGAACAAATCCTCGTCAAAAATATAGTTGTTGACGTTGCGTATCTCGTCATCGTGAAGTGTCACGACGTAGCCATTATCTTCAAGATAGACGCTTTTTGTCCTCTCAGGACGGTTGTCGAAATTACTGGTGTTAATTCTAAGATATTGATTACCAGACTCAAACACCAATTTTTCATTGTTAATATAAGACAATTTCTCAGGTAAGATGTAAGTCGGCTTCAAGCCAAAGACAGCGTTGTCCCAGCGGCCGTTTTGCTGTATGGTGACGTTGGAATACTGGTCGGCGCGACTGTTGAACAAATCAGGATACACAATGTCGAGGTCGATTTCCTGCTTGTTCTGACCAAGATTCAAATCGTAAGGATAACGTGGCATTTTCGTTGCAATAACAGATTTATCGTCGACGACATAAAACCTGCGGGTGAAATACACATCGTCAGGATTCTCGCCTGTGACCACGAGAAGATAGTTGCCCGAAAGCTTAGGCATCATATCTTCGGTGGGAAAAAGGAGGTCGTAATGCACATAGTTCACGTAAGTGTTGAGCGAGAAACTGAAGTTGTCGATGTCGTTCTGAAAGAAGCCGGTAATATACTCACTCTTTTGAATATCAGTGGGTTGCCAATCGTTGCTGCAGTGAATGAAGGTGTAATATATAAAAGGTGCATCGTCTACAAGCAGGTCAAACTGCAGATGCAGCTGCTCCTTCATGTGGTTGAGATAAATAACCGGTTTGTCGTATTCGTAATCGGTCGGGTGTAGCAGCACAGTTTTCACCTCATTACGGTAATTCATGTCGGAATATGACAGATGTTTTTGCGCAAAAATGTTGGTTGAAAAAGCCAACAATATGATTATCAACAACTTAAATCTCATGGTGTTATTAAATTTAATTTTCCAAAATTAATAAAAATAATTAAATAATGTATTAATTTTGCAATATGGAAAGAAAGACTCTCTTCGTCAACGTCATTCTGCCGATTCCGGTTCCGGGCACATTTACCTATCGTGTGCCTTATGACCTCAACGACAGCGTACGTGTCGGACAGCGCGTTGTGGTGCAGTTCGGCAAGACGAAGATTATGTCGGGTCTGATAAGCGAGATAACCGAGCAAGTGCCTGATTATGAGCAGGTTAAATATATCCTTGACATCCTCGACGAGAATCCTGTTGTCAATGCTATTCAGCTGAAATTATGGCAATGGATATGTGACTATTACCTCTGTTATGAGGGCGAGGTGATGCAGGCTGCACTGCCTTCTGCCATGAAGCTCTCGAGCGAGTCGAGGATAAAGCTTTCCGATGAGTTTGAGCTCGACACATTGACACTCAACGACTTCGAATATCTTATTGTTGAGGCTTTGCAAGTTCAGCCGAAGCTCACAATCAGCGAGGTGAGCAAGATTATCGGTTACAAAAAGGTGATGCCGCTCATCAAGACGATGATTGAGCGTAAAATCGTGGTGATGGAGGAGGAGCTTGACGCAAAATTCAAGGCGAAATACGAGCGTTTTGTGGCTCTTGCGCCTGAATATCACAGTGATGAGAAGATGCATGAGTTGATGGACGAGCTCACAAAACGCGCATACAAGCAGCTCGAAGTGGTGATGTCGTTCTTTGTCCTTGGCGGCAATGCCGAAAACGACGTCCTCGCATCCGATTTGCTCGCAAAATCCAATGCCAACAGCACCGTCCTGAAGGCTCTTATTAATAAAGGTGTGTTCACAACATACCAAAAACGCGTCAGCCGCCTTAAGAGCTTCAATGCCTTGACAAATGCCGATTCGATACAACTTACTGATAAGCAACGAGTTGCCTTTGATGAGATACATCAAGGCTTTGCTGATAAAAAGCCGGTGTTGCTGCATGGCGTCACCTCTTCGGGAAAGACCGAAATTTACATTAAGCTGATACAGGAGGCTTTAAATAGAGGTAAACAGGTGCTTTATCTGTTGCCGGAAATAGCACTTACCGAACAGATTATCAATCGTTTAAAGAAATATTTCGGCGACAAGGTTGGTGTGTATCATTCGCGTTACAGCGACATGGAACGTGTCGAGATCTGGGAGCAGGTCCTTGACTTCGAGCGTACGAAAAGCTCTAAATATCAGGTTATTATCGGTTCCCGCTCATCTATCTTGCTCCCGTTTTCTGATCTCGGGCTCATCATCGTCGACGAGGAGCACGACAGCTCGTTCAAGCAGATTGACCCTGCACCGCGCTATAATGCCCGCGACCTCAGCATGATACTGGCACGCTTCCATGGTGCCGATGTAGTCCTCGGCTCGGCTACGCCGTCGTTTGAGAGCTACTACAACGCCCGTCAACAACGTTATCATCTCGTCTCGCTCACGGAACGCTTCGGAGGTGTGGAAATGCCTGAAATCATTGTCGATGACATGCGTGTGGAACGCCGCCGCAAGCTCATGCAGGCCAACTTCGGCAGCGTGCTCGTCGATGCGATGCGTGACACATTGAACGATAAAAACCAGGTGATTCTGTTCCAAAACCGACGCGGGTTCTCGCTTCGTCTCGAGTGTGGCGTCTGTCATTGGGTGCCGCAGTGCATCAACTGCGATGTCTCGATGACCTACCACAAGGCGCAGAACATCATGAAGTGCCATTATTGCGGCTACACCATGGCGGTGCCTTCCGAATGTCCGTCATGTCACAGCACTGACTTGAAGATGCATGGTTTCGGCACAGAGCGAGTGGAGGAGGACCTGTCGGCCGTCGTCCCCGAGGCTCGCTGCGCTCGCCTCGACCTCGACACCACGCGCTCGAAAAACTCGTATCAGTTTATCCTCGACCAGTTTAAAAACCGCGAGACCGACATACTCGTCGGCACCCAGATGGTTACCAAAGGTCTCGACTTCGACCATGTGAAGACTGTGGGCATCCTCGATGCTGACAATATGCTCTCATTCCCTGATTTTAGGGCGTTTGAACGTAGTTTCCAGCTCATGGAACAGGTCAGCGGACGCGCTGGAAGGAAAGGGGAGAAGGGCAAGGTCATCATCCAGACTTACCAGCCGACACATCCGGTAATATTGAATGTTGTCAACCATGATTTTGTCCGCTTTTACGAGGAGCAGATGCCGATACGGAGACAATTCTGCTATCCGCCATATTATCGCTTGATAATGATTAAGTTACGTCATACTGACTCAAACAAACTCAATGTCGCAGCCGAGTATTTCGCCAAGCAGCTGCGACCTGTCTTCAAGCATAATCTCCTTGGACCGGAATACCCTGTCGTTTCGAGGATTAAGAATCAATACATAAAACAGATTCTCATCAAGTTTGATAGAAATGACAACTCGATGAGGATCAAGGAAATCATAAAATCCAAGTTGGAATCTTTCAAACGAAATAACGACTATAAATCTGTCAACGTCTCCGTCGACGTCGACCCGATATAAAAACAGTAGAGACGCCATATTATGGCGTCTCCACTAGAGTCTAAAGTCTAAAGACTAAAGTCTTATTCTCCTTTTCGTACAGAGTAGTTAATACGGAATGCACCGCATTTACGTAACTCCTGCTTCACGTCGGTGACGAGACCCATTCTCACGTTCTCATCGATTTTGAGTGATGTTGTGAGAAGAGGACGGTCAGCTTCTGGACGGTCGAGACGTTCCTGTTCGATGAATGGGATGACGTCTTCGATACGTGCATACTGGTCGTTAAGCTGCAGACGAGCCTCTGTACCATAGAGTTTAGTGTTCGTCGGAGGTCCGATGTAGATGAAACTCACGAGAGATTTCTTCTCGAGTTTCTGGACTTCCGTCGCTGCTGGTAATTTCATCTTGACTTTCAATGTGGTCTCACGCATAGAGGTTGTAACCATGAAGAAGAAAATCAACATGAAGATAATGTCAGGCATTGAACCGGTTGAGATTGCCGGAACTTCTTTTTGTCCACCTTTTCTAAACTTTGCCATAATTTTCTCTCCTATTATTTGATTTCCTCTGGTTCAGCCTCTGAGATACGTACAGGGACAGCTTTGTTGACTGCGTCGACTTTGTCTTTGTCGGTCAAGTCGCTGAAATGCTGTTTGAAGTATGTCATAGAGACCTCCTCTTTGAGTTCATTGAAAGCTTTTGCTAATTCATTTTGAACTGCAATGTACATCTGGTATGAAGTACCGCGGTCATTCTTAAGTGATACGACACCTTTGTTAGTCATGAAGTTACCAATGAGTTCGATTTCTTTCACTTCGACTTCAGGAGCTTTTTCGTCATTCGGTTTAGGAGTGATGAAGTCTCTTGTCTTGTCTTTAAGTTCAGAGATATCGCATGCTTTACCGTTAACCATAAGTTTGTCGTACTTGTTGATCATGACGTTCAAAATGTTTCTTTCTTTCACTTTGACATCCATGTCTGGGTTTTCTACTGGTGGGGGCAGACGACGGGTGATACCGCTGTCAGTGTCCATCGTAGTGGTAACGAGGAAGAATATCAACAGCAAGAAAGAGATATCAGCCATTGAACTGGCGTTGATTTCCGGTACTTTCTTTTTCTTACGGGCCATGATAAATTCCTTCCTTATTATTTATTAATGAGTTTTGATACTGCTGAATAGATTACAGCCGCGATTGTAGCACCAGCGACAATGTAAGTGAACACCATGAAGAAGTCAACGAAGGACTCTGTTCCCTTTGTTACTCCCATTGATTCGAGGTATTCCTCTGACAATGTTGCGCCTTTTGAGAGCAGCAATGCGATAAGAGCAATGACTGCCACGATGACTAATACCAAACCAATAGTTTTAACACTCTTTGGATTGATGATAATTCCATAGATAGGTGCAAACAAAATCGCAACCACAGTCAATCCAAGCATGCAATATGCAAATCCCATGAATGTTCCGACGCCGGCTTCACCACGGAAGATTGTGATGATACCAAAGACGACGTTGAACACCATCAAGGCAATAAGCAAAAATTTGCAATATTTTGTTAATTTGTCGACCATGATTTTTCTTTTGTTAGATTAGTTTTTCTTTGAATAAGCGTGGAGCATGTCCATGAATGTGATTGATGAGTCTTCCATATCGTTAACGATACCTTCGATCTTGTTAAGGATGAAGTTGTAGCAGATCTGGAGGATAACAGCGACGATAAGACCGAACACGGTTGTCAACAAAGCGACCTTCATACCGCCTGCAACAACTGTTGGGCTGATGTCACCTGCTGCTGCGATAGCGTCGAATGCAGCGATCATACCGATAACAGTACCCATAAATCCCAACATAGGTCCCAATGCGATGAACAATGAAATCCAGCTTGCGCCGCTCTCGAGGTTACCTGTCATAACTGAACCGTATGAAACGACTGCTTTCTCGACTTCTTCAAGACCTTCGTTGTAACGCATCAAACCTTGGTAGAAAATGCTGGCGACAGGACCGCGTGTGTCACGGCAGAGGTCTTTAGCTTTCTCAATGCCACCCTTGTTCAATGTTTCTTCTAACTGAGCAAGAAGCTTCTTGGTGTTTGTTGTGCTTAATGTCAAATAGATGATTCTTTCAATTGATACTGCGAGACCGAGGACCAAGATTAACAAGATAATGCTCATGAATTCCCAGCCACCATCGATGAATTGTTTCTTCAAAACCTCGTGGAATGTAGCATCTGTTGCAGGTGCTGCCAATGGGTTTGTCTGTACAGTCTCAACCACCTGCTCTGTCTGAGCTGGCTGTGCTGATTGATTTTCTTCTTGTGCAAGAAGTGCGTTGCTGATTCCGAATGTCAAAAATCCCGCAACTGTCAGTAAAGCAATTAACTTTTTCATGATTTGAATTTTGAATTACTACTTTTTAATTTGTTAATATTTAATTAATTCTATTTAAACTTTCAACTCTTAACTTTTAACTTTCAACTACTCTAAACTCTACACTCTAAACTCTACACTTTCACTGCGGAGAGAGCGGGATTCGAACCCGCGGTACCCTTTTGAAGTACACACACTTTCCAGGCGTGCTCCTTAAACCACTCGGACATCTCTCCCAGGGATTTTCTACTCCACAAAAATCGTGTCAAAATTACAAATTTTTTCTTTTCACCAAACAATATTTTTCAAACTTTATTATACTTTTTTTGAAAAAAGAAATAAGATGTTAATTATCAACGGATTATTATACGTCATTTCGAGCGCAGGCTAAATGACGATTACACTGTCATTTCACCTCTCAATGATTCCTGTAAATACTTTTTGATGTCACTTCTGCTGAATCCTTCGCCTAAAAGGTACATCATCTTTGCCAATGCCGACTCTGTGGTGATGTCGTAGCCGCTGATGACACCGATTTTATCGAGAGTCAAGCTGGTCTCGTAACGTCCCATCTCCACTGAGCCAGACTTGCACTGTGTCACGTTATAGATAATGAGTCCTTTTCTGATGGCGTCGGCGAGGTCATCCAAGAACCACTCGGCTGTGGGGGCGTTGCCCGAGCCGAAAGTCTCCATTATGACGCCCTTCAACCCCGGCGTGCTCAAGGCGTGCTTTACGAAAGCATGAGTAATACCTGGGAAAAGCTTCAAAATGCCTACATTTCTGTCGAACTTCTTGTGAACTATAAGCTTACCTTCTTTCGGCTTTGCGATAAACTCTCTGTTGTACTTGATTTTGATGCCGACATCAGCCAGGGTAGGGTAGTTGCCCGACGAGAAGGCGTTGAAGTTCTCGGCGTTGAATTTAGTCGCTCTATTACCTCTAAGTAATTGATTTTCAAAGAAAATGCAGACTTCAGGTGCACAAGGCATGCCGTTAATCTTCGAGGCTGCAATCTCAATCGAGGTGACGAAATTCTCGCGTCCGTCGCTTCTCACCATGCCCATTGGTAGCTGTGAACCTGTGAAAACAACCGGTTTGGCAAGATTTTCAAGCATGAAACTCAATGCTGAGGCACTGTACGCCATGGTGTCGCTGCCGTGCAAGACCACAAAACCGTCATATTTCTCATAGTTTTGCTCGATTTTCTCTGCGAGCTCTATCCAAAATTCAGGCGTCATGTTCGATGAGTCGATGAGGTTCTCAAACGAGTAGAAATCGATGACGTAATCGAGGTTACGAAGCACCGGCATGTGCTCATAGATATTGCCGAAATCGAAAGGCACCAGACTGCCCGTTTTCGGATCTTTCATCATTCCTATCGTGCCACCGGTGTAAAGCACTAAAATTGAAGGTTTTCTCATATTTTATCTGTCATTCCGAGCTTGTACTTGTCATTATAACTTAAACAAACTCCTTGCATTATTACTTGTTATATTACAAATCTCTTCTGTTGTCACACCATAAATCTCCGCCACTTTCTCTGCTGTTTTAACGATATATGCCGGCTCGTTGCGCTGACCGCGATACGGCACTGGCGGAAGGTACGGGTCATCAGTCTCAAGCACTATGCGTTCCATCGGGATGTCGGCAAGAAACTCTTTCACTCCGCAGTTTTTGTACGTGATGACACCGCCGAGCCCCAGATGGAAGCCGTAGGATAACGCGGTTTTCGCCTCATCGAAAGTGCCATTGAAACAGTGCATCACGCCAGCGAGGCGGCCATCCTGCTCATGGTCAAGAACCTTGAACATGTCATGAAAGGCATTGCGAGTGTGAATGGACACTGGCAGTCCCAACTCCTTCGCCCAATGCAGCTGCTCACTCAAAACCTCGATCTGCTCCTTTTTGAAAGTGTCATCCCAATAGAAATCAAGGCCTATCTCACCAATGCCAACCATAGGGTTCCCGTCATTTCGACCGAGCGTAGCGAGCTGAGAAATCTCCTTTTCTATTATCTTTAATTTATCCTTATAATCCTTCTTATCCTCCTTATCCTTATACACTTCCTCCGGATGCAGTCCCATCATAACCCTCACATTATCAGGATGTTTCTCATAAAACTCCATCATGGGTTTGATGCTGTTTTCATCGCAATTCGGTAATAGAAGCATCTCCACACCAGCCTCCATCGCGCGTTTGAACACCTCTTCGCGGTCAGCGTCGAAAGCTTCGTCGTAGATGTGACTATGTGTGTTGATAATCATCGTGTTACGTCTTAATAAAGGAAATTGTCGTATGGGTATCTGATGGCATGCATGTCGCGTATTTCCTTGTAAAGCAGGTCTCTAAACTCTTGATAATGAGTCTTTTCCGCTGCCGAGATGAAGATACACGGCTTGCCTTTGGCCATCCAGGTCTTCTTCCAGTCGTCTAAAGTGTAGTTTTTCTTGGTAATCGGCGTTAAATCGTCGGCTTCTTTCTCCTCAAAAGTGTAAGCGTCGATCTTGTTGAACACCATGATGACTTTCTTGTCACCCGCCCCGATGTCGGTCAGGGTCTGGTTCACCGTCTCGATTTGTGACTCGAAATCAGGATGCGAGATGTCGACCACATGCAGCAAAATATCGGATTCTCTCACCTCATCGAGGGTCGATTTGAACGATTCAACCAGCTGTGTCGGCAGTTTGCGGATAAAACCGACGGTGTCTGACAGCAAAAACGGCAGGTTTTCAATCACAACCTTTCTTACTGTGGTGTCCAAAGTGGCAAAAAGCTTGTTTTCGGCGAACACGTCGCTTTTGCTTAACATGTTCATTATCGTCGACTTACCGACGTTGGTGTATCCCACGAGTGCCACGCGCACCATCTGCTGGCGGTTTTTACGCTGCACTGACTTCTGCATGTCAATCTCTTCGAGTTTCTCTTTCAGAGAAGCTATTTTGTTGCGGATAATCTTACGGTCGGTCTCGATCTGTGTCTCACCAGGTCCTCTCATACCGATACCGCCTCGTTGACGTTCCAAGTGTGTCCACATCCTGGTCAGACGTGGCAACATATATTGATACTGAGCGAGTTCCACCTGCGTCTTGGCGTAAGCGGTCTTTGCATTTTTGGCAAAAATATCGAGGATAAGATTGGTTCTGTCAAGGATGCGGCATTCAAGTTCATTTTCAAGGTTACGGATCTGTGTGGCGCTCAGTTCGTCATCGAAAATCGCCATGTCGATTTCTTCCGCCTTGATGTATTGCTTCAGCTCTTCGAGTTTTCCAGTTCCCAGATACGTCACGCTGTTTGGGCGTTCCAGCGGCTGCACGAAACGTCCCACGGCGATGCCTCCCGCTGTCTCCAAAAGGAACTCCAGCTCATCGAGGTATTCCTCCGTGCGCTCGCGGTTCTGCTCATAGGTGCTCACGGCCACCAAAACCGCTCTCTCTTGTTTCTTCTCGTGATCAATCATATATTAAAAATCCCGAAGGGATTATTTTACTTTCTGCTTGGATATTGGGATAAGGCGTTATCACCCGTTGGGATAAGGCATGCCTTATCCCCTACATGGGGTTAAAACGGTTTAAATCCTATAATCTCCCTTACCTCTTTGATAGTCTTTCTTGCGCTTTCGCGTGCTTTCTCAGCTCCCATGCGAGCTACCTTATTAATATACTCGTCGTTGGCGTCGATTTCGCGAATCTTTTCACGGATTGGTGTCACAAACTGAATCATATCTTCTGCCAGCTGTTTCTTCATGTCGCCGTAGCGGATGGTCATGTTGTTGTATGCATCGTCGAAGAACTGCACTGTCTCAGGTTTCGACACAATGCTCATCAGCTGGAAGAGGTTCGCGATAGGCTCCGGCTTCTCCTGGTTCATCTCGGTCGGACCGCTGTCGGTCTTGGCGCGCATCACTTTCTTGCGGATCGAGGCGTCGTCTTCAGCCAAGAAGATAGCATTGCCTTCGCCTTCACTCTTGCCCATCTTGCCGTTGCCGTCGAGTCCTGGCACCTTAACTAATTGATTACCAAAGTTAAATGCCTGCGGGATCGGGAAGTATTCAACGCCATAGATGTTATTGAAACGTGCAGCGAAATCGCGTGCTTTCTCGAGATTCTGCTCCTGGTCTTTGCCTACTGGCACATATTGTGACTTATGAATCAAGATATCGGCTGCCATCAGGGTAGGATAGGTGAGGAGGCCTGCGTTGACGTTGTCAGGCTGCTTGCGCACCTTTTCCTTGAATGTAGTCACACGCTCAAGTTCACCGATATATGCGTTCATGTTGAGGAAAAGATACAACTCCACTACCTCTGGAACGTCGCTTTGCACGTACAATGTGGCTTTTTCCGGGTCGACGCCTGCAGCGAGGTATTCCACCAGAATCTGGCGCACTCTTCCGTGAAGGTCGTCTGGATGCGGATGTGTCGTAAGTGAATGATAATCAGCGATAAAGAAATAACAGTTATAGTTATCCTGGAGGCGGATGAAGTTTTTCACTGCGCCGAAATAGTTCCCGAGATGTAAGTTACCTGTTGGCCTGATGCCGCTTAATACGATTTCTTTCATAAGAAGGATAATTAAACTTGCAAATATACAAAAAAGTTTACAGTTTACGGTTTACTGTTTATGTTTTTTTTTAAAACAAAAAAGGAGACGTTTCCGTCTCCTAAATCGTCAGCCGTCATTGTTAAACAGTAAACGGTAAACAGTAAACTGTAAACTAAAAAGTAATCTCGTCCCCGTTTTTATTCAGGAAAGTGTACTGAAGGACATGGAATGACTTGATTTCCTGGACGTGTATCTTTTTGTGATACTTCCATCTCCATTTTCTTGCGATGGAGAAGAATCCTTTTGTAAGATAGGCGAAGATGAAAGGATGCACCTGAAGTGTCACTTCTTTCTCGTTTTGGTCGAGGAGCAGGTACTTGAGGCTGCTTTCTATCTCGTCGATGTACACTAGCGACGGTTTTATCTTGCCCGTGCCGTCGCAAACCGGGCATTTTTCCTGTACGGTGACTTCCGTTGCCGGGCGCACACGCTGACGTGTGATCTGGATGAGCCCGAATTTTGTGGCTGGGAGGATGGTGTGTTTGGCGCGGTCTTTCGCCATCTCTTCTTGTAGCTTCTCGAACAGTTCTTTGCGATGTTTCGCTTCGTGCATGTCGATAAAGTCCACGATGATGATGCCGCCCAAGTCACGGAGGCGCACCTGTCGCGCTATCTCCACTGCCGATTCCAGATTGACAGCCAATGCATTCTCTTCCTGAGATGCTTCTTTGTTCAACCGATGGCCGCTGTTCACGTCGATGACGTGCATTGCCTCGGTGTGTTCAATGATGAGGTAAACACCATTTCTGATTGTGACAATCCTACCAAACGACCCCTTTACCTGACGTGCCACGCCGTAATGCTCGAAGATAGGCTCTTTGCCTTTGTAGAGTTTCACGATGTCGGCTTTCTGTGGGGCGATGGTGGCGATGTAGCTCTTGACTTCATCAAAAAGTGCCTGATTATCAACAGTTATCGTGTTAAAAGACTCGTTGAGGATGTCTCTCAGCATCGCCGAGGTACGGTCAAGTTCGCTCACGAGTTTTGCCGGAGCCTTGCTTCCGTATAACGACTCAGTGACCTGCTCCCATTTGCCGAGCAAGTACTTCATATCGGCGTCGAGTTCTTCGACTTTCTTTCCTTCCGCCACTGTGCGGATGATGACGCCGAAATTGTTCGGACGGATGCTTTGAATGAGTTTTTTAAGACGACTGCGTTCTTCGCCGCTGCGTATCTTCTGCGACACCGACACACGGTTCGAGAATGGCACCAACACTATATAGCGTCCCGCAAATGAGATCTCTGCTGAGATACGCGGACCTTTAGTGTTTATTGGCTCTTTCGCGATCTGTACCGGAATCTGGTCGCCGGCTTGGATGAAATCCGAGATCTTGCCCGTCTTGTCAATGTCAGGACTCAGTTTGAACTTGCTCATCACTGCCTGTGCCGTCTTGCCCTCGTGCGCCAGCTTCGAGAACTGAAGCAACGAATTGATCTGCGGGCCTAAATCCAGATAGTGAAGAAAAGCGTCCTTCTGGTTGCCGATATCGACAAAAGCGGCGTTCAAGCCCGGTAAAATCTTCTTCACCCTGCCGAAATATACGTCGCCAACAGCGAAATTACTGTTGATTTGCTCTTTGTGGAGTTCAACAAGCTGCTTGTCTTCCAACAAAACAATATTAACCTCTGAAACATCAGAACTGATGACAAGCTCTCTGTTGACTGTCGGAACTGTAGTTGTGTTGTCCATAATATTACAAAGGTTTAAAATTCATTTTAAAAACAATAACACAACATCGGTATTGGCAATGCTGTGTTATGTTTACCGTAAGAAATCAATCTTAAAGATTATTTCTTTTTATGTCTATCCTTTCTGAGGCGTTTTTTGCGCTTGTGGGTAGACATTTTGTGTCTTTTGTGTTTTTTACCGTTTGGCATATTACAAAAAGTTTATAAGACCAAATTACTTGAGGTCGTTGATGAATGATTTAGCTGGCTTGAAAGCAGGTACTTTGTGTGCTGGGATGACGATTGTTGCACCCTTGCCACCGTTAGCGCGGATGTTTCTACCCTTCTTAGCTGCTCTTTGTTTGCTCTTGAAGCTACCAAAGCCTCTGAGATACACGTCCTCGTTATTCTTAACAGCCTCTTTCACGATTTCCATGAAAGACTCAACTACTGCCTGGGCGTTGCCTTTCTCAACACCTGTTTTTTCAGCGATTTTTGCTACGATTTCAGCTTTTGTCATGTCTTTAATATTTTAATTGTTATGATTACTTCTTTTTCGGCTGCAAAAATAATAAGATTTTTTTTATCGTGCACAAAAAAATTAATTTTTTTCGTTCATATTCTTACACATACGTTTTTTTTCTTATTTTTGCAATATTAATTTATATGTATTTTGTGTAAAATTTTAGTGCTATGGCAAGTCTGAATAAAGTGATCTTAATCGGAAATTTGGGTAAGGACCCGGAAGTGATTTCTTTCGACAACGGAACAAAGAAAATGACCGTATCTCTCGCAACCACAGAGCGTTACCGTGACCGTGACGGCAACTGGCAGGAGCAAACCGAATGGCATAACCTCGTCAGCTGGGGTAACCTCGCCCAGGATATAGCCGACAAACGTCGTAATTATGTGAAAGGTGACCAGATGTATGTCGAAGGAAGGATAAAATCTCGTCAATATGTTGATAACCAGAATGTTACACGACATATTACAGAAATCGTCGTCGATAAGATGATGAGCCTTAGCGGTAACCGTCAGCAACAACAGCAAAACCCTAACGCATCATATAACGCTTACGGCAATCAGCAGCCGCAGCAACAGTATCAGCAGCCTCAACCGCAGTATCAACAGCCTGTTGAGGCACAGATGCCAAGTCAAGATTATAATGGCGACGACCTCCCGTTCTAAATTATGGTTGAAACTCCGTTTTTTCTCGGCATAACTTGGGTGACGGTAATATGTCTCGTCATCCTTTTGGTACTTCTCCTTTGCTCGGCACTCGCATCGGCGAGCGAGACGGCATTTTTCTCGCTTCTACCTAACGATATCAACGAAATGGAGAACTCCGAACAACGTTCCGACAAATTGGTACTCGAACTTAGGAACAACCCTAAGCGTTTTCTTGCTACTATATTGATTACCAATAATTTGGTAAACGTCACCATCACGATTTTCTCGACATATATCATGGCGAGAATGTTCAATATGGCGGCAAATCCTGTGTGGGCATTCATAATTAATGTGGTAGTAGTTACATCGTTGCTTCTCATTTTCGGCGAGATGATTCCGAAAATCACAGCGGCGAAAAGAGCCCGCCAATTGTCAAGAGCCCTCGCCCCGACGATAAGTGTGCTCGTGGTCATCTTCAAACCACTTAGCAATTTGTTGATAAAATCGACAATGATTATCGACAAACGTATGGCAAAGAAGAATGCTAATACATTGTCAATCAGTGATTTGACTACGGCGGTAGACATCACCACAGCGGAAGAAACTCCAAGCGAGGAACGTTCAATGTTGCAAGGCATCGCCACTTTCGGTGAGAAAGAGGTGAGCGATATTATGAAACCGCGTGTGCAGCTGTTCGCAGTGAAAAACACTACAAAATTCGACAATCTCCTGGAGATGATTATCGAGAACGGATTCTCCAGAATACCAGTATATGAAGAGACTCTCGACGAGATAAAAGGTATTTTGTACGTCAAAGACCTGCTGCCACACCTCGAAGAACCCGACTTCAGATGGCAGAATCTGCTCCGTCCAGCGTTTTTTGTGCCGGAAAACAAGAAAATCAACGACCTTTTCCAGGATTTCCGCGCCAAAAAGATTCATATCGCCATAGTTGTCGATGAATATGGTGGCACCTCGGGCCTCGTCACCATGGAGGACGTGCTTGAAGAGATTGTCGGCGACATCAGCGACGAGTTCGATGTGGTGGCAGAAAACGAGAATTATAAGAAAATCGATGATAAGACTTATATCTTCCAAGCACAGACGAGTCTTGTTGATTTCTGTAAAGTATTTGAAATCAATGAGTTGTACTTTGAAGATATAAAAGGCGAATCCGACACGCTTGCTGGTCTCATCCTTGAAAAAGAAGGCCGCATCCCGCGTGCAGGATTCTCAACATCATATAAGGAATTCGTGTTTCAGATTGTCAAAGCCGACAAACGTAGGATTATCGAGATTAAAGTCATATACAATGAGCAAGTTGACTAATAGCCTGGCGGTGCTGCTGCTTCTCGTGGTTGCAACGGCTTGCGGAGATAACAAACCGCAACCGAAACCTCGCGGCTATTTTCGTATCGATTTGCCTGAAAAACAATATGTTACACTCGATACGATGCCTCGTTATTCCTTCGAATACCCGGTTTATGCCACCATCACTCCCGACTATTATTCGCTGAACGAGAAAGACTGGGCAAATGTGGTGTTTCCGTCGTTCAAAGGCACCGTGCACATCTCTTACAAAAATGTTGAAAACAACCTTTCTGAATACGTTGAAGACGCTTATCGCATGATTATCAAGCACATAACGAAGGCGACAGGCATTCGCGACAGCGTTGTGATAAATAAAGATAAAAACGTTTTTGGACTTGTCTATTTCCTTGATGGTGAAGGAGTTGCATCGCCATTGCAGTTTTACTTGACCGACAGCACCAGACATTTTATGCGCGGTTCGCTGTATTTCAACACCTATCCTAACAACGACTCGCTTCAGCCGGTTATCGACTTCATAACCGATGATGTGAGACATCTTATAAATACTCTTGAATGGAAATAATTTAATGATATGAAGAAACTTTATGCTCTTTTGATTTGTGTAATGTTACTGACAGTCAATGGTTTGTCGCAGACACAACATTATACAGGAATGATTTCCCAAGACGAAGACGGCACCTATTTCTATATGCGCAGCTCGCTTGAGATGGTATATCTCGATTCAGAATATTTCCCGAATAAGGAAATTGTTGACAACTCGTGGAACGATTATATGGATCCTCAAAAAAACTTCCCGAACCAGTATAACAAGCATGGCGCTGAGATAGGCGTGGTGCCATTGGGAGGCAACAGTAAGGTGTCGGATGATGAGATGGCAAGTCTTATCCTGAACTACATCAATAGAAATAAAGTTGCTAACAGGCTGATAATGAGATGGTTTAATTATAACAAGGATGGAAAAACTACATACGATGTCGATTATCCTGAGAATCCTGAGGCTATGATTAACATGCAAACCATCTTCGACAGAGGCTATTATACAGTAAATGCTGGCGATGAGAACCTTTCGATGTCGGCACTTAAACGTGATAGGGACATTCAGATCAAGGAATTGTCGATGAAGCTTGTTCCATTCACTTTCATGACTTTCACCAAGTTTGATTTTTATGAAAATGAACCTGTCGCGAGAGCTGTGCGTGACGCTGCTGTCACTGCAGCTAATGCGGCATACGAAAAAGCGGTGAAGGACGGAACAGACAAGAAGACAGCTGGTTTTTGGCGCGATGTCGCTGTTTCAGCGGCAAATGTCGTATATAACTCGACGAAAGACGGCTATACTTTGAAGTCGAACACATGGCTTTACAAACTCGTTTGGGACGAGAACACCCAGCTTTACTTTAATAATAAGGTGGTTGAAAACCCGCAGCTTCTTGAAACCAGCGACGTGTTTAAGATGGAATACGTTGATTGCCAGTCAAATAGTAGCACGGTTATTGTTTCTGCTACAAGAAGTTTTGAGCAAATCATCAATCTGACTATGGTGCGAAATCTGAACAAGGTGTTCGTAGAGTTGCAGAACCGCAATGATGTCTTCAAGGTGTGGACTCCGCTTCTCGACTTCTACAGCCTCGTCAGCCCGCGTCTCGAGGTGCCAATAACCGTTGACGGTAAGGTGATTACGGCAAAAATCGGGACGAAAGAAGGTCTTCGTGGCGGTGAGCAGTTCTCGGTTTATGACGAAGATGGCAACTTTTACGGTTATGCGATAGCCCAGAAAGGCAAAGTCTGGGATAATGCCAATGAAAATGACGGTGACGCCCAGGAGTTTTATGAGCCTCAAGTTGATAAGAAAGGAAAACCTGTGACTTGCACCACATTCAAAGGCGTGAAGCTGAAAAACGCACGCACTGGCTTGATTCTGTCGAACCCGAAACCGCCAAAGAAGATGCGCATCGCGGCGAGAATCGGTACAAAAGAGGGCGTTGAAGAAGGTGATAAATACATTGTGTATCAATATGATGCAGCTAACCAATGCCTAAAGAAAGTGGGATCAGTGAAGGTGGCAAAAGGCAAGGTTTGGGATAATTATTATTACAATGCCACTTCGAATAGACTGGCACAGGGACAAACCGCCAACGTGCCGCTCAAGAAGCGCGACAAGGAAGGTTTCCGCATAACCGAGACACAGTTTAAAGGCAGTTGTAAGGTGCAGCCGGGAATGTTTCTGAGGAAAGAGAAATGATTTTTTCAAAAAAATCACGGTTTTTTTTGAAAAAAATTGTATTTTTGCACGTTTTTATCGTAAAACATTGATCGAATGTAGAATTTTTATCATAAAAGAAAGGGGGACAGCATGATTGAGACTTTGACAATCGGCTCGCTGAAATGGCGTCATGTGACGAATCCGGCGGATGAAGACTTTAAATTTTTGAAGGAAAAATTCCATTTCCACCCCTTGGACATTGAAGACTGCAAGTCAGTCAACCAACGCCCGAAAATAGATATCTACGACGATTATTACTTCCTGATTCTTCAGTATCCTAATTTCGACCGTCAGAATAAATTCATCAAGACTAAAGAGGTGAAGTTCTTCTGGGGCAAGGATTATATCATCACTATCGAGAAATCACCTTGGTATGTGAGCCAGCTTTTCAATGAATATCAGGAGCGCGATATGGAGGAACTTGAGAAAAACCTCAAGACTTCAGATATCTTGCTGTATCGCATCTTCGAAAAGCTGATGATGGAGTCACTCTATTTATTAAAAAAGGTGGGACTCGACCTTGAGTTGATCAACCGCGAGCTTTTCGGTACGAAACAGGTTAAGATTATTGAGAGAATCAGTGTCACGAGAAAGAATATCATCACGGTGAACACTATCTTCAAACCTCAGCTGAGGGTGTTCCACTCCTTCGAAACAGGTCAGATCCAAGGTTTCGGTGATTTGGAGTACATGGAAGACTACTGGGGCAATATCCTCGACTACTACCAGAAGGTATGGGATATGACCGAGGACTATGAAGACTTGATTGAGGGTCTTTCGAAGACGTTCGATTCGATGCAGACCAACAAAACCAACGAAATCATGAAGATTCTCACTCTGATTTCGTCCATTATACTTCCTTTGACGTTTATCACCGGTATTTTCGGTATGAATGTGGTGTTCCCGTTCATCCCTGAAGGCTCCACAACTGCAATATGGATTATTGTTGGAGTGATGGCAGTGATGGGAGTGGGATTGACACTCTTGTTCCGTCACCGCAAATGGTGGTTTTAATTAGTTAAAAGAGTAAAGAGTAAAGATAAAAGAAGAGCGCGAGGGGATTTTGATCCGCATCGCGCTCTTTTAATTATAATCTTTTAACGTGATTACTTAACGATGACTTTAACTGTCTTGTTGAAGCCATTAGCATTGACTGTGCAGAAGTAGATGCCGCTTTCGAGGTCGATGCGGATTGTGTTCTCACCTGTTGTGAGGGCTTTGTTGAAGCTCTTCACTGTCTGACCTGCGAGGTTGACGAAGGTGATAGTTGCGTTTGCATCCATTGCTGAGCTTACTACGACATAGTCTTTTGCTGGGTTAGGATAGATATTATAGACAACATCCTGAGCACCTTCTTCAACAGCGTCTCCTCTGAAGACTTTAGAAACGTGGATGAAGTTCTCTGATGCTGCTGTCTGTGAAGCGTTGCTGCCCCAGTAGAAGCCGAGCTGATCGTCAGCCTGGTATCCGAACCAGTACTCACCGAAGTTGACTGTGTTAGGAACTGACATTGTGAACACGCACTCTGAGTACATGAGCATGACGTCTTCTGTGATGTCGTCTTCAATCTGCTCCCAGTAACCGTTACCAGCGTTGCGATAGCTGACATAGATACTTCTTAAATATGAACCATTTTCACGTGTGACGTTAGGTGATGAGAATGCGCAAGCGAGGTTACCTGCTGGGTCGCATGAAAGTGCTGGGTGACCAGAAGCACCGTAGAACTTGCTAACATATTCTGTCTGGCTCATGAAGTACATACCGTTGTCCCATGAATAGCCTTCGTACATTGGGATGTAACCGATCCATTTTGTTGAATCTGGAAGCATGTGAACTAAACCTTGTTCATCTGGGACTGGCCACCAGAGACGTGCAGCGTGGAACTGGTTCGGGTGTGCGAAGTGAGCTTCGTATGGTGTGCCGATATATTCTGGGTGTTCTGTGTCGTGGATAGGATCCTGTGTGTCATTCCAGTAGAGGATACCGTCGACTGTACGACCTGACCAGTATGTGTAGTAACCTGGGTCATCGTCAGCCTCGTGAGCCATCTCGAATGTGTTGAGAGCGATGTGAACAACGTTGTTGTTGTCGATAACGATAGAACCGTTCATAGGCATGAACAGAGTGTCGCCGTAGTCCAAACCTGGCTCGTCGAGATCAACACCTTCTAATGGGTGTTCCCAAACTCTTGTTGGATTCCATGTCAAACCGCAGTCTTCTGATTTGAACATCCAAACACTGTTTGTCAAGCAGCCTGAGAAGAGGAGAGCTACTGTGTTGCCGTTAGCTGCGAGAGCGTAGTCGTCAGCTGAGAAGTTTCCAATGTGATATGGTGTTGGAAGGTCAGCGAGAGGGCTGTAGTTGACTGTCCAGTTGATAGCGTCTTCTGAACGGAAGATAACTGTACGGACATCTGTCTCATCATCACTGATTTTGTGCTGAAGAGCTGCAACAGCGATAATGACGTTGTTGTTTGCACCGCATGTCACCACTCTTGGCCATGTTGGATACTCTGAATATGGATATCCTTCTGGATAGTCTGGAAGTTGGCTGATGTTGTTCCATTCACCTTCGCCAGCAACTTCTCTTACGAAGACCTGCATGTGGTTGTTGCCGTGGCAGAGGAGGATCTCACCTGTTTCACCCCATGGAGCGATTGATGGCCAACCTGTCTTGAAAGGCTCAACACGTGTTTCTGGCATGTCATTCCATTCACCATTGTAGAAGTTGTAACCTGTACCACGGTCTGAAGCTGTCTGGTTAGCTTCGTGTGACATTGTAGCTGTAACAGCAACATTACCGTTAGGTAACTGATACATACGGTTTGCTACATACTGGTTTGACTGAAGGTCATAGTATGTGTACATTGTTTCAGCATCTTCAAGGTCATCATATCTGCTGATGACAACGCTCTTAGCTGCCTGAGGAGCGTAAGTTGATGCTTCTGTTGTCATTTCTGTACCAACAGCAACGATTTTGCCATTAGCAACAGCTTTCTGTGCGTCATTTTTCATGACTCTGTTTTGTGCAAAAGCACTGAAGCCTAAAACAAGGCCCAAAGAAAGTAAAAATACTTTTTTCATTGTTGTTAATTTTTGTTGTTAGTTAATATTAAATTCAAATTTAATTTCAAATTAGGATGCAAAGATACATATAATTATAATAGGTGTATCTTTTTTTTGAAAAAAAGTTTTAAATTTTTTTTGAAACGGGTATTGAAAAATGATGTAATTTTATGCCTTGAAAAATTAACTAAAATGAAAAGAATAACTTACTTAATTGCTATTGCATTTTTGCTAGTGTCATGCGGTAAAGAAGAGCCGCAAAACGTTGTAAATTATGTAGATACGTTTATCGGAACAGGTGGTCACGGACACACATATCCTGGAGCTACGGCGCCATTCGGAATGGTGCAACTCAGTCCGGATACCAGAATGGATGACTGGGATGGCTGCTCAGGCTATCATATCTCCGATGATCATATCCTTGGATTTAGCCATACGCATCTGAGCGGAACAGGCTGCAACGACTACGGCGACTTCCGTTTTATGCCAATAGTTGGTGAAAAGCATTATAAATCAGACGATTACCGTTCGGCTTTCCGTCATGAGACAGAGGTGGCGCGTCCAGGTTATTACAGCGTGGTTTTGGACGACTATAATATTAAGGTGGAACTTGCTGCTGGAGTTCGTGCCGCGATGCATCGCTATACTTTCCCTCAAGGCACAAACGCCACTGTAATCCTCGATCTGAAGGAGTCGACGCTGTCGGCAGAGAAGATTTACGAGGCATGGGCAAAAGTTGAAAACGACAACGCCATCAGCGGTTTCCGTCGCTCTGGCTATTGGGCGAGAGACCAGTATATTTATTTCTACGCTGAATTTTCTAAACCTATAAAAGGTCAAGAGAAGAATGAGGAAGGTCTCGTCTATGCCTTTGATTTTGAAAACGATGGCGAGCCTCTCGTGATGCGAATCGGTATTTCGGCAGTCGATGTGGAAGGCGCAAAGAAAAACCTTGAATCGGAAATCACAGACTTCGACTTGGAGGCTTTGGCAGCAAAAACATATAACTCATGGAATGAAGAGTTGAACCGCATCGTGGTTAACAGCGTTAACGAAAAAGATAAAAAGGTTTTCTACACCGCTCTGTATCACTCATTTATAGTTCCAAATCTTTATTCTGACGTCGATGGACGTTATCGTGCCCATGACCTGAAAGTGCATCAGTCGGATCGTCCGAGATATACTGTTTTCTCACAATGGGACACATTCCGCACCGAGAATCCTCTGCTCGACATGGTGCAGACCGAGCGCGCTGTGGATATCATCAACACATTCATTGACAATTACGAGACTGGCGGACTGCTTCCGACATGGGAACTCGCTGCCAATGAGACGCATTGTATGATCGGCTATCACTCAATTCCTGTCATTGCCGACGCTTATATCAATGGTGTCAAGGGTTTTGATGCTGAAAAAGCCTTGAATGCTATGGTTACGAGAGCAAATGAGGATATGTGGGGTCTTGAATTTTACAAAAAATACGGTTATATCCCAGCTGACATGGCAGGCGAATCAGTCTCAACGACTCTTGAATATGCCTACGACGACTGGTGTATCGCGAGAATGGCAGAGAAGATGGGCAAAGACGACATTGCTGCCGAGTTTTATCAACGTGCTCAATATTACAAGAATCTGTATGACCCGGAGACGAAGTTCTTCCGTGGACGCAAAAACGGTGGTTTCGTTTCACCATTCGATCCTCGTCAGGTCAATTTCATGCTGACAGAAGCTAACACTTGGCAGTATAACTTCTTTGTGCCTCAAGATGTTAACACTCACATCGACATGATGGGCGGCAAGGAAGAATATGAAAATATGCTGAGCCAGCTGTTCAACACATCATCAGGTCTTACTGGACGCGAACAGGTTGATATTACAGGTCTTATCGGTCAGTATGCACACGGCAACGAGCCTTCACATCACATGGCTTATCTGTTCAATTTCGTTGGAAAACCTGTTAAAACACAGAAGATCGTCAACCAAATCATGAATGAGCTTTACACCGACCAGCCTGATGGTCTCTGCGGTAACGAGGACTGCGGTCAGATGTCGGCTTGGTACGTGATGAGCGCAATGGGATTCTATCCTGTGACACCTGCAAGCGGCATGTTCATCATTGGTGTGCCTCATTTCGAAGAGATGACTATAAACTTTGAGAATGGTAAGAAATTCAAGGTGATTGCTAAGAATCTCTCGAGAGAGAACAGATATATCGAATCTGTAAAACTTAACGGCAAGAAATTGAATCGCAGCTATTTGTATTGCGACGAGGTGTTGAAAGGCGGAAAGCTTGAATTTACTATGACTAACGACCGCAACACCACCTGGGCTACCGATGAAAAAGACTGCCCGGTGATGCGCATCGACAGAAATTTGATAGTGACGACGCCAATTATCAATGTTGACAAGTATGTTTTCTACGACAGCTTGATGGTTAGCATCACACATCCTGACAAAAATGCTGTGATTTACTATTCTTTCGACACTTCAGACCCGTCGGCCGGCACTGTTCGTAGCGCTTCGGAATACACAGGACCGTTTGTCATCAAAGCCACTACCGAAGTCAACGCTGTGGCAGTTGTCGAATGCGGTGAAGAGCAGTCATGCGTGTCGACAGTGGCATCAGGCTCATTCAAGAAAATCAAGGAAGGACGTAAAATCAAGATAAAACATCCATACAGCAACCAATATGAGGCGGGTGGTAACATCGCTCTCATCGACTTGCAGCGTGGCAACGACAATTTCCGCGTCGGAATGTGGCAGGGCTACTATGGCGTGGATATCGACGTGACCATCGATTTGGGTGAGAAGACAGATATCAACCGTCTTGCCGGAAGCTTCCTGCAAGATCAGAAATCATGGATTTTCATGCCTGAGAAGGTAGAGTTCTTTGTGTCAAACGACGGCAAGAACTTCAAGTCGGTAGGTGTTGTTGAGAATGAGATCGACCAAGAAGCTGAAGACGCTGTCATTCAGGAACTTGATATAAGAAAGAAACTGAGTGCCCGCTATGTCCGTATGGTCGCGACAAACCCAGGTCTCTGCCCAGACTGGCATGTGGGAGCTGGCGAGAAATCGTGGCTGTTCTGCGACGAAGTCGTCATTGAATAGTTTTAATCGTCGTCTCCGTCGTCACCGTCATCGCGAGAAGGCTCTTCTTCACGTTGTTTCTTCACCTGCTGGTTGATGCGGTAGTTGAAGTTGAGCGTGATGGTGGTCTTGCTCCAGGAACCTTTGCTATATTGCCAGAAGTTGCTGCCCCAAGACTCGCCTCCGTGTGAGTGGGTGCCGAAGATGTCTCTGAGATTCAACGAGACTGTGCCTTTGCCTTTTAGCACGTCGCGTGAGGCGGCAAAGTCGAACCAGTAATGTGCTTCACGATAGCCAAGAGGTTCGTCGCGAGGGGTCGAGAAGTGCCCTGTAAGCTGCATGTTACAGATATTCTTTAATTCGAATTTCGTAACAAAACGACCGTACATATTGTATGAGTCGGTGGTGTAATGGCTTGTTATTCCAGTCGTCGTAGAGGTGTAGTCGCCCACCACTGATGACCTGAAAATATTGATATTTCCGTTGAGGCTCCACCATTTGAAAATCTTCACCGAGCCAACAAGTTCAAGGCCGTAATCATCGGCGATGCCGAAGTTGTGCGGCATTCCGACAGAGATATCGCCTGTCACTTCGGTGAAATAACGTATCACGTCGGTATTGTGGCGGTAGTAACCGGTGAGGTTGAAGTTGCCGCCTTCCCAGAATTTTAAAAATGAAAGCTCGTAACTGTCAGTATATACTGGCTTCAGATCAGGATTACCTACGCGGAAGTTACGGTCGTCGTTGAAAGAGCGGTAAGGTGCCATCTGCCAGTATCCCGGTCGGCGGATGCGGCGCGAGTAGCTGACTTGCAACTGGTTGCTCTCGGTCAGTTTGAAGTTGATATGGCCGCTTGGGAACAAGTCATTGTAGTTTTGAGTGTGTTTGCCGTCGGGTTTGTTTTTGTAGTTCGCCATGGTATAGGTGTACTCGTAGCGCGCGCCGACGAGGAAAGAGAAGAGTCCTACCTCAGTGCCGTAGCTCGCATAGAGAGCCGCGACCTGCTGGTTGTAATCGAAATTATGGCAGTAGTCGGTGAGATATTCGCCGTTTTGCATCACGATGGCGTCGTTGCTCGGCATTCCGTTGGTGTATTTAGCACCCGCCTCGATGCTGTGCAGACCGAGATGATATGCAAAATCGACCAGTCCCTGGAAACGGCGGTGCGTCTCGGTGGTTTTGGTGTATTGGCGTATCACGGAAGTGTCGATAACGATGTCATTGTCCATGTCTTCCTGCGAAGCGTAATGTCTGTCGTAGATGTCCGACCATTCGTTATTCTGATTCTGGAAATAACGCATTGAAGCCTTGAGGTAGTTGTCTTTTGTGATGAAATACTTGTCGTAATCGAGGGTGAACTCATTCATCGGGCGGTTGTTGTGCCAGTCTTCGGAACGTTTTTTGTATTGCGGGTCGCCGCCAAATGGGAATTTATCGATGTAAGTCACGGTAGGGGTGTTGTGGCCTTCGCCTTGGCGGTACATCGCTGAAAATGAGATGATATCGTCGTCGGTGATATAGTAATCGAGGCCGCCTCGGATGGTGTTGCCTTGCATGTGGCGCTGGCGGATAGTGGTCTGTTCGGAGATCTGGGTGGCGTCGTCATGGTTTTTCAGTGACGGGTCGTAAGGGATGCCGCCGTTGTAATACTCGGTTTTGGTATATCCGTCGCTGATGTCGTCACGATAGTTGAAGTTGTAGCTCGCGAAGAAGTTGAAGCGTTTCAGGCGGTAGTTGAGGTTTGTTCCGATACCTGCCTGGAACGGGAACGGGCTCGGTTGTGTCTTGCCCCATTCGAACGGGAAGCCGCCGCGCACGTCGACGCTTCCGTTGAAGCCTTTGCGTTTGTCTTTTTTCAAGACGATATTGATGATTCCGGCGCTTCCTTCGGCATCGTATCTCACCGAAGGGTTGGTCACCACCTCGATGCGTTCTATCATGTCGGCCTGCAGGTTGCGCAAGGCGTCTTGTGTGCTCAATCCGATGAGTCCTGAGACCTTGCCATCGACGAGAATCTGCACTCCGTCGTCGCCGCGCAGGCTCACGTTTCCTTCAACGTCCACGGTGACTGACGGGATGTTTTCCAGCACCTCGATAGCGTTGCCTGCCGTGCTTGAAAGGTCCTTTCCGACGTTGAAAACACGTTTGTCGAGAGTCATCGACATGGTGCTTTTTTCGGCTATGACCTCCACCTCATCGAGAAGTGCAGCGTCAGGGAAGAGGTTTATCTTTCCGAGATTGACGTCTCCAGTATCTTTTTTAACCGTGACATTCAGTGTTTTCGTTCGATAGCCAATGAATTGTATCGTCAGATAATATCTGCCTTCACCGGCTTCAAGATTAAAAATGCCAAGTGCATTTGTGATGATTCCTGCAACAAATGTGGAGTCGGCACGATTGAAAAGGCTTACGGTAGCATATTCCAAAGCCTCGCCGGTGTCATTGTCGACTACTTTTCCTGTTATGTTGAATGGTTTCGCTGTATCTGCTAATACATTTAATGACAAAAATATAGCAAATACCAAAGTGACAAGGGTAATTACTCTTTTCATTAATAACTCGTTTTCAGCCTGCAAAGATAATACAATTTTTATAGTGGAATATATTTTTAAAAAAATAATTTAAATATGTGAAAATCGCATTGAAAAACACACATTTAATGGTGTTTTGGGAAATTTGGCGTAAAATTGCTAAAATATTTTTTGCAAAAAGCGTAAAAAGTTGATGGAAATTCGACTTTTTATCATAAAAAATAGCATTTTAGACAATGAAAAAAAATCGTCTAAAATATTGATAATCAGTGACAAATAAAAATTTTTAAAATATTTCAAAAAAAATGTTGAATAGTGGAAAATTATAAGTACTTTTGCACTCCGAAATAGGTGATTAACAGTTAAAATTTACAATGATTAGTGCAAAAGAAATATGGAATTATGTAGCAACCAAGAAGTTCTGGGTTGAGTTCCTTATTATGACATTTGGCATGATTTTAACAGCCATCTGTGTTCACTATTTCTTAGTTCCAAGCAAGCTCATCATCGGTACAATCTCCGGTCTTTCAATTGTTTTGGCGACAGTGTCGGAGTCATTGTTCGGTGTGCATCTCGAGGTGTCAGTGATGATTTTCGTCATCAACGCCATCTTGCTTGTTTTGGCTTACTTTTTAATCGGAAAAGAGTTCGGTATCAAGACAGTTTACACAGCTTTGATATTAGGACCTTTCACAGCGTTGTTTGAGAAGTACTTACCATATCAGATGGTTATTACCAGGTTGTATGGTGAAAAGAGTGCCTTCTTCGACGCAACAGCAGCAAGCGGCTGGTCACCAGTGGCAGTTAAGGAAGGTATCTCATCGTTGATGGGCGATCCTTGGTTTGACCTTGTCTGCTTCGTGCTTATCCTCAGTTTTGCTCAAGCAACCTTGTTCAAGATCAATGCTTCGACAGGCGGTTTGGACATCCTTGCAAAGATTGTCAACAAGTACTTACACTTCGACATCGGAGCATCAGTGACAGTGGCAGGCACAATTATCTGTTTGACAGCTTTCGCTATTAACCCATTCAACATTGTGGTAATCGGTTTGATTGGTACATGGATCAACGGTATTGTGGTCGATTACTTCACAGCGGGTTTGAACAACAGAAAACGTGTCTGCATCATCAGTCCACAGTACAAACACATACAGGACTTCATCATCAATGAGCTTCAGCGTGGTGTTACAATGTACGATGTGACTGGCGGTTACAGCAATCAGAAGAAGGTCGAACTCGAAGCCCTTCTCACCAAAGACGAATTCGCTAAGTTGATGAATCACATCAACGTCAACGATATAAACGCTTTCATTACGGCCGGCAACGTCAGCGAGGTTTACGGTCTGTGGGCGAGTAACAAGAAAAAAACAAAGCAAGAGAGAGTAAAGCTTTGATTTTCATAGGATTAAGTTTTAAATGGTTAATTTGGAAACGGCTTCCCTCCCCAGGAAGCTGTTTCTTTTTTATGAGGTCTGATGTTTTTGAGAGGGTCGCCTGGCGGCTCAAAATCTTAATAAAATCTGATTAAAAATCTAAAAAAATTTTCCTTAGAATTCTTCCTCAAAATTTCTTTTAAGATTTTGTTTAATGATTTTTTAAGATTTCTGTCCGAAGGACATCCTAAAAAGAAAACCCTTGGAAGAATAGTTTTAAGATTTTGTTTAATGATTTTTTAAGATTTCTGTCCGAAGGACATCCTAAAAAGAAAACCCTTGGAAGAATAGTTTTAAGATTTTATTTAATGATTTTTTAAGATTTCTGTCCGAAGGACATCCTAAAATAAAGATCCTTGGTCGGCGCCTTTGAAGAGCCCGAGATGTTTGTAGGCGAGGTCGGTGGCGACGCGTCCGCGCGGTGTGCGCATGAGATAGCCTTCCTGGATGAGGAACGGCTCGCAGACCTCCTCGATGGTGCCCGCTTCTTCTCCGACGGCTGTGGCGATGGTGTTGACGCCCACAGGTCCGCCCTTGAATTTCTCGATGATAGTAAGCAGGATACGGTTATCCATGTCGTCGAGGCCGTGTTGGTCGACGTTGAGGGCTTTCAAACCTATTTTTGCGATGTCGATGGTGATTCTGCCGTCGCCTTTGATTTGTGCGAAGTCACGGACGCGGCGCAGCAACAAGTTGGCGATACGAGGGGTGCCGCGGCTACGTCTGGCTATTTCGAAGGCTGCCTCATCGTCAATCGGGACTTTAAGAATCGACGCTGAGCGTTTTATGATGTTGGAAAGCGTTTTTGAATCGTAGTATTCGAGGCGCATGTTGATTCCGAAACGTGAGCGCAGAGGCGCTGTGAGCAGTCCGGAACGTGTGGTGGCGCCAATCAGAGTGAACGGGTTGAGCTGGATCTGCACGCTGCGGGCGTTAGGACCAGTCTCAATCATGATATCGATGCGAAAATCCTCCATGGCGGAGTAGAGATACTCCTCCACGACAGGGCTTAGGCGGTGAATCTCGTCGATAAACAGCACATCGTTTTTCTCGAGGCTCGTGAGCAACCCGGCGAGGTTTCCTGGCTTGTCGAGCACAGGACCCGAAGTCATCTTCATATTCACGCCGAGCTCATTGGCGATGATGTGCGACAAGGTGGTCTTGCCCAGTCCTGGAGGTCCGTGTAGCAGCACATGGTCAAGCGACTCGCCGCGCTGGGCAGCCGCCTGCACAAAAACCCTGAGATTTGCCACAACCTGCTCCTGTCCGGCAAAACTGGCAAAAGCGTCAGGTCGCAAAACCTGCTCGATTTCTTTCTCAGCCTTGCTCATCGAAGTGCCGTATGCATCGAGATTTTCATTCATATCTAAAAATTATTCACAAAATTACAAAAAATCGCATACTAATTTGAAAAGTTTTGCGTAATTTTACAAAAAATTTTGTGTTTTGAAGAAGAAATTTTTGTTTTTTATCATAACATGCTTATTATCAATAAGTTGTGTCGCACAAAAGGGCGTTTTGATTTTAAATCAAAGCACTAAAATCGACACTTTGATATGGAAACAGCGTCAGATTCATGTCAATGACAGCACCATTGACGGCTTCAGAGTGCAGATTTTTATGGAGCTCGGCAACGATGCGCTGCGTCATGCCGACAGTGTGAAGGAAGTGTTTTCGACAAAATATCCGGATGTCCCGATATATCTGATATTCGGACAGCCATATTACCGCTTGCGTATTGGCGATTTCCGTACACGTCTTGAGGCGGAGCACATGTATCAGAGGGTGAAGAAAGAATATAAAAATGCCTTCGTGACAGCCGACAGAATTAATTTGCCGTATATAGCACTTTGCTCAAATGTCATTGATTGGAGCGCCATCAAAAAAGCAGAGGTCAAAGAGAAAGTGTTTGTGGAAGAAGATATTTATGTCATTGATACTCTGTTACTTGATAGTCTGATGTACAATGATTCCATCAATGCTATTGACGATGATATTTTTTATGATGAATAAAATCATATTTTATGGAAGATGATGATTTAAAGAAACAGATAGACGAGCTTTTCAGGCTTTTCAGGAAGGTGATGGAGAAATATCCGCCTGATGACGTGCCTGGAATGGATAAGGCGCAGATGGAACAGCTGAAGGCGTATCTCACTCAGTATGACTCGATTAAGGATCAGTTTTCGGTTGAGATGTTTGGCATGATGGACAATGGAATGGCTCGTCAGTTCATATCGATGCTGACAAACAAACTCAGAGAGCAACTTGGCGAGGATGCCGACATCGACGATGAACCTGAAGATCATATTAAAGAGGTGGAAATCAAAGAGAAAGCGTTCGAATCGCTGCAGACAGGCGAGAACTATCAGACCCTCATTGACGCCATCGACGCCCAGCTGAAAAACCCAGACCTGACTGATGAAGAGATGGATAGTTTGCTGGATAAAAGACAGAAATTGAAGTTTAATAGTTTAAAAGCTTAATAGTTAAAGAAAATAGATATGAGAAAAAGTTTTTTGATTTTATCGATATTTATGTTGCTATCGTTTATGGCGAATGCGCAGCTTATAAAAGACCGCACCAATGGCCTGATCACCATCGGTTTTGATTTATACACCGACATAAACACTGGCAACAAATATGAAAATTTCGACTTGCGCGCGATAAATCAGGGTTTTGGCACATATATCACTTACAATTTGCCGATGGGCGAGTCGAAACACACGGTATCGCTTGGAGCTGGTTTCTCTTGCCATAATTATTACATGAAAAACGCTTGGTTATCAGAGCCTTACAATTCTACAATAACATTTAAACCAGACGAAGCGGTGAAGAGAAGCAAAATCAATGTCAATTATTTTGACATCCCGATTGAGTTGAACTTCCGTATTGCTGACAAATTCAAGATTTCATTTGGTGCAAAGGGTAGTTTCCTGTTGAGCAGCAAGTCGAAAGTTATTGGAGACGTCTATGGCGACGGTCATAAATGGGAGATAAAATACGACGACGTCAATGCGTTGGAGAGCATCGTTTACGGCTTGTTTGCGAGAGTCGGCTACAGATGCGTGAATTTGTATGTTGGCTACCAGGTGCGCAGCTCATTCAAAGAAGACAGAGGTCCTCAGATCATGCCATTCTCAATCGGTATTGGCATCAGAGCTTATTAAAACAAGGAAACAAAGTAGGTTATAATAACTGTTAAGAATCCCATGGCGAAGCCTGAATAGATTTGGGCGTTGCTGTGGGATTTGAGTTTCAAGCGGGCTGAGGCGACGATGCCGGAAATGATGATACTGCCAATAAAATAAGGCAGATACATGCGCATATATGCTATCGCCATTATGAAGAGACATGCCGAGAAGCAGCCCCAGCCGAGTGCATGAAGGCTTATTTTCCAGAAAAATGTTATGATGAAAGCCAAAACTGTCACCACGATAACCGTTGTGAGATAGAAATTGAAAACCGATAATAGCTGTACTTTACTGAAAAACCTGAGTGTCGCGTAAAGGAACAGTATCATTATAAACAGTGGTCCCAGTCTGTCGTCGCGGTCTTCCATCTCGAACGAGTCGATGATATGCCACCTCTTCATCATCACGATAATCAAGGCTGGGATGATGCATGTCATTGATAATGTGATTGTTAAGAATGTGAAATCGTTGCCTGGGGTGAAACGTGTGAGTCCTGAGAGCAATAGGATTATCATCATCCATGTGGGATGGAAGATAGGATGTCCTATTATGGATATGATTTTGGCTGTTTTCATATCACTTTGCGGAGGCGGGCGACGGGTATGCCCAGTTGTTCGCGGTATTTTGCGACGGTACGGCGTGCTATGGTGTAGCCTTTTTCTTTCAAAATTGCCGTCAACTCATCATCGGTTAACGGGTTAGCCTTGTCTTCGTTTTCAACGCTTTCGCGGACGATTTTCTTCACTTCTCGGGTTGATACTTCTTCGCCCTCATCATTAAGGAGACCTTCGCTGAAGAAAAACTTAAGAGGGAAGGTGCCGTATGCTGTCTGCACGTATTTGCTGTTGGCAACGCGTGAAATTGTTGAGACATCAAGGCCGACCATGTCGGATATATCCTTAAGAATCATCGGTTTAAGCTTGCCTTCATCGCCGGTGAGGAAAAACTCTTTCTGGTATTCCATGATGGCTCTCATGGTCACATAAAGCGTATCCTGACGTTGTTTGATGGCATCGATAAACCAGTTTGCCGAGTCGATTTTGCTCTTTATGAAACTTACGGCTTCGCGTTTGTCGGGGCTGTCTTTGCCAGCGGCATATTCTTTCAGCATGTTCAAGAAGTCCTTGCTGACATGCAGTTCAGGCGTGTTGCGGTTGTTAAGCTGCAGCTCCAGCTCGCCGTCGTTGTTGATGACGGTGAAATCAGGGATGATGTAGTTGTTGTTTTGGCTGACAGACCCCATCGAGCCGCCTGGTTTCGGGTTAAGTGTCAAGACTATGTCGAGGGCTTTTTTAAATTCTTCTTCCGACATGTCGGAGCGCGAGACGATTTTGTCGTAGTGTTTTTTTGTAAACTCTTCGAAGTAATCCTCAATGATTTTTATCGCGTTCTCGCAGTCTTTACTGGGGTTCTCGCGGTTGAGTCGGCGCAGTTGGATGAGCAGGCACTCCTGGAGGTTTGCGGCTCCGACGCCGGCAGGATCGAAGTCTTGGATTATTTCCAAAACCTCACGCACCTCGTCTTCGGTGACATCAAGATTTTGGGTGAAAAGCAGGTCGTCGGCGATGCCAGAAATCGGTCGTGACAGATAGCCGGCATCGTCGAGGTTGCCAATGATATATGCTCCGATCTTACGTTTTTTCTCATCGAGTTTACGGAAGCCGAGCTGTTCCATGAGGGTGTCTTGGAACGTAGTCTCGTTGGTAATCGGAGCCTCGTAGTGTTTATCGTCGGGACTGCTGTTGTTTGCGACATACTTGTACGCCGCATCGTCTTCGTCGTCATCTTTCAGATAGTCGTCGAAGTCGTCGAGCGGGTCGTAGTGGTCGTCGTCGCTTTGATTGTCGTCGAAAGTATCAACTTCGTCATTCTCGTCGATGCTTTCTCCGTTGATATCGTCCTCGTAGTCGTGGTTTTCGCCTTCTTCGAGGGCCGGGTTCTGCATGATTTCCTCTTTAATGCGGGTGCTGAGCTCCATAGTCGGTATCTGCAGCAGCTTCATGATGAGAATCTGCTGTGGTGACAGCTTCTGGAGCAGCTTCTGGGTTTGAGTAAGTCTCTGCGAGCCCATAATTTAAAACTAGTACAGGCAGTTCTTAGGTGTACGTGGGAACGGGATGACGTCGCGGATGTTGCTCATGCCGGTGACGAACAATAAGAGACGTTCGAAGCCGAGGCCGTAGCCTGAGTGAGGCACTGAGCCGAAGCGGCGTGAGTCGAGGTACCAGTTCATCGATTCCTCTGGAATACCCACTTCGTGCATACGTTTGAGAAGCTTCTCCATGTCGGTCTCACGTTCTGAGCCGCCGATGATCTCGCCGATGCCAGGGAATAGGACGTCCATAGCGCGGACGGTCTTGCCGTCTTCGTTCTGTTTCATGTAGAAAGCCTTGATCTCCATCGGGTAATCGGTCAAAATCACAGGTTTCTTGAAGTGTTTCTCGACGAGATAACGCTCATGCTCTGACTGCAGGTCGACGCCCCAGCCTGTGATAGGATACTGGAACTTGCCTTTCTTGTTGTAGTTGCAGTTCTTGAGGATGTCGATAGCTTCTGTATATGTCAAAACCTGGAACGGATGTTCGAGAACGAAATGCAGCTTCTCGATGAGTTCCATTGATTTTTCTTCTTCTTTCTTGTTCTTTTCTTCTTCCTGGAGACGTTTGCTGAGGAAGAGGAGGTCGTCCATACAGTTGTCTAATGCATACTGAATCAAATACTTAAGCATCTCTTCTGCGAGCTCCATGTTGTCGTGGATGTCGTAGAATGCCATCTCAGGTTCAATCATCCAGAACTCTGCGAGGTGGCGTGTGGTATTTGAGTTTTCGGCGCGGAAAGTAGGTCCGAAAGTATAAATCTTCGACAGTGCTGTTGCTGCGAGTTCGCCTTCAAGCTGGCCTGAAACGGTGAGGTTTGTCGACTTTCCGAAGAAATCCTGGCTGTAGTCGATCTTACCTTCTTCTGTTCTCGGGAGGTTGTTGAGGTCGAGGGTTGTCACCTGGAACATCTCGCCGGCGCCTTCAGCGTCTGATGCTGTGATAAGCGGGGTATGGATGTTGTAGAAACCCTTGCTGTTGAAGAAGTTATGGATGGCGAACACCATGGCGTGACGGATGCGGAACACTGCTCCGAAGGTGTTGGTGCGGAAACGCAGATGTGCTATGTCGCGCAGGAACTCCAATGAGTGTTTCTTAGGCTGAAGCGGGTAGAAGTCCGGGTTTGCCGGGCCGAGCAGCTCGATTGAACTTACTGAAAGCTCCACGTTTTGTCCGCTTCCCGCTGATTTCACGAGTTTACCGATGGCTGAAACCGATGCGCCGGCGTGCATGAGGGCGAGGTTTTCCTCCGGAATCTTCTCCAAATCGATGACCAATTGCAGGTTGTTGATGGTCGAGCCGTCGTTCAAAGCGATGAAAGCGACGTTTTTGCTGCCGCGTTTGTTACGCACCCAGCCTTTCACATTTATCTCATTATCAAGCTCTTGCATTGCGAGAGCGGCTTTAATCTCTGTACGTTTCACGATTTTTATCTTTTAAAATTTCAATCTACAAAATTACAAATTTTTGCTGAATTATCATATATTATTTTTATATTTGCAAAAAAATGTGAGATGGGCGAAAGCTTTGACATAAGAGAGTGGTTTTTGAATCCTAGAGATTTGCTGGTCATAAGCGGGCCGTGCAGTGTGGAGAGCCGCGAGCAGCTGCTTGCGACGGCGGAAGGTCTGAGTAAAATCGACAGAGTCAAGGTGCTGAGAGGCGGCATCTGGAAGCCTCGCACACGACCGGAAGCCTTTGAAGGAATAGGGGAAGAGGGTCTGAAATGGATGCAAGAAGCCAAGCAGCGCTATGGTTTCCTGACGATGACCGAGGTCGCGGTGCCGGAACATGTTGAACTTGCTTTAAAATATGACATCGACATTCTCTGGGTCGGCGCACGCACTGTGGTGAATCCGTTCTCGGTGCAGGATCTGGCCGACTGCCTTAAAGGCTGCGATATCCCTGTGTTTGTGAAGAATCCCATAACTCCCGATGTGAAGCTGTGGCTCGGTGCCATCGAACGGTTTGGAGGCGCTGGGCTGAGATATATCGGAGCCATCCATCGTGGTTTCTCGTCAATTGAAGAGACGCCGTATCGAAACGCGCCACTTTGGGAGATTCCGATTGAGTTGTTGCGTCTGCGTCCCGACGTGCCAATAATTACTGATGTCAGCCATATTTGCGGCTGCCGTGAATTGTTGCAGGAAGTGGCACAAAAAGCCCTCGACATGGGCACCTTGGGATTCATGATAGAGACACATAACGACCCGGATCATGCATTGACGGATGCAAAACAACAGATTACGCCCGATAGCCTGAAAAATGCATTTAACCAATTGATATTCAGAAAGAAAAAAATCGATACAGATGAGATGGTTTTGCAAAATCTCCGTAAGGAAATCGACGAAATCGATGACGAGCTGCTGAATCTCATCGCGAAGCGAATGAATATTTCCGAAAAAATCGGTGATTTCAAGAAACAACATAAGGTGACGGTGCTTCAGATGGGCCGCTGGAAGCAAATTCTTGAGCATCATATTAATAAAGGTGTGAATCTTGGCCTTAACGGAGAGTCGGTGAAGGATATTTTTGAGATAATTCATAAAGATTCCATCGACAGACAGTTGTAAATTTTTAGTTTTATACAATGAAAAGATTTTTTGTTTTTTTAGTGCTTTTGATGAGCTTTGGCACTGTTTTTGCCCAACAGAGGGTGATTGTGGTGATGTCTGAGAAGTATGACAATTCGAATACTGCTGTGAGAACACAGTACATGACGAAGGCTCAGCGTCACGATTTTGTTAGGCAGGAAAGAATGGCGTTTTGTCAGGCTTCACAGCAAAATGTCATGGATTTTCTCGATGGTTTTAAAGGCGAAGTGAGCGGCATTGAGCAGTATTGGGGCTTCAACGGTTTCAGCTGTGATGCTTCAGAAAATGTGATTGCGCAGCTTGAAAAACGCGCAGATGTCGCATGCGTTTATCGTGATGACAAGAAAAAGATGGTTCCGGATATGGTTGAGTCTCAACCAGGCGAATCAAGAGATATAGCTTGGCATGTCAACAAGGTCAACGCTCCGGCTGTGTGGAACTATAATGGTTCGACAGGTTATAACGGTGACGGCGTGATTGTGGCTGTCGTTGACTCCGGTGTCGATTATAACCATGTTGACATTGCAGGTAGCATGTGGGATGGCGGTGAAGATTTCCCTCATCACGGATATGATGTGTGCAATAACGATTACGATCCGATGGATGACTATTGCCATGGAACGCATGTGGCGGGAATCATCGCAGGACAAGGTAATGCCGGCACTCAGACAGGTATAGCGCCAGGTGCTAAGATCATGGCTGTCAAGGTGTTGGACTCATCGGGATACGGCTCTGATTCAGACCTTATCTCCGGCATTCATTTTGCAATGAATCATGATGCTGACATCATAAACCTGTCGCTTGGTGATCCTGAGATGGGTCCTTCGGCAGTGTATCGTGACCTTTTTATCACTGTGCAGGAGGCTGGTATCATTGCCTCTGTGGCGGCTGGCAATGTTGGCGATACGCAATACAGTTATCCGGTGCCTTTCAATGTTGAATGCCCTGGTAACTGCCCTCCACCATGGCTGCATCCTGACCAGGTAAACCTGATCTCCGGCGGCACATCAGGTGTGATTTGCGTTGGAGCGACAGATTCAAACGATGCGCATTGCAGCTTCTCGTCTGTCGGCCCTGTGACATGGTCAGCAGGCGTACACGTTGGAGATTACAATGACTATCCGTATGAGAATGGCGATGCATCACAGCCAGGCTTGATTCGTCCTGACATCTCGGCACCAGGTGCAAACGTCACCTCGTTGAATTATCAGACAATGACAGGCTATGTGGCTTACGACGGCACCTCAATGGCAACGCCTTGTGTTTCAGCTGTCTTGGCATTGTTGCTTGATGCAAATCCGGAGCTTTTGCCTGCTGAACTGGATTCAATCATTGAGTTGACAGCCGCAAATGCCGGTAATACCGTGAAAAACAACATCACAGGTTCGGGCCGCGTCGACGCACTTGCAGCAATAAATGCATTGTATTATCATGGTCCCACAAATCTCACAGCCAATTTTGACGGACATTATGTCGATTTGAACTGGGATGCTGCTGCAAATGCCACTTCATACAGCGTTTATCGTGATGGATTGCGTATCGCAAATAATTTAACATCAACGACTTACACTGACCAACTGACATACGCTGGAAAATATACTTATTATGTAAAAGCGCAGTTGGAAAACGACATGACGACTTTGTCGTCGAATTATGTCATGATTGAGAAAGTGATTGATATTCAGACAGAAGTGATAAATCAAACCAAGGTTATTTTGACTTGGGACATGCCAAACTGCATTTATGATGGCTTCGAGTCGGGAGATTTATATCAGAATATGTGGGTTAACGACGGCACATATCCTTGGGAGGTGACGATGGACAGTCCGCATGAAGGTAATTATTGCGTGAAATCGACAAACAAATCCATGTTTTCGACGAGTAAGATTACGCTTGGCGTGAATGTGCCAGTGACCTGTGTAGTAACGTATTACGCAAAAATCAGCTGTTTCCCGTTGAATGGCGGCGGTTTCTTTATCGACAACGTTCAATATGGCGAGACGATAAAAGATATCGTACCTTGGACACGTTATTCAGTGACGTTGAATCCTGGTAATCATTTACTTGAGTGGAAATATGGCAACCAGCTCGCGGAAGGCGATTACGAAAACGCATTTTATGTTGATGATGTCACTGTTGGAAATGCCTACAACATCTATCGCGCAAACTGCGACGGCAGCGATCAGACTTTGGTTGCCGAGGCTGTTATCAATGCACAATATATTGATAATGATTGGGTTACATTGCCAATCGGTCAATATAAATATGGTGTGAGTGTTGATGGCGGCTACACTATTTATTGGTCGGATTGTATCGATAAAGATTATCAAGGTGTTGATGAAAACACTTATGTTGATGTGGATATCTATCCGAATCCTGCCACGAATTATATTCTCGTGACGGCAGATAATTATTTGCCATTACAACGCATTGATATTTATGATGTTACAGGTAAGTTGATGATTACATCGAGAGAGCCTGAAATCAATGTCTCAGAGCTGGAATCAGGAATGTATTTCGTCAATATTTTGACTGAAAAAGGTCTTGTGACAAAGAAAATCTCTATTGTGAGATAGTGTTAGAAGCGGTAGTAGGCGACGAGTTCGAGAACATCGTTGAACGCGCCCCACTGTCCGAATCGCAACGCTTGAAGATAATTGCCCGCGTAAGCTGAGTTTAACGAGGTTATTACGCGGGCTCCTATTTGGAACTTTTTTTCTACCACGTTGAATTTTACGCCGAGTATACCGTTGACGCAGAAGCGTTTCCATCTGTTGGAGCTTTCGTTTGCGCCGTTATTTTTCTGATTGGTGTAGGCGAGGACGTCGACACTTGCGCCGGCCTCGATGGAGATCCAGTCGAATTTGTGTCCGTTGATGTCGAAGAAGCCCAGATTCATTGCTGCGACGAGCGGAAGCTCCACATAATCAAGGCGAATGAGGAACTGAACGGGCTCATCGGCACTGGAGCGGGAGCCTTTTTGAATGTATTTTATCTCAAACTGAGCTTCGAAAATATCGTTTATCTCATAACCTACAAAAGCGCCGCCGGTGAATCCAACCTTATGAAAACCGTTGTTATGGTCGCCATCGACCTGAGAAGTGACGCCGCCGAGAGCGATGCCGCCATAGAAAGCCTGAGAGTTTGCTGTCACTCCTATTATTATAAAAAACAATAACATGATGAGGTTTCTCGCTGTGCTCGGAATGACGGTTTTATTTTTCATTTTTCTCGTTTTATGCAGTAATACAATAGGTTTTTCAAAGCGTTTTTTGCTTCGCAATCTTTTATGATATCCAGTTGATTTTCAGCCTGTTGGATGAAGAAATTCATTTTGTCTTCGCAGTATTGCAGGCTATTTTTGTCGTTTACTTTATTAATAATGTCGTTGACGGTACTTCTTTTCTTACCTGAAAGGCGTATCTTAGTGAGTATCAACGTTCTTTCGATAGGGGTGCTTTCTTTCAGAAGATGGATGAGCGGCAATGTCATCTTGTGCTCGCGAATGTCGTTGCCATAGCCCTTGCCACAATGGTTAAATGGTTGATAATCAAATATATCGTCACGAATTTGGAAAGCGATGCCGGCGTTGGTGCCGAATTTTCGCAATGCCTCAACATGTTCTGGATCAGCACCTGCGGAGGCGGCGCCGATAGCACAACACGAGGCAATCAGCGAGGCGGTTTTTTTCTCAATGATTTCGTAATAATCATCTTCGGAGATATCGAAATTCTTGGCTTTCTCGAGTTGGAAAATCTCACCTTCGCTCATATTTCTCACCGTCTCCGAAATCATGTCGAGCATCTGATAATCACGGTTTTCGAGGGCAATCATCATGCCTTGTGATAGGAGATAGTCGCCAGCGAGAACGGCAATTTTATTCTTGTAAAGGGCGTTTATAGAAGCAAAACCGCGGCGTTCGGCAGCATCGTCGACGACGTCATCGTGAATGAGCGTCGCTGAATGCAGAAGTTCGATAAAAGTGGCAGCCCTGAAAGAGCTTTCGGTGATATCGCCAAAGCATTTCGCGGAGAGGAAGACAAACAAAGGACGCATCTGTTTTCCCTTGTGTTTCAAGGTATAACGACCGATCCTATCCAATAAAAAATTATCGGAATGCAGAGCTTCTTTGTAAAAATCCTCGAACTGTTTGAGCTCTTTGGAAACGGTTAATTTTATGTCGTCGAGAGTTGTCATTCTTTTTAAAGTGCAAAAATAATTAAAAATTTTATTATATCAAAAAAAATTTATAATTTTGAAAATTGAAATAATTTCATAAGAAATTTGTAAGTAATTGAATATCAACTAAATATTTTTGACATGAAAAAAGACACAAAGGTTTTTAACCTTATCCGTAAGGAAAAAGAGCGTCAGATGCACGGCATCGAGCTTATCGCTTCTGAAAATTTCGTCAGCGACCAGGTGTTGAAAGCCATGGGTTCAGTGATGACAAACAAATATGCAGAAGGTTATCCAGGAAAGCGTTATTACGGCGGTTGCCAGATTGTTGACCAGACCGAGCAGATCGCTATCGACCGCACTGGTGAACTCTTCCAGGCAAAATTCGTCAACGTGCAGCCACACTCAGGCGCACAGGCTAACATGGCAGTGCTTCTCGCTTGCTTGAAACCAGGTGACACATTCATGGGCCTCGACCTCTCACACGGCGGACACCTCTCACACGGTTCACCTGTCAACTCATCAGGTATCCTTTACAACCCAGTAGCATACGAAGTAAATAAGGAAACCGGTATGGTCGACTACGACGACATGGAGAAGAAAGTGGCTCAGTACAAGCCGAAACTCATCATCGCTGGTGCTTCAGCATATTCACGTGACTGGGACTACGCACGTATGCGTAAGGCAGCTGACTCAGTCGGCGCTATCTTGATGGCAGACATCTCACACCCGGCAGGTCTCATCGCACGCGGCATCCTCAACGACCCGTTGGAGTATTGCCATATCGTGACAACAACCACACACAAGACCCTCCGTGGACCACGTGGCGGTATGATCATGATGCGTGAAGACTTCCCTAACCCATGGGGTTTGACCACACCTAAGGGTGAGGTGAAGATGATGTCGGCATTGCTCAACAGCGCAGTGTTCCCAGGCGTCCAGGGCGGACCACTCGAGCACGTCATCGCATCAAAGGCAGTCGCTTTCGGCGAGGCTTTGACAGACGAATACTTCGAGTACATCCTCCAGGTGAAGAAGAATGCAGCAGCTATGGCAAAGGCATTCAGCGACAGAGGCTACAACATCATCAGCGGTGGCACAGACAACCACTTGATGCTCATTGACCTCCGTTCGAAGTTCCCAGAGATCACAGGTAAGATGGTTGAGAATACCCTCGTTCAGGCTGACATCACAGTCAACAAGAACATGGTTCCATTCGACAGCCGTTCACCATTCCAGACTTCAGGTCTCCGCGTTGGTACTCCAGCTATCACAACACGTGGTTTGAAGGAAGACATGATGGAGCCAATCGTAGACTTGATTGACGACGTCATCAGCCACATCGACGATACCAAGAAACTCGAGGCTGTTAAGGCTAAGGTTAACGAAATGATGGCCGACAGACCATTGTTTGCTTGGTAATTAGTCTCTAGTTTTTAGTCTTTAGAATTTAGTTCTAATATACAAAAAGAGCTGCATTTGCAGCTCTTTTTATTTTGTCAGATTACTAAAGACTAACAACTAATGACTAAAGACTACAACGAAATCACCTCATCCATTCTAATATCATTCGGTTCGGTTGGGACCTCGTCAACCAATTGGAAGTCGAAGCAAATTCCGATGCGCTTGACATCAAGATGTTTGCAAAGGAAGCGGTCGTAGTAGCCGCGGCCTCGGCCGATGCGGTTGCCGTTACGGTCGAAGGCGACACCTGGAACCACGATGAGGTCGTAATCGCCGGTGTATGGTTCGTTTTGAGGCTCAAGGATATTGAAGTCGCCGACGGCAAAGCCTGTGTTTTCGGCAAGTTCCACTGGGATGATGTCATCGCCGACAACAGTCGGAAGGATGATTTTCTTTTTATGACGCCATTTTTCGAGGAAAGCCTGAGTCTGCACTTCATCAGGTAAAGCGCTGTAAATCATCACGATATGAGCTTTCTGAAAGTCAGGATGCTGCTCAAGCTTGGATAAAATAATCTCTGACTGCTCAAGAAGTTGCTCTTTAGTATGCTGTTTCTTGAGAGTTTTAATGGTATTTCTTAATTCTTTCTTGTCCATTATTTGAAAACGTCATTTCGACCGACCGTAGGGAGTGGAGAAATCTCCGGTTATCTAAACCATCTTGTTAAGTTACCTCTTAAGGCAAGGTAATAAATCGCCAAGCCGATCCAGCTGGTGAAAAGGACGAATGCTATAACTAAAATCTTAGCGAGAAGGTTGATAGGTTGACCTAAAATTTCAAGTACTGCCACCACCCCGAGGATGACGCCGACTACGTATAATATTGCTAATGCCATATCTTTAAAATTTTCGCAAAGTTACAAATTATTCAGATATTTTTGATGTTGTAAGAAAAATTATTATCTTTGCAAAAAAAAGTTTAGCTATGAAAAAATCGTTTATTATCATTATTGTGCTTGTGGCATTGGTAGTGGCTATGAAATTCACTGTGCCTCCGATTGAGAAGCATTATGAAGTCGCGTCAAAGCAACTTGCGAGTTTTGTGGAGGATAAAGTCATCGAAGGTAACGAGTTTGATGAGATTATTGGGGAATTTGTTGACAAGGAGGAGGTCATGAAGTTCCTGTCGCATGAAGAGGTATATAAACCTGTTATCAGATACATGGTGGAGAACATGCTTTTCCTTGACGACTACTTTGTATGCAATGTCGGAAAGTTTACCTATGAAGAAGAGGTGTATCCGCTGACATTAGGCTTGTTCGGCCATGTCTTTGTGCTCACTGACTATTACGATGAGTTGCAGCAAGCAGGGAAGAAGGTAGAGGAGCTGAACGAGAAATATAATCAATAAGCAATATTCCAGAACTTTTCAGCATTGGTGGTGATGGTATTTCCGCCTCCGACATTGAATGGCTTGTATCCCGATGGCACCAGGATGACATAGCTGTCGCGGTTCACATCTTTATTATTCTTGTAATCTTCCTGATAATATGTCAGCGTTCCCCAACAGGCGAACCAGTAGGTGTTTTTCGCCATGTAGGAATAATACCAGTCTTTTTTCTTGCTTCCTTCGCCAAAGTATTTGTGTGTAAGTATCTTGGCATCAGCGATGTAATGCTCGCGTATCTCTTTGAGTGACAATGGGGTACCATCCAAATCCGAGATGTAATTGCCCCCTGAATCGGTGTCAATCATAGCCCATTTGTTCAGTTCGGGCAGCCACACTTCGTTGACGACGTGGCAATCCATGTCATCTTCGTCTTCAGGCATGCAGGTGATGTATCTTGCTTTGATATCTGCTGCAAGCAGAAGCTCGAATGTCAAGATGCTATGCAGGCGGCAGTTGAAAGCAGGCTCGACTTCTTTGGTGTATTCCCATAATCCGATGGCGTTGACATGTTTAGGCCATTTTTTCTGGTTGGCGTGCGGAATGTTTGATGACACAAATTTCCCGATAGCGAGGGCTTTCTCCCAAGTGGTGGCGTTGGCAGGGTAGAGGGTGTCAAGTTGGAAATAATCTCTAATCTCTTTTGCTCTTGCCTCATTCTGAACGATTGTCATCTCAAAACTGGTGGTGTCGCTTGCATAGGCTCCTGATGTCTTTAGCAGTTCAACACGTTCGTCAAATTTGGACAAGCCGCTTTTTTCGATATAAATGTCATAATTTGGATACAATATCCAACCGATGATAAATGCGATAACGGCAAGTATGCCGATGACGGCGAAAATGTTGCGGATGACGGAGTAAGATTTTTTCATGGTAATAATTATTTGATGTTTTATTGTAAAACGAAAAGATAGGGGTTTTGCTGCATGGAAATGTGAAAATTATTTAAGATTACCGTTCATTTTTATGCAAATTATGTTAAAAATCACTTCAACGATGCAAATAAGGGTGTTGATAGTATTGGCGATAGAGATTTTGATTATAATTTTGTCAAAAAATGGCATATGAATAATAAAATAACACCGCTTGTCAATGATTTGCGACAGATAATTAACGAAGCTCGTAACCGTGTAGCAGTAAATGTCAATGCTGAATTGACTTTGATGTATTGGCACATTGGTGAGCGAATTAACTGCGAAGTGCTTGGGAATGAACGTGCTGAATATGGAAAACAAATTGTCGCGGCAGTGTCGCGACAATTGCAAAATGAATTTGGTGCAAAGGGGTTTGGGGAAAAAAGCATACGTCGAATGATGCAATTTGCAAATGTTTTTCCCGATTTCCAAATTGTGTTGGCACTGCCGACACAATTGTCTTGGTCTCATATTATAGAGATTCTTCCATTAAAAGATGAAATTCAACGAGAGTTTTACCTGACACTTGCTGCATCAGAACGATGGTCAACTCGCCAACTCCGTAGAGAAATCGATGGAATGCTTTTCGAACGTTCTGCTATTAGTGGCAAACCTGATGAACTGATTAAAAAAGAGTTAACCGAGCTCCGACAAGATAATACAATAACTCCGGATTTGGTTTTCAAAAGCCCATATTTCTTGGAATTCACTGGTTTGAAAGGAATGTATAGCGAAAAAAATAGCAGCTTACAAAGGGCAGATGGAGCTTTATCTGCGATGGCTTGAGCGATACGAAATGGAACCAGGCGAAGAGTCGCCACTGGGATTGTTGCTTTGCACTGAAGGTAGTGAAGAACAGATAGAACTACTGCAACTCGACAAATCGGGCATTAAGGTGGCGCAATATCTCACCGAGTTGCCATCAAGAGAACAACTGCTCAAAAACATCGAAGCCGCTCGCCAATGCTGGGAAAACAGGCTGTTGCCAGAAAAATAAAAAACGGTTAGTAAATCTATGCAAAAGCCGATCTAACCGTAAATTGTCATTTTGTTTTTGACGATGCAAAAATAATAAAAATTTTAAAAATAATGATTGTATATGTAAAAATTAATTGTATGCTTTGCAGCATAAAATTGGTAACAAGCGGACGAGTCCGCGTAAAGATAACAGTACCCGTTTTGCATACCGTAAGATCTGCTGGCGGGTCATTCTTTTTTAATTTATTTGTTATGGATAAAAAACCAAAATCAATTGAAACACAAATTCAATTGTTGAAGTACAGGGGAATGATTTTAAAAGATGAGGATTTTGCGAAATATCATCTTGGTAGGATTAGCTATTTTAGGCTAAAAGGTTATTGGTGGGACATGCAATCAGATTATAATGCGTCCCGAAGTTTGAACCACAGATAGGTGAGGTTAAGGTGGTTTTCGTTTGCGGGTTAGCGTTGCAAATATACAAATTGTTTCTCATTCGATAGTGTTTTTTCTCTTTATGCGTCAAGCCGCCTCTTTTTGGAGGAGATAGCGGCTCGCAGGTGTCTTGTATCCAAGGCTCTGGTGAGGCCTCTCGTCGTTGTAGAAGCGGAAGTATCCGTCCAGGCCACGCCATAGCTCGTCGCCCGTTTCGCAAGGGCTCAGGTAGACGTACTCCTGCTTCACGCTGCGCCACAGCCGCTCGATGAAGACGTCATCGGCAAGAGCGTCTACGTGAAGAACTTCATCGAGGAAGACTTGGTGAATTTCAGAGCTATGGCGAAGGAAGTTAGTGAGTAATTCTCCGAATTGTTTTTGTACAAAGAAGCCCTGGCAGTTTTGGATTGTCAGGGCTTCTTTCGGTTTGCAAAAGCTGCCTTTGTCGTTTTTTATGTTCGCATAAGGCTACATTTTGGCAATCTGTTTCACTATACAACCCTTGTCCGTCTCAATCCTAAGCAAATAAACACCACTCGCCAAATCGTCGATTTGGATTGTCGTGTTGCTTGTTTCAATGTTTTTCAACAACGAACCGTCTAAACCGAAGATTTTTACTTGCTTCACTCCATCGCATTCGATGGTGACGATGTCGGTGGCAGGGTTGGGATAGACGTTGGCTTCAAACTTGTTCTCGTTTACGCCATCGCCTGCTTCCACCGCATTCACTGCTGCCAAAGCATCCACGCGCCCAACGCCCGTGAGGTTGCTCTTTGTGGGCGTGAGTTTCACGGAGGTCTCTTCAAGGATGCGGCAAATGTCGGCGGGCGACAGCTCGGGGTTCTTGCTCAGCATCAGCGCGGCAATGCCTGCCACGCACGGGGTGGCCTGCGAGGTGCCGGTCATCGACTTGTAGCCCGTGTTGGAGGTGTAGTTCAGCGACTTGATGCTCTCACCTGGAGCGCACACGTCGGGACGGATGAGGCCGATGCCGGGATTGTAGGCGTAGTCGCCAAACTCGGTGTCCTGCCATGTGCATGGGCCGTTGGCGGTGAAGAACGAGGCTTGGTCGTTGTCGTCAACCGACCCAACCACGATGGCGCTACTCAACTCACCGGGATTGGCCATTTGGTCGGGATCCAAATAGGGTGGGGGGCAGCTGCCAGGGATGCGCACATTCTGGGGAATGGGGTATTGGTCCAAGGCAAAGCCTTCGTTGCCAGCGCAAATGAAACTCGACACGCCAGCGTCCAAGATGGAAACGCAGGTGCGGCGGAAAAGTTCCCTTTCGGTGACACTCGGGTGCACCAAGCCCATCGACATGCTGATGATGTCGCAGCCATGCTCCACCGACCATTCCATGCCTTCGGCCAACTTCACCGCGCCGCCTGTTCCGTCGGCGTTCACGCTCTTGATGCACATGATTTGCGCATCGGGAGCCACACCTGTTTGCGAGCCTGCCGTGCCGTCTCCAGCCACGGTACCTGCACAGTGCGTGCCGTGTCCCATGTCGTCCATTGGGTCGTCATCGTCGTTGCGCACATCGTAGCCGTGATGAGGAAATGCCTCGCCGCCGTCCCAAAGGTGGTCGACCAAATCCAAATGGTTGTAATTGACGCCTGCATCAATGATTGAAACCACGATATCTTTCCCTGTATAGCCTAATTCCCAAACCTTGTCGGCATTGACTTTCAATATGTTGGGCGTGATTTCGCGGGTTTCGTTGGCTGATGTTGGCTTTTCGTCGTCCTCAATCCATTTCCGCTCGATGTTGTAACCGATGTGGGCAATGTCGTCGCGCTTGGCCAAAGCCAAAACGGTTTCTTTCGTGGCTGAAAAATAAAGGCTGTTCGACATCCAAAGGGTGCGCGGTGCAGTGACTTCACCCTTTTGCTGCATTTCGGCAAGAGCCAATTTCAAGTCGCGTTGCGATGCTTCGGTGAAGCGTTTCAGTTCGTCGACGACAAACGCCCTACGCTCGGCGCGGGTGGGCAAAGCCGAGGCGCGTTGGCTCAACGTGTTCCTATCGCAGCGTGATTTCATCAAAACGGTGATTTCAATCATCTCGCTGTCGGTGCGGCGGTTCATCTCTTCCTGCAAAAGCGGGTCGATGACTTGGGCTTGCGCAAACATACAAGCCAAAGCCAGTGTAATCATAAAAATGGTTTTCTTCATGGTTTTCAGTGTTTTACAATTCTTTGGTTCAATGTTCCGTTTTCCGTTGCGATCTTCAACAGGTAAATGCCATCGCTGAGCCCGTCAATGCTGCACGTTCCGTTGGCGGAGGAGATTTGCTTCACTAATTTTCCGTCCATGGCATAGACGTTGACTTCAGTCATGCCTTCGCACTCTACCATAAAACCACCTGCACTTGGGTTGGGATACACACCGGCTTGGATCTTGTTCTCGCCAACGCCTAGGATGGCCAAGGAAACGCATGATTTTTGGGTTGGACATTCGGATGGGGCAACGCACAACTCGTGGTCGCCGTCCTCAAGTTCAAGGTCGAAGTGAGGCTCGGTCGTTGAACCGATTTCTTCGCCATCCACAAAGACGAGGTAGCTCTCGGCATCGCCTTCCCAAGTAAGGGTAACGATGTCGTTCTCAATCGTATAGTCGAGGTTGGCGACGGGGCCACAGCCATCCATGGCCAAAATGGCAGTCAAGGCATCAATGCGACCTGAGCCGATGTCATTATTCTTGTAGCCGATAGGGTTCACGGCAGTGGTTTCAAGGATCTCGTCGATTTGTGCAGGCGTGAGGTCAGGGTTCTTGGAAAGCATCAAGGCGATGGTGCCCGTCACGGCAGGGGCCGCAAACGAGGTGCCGAGGTCGGCCTTATATCCTTCAATATTGGTCCAGTCCAACGATACCACGTTGCCTCCAGGGGCGCTCACATCGGGCTTGATAAGGCCGATGTGCGTGGCATCGCCAGCGGTATATGGATAGTCGGCGTATTCAGGCACATCGGCCCAAGTGGTCGGCCCGCGCGAAGAGAAGGCGCTGACTTGGTCGTTGTTCTCCGTCGAGCCAACGCAGATGACGCTGCTCAGCCCACCAGGATTGACAGCCTGATCGGGATGGATCCAAGGTGAGGGGCAAGTGCCTGGTGCGCCAGCATTGTAAGGTATTGGGATGAAACTTTGGAACTGGCCCATGTTGCCCGAAGTGGAAACCACCACGATACCTGCTGCCAACATGCTGTCGCAACCTTCACGCATCATGCGGCGATATTGCACGTCGTCGCCCGACTTGCCCAACGACATATTGAGCACCTGAGCGCCATGTTCCATGGCAAACTGCATTCCTTCGCAAAGGATAAATTCGTTGCTTTCCACATCAGGCTCGTCGGCGAAGACCTTGACTTCCATCAATGTGGCTCCTGGCGCGGCTCCGGTTTGTGTGCCTGCCGCTCCCGTGCCGCAAATGGTGCCGGCCACGTGTGTGCCGTGGCCCCAAGTGTCCATTGGGTCGTTGTTTTGCTCATACACGTCGTAGCCGTGGTGCGGAAATTCCTCGCCACCGTCCCACATTCGGCCTTGCAGGTCGTGGTGGTTGTAGTTGGCGCCCGTGTCGAGATGACCTACGATGACGCCTTCGCCCGTGTAGCCCAATTCCCAAACCTTGTCGGCATTGATGATGAGTATGTTTTGGGCGATGCCGCGTGTGATTTCGTTGGGTTGCACGGCAACATTATTGGTCGTTGGTGGAAGAACCGTGTTTTCGCAATGATATAGCGTCTTGATGTCAGAGCGTTGCGCCAAGTCGTTGATGGCTTGCGCGTTGGCTTCGCAGCCAATGGCATTGGCAATCCAGAGCGGACGAATGTCGTCGACCATGCCATTGCGTTGCATCTCTTCAAGGAGGCCGAGCAGGTCGGCTTGCGAGGCTTTAGTTTGTTGCTTCAGTGTTTTCACGACGTATTCGCGTCGCTCTTTGTTTGTGGCGAAGGTGTTGGTAACGGCGAGCAAGTCTGCAGCCTTGCTTTGCTCCTTCATAATGATGCCGATTCTGATTTTCTCGTCGTTGCCGCGTTGGTTCATCTCGCGTTGCAACGATGGTTCAATGGTGGCTTGAGCTATGCCAATCATGCAAAGGCACAGTGCCAGAAGGGTTAGGATACTTTTCTTCATAATAGATTTGAATTTAAGTCTAACTTATTTGGTGCTGGAATTGGCGGAAAATAACGTGAAACAAAAAAAATGGGGCATTTCAACATGAAACTCTCAATTCGACGTCGGGAGTTTTGGCCAACTACAGTTTCATCATCCTCTTCGTCACGGTGCCGCTGTCCGCCATGACCTTCACCACATAAACGCCGCTATCCAAGCCGCTGATTTGGCATTGCGGGCCGGTGGTGGACTGGCTTTTCACCAACTTGCCGTCCACGGAATAGACTTCTACGTGTCTCATGCCTTCGCAACGGATCGTGAAAACGTCGGCACTGGGGTTGGGATAAATGGCGGCTTTGACGTCGTTCTCCGCAAGGCCGTCGTAAGGCTGTACGGCCTCGATGGCGGCCAAGGCATCCACGCGACCTACGCCAGTGAGGTTGCTCTTGTGCTCGGTGAGCTTGACGGAGGTCTCTTCCAAAATGCGACAAATCTCAGCAGGGGTCAGCTCAGGGTTCTTTTGGAGCATCAGGGCGATGATGCCAGCCACGCAGGGCGTCGCCATTGAGGTGCCGTCCATGTTGGTGTAACCGTCGTTGGTGAGGTAGTTGAGCGACTTGATGGCCACGCCGGGACCGCTCACGTCGGGACGGATGAGGCCGATGCCGGGATTGTAGGGATAGTCGCCAAACTCGGAGTCCTGCCATGTGACGGGACCCTCGCAGGTGAAATAGGCTGCAACGTCGTTATAGTCGACGGCACCCACGGCAATCACGCAGGTCAGGCCGCCAGGGTTCTCCTGCTGGTCGGGGTCGAGATAAGGCGGTGGACAGCTGGCAGGCACGCGCACGTTGTCGGGCACTGGGGCATAACCCCATTGCTGCATGTGGCCCTCGTTGCCGGCACAGACAGCCGCCACGATGCCCGCATCGAGAACGGACTCACATGTGCGACGCAGCAGCTCTTTGTCGGGCATTTCGGCCAGACTCATTCCTAACGACATGCTGATGAGGTCGCAGCCGTGCTCCACCGACCATTCCATGCCTCTCGAAATGTTGACTGCACCGCCAAAGCCCGTTGAGTCAATGCTTTTGACGCACATCAGCGTGGCTTCGGGGGCCACACCCGTCAGCGAGCCTGCCGTGCCGTCGCCCAATACGGTGCCGGCACAGTGTGTGCCGTGGTCGAGGTCATCCATGGGGTCGAGATCACCATTCACGATGTCGATGCCGTGAAGCGGGAACTCCTCGCCGCCGTCCCAGAGGTGGTCGGCCACGTCCAAATGGTTGTAGTTGACGCCCGAATCAACGACGGAAACCAAAACGCCTTCGCCTCGATAGCCCAATTCCCACACTTTGTCGGCATTGACCATCAGCACATTTTGCGTGGTTTCGCGGGTGGCTTCTACCACCTTGCCCCGTTCGGTTTCAGGAATCAGGTTTTGCTTGTGGCTGAAGGCAATCGTTTTAATGTCAGGCCTTTGCGCAAGGTCTTGGATGGCGGCTTTGGTGGCCGTGAAGTAAAGCGCGTTGGCCGTCCAAATCGACTGGGCCGACGTGGTCAGGCCGTGACGCTCCATTTCTGAAAGCGTTTGCTTCAGGTCGTATTGCGATGCCTCGGTAAAGGCTTTCAATTTGTTGATTACAAAAGCCTTGCGTTCTGCTTTAGTAGCATAAAACTCGGCTTGGCGCCACAGCTGTGTGCGGTCGTATTGCGCTTTCATCAAAACGAATACCTCGATTTTCTCGTCTTCCGCGCGGCGGTTCATTTCCTCACTCAGCCTCGCGTCGATGGTTTGGGCTTGAGCAAGAAGGCTTGCTAATGCCAATGTGATGATCAATAAGGGCTTTTTCATGGTTCTCAGATTTTAATGATCTTCTGGACAAAACTGGAGCTTCCGTCCGTGACTTGCAACATGTAAACGCCGCTTTCAAGGCCATCGATTTGATAGCTTTCGCGGTCGGTACGGATGCTGCGCACCAAACGTCCGTCGATGGCATAAACGTCGATTTGGCTCATCCCTTCGCAACTCACGGTGAAACTGCCCGTGGTTGGATTGGGATACACCTGAACCGACTGCAATTCAGCCTCTTTCACGTTGTCGTAATCCACGGCATTGACAGCGACCAAGGCATCCACGACGCCTGATCCGAAGTTGTTGCTCTTATGCTCAGTGAGCTTCAAGGCGGTGTTTTCCAGGATTTCGTCGATTTGCGCAGGAGTCAGATTAGGATTCTTGGAGAGCATCAGGGCGATGGTGCCAGCCACGCAGGGTGAGGCAGCCGAGGTGCCGCTGAAAAGCGTATAGCCGCTGTTGTTCCCATGGTCGAGGGTGGTGAGTTCGTTGCCAGGCGCGCAGATGTCGGGGCGAATCAACCCGATTTCCGTCGTGCTGCCAGCGGTGTAGGGATAGTCGTTGTACTCGGCCACGTCCATCCATTGCGATGGCCCTACTGACGAGATTTCGTTGAAGCCGTTGTCAGAAAGAACGGAGCCAACGCAAACCACGCAGCTCGTGCCGCCTGCATTCACCATTTGGTCGGGATGCAGATGGGGCGGCGGGCAGTCGCCAGGGGTGTAGATGTTGTACGGCACGGGAATCATGAACTGCACCGAGCCCACATTGCCAGCGCAAACTGCAGCAACGACGCCTGCCGCCAAAGTGTTGTCGCAAGCCTGCCGCATCATCAGTTTTTGGGCGGGTTCGGGCTTGGGACGGCCCAACGACATGTTGAGCACATCAGCACCATGCTCGATGGCGAACTGCATCGCGGCGACCCAAGGCGTCTCTTCGCCAACGCCGTCGTCTCTGAAGGCTTTCAAGACCATAATGGTGGCATCGGGAGCCACGCCAGTCTTTGTCCCGCCAGCACCTGTTCCGCAAACGATGCCTGCCACCTCGGTGCCGTGGCCGTAAATATCATCAGGATCGTTGTCGTTGTAATAGAAATCGTAGCCGTGATTGGGGTATTCGCTACCGCCATCCCAAAACCGACCGGACAAGTCCTCATGGTCGAGACGCACACCTGTATCGATGATGGCGACGAGCACGCCTTGGCCCGTGTAGCCCAAATCCCAAACGGGCGGCACGTCGATTTGGTACAAAAACTCGGCAATGTTGCGGTCACCGTTTTTCACAGCGGGTTTGACCTCACCGTCGGCAATCCATTGGGTTTCTTCGCGATAGGCGATGGTCTTGATGCCTCCCCGTTGCTCAAGGCTGTTGATGGCCGTTTTGGTGGCTTGGCAGCTGATGGCATTCACGAGCCAGAGCGACTGGATGTCAGCCACCATATCGTGTTGCTTCATCTCCTCAAGCAGGCCGAGCAGCTCGGCTTGCGAGGTTTCGGCCTGACGCTTCAGCGTTTCCACCACGAAGGCGCGACGCTCTTGCTTGGTGGCAAAGAGGTCGGCCTCGCGGCTTAATGTCGTTGCGTCAGATTGTTCGTTCATCAGGACGACGATTTTGATTTTCTCGTCGTTGCCGCGTTGGTTCATCTCGCGTTGCAACGATGGTTCAATGGTGGCTTGAGCCATACCTACCATGCTGAGACTCAGCACCAAGAGGGTTAAAAAGGTCTTTTTCATTACAAAATGATTTTTACTTCTATAAGGTAGGTTCTATTTATTCACTTTTTGGTCATCCAAACAGACAGAACCCGTTAATCTGCCAGACAACCGTGTTTTGACATTCGGTTTACTAGTGCAAAGTTACCATAATGCGTCCCGAAGTTTGAACCACAGATATGTGAGGTTAAGGTGGTTTTCGTTTGCGGGTTAGCGTTGCAAATATACAAATTGTTTCTCATTCGATAGTGTTTTTTGTCTCTTTTTGCGTCAAGCCGCCTCTTTTTGGAGGAGATAGCGGCTTGCAGGTGTCTTGTATCCGAGGCTCTGGTGAAGCCTCTCGTCGTTGTAGAAGCGGAAGTATCCGTCCAGGCCACGCCATAGCTCGTCGCCCGTCTCGCAAGGGCTCAGGTACACGTCTATGATGGCGAAAAGGTACATGTAGCCGCGACGCATCGGGATGTAGCTGATGTCAAGCTCCCAGACTTGGTTGCGGTGGTCTATGTCGAGGCCTTTCAGCAGGTATGGGTACTTGTATGCCTTCTTGTCGGCGACTGTAGTGCTTCCATGGCGACTTTCGCCTTGAACTCCGCCGTGAACTTCCGACGGCTCCTTGTCTTCGTGTTGGTCATCTTTTTTCCCTTTCGTTTCTGCAAAGATAACCACTTTAACCTTTGGTCTAAATTTTAGGGAGCATTATAATTGATAGTAGTAATACAAATCTATTTCCTGAATCTTGGGTGATATTTGAGGTAGCTACGTTTGGAACATTATCTAAAATTTATAAAAACTTGAATCATCAGCTGCCTGAAAAGTCGATGATAGCCAAAGATTTTGGATTGAATATGCATAATGAATTGTCAAGTTGGCTTGAATCAATATCTCTATTGAGAAATATTGTTGCACATCATTCAAGAATATGGGGAAGAAAGATGGTTAAAAAACCAGCGTTTGGAAACAGCCAACGCAATGCATGGCTAAACAGCATCAGTAGTGTTCAGGAGAACCAACCTTATTTTGTGATTTCCACAATACTGTATTTGTGTGACGCTATTAATGTAAATAATGCCATGAAGGCGAAAATATACAATCTTTTTGATGTATACACCACTATCCCATTATACAAATTAGGATTTTTTAACCATTGGGAAACAGAACCATTGTGGAAAAGATGAAATAGTTCGCCTATTGCGAAAATTGAAAATCTTTTATTTTTGAGGCAAGGTAATGCCTAACGCACTCAAGGCACATTCCAATTCAGCTTGATTGTCGCTGAGAAGCATAAGTTGATCTCCGATATGTAGTTGTGTTTTGCCTGTTGGCACAAAATAATTCTCACCACGCTTTACCATGATGACGAGAGTCTTTTCAGGCAACCGGAAGTCCATCATGCGTGTGCCTATTGAGAGCATTTTCTCGGTCACAGTGGCTTCTATTACGGCAGATTTTATTTCCTCAGGGAAATCGATGTCAAAATCCTGCGATGGCTCATGGCGTTTTGTTTTCGGAGTTTCAGAAACGCCCAGCCATCGTGCCATCAATGGCAACGTGGTGCCTTGGAAAATGAGGCTGACCAAAGTACAAAGGAAAACAATGTTGAACATCACATCGCTGTGTGGTACACCTGAAGCGCGACAAAGAATGGCGAAGATTATAGGCACAGCTCCTCGCAAGCCAACCCACGAGATGAACAACCTGTCGGAAAGGACATAACGGCGGAATGGCGATAATGATAAGAATACAGCAAGCGGTCTGGAAAAGAATAACATCACAAAACTGATGATAAGTCCAGGAAATAGCACTTCTCGCAACTCCGACGGATTGACGAGCAGGCCCAGTGTAAGGAACATCGAAAGTTGGGCTATCCATGACACGCCATCGAAGAAACTTCTGGTGGAGCGTTTGTGTACAAACTTGCTGTTACCCACCACCAATCCTGCCACATAAACCGCCAAGTAGCTGTTACCTTGCATATAGTAAGTCGCGGCAAACACAAAGAAGCTTCCCGAAAGCACTAGAATAGGATAGAGTGCTTTGTTGTCGATGTTGATTCTGTTGATGAGCCAGACCATGCTTTTGCCGAATACCCATCCTGTCACGGCTCCGATGATGAGTTGAAGAAGCAGCATCAGCAAAGCGCTTCCATATTGTGGATTGCCGCCTTGCAATACGAGTGTAATAAGTGTGGTTGTCAGTACGTATGCCATTGGGTCGTTGGCACCGCTTTCCAGCTCCAGAGTTGGTCGCAAGTTATGTTTCAGATGAAGCCCTTTGCCACGTAATATTGAAAATACCGATGCCGAGTCGGTGCTGCTCATTGTTGAAGCCAGCAGCAAACATCCCATCACACCAAGGTCAAGACGAGGGTCGATGAGAAGATAAAGTATCAATCCTGTGATAATTGCTGTGAGCAACACTCCCATTGTAGCCAGCATAACTCCAGGAGCTAAGACAGGCCTGATGTCGTCTATCTTGGTATCGAGTCCTCCTGAAAAGAGGATGGCGCAAAGAGACACAGTACCAATCATTTGCGCAAGTTTGATGTTATCAAAGTGGATGCCGAGTCCGTCGCTGCCGAAGAGCATCCCCACGCCGAGAAACAACAGCAAGGCAGGTACGCCGAAACGGCTGCCTGCCTTGCCTGCCAATATGCTGGCAAAGAAAAGGGTCGATAAAACCAATAAAAACAGTTCTACTTGCATGGCTTTTATCCTTCTGGTTTTAACTCTTTTAAAACTCCAAGAAACGCTTTCGCTTCAGCGTCTTTGAAAACCATGATTTCGGTTGTCGGTTTGAATTGGTATGGTTGGTAATGACGGATTTGTGCCGCCGCAAACTGTTCGTCTTTGGTGCTTACCACAACCAGTTCCACTGGATTCAGTGCCTTGCAATGCAGCTTTTTCAAATCGTTAAACTTATGATTTTCAAGACTTTCCCTTAAGTCTTTATATTCATATTCGATGAAATAATACTCTTTTTTTGTCACCGCCATTTGTGTTGGCATATAGTGCCAGCGGCGGAAGAAGCCTTTACGCTTCAGCTCGGGCAGCTCGTATTTCGCGAGGTCCGCAATATGATTAGTTTCCATTTTCTTGTTTTAAATTTGTAAATAAATGATGATTTGTAAAGGCACGATTCATCGTGTCTCTACAATGACTTTGAAAAACGAAAAAACGGAAACCGCTAAATCAGGATGCGTCTCAACCGGAATACGTGGTATTCCTTCGGGAACGCGATTAGTTTGATTATTGAACGATGTATTAGCTTTGAAATTGCAGGTTTGTGCGTAGATAACAGCACTTGTCTTATATTGATATTACTTACAGTTCGGGTTCGGTTAGGCAAAACTCTTACACTGACATTCACAGTGTAGGCTGTTGTTTCATGCTGAACAGCATTTTGTGTGTCGGCAGCGGCATTGTAAAAGCACACCATATCGCTCTCTGTTGTATCGACAATAACCGAGTGCTCATTCTTGGGATTTCCAAGATTAGCCAAACAGAAGAACAATATGGCAAATAATATTCGCATTTATGTGTCAGATTACAGATGCAAATATAACAATTATTTTAATATCAAACAAAAAAAACGGCGCATCTTTTTCAGACGCACCGTTTTTGATTATTATTGAGACGTTTCGGGAAACGTCTCAACGTTGGCTTTATTTCCCTTCGCTCAGTTTCTTATATCCTTCATAGCGGAGCTTAGCAAACTGCTCGGTCTTGGCGAACAGTTCTTTTGCTTCCTCTGGGAAGGTCTTCAGCAGTGAGTTGTAACGGACCTCACCCATGATGAACTGCTGGAACTTGCTCCAGTCAGGCTCTTTGCTGTCGAGGTGGAAACCGTTCTGACCAGCTTCTTCCTCAGCTGGGTTGAAGCGCCAGAGGTGCCAGTAACCGCAGTCGACGGCGAGCTTCTCTTCCATCTGTGAGTGGCCCATACCAATCTTAATGCCGTGGTTGATACATGGAGCGTAGCAGATGACCAATGATGGTCCCGGATATGCTTCAGCTTCCTTGATCGCCTTGAAGTACTGGGCCTGTGATGAACCCATTGCCACCTGTGCCACATAGACGTAGCCGTAGCTCTTGGCAATCATGCCGAGGTCTTTCTTGCGTACTTTCTTACCTGAAGCGGCGAACTTGGCGACAGCGCCGGCTGGTGTAGCCTTTGATGACTGACCGCCTGTGTTCGAGTAAACCTCAGTGTCGAGGACGAGGACGTTGACGTCTTCGCCTGATGCCAAAACGTGGTCTAAGCCGCCGAATCCGATATCGTATGCCCAACCGTCACCACCGAAGATCCACTGTGACTTCTTCACGAGATGATCTTTGAGGTCGAGGATCTGCATGCACTTGTCGCAGCCGCACTTCTCGCAACCGGCAACGATCTTGTCAGCCAATTCAGCTGTCTTGATGCCGTTCTCACGGTTGTCGATCCACTCCTGGAAGAGCTTCTTGAGGTCGTCGCTGCAGCACTTGCAGTTAGCGATAGCGTCTTTCATGATGAGCTCGATGCGGTCGCGGAGCTTACGTGTAGCTGTTGCCATACCGAGACCGAACTCAGCGTTGTCTTCGAACAATGAGTTAGCCCATGCCACGCCCTTGCCTGAACGGTTGTTCTTGCAGTAAGGTGTTGCAGGTGCTGAACCGCCGTAGATTGACGAGCAACCTGTTGCGTTTGCGACGAGCATTCTCTCACCGAAGAGCTGTGTGATGGTCTTGATATAAGGTGTCTCACCGCAGCCTGCGCAGGCGCCAGAGAACTCGAACAACGGCTGTGCGAACTGGCTATTCTTGGTGTTGGCATATTTGTCGATGAGGTTGTCTTTGTAGGTGACTTTCTTCTGACCGTATTCCCAGTTCTTGGCTTCGTCAAGCTGGCTTTCCAACGGTTTCATCACCAATGCTTTCTCCTTAGCAGGGCAGACGTCGGCGCAGTTGCCGCAGCCTGTACAGTCTAACACTGAAACCTGCATTCTGAAGTGCATGCCTGCCAATTCCTTCGGCATCTTCACGTCGATGGCGTTCATGCCCTTTGGAGCCTTCTTCATCTCTGCATCTGTCATGACGACCGGGCGGATTGCTGCGTGAGGGCAGACCAATGCGCACTGGTTGCACTGGATACAGTTGGCTGGGTTCCACTCAGGAACGACAGTGGCGACGCCACGTTTCTCGTAGGCTGTTGTACCTGCCGGGAATGTACCGTCGACGATGTCTTTGAATGCGCTCACTGGGAGGTCGTTACCGCACTGGGCGACCATCGGACGCATCACCTTG